>Ga0265798_10001924_pt1 | contig 31193 bp, 30 predicted proteins | sample P3T30metagenome_FD_192430 | JGI IMG/M metagenome (GOLD analysis project Ga0265798, IMG submission 192430) | Plant litter microbial communities from East Loma Ridge, Irvine, California - P3 T30 | ecosystem: Environmental > Terrestrial > Plant litter > Unclassified | place: USA: California... | reverse complement strand
GGAGAAGAGGCGATTGCGGTGATTACGTCCCGGACAGGGGCTGACACTTATCACAGGTACAACGCCAGCGAACGAGAACAAGCCCGCGCCGCTCGCGGCGGACGATAGTCAAAGGACGATACGAACAAACAATCTGGAGTTTGGGTACTTTATCATGGCAAGGCGTTATTCGGGCGAAAGCATATTGGGTTGCACTAGATCTCCGTTCACCCACAATCTGGAGATTTGTGAGATCAGGCAGTGCTTGAGTATAGTAAGAGCCATAGGCCCGTATTGGAATATGGTCGACGCGTAGGGCATATGTACAAAACGCGCAGTCTCAACATCTACCACTCGGACCGATAACAGAGCCTCATTTCTGATCATTCCTCACACTTCTTACCCTCACTGCCCCAGTGCTCCTCCACCCACTCGGTCATAATATCTGTAAAGCTCTTCTCGTTGTCAAACGCCTCAGTATCCTCCAGCCCTCTTTTTGCCCCCAGGTACTCCAGCGCCAGCAATATCCATTTCTCAATAAACTGATTATACATGAGATCAATGGTCTCTGGCTCCACGTCTGTCTCTGATTGGTCGAAACCGACAGCTGACTGAATACAGTTCGGAACATTGTAGAAAGCGATGGGCTCGTGGATCGTATCATCGCCGTCTGCCCCAGCATCGTCCTTGGTGGTGTAACCTGGGAACGGTTGTGGCCCATCGATGCCATGGAGAGGTGCCTGGCCTTCGGGGAGTTTAGCGAAGGCGAAGTCAGATGTAAGCAGTTGTGGTCGAGACCGCGCTGCTGAAACCTCTGGTGGCTGCAGGAATGCATTGCTCTCCATCATGGCCAACATAATGGGACCCTCATTGTTTAGTAATTTGAGCACCTGACTAGCGGCCTTGTAAGGTACATCCTTGATGTATCGGATCCCACTGGTGAACGGAGAGACCAGGAACTTTGTGTCCTTGGTGAAAGCTCCCTTGAAGATGTCAAAGCGGATAGCGCCAGTGTTGGTAATCACAAATGCCTTCTTTCCACCCTGCATGCGATCAGACTTTTCAATAGTCTGCGGCAGCAGTTGCTCCTCGATCCAGGTAAAGATACTCTCGTTGTGCGGGTATGGGCGACGGCTGATCCAAAGATCTTGTGGAGCACAGCCGTATACTTTGCCCAGCCCAAGAGACGCTCTGGCATCACCAATCGCCTTGGAGACCTTCTTACCGTGATCGGTCGCGAACTCTTTGGCGTCTTTTCCGCTGTGGTGACGCAGCGAATAAAGATTGTTGTCAATGTATCGACGGGAGAAGGTGAGCTTTGGACTCTGAGCTAGAGGCGTTGCGTCTTTGGTACCGCCAGTACTGAGACCGTCAATAGACATGAAGCCGAGCGTCTCCATATATCGCCCACTTTCAAGAGCGACAGCTTTGTTATCAAAGATCTTGTAGTCGCGGATGTGGCTATGACCTCCGAAGAACTGGATGGGCGTATCCCAATGCATCGACCGTATAGTAGAGAACAAAAGCGCATATTCTTCGGAACGGATGTCAACATGGCCAAAGACGATGATCAAGTCGATGTCCTGGCTTTTAAGGGCTTCTGTGAACCACTCCTCGTGCACTGTGTCCTCAACCCTCTGAACGACAGTGTTGTTTGCGTTGCCCGTGAAATCGAATAGGAATCCGAAGGCCAGGATGCGTATACCTTGGTTTTTAGTAGTGAATCTTTTGAAGCGGGGTGCGAGTGGCTCCCGCTTCCCAGTCTCGGGGTTGTAGATGTCTAGATTGGAGGCCAAGTAGTTTCCTTTGAAGTCGGGAACCGTGTGGAAGTATTCGCCCTCAGCAGTGTTTGCTTTGTACAACTCATGGTTGCCTGAGCATATCAGATCGATGTTCTGTTCTTTGGCGATCTCGTAGGTAAACCTAGATGTTGGTGTGGGAAGTCAGTACTCATCTCACCTGCATTTTGAAGGGAGTACTAACTTTCCACGAGGCTTTGAGGAGTCGTAGATGGCGTTTCCTTCTGCAGGGGGAAACATGAAGTTAGTATACATATCATACGCATCTTTACACCCAACTCACCAACACGGTCTCCAGTATCGATAAGCAGCAAGTCTGAGCCATCCGCATCTGCTTTCTCACGCATGTGCTTTGCAAAAGAGACATAGTCGCCCCAATCAGAAGAGAAAGACGCCTCTTGGAGATGGCCGCCCCACCACCCATGCACATCGGTAGTATGCAGGAAGTTGAGCTGTGCCCACGGTAGATCGCGCAGAGGAGCCGCTTTAGGATGCGGCGCTTCAGGTTGCACACAGGATGCCGCTTTGAGAAGGGCAAAAACAACAAGGGATTTGTGAAACATGGTGAAAGACATGGCGCTGTACTACCCGTCCCCGTCGCAAATAAGGTTGTCTCAAGCAACCATCAAGGTACTGGCGATGCTGGAACGTAGTCAGATGACAACCTTGGGAAAGACAAAGGTCGAGATGGAACGCGCAGGAGCAGGAAGCGAAAGCAGCAAAGTGGTTGCAGCGGTGATGAACAGGTGATGTTGGATGTTGCGGTCAGTAGGTCGATAGCCAGCCACTCGGGCCCGCTTTTAGCCTAGTAGTAGCACCAAAAGGTAAGGCATGATGCATCCACCGGCCGCGACGACGCCAGCAAGCTGCAAAAAAGTGCAAAAAGATAATGTCAGCGGTGGGATTCGAACCCACGCAGGTTGCCCTATGAGAAACCTCTTGAGAGTGCGTCTTCCGGAGAAGACAAGCTTTCGCTTGAGTCACACGCCATAACCACTATCGGATGTTAGATGAGAAGATGTCAGGAGCTGGGAGAAATGCTTACCTCGGCCACGCTGACTGATTCGATGACAAATTTTCAGCATAGATATTATATTTCACAGGTGTTCTTTGAGCTCTAGCTGCATGCTGTGGGGTGGCCTCCATCCCCTTGTCTTGAAGTGTGTAAGCTCGGCAACCATTTTCGTGTAGCATGGACCAGACCCATTCTCAATATCCACGCTGTGTAGATTACATAAGAACATCGTACGTGTGAGCGGTACACTTCTCGGTCAGCCGTGGTTCATAAGACGGCCATGAGTGAAGGTCGCCGACACCTAGGATCGACATAGTGACTTGCTGAAAATAGGAGACAAAGCAGCAAAAGGCTCGCAGTGGTGACGAGACAGGTGATATTAAATGTTACGAACGAGTGTCGGACGGTCAGTCAGTCGATGGTAGCCAGGCTGCCTAGGTAGCCAATCAGGCAGTGACGTACGCGGTGAATGGTTGACGGGCCGTGGCTGCAGCGAGCTGGTCCATGTGAAGTCTAGCGCCAGCCTTGCTAAATGCAGTTCAACATTTTTCTATGTACACGACAACACCAGCCACCTCACAACAACTTCCAACCAAAACGCTTTTACGCGCATCAACCTTCGTTCGTGTCGCCAACTCTCGTTCGTGTCGCGCGCAATGGCTAGAGCTTCCCGTTCTGCGAGCGCAAAGCCCGTTGAGAAGAAAGACACCAAAGATGTCAAGGTGAACGGCACCCGTACGTCACGTCCACCCACAGTAACCATGCTATCTCTGACAAACCTCGCAGTCCCACGAAGAGGCGCAAAGCAAGCCGAAGACGCGCCTGTCGCCAACGGCATAGCTGAGGAAGCCGAGGAAACTGAGGACGTCGAGATGGCCGACGAAGACACCAAAGAAGTCGAGGCAGCTCCACCAAAGCGTAAGCACAACGCGTCCGAAACAAGGTCAACCGCTAAGAAGACAGCAGCTGCTGGACGCAGTCGCGCAAAGAAGACAGAGACTCCTGCACCTGAACCCGCGGCCGCGCCTAAGAAGACGACCAAGCGCAAGAAGGACGATGAAAGCGAACCGGAGGTCGAAGACGCGCCTGCGCCCGCCGTGAAGAAGCCCAAGGTAGCGAAAGCTGCCCCCAAGGCTGCCCCGAAAGCAGCAGCGAAAGCCGCCCCGAAAGCCGCGTCAAAGACCGCAACGCCAGAGCCCGAAGCCGCGAAGGTCGATCCAGCTCTGATCCCGAACCCCAAGGGCCCGCGCCGCAACAAGGGCAAGAAGACTGAGATCAACGAGATCCGCTACACGGAACCTCTGAAGGTTTTTGTCTTTGGTGAAGGCTCTTCTGGCGAGCTCGGCTTCGGCGCCACAAGCAAGGCCATCGACGTGAAGCGGCCGCGCTACAACGAGCCTCTGTCCAACTTGAACGTTGTCAAGATTGCTACTGGCGGCATGCACGTTGTCGCACTCACAAAAGACAACAAAATCCTGACATGGGGTGTCAACGACAACAATGCCCTTGGACGCGACACGTCGAACGCACCCGTCAAGATGCGTGATCTAGACGCGGACGATTCCGACTCCGACTCCGAGGATGAGACCGGCGGCTTGAACGACGCTGAGGCCACACCAACACCCGTACCATCCGAGTTCTTCCCTGAAGACACCACCTTCGTCGACGTCGCTGCCGGCGATAGCTGCTCTTTCGCACTCACTACTGAGGGCGCGGTCTATGGATGGGGCACATTCCGAAAGAACGAAGGTATCATGGGTTTCGAACGCGACAATCATACAGCGCCTCGACCCGTCTACATCGACAGCATAAAGAAGGTCATTCAGCTCGTGTGTGGTACCAACCACGTCTACGCCCTGGACAAGGACCACCACGTATATGCTTGGGGTAACGGCCAGCAAAACCAGCTTGGACGCCGTGTCACTGAGCGCAATCTCATCCAAGGTTTGCAGCCCAACAAGATTGGCTTCCACGACTCTTCCATCAAGAAGCACAGCCAACGCATAACACACATCGCATCCGGAGACTACCACGGTCTTGCCATCGCAGAAGATGGGCACGTCTGGGGCTGGGGTGCGAACAACTACTGCGAGACTGGTTACACCAAGAATGCTGGTGCAGATGATGCTAGCGTTCTCCAACCCAAGATCATACACAGTCTGGAAGGCAAGGGCGTCCAATCATTGGCAGGAGGCTCGCATCACAACTTGGCCATCACCAAGGATGGACAGGTGCTAGTCTGGGGTCGCTGCGACGGCTCACAGACTGGTCTTCCTCCGTCCCAGCTTGATGCAGAGACGGATGAGCACAAGGTTCTCAAGAACAACGGCAAGGCCAAGATCGTCGTGCAGCCGACACCGCTTCCCGACCTCAAGAACATTGTCGCTGGTGCATGCGGTCCTGATCACTCCATCGTCGTTGACAAGGACGGCAAGGCTTACTCATGGGGTTTCTCGGTCAACTTCCAAACGGGTCAGGGTACCGACGACGACATTGAGGTCCCTACCTTGATCGACAACACCGCTGTACGTGAGACGAAGCTTACATGGGCTGGTTGCGGTGGTCAATACAGTATCCTGGCAAGCAAGAAGGAGTAGGCTGTCCAGCCTGCATCTCAGCTTGACGCTGGGAATATTGATGGTGGCAACTCTTCATCAGGATGCTCTCCATTTTTTCACATTTAGTTGTTGTGTTTCACCTTTGGGACATTCAGATCAGCATTCACGGCGTTCTAGTCTTTCACGGGTCGTTTTGGGGTGGCGAATATCTGATTCTGCACACGGGGTTATCCAACGTATTCATTGCGCGGCTGAGGGTTAGGCCTTGGAAAACGACATGGCTATAGTAGAAGGCGTAGATTGGGAGGGAGGCTCAGCCGTGCTTGTGAATAACTTGTAATAGTACGATGCCATGCTATCTTTAAAGACCACTACTTGTACATATATGCGGTGATGTCTCGTATCTCAGAAACCTTGCGCAGACCTGTTGTGCCATGAGACGAAAGACGTAGGGATGGCTCATGATGGACTGGTGAAAGACAGACCCTTACATAAGCAACCGATGACGCTCGACCCTTCTTGGCCAAAAAACATCATCACCAATGTCCAAAGCGCATCGATAGCAACCCCGCAACAGCCCACTTCTACGATCGCAAACTCCTCCGTACGCCCCCCGCAGACAAATACCCAAAACATTCGAGACTGAGGATTGCGCAGCGTCTCACCCGCCTCCGCAACGATGCCACCCAAGCAGATGACAGGCAAGGGCCGTACCCTCAACGAGCCCAGCTTCGCTTCCAGCACCATCACAGCCTTTACGAGCAAGGATAACAGGAGTATCGTTACTGCCGCGGGAATGTTCGCTGTAAGTCGCCCTGGGTTGTCGACACTGCAGACGAAGGATAGAGCACGATAGAGAAGGAAAACAGAGGCAAGGGCAAATGCTAATGACCGCGTGTAGATTGGCGTAACCTTTTTGCACAGCAGCTGGGCCGAGATCCTACTTCCCGCGTAAACCCGAATCGATCTCATACAAGGAGACAATGCGCCAGCGCCAGGCGAACGAGTTAGGCGGAAATGCGAGTAGCCATCGCAGGGCAACGAACGATTCTCGACGCCATGTACAAAGAAGCAAACTCTGGTTTGAGGAAGAGCATTGAAAACGAAGGTGTTCAGGCACGAAAGCACACCTACCGGTAGTGTGAAACTATATCCCCAAAGTCTTCCCTAAAAACGGTCTTATAACGATCTTGTAACATTATGTATAACAATGACGAGAACACGCTCACACACGCTGTCCTTTCTTTTGTCATTGCAGTGCTCTCAATTAGACTTTTGCCAGTTCGTCTCACCACCTCATATCTTTCGCCATCAGTCATCGCAGTACGTCACTGCTCTCTCTCCACACAAAGATCCGAAACACCATGCGCGTCACCCGCACCGACGCGTATGAAGGTTCTGTAACCCACACAACTGGAACACACCAAGCACTGTCTTGCTGTCACAGAAATGCTTAGCAAAATAGACTTTTCGGGTTGAACCGCATCGTGTTCGTCTTTTCTTCTTTCTTCTTTTTCACGTCTTCCGAGACGCAGTCTCAGCTTGGCTCGAGTTTCACGTCGCCTTGTTGAGCCTTTCCTCAACTTCCTTTACGAGTACCAACGTTATTGGCGGGAATACGCGCGTCGGCTGCTGAGTTTGACATAACGGTGTGTGACGTCCTTTCTTTTGCACGATGGCGAGATCGGAGACGCGGATTTGCCATTTGCCGTCCGGATTTCCCGCGGGTTTGTCACGAGCTGTTTCGGGCGCGTAATCGGACGTATCGGAAGCACACGCGTGGCGTACGCACATACGTCGGGATGAACAAGTTGGTGGACGGTATCGTTTGGCTATCGTGGAGTGTGCCTTGGCGCTCATAAGCTGTCTGTTGTCATTGCACGCGCCAGTCAGTTCGCCGAGACACGCTTTGGGGTTATTGGCAAGTTGCAATAACGATGGTGATTCGTACTCGGTAGATTACTTTCATACGGCACGGTGGCGTCAAGGACTAGTCGGTCTGCGGCGCAGCGAAAGTAACTTGAATGGTAGTCGTAAAACCTGGTTGTTGGTACTTCCACGCGCTGGTGGCGCATGCAGAAGGCCTTACTGCGTGGTAGCTGTCTACTGCAGGTACTCCATGTACCAATGCACGTATTTACACGATATCACATTGCGGCGGAAACAATTGTTGGTGGTAGTTCTTCATTCGTAAGGTTCGATTACGCCTTTCATACATGCAAAAGCCGACTCTAATAGCGGATCAACAGTCCGGCTGTGAAAAAAAGAGTGTACAGGTGTTTATGCATGCCAGCAAAAACCAGCAATTATGCTCGCTACAAATACAGCAAGATCGAGCGCTGTCAAAGCAAGGACGCCGAAGCAATCAATATGCGTTCGCGAGGATGAAAGGAAATGTAATGTGGATCGTAATAATGCGTGATGCTGGGGTATCTCTAGTCTATACTTCTCTAACCCAAACCTGATAAAGTAGTTAGTACGTAGTCTTCAAGCTGATAGTGCACAAGAACTTACCTCCATCTTGGCCATATCGCTGCCTTCCTTCCTTGCAACACTCTTCGCCGTCTGGATAGCCATGTCAAGATCGTCCTGGTCGGCCATGGTGATCATGTCGCCATCGTCTTTGAACTCCACCTTGAACTTATTTCGTACACCGAACTTCTCCCGAATCTGTTGCCAGAATTCAGTGATTAATTGATCCGAACTGATGAAGACGTAACGTGTGTCACTAGAGTGAACCTTCACTCTGACTTTGCTGCCTGCACCGCGGGTGCTACCACCAGATCTGGCGGAGCGGGCGGGGGATCGTCTCCTGGATTTTGTGCGAGACATCATCTCGAATTCGGCGTCATCAAGATCACTACCGTCGTAGTCGTCTTCGTCTTCTTCTTCAATGTAAGCCGGTCGCCTGCTCTGTTTTGAGCGAGCGTATGCCCCGCGGCTCCCACGAGAAGGCGGGTAGGGGTCATTATCGTAGTAGTCGTCAATGATATCATCGTCAGACCCACGGCGACGTGGCCTGTAGTCACGGTCTCGCTGGTCTCGCTGATCCCGCTGATCACGTTGCCCTCGGTCTCGCATTGACTCTGAACGACTTGGTGGTGGACGTTCAGAGGCGGAGCGCTGTGTTGGCTGGCGACGAGGCGGCTCGTTGTTGCTTTGCTGATCAAAGGCAGCTCGTCCAAGGTTCAGAGGCTGAGGCTTGGGGCCACCGCCTCGTACGGATTGCGCGCGGCTCATGGGAGCATCGGCGGCAGGTCTCCGCTCTCCACCAGATCTCCTGTCACCAGACCTCCTGTCTGCCTCCGGTGGCGGTGTGGGTGGGAACATGTTACGGTTCATTGGTGGTTCTGACTGCTGGCGTGCTCTGCTCTGAAGTTCTGGCTTGACAAGGTTTGTCGCCGCGTACGAGATCTTATCCTCAGTTCTGTCATCTTTTGCGGCCTGGCCTCCCTTCTTGATTTCGGCGCCAGCGAAGCCAGTAAAGGCATTGGCCCGGTCTGAAGCAGCGACCAGACGGGCTTTTCCAAGATAGTCCTTCGTCTTCAGGTTCTTGACCTTGGCTTCGTTGGGACGGTAGACAATGCCGACGGGAATGGAGAAGACGGTGTAGCCTTCTGCTTCCTCCCGAATAGCCTCGTCGATCACATCATGGTCGGGTACTACCTTCTCCTTGGCTGCGAAAGACAGATCCTGTAGACCGGCGTCTCTTTGCTGGAGGTAGATGTAGCAAAGACCGCGGTTGAACAGCACCTCGCAGGAGTATAGCTTGAACTTGAGACCCAATTGTTCGTAATCGATGTTGTTGTTTCCGCGTAGGTAGAGGAGTGTGTCGTTGAAGTTGGCGAGAGCTTCCTCGAAGTCGCCCATGAGGAAGTTTGACACACCCTGCTGGAAGTATGCCACGGCGAGGTACTGGTCCAGACGCACAGCGCGCTGGTAGCAGTCGACCTGTGTAGTCATCAGCACGTGCACCTACTGCTGGAGCCATTGCCCTCAACTTACCGCCTTCTCATGCTCGCCGAGTGTGGCATGGATTACGCCACAGTTGAACAGAATCTTGGACGTATCGGAGATTGTGTCAAAGACCTTCAATGCGACGTCGAACTCATTGTTGTCGTAGCTGGCGAGGGCTGCCACCCAGGTTTCGATTTCCTACCCCACCTATCAGTAATTGAACTCGGCAGGAGCGACGCGCGGGAGGAAGGAGCGCACCTGCTTCAGAGACATGACGAGTGATCTTCACTTGTTACCCGGCAGTATGGTGTCGTCAAGCCTCAAGGTAGTGCCTTTCCTAGCACTCCACCGTTGGACGAGGGGTCGTGTTCCTTCTCACGCGCAAACTTCCGGATGTGTTCGTCTCAATTCCACCAGATTACAGAGTAGCCGCCGGGGCTTGTGGATATGCGCGACGAGGAGAATTAGTGTCCAGTAGGTGTGTGTCGCTATTAAGTCGTCGAGGTACACCAAGATGCGGTGGGTTGCGCGGGGGAGTTAACGATCGTACAGGTGTGGGAATTAAGGCACAGTTGGGAAACCGGGAGAGAGAGGAGGAGGTTTCGAGGGCAATGCTCGGAAGAGACAGGGACACGGTGGGAATTTGGCGGGCGGTTGCAGGAGGGCTACCGGTGGGGAGACCAATTCTGAGGTCCAGCGCGTTTGAGAGACAAGCCTTGGCCGACACGGTACCCGGCACCGTGATTGGATCCCTGCACCGTGAAGCCCGAGAGCCACAGCGCTACGCGCCTGTCCAAGACGCCTCAACCCGGCCGACTCGAGCATGACACCACCGTCCTGCGATGCTCCGAGAGCCTAGCGATTCTCCCAAGCGCCTCTGCAGTACCCATAGCCTCGCTTCGTGAGGCTCACTGCCAGCAACCCACCGCGGCGCACATCGGACTGCTGGCCCCCTGCGATCATCGAGTGATGGCGTTTGAGGTCTGTAACGTGCAAATCCGCCGACTGAGACAGCCACGTGACGCAGCCTCTCTGCAGCCACTCATCCCGTCGCCTGGCGTTTTCAGGCATGAACGCATGACGATTCCAGGCCTCGCAAAGTCCGTGTTCGCGCAGTCTTAGTTTCGGCCTAGATTTCAAGGTGCAAGCCTTATCTCTCGTCACCAAACCAACACGGCATTTCGACGGCACTTTATTACTTGGTCTATCTTGGTGTCTCTTGAACTCATAGCATACCGCGATCGCGCTGCTCTTCCCTCTCCTGCCAGACCGTCTTGCCGGAACATGAACATACCGTCTTGTCGTCTGCACAACCGTTAGCACATACGCACGCGAAGAGTACCACACGCCATGCGCAGAACACGTGGGGTACCAAGAGCACTCACTGTCCCAAACACCAGCGCTACGTGCGATGACACCCACTAGCGTATCCGGATCGTTCTTGTCAAACTGTGCAAGGTCAGAGTAGATCTCAGATCAACTAGCGGTTTCGCATACCTGGCCGTCTTGCTCTCGCGCAACCACGATGCTACGTCCGATCATCTCCCAGATGTGGATGGGCTTGTCCAGGAACACAGATCCGACTCCACCCTTTCCTACCTGGACGGTTCCAAAGATGCCCCGACACGGCTTGTCTTCCTTTTTGGCCTTGAGATACTCCCAGATGGCGCCGGTAGATTCTGGTCCGTCGGATATGTCGCCAGATTCGCGAACTGTAGCCTGGTACGTTCCAGGCGACAATCCCCTTATGCTCAGATCGATGATAGTCATACTCGGAGCTACTTCAACCATGCGCACTAATCCTCGAACTTTGTTCTCTACATTAGGTGCGTGCGATTCTAAGATGCATACTGCGGCACCTGTTCGGATGTTAGAATCGACGCACATGCCGACTCTTCAAGATGGAGCATACTGTCTGATCTTCCAGATCCTCTTAGAATTGCATCACGGCCAGTTGCTTGGATAGCTTCAACAATGGCCGACGGCGCTGCTGTGCCCTCGACAGATACCAGTTGATCTTCAAGGTTGGCAGTGATTTTGTTGACGCCTACATGCTGTTAGAAGCCGGATGACGTGCATCGGGATCAGTCGTACCACCCAATTGCTGGAGGGAGCCTTCGATGTCGTTGATGCACGACTGGCAGGTCATAGGCACCGCGAAGATGGTTTCAAACGACGGAACAGTCATGTTGAAAGTTGTGAATTCGAGTGTAATGTTGTTTGAAACTCTGCGCTATTGGTAGAATGGTCAAGTTGTGAGCATGCCACTTCGCCTTTGGGACGCTTTGAAATCGAGGCCCCACCTAACCATGGTGTGGCGCAGGGCGGGCGGGCGTCCCCGGGCCATATTTTATCGCCAATCCACGTTGGATCTCAGGCTTGGCATCGACTTCCGTCCACGCCGACAAGCCAACGCCGCTCGTAGCTTCGCCAGTATCTCTCGAGCGAGGACCCCGGACTTCAGGTCAATACCGACGCCCGACTATACTTGGCCTATTAGGCCATTGACTTCGCAGCCGCCATGTCGCAAGTCATAGGAAAGGTGTGTATTCTGTCGGACCTCCGCATCTCAGAACTCCATGATCGCAGCCAAAGTCACCATCGCCAGACGTGCTATTTCTAGGGCTAATATGTTATCTAGACGCGTCTAGCCTACGCCCGCTCATGGCACCATCTCGACATCGGCTCCGACCCACGCGCGCTCGGCCGCGTCGCCTCCGCTATAGCCCTGACCCTCATGGGAAAACACAAGCCCATCTTCGACCCTTCGACTGATTGCGGCGACTACGTTGTAGCCACAAACTGCTCACAATTGCACACCACCGGCAAGAAGCGCTTCCAGAAACTCTACCGCACACACACGACTCGTCCGGGCTCCCTCAAAGAACTCTCCATGGACAGGATGATCGCCAAGTGGGGAGGAGGAGAGGTTTTGAGGAAGGCGGTCAGCGGCATGTTGCCCAAGAACAGGTTACGGAAGGACAGGCTGGCGAGGTTGAAGACGTTCGAGGGGAGAGCGCACCCTTACAAGGAGAATATTCTAAAGGTGGGAAACGGCGGTGGACAGAGTATAGTGGAGCACGATGAGGTCAAAAAGACGTTTGCAGAGGTCAAGGCACAGAATGCGGAGGCACCAGTATCATGACGAGAGGTGGTCAAAGGGGGCAAGAGAAGATATACCATAGCATCAGGGTGCGTGTATAAGACATGTAATTCTACATAATTGTACTTGAGCCAAGTTTCAAATTCTGCAGCTACATGAGACTTGATGAATGGGCTTGACGTCCTTTCGCTCGTTACAGGCGATCTCTAGTTTGTCACATCACATGCCGCAAAAGTGAGTAAAACGGTTGTATTCGCTCTACTCGTAAGATGATATACTACTCTCACTCGTCCCCAACAGACAATAAGAAATGGTGGTATAATGTTCTACTCTCCTTTGACAATCTCTCCAAAACTCGCTCGATGACCTAAAGAAATGTACAAGAAACCAATGTGCGACGGCATAATGCTACTGCATCTACAACTTCGACTTGGTGCCCTTGCGAGTAACAGTGCAGAAAATCAGACCGTTGGGGTCCGATTGAGGAGCAAAGACAGTGGCGTCTTTGCCTGTGTTCTTGATGCCCTTGTGCCACGAGAGATCTAGTGCCATGTTAGCGAATGAATGCAAGAGGAGACAATTGGTCCCACGTACCGACTTCAAAGTAGTGCTTGTTGGGCAGCGCATAGTCCACAGCATCCACCTGAGGAACAGCGGCCAAGATCAGGTCGCACATCTTGTACATAGTTGCTTGCACACTGGCGCTATCATCCTCGGCGAAGACCTTCATAGTGATATCCCTTGCCGCGGTCCAGGCACTGTTGAAGTCTACGGCCTTGGCCTCATCCAGGTTCTTGAACAGCTTCCATTGCCAGCCAGCTTCAACCTCTGTACTCAAAATGCGGTCCCATGTTTCGGGCAGACGCGTGTATTCGTCACGGTGGAAGCCATGGAATGCTGACCCTGTGCTCTTCAGAACAAGGAGCTTCTCAATCTTGGAGCGAATAGAGACACCCTCGTTCTCGCGTGTCACGGATTCGACCACGCGAGTCTCTTCACCGTCGCGGAAGAACGAGTGTGGGTGTGCTTTTCCGTCGATAGTCATGCGCGTCCATCGGTGCTGGATGATCTTGACGTGCGCGGCGTGAATGTGAGGGTAGGTCTTGACGAAGTGGTCGCCAATGATGGCAGCGAATTGCTCGGGCGGGTCGATAGGGTTTTGTTTTGCGAGTATGTAGGTTGTTTGCTTTTGCGTGTCGGTCGCGACTATGACAGAGTTGTCTGCTTTGGTGTAGCTGGAGGTCGTTAACATAGGGTATGCTAGAGTCTCGGTGGAGAAGCGTACGAAGTCTCAATGTCTCCCTCAAGTAGGACACAGACTGTTTGTTCAACGACGGTGTGGACACCGGTGTTGGGGTCCTTGTCGACCTTGTAGAGACGGACGTTGTCCTTGCCGTAGCGGGCGTGAGTAAGCTGAGACATTGCGAGCGAAGCTGTGCAGATTAGGATAATAGCCTGGAACGCTTCAGATAAGGGCGCGAGGTGTATGTAATTAGGCGAGGGTCAGTTGGGAGCTGAAGGTGAGTGGATAGAGTTATCAAGAAGGGCGATCAAGCTAGATATACTTATGAAACGGCACCTTATCTGATGGACGGCACACGGAGGATACCGAACTGTACAGGAGCGGTTTGCGATTGAGGCACGAGCAAGCTATGGAGCGTCGGCAAAGAGGCGGCCAGAACGCGTTTCCATTCGTTGAGATGGCCATCGGCGAGCTCCGATCGAGGGAAGAGGCCCTGGATAGCGGCGCAAGGCGCGCACGTGACGGCGTCAGAACCGCTCCTCGCCCGGAGATGCACCAGGCGCCATGGGACTATGGGGCCTGAATTGTCGGCACATGGAATTCTGCGGCATGTCAGGCCATGATGGTGAGGTGTAGGGCGGTGGATCTGATAGACGCGAGCTCAGCGTTGCAAGGGTAGGTAGGTAGGGAAATGTGCACGTCCCCACGCTCAGCGGCTGCTGCCCGCAACACGTCGAGATGGCGATGCTGCGCGCCATGCACCATTCACTCACACTGTCATTACACCTGCTCCACACTCCCTAGCCTCTGCCCTAGCCGCTCCTTCCCCGAACCTCCGCCACGTTTCCGTTTTTGGCTAGGCACCACAGCGACAGCGACTTCACCTGGGCCCGCGAATGCTCATGAGGCAAGAGGAGGGCACCGCCGAAAGACAGATATGCGATGCGGTTGGCGGGAACACGGTTAAGGCGCGCTCATGACGCCATCAGCTCGCTCCGTAAACACACAGGCCGATGCCGCCGACCAGACGTCTCTCCTTGCACCTACGACGAGTAGAGATGGGCGCTCTGCGTCGTCGGTCGGCATGGCCAGCTCGCGGGGAGGCCAGGCCTCGTATGCCTCGTATGCAACCGCCAACACAGGCCCTGGCAGCTTCAACACCGCTTTGGTACGGCCCTCGACGGCGCAAGACGGTCGAATACGTCCCGATTTCGACATGCACGCAATTACCGTGGGGGACAATGACAACACAACCACTGAGCAGAGGCAGGCAGAGCTGCAGGATCAGATTGAGAAGGAAACCAAAATCAAGATTGGCTCGGAGAACCTGCTGGAGGCATTGAACGCTAAAAACGCAAAAGACAGCAAGAACCAGAGGCTACAGGTCGAGGAACAGCTCAATATATCAAACAGGAAATTGGCGCAGTTGCAGTCGGGACTGGCTGCGGAGAAACAGAGAGCAAAGGAAGTCAAGTCACCACCAGCGGACCCACAGAGCAGACTTTCATATCTCTTCCGACGGAATCTCTCACGTTCACCGTCGCGGCATATCGTTGAGAAAGAAGTGGGAGAGGAGGAGGAAACTGAATCGCCGACCTTCGTTCTGGCAGAGATATTGCAGGCCCTGGAAGTTCAGGGCTTGCAACCGGAATACTATGTAGAGAGAGCCAACTCTCTGGTCCTTCTCTTCAAGCGACACCCTACGCTGAAGTACGACCTAGCCTGGTCCATTTTCGGACTACGAATGCAAACCATGCTCCTGAGCGACAGCCGCGAAGTTGTTGCAGCAGCATATCGAGTCATGCGCTATTCCTTCACTGATCGCAAATCTCTCCGGATCATACGGGCTCTTCATACAGACCATCTTGTCATCTTGTCATTAGTAAAAGAGTCCAAAGCCAGTGTGGAACGTGAACAAGCACTAAAGTTTGTCCGAGCGTTCCTCGACGTCAAGGGAGGCGTTGAGGAAATCGCCCGCGCCGTAGTTCGTATCATCGTTGCAGTGGCCGAGCACGCAGAAGACCGACTGAGGAATATTGCGACCCTGACTTTGGCCGAGATTCTTGTCCGGAAGCCATCTCTTCTGGTTGCAGCCGGAGGTATGGGCGCTTTGGCTGATGCTCTTGGGGAAGGAAGCTATCACGCGGCCGAAAGTGTTGGCACTTCGTTCCTCTATCTACTGGATACTCCCAGGCGACGCCGCTTTTTGCGCTCCGGGCGCGAGCTGGAAGCTCCCTTCGCCATGTTCACGGACGCAAATACCACTCATGGACATTTGCACGAAGAGAAACTGAAGGTCAATGCCAAGGTCATAGCATCCTTACTCCGAAGTTGGCCTGGACTACTTACCCTTTCCATGAACAATTTTCTGCCCCTTCGATCCTTACTTTGGTCCTTACAGATTCCTACTCCTCATGTCCGGAACATCATCTTGGAACTTTTATTCGATCTTCTCAGGATCAAGCCTCCCTCCTGGTCATCCTCTTTCCTTGCTGGTCGGCGTTTGACTACCTATGGCCGCGTCACGAATCTAAAAAACCAGCAGATCAAAGAGACTTCAACCTCCAGTAGCACCGAGGACGACACCACCAAGTGGAGCTTACTAGACCATTATGTCTCTGTAGTTCTGGCTGCATTTCTACATGCAGGTTTGATGCCAGCACTGCTACAGGCTGAAGAGGAGTCTCTGACATTGCCGTTGAAGCGCAAGACAACCCTTCTAATTGGGGAAGTTTTGAAAATGGCCAATGAATTGCTACCCCCCTCGTGGAGCGCGCAGATCCAAGTACTCCCACAACTTTTGCACTCAGCGGCGCGGTTCGACTCAGAAGACCGCTTTGTCGCTATTGGTACCATATATCAAGTGGACAGCATCAACAGGACTCTTTATCGGTCCGGACCTACGTCTCTGTATACCACTAAGAGCACTGCGCTCTCCGATAGCACATCGACAAACAGACAATCTGACCATGCCGCCAAGCTACAAGCCGCCATGCAGGTGGACGAGGCCCACTTTCGCAACCTCATGGTCGAGACCCAAGTATTGAACACGGTCACGTTCACGAAATGGAAGTGGGATTTGATTCTGAACATCATCGAAGGCCCTCTACTCAATCCCAAACGCCTGGACGAGGCTATCAAAGTAACCAAGTTCATCCATCGTGTCTTGGGGTTCTATCGTCCATTCAAGTACCGTTTCTCTGAGATCAAAAATACCAAACCGAACCAGCGATACGTGCGAGCCGGATGCGCCCTGATGCAAAGTCTCCTGCAAAACCCAGAAGGCGTCAAGTATCTGGCAGAGAGCAAATTTATCCGACAGCTTGCCGAGTGTTTGTCGCATTTCGACCGGATGAGCGGGCTAACATCTGAGTCGCCTATCTTTCAGACGGATCGGATGAACGAAACGCTCACTGGCGGCTACTTTGCGCTTCTGGGTGCTTTGACTAAAGACTCTCGAGGAATCCACATTCTAGAAAGATGGAGAGTGATCAATATGTTCTACCACATCATCGAGCTCAATGACCGCGACGACCTGATCCGAACTCTGTTGAGCAATATGGACTACACTTTGGACGGTCATCTACGCATCATCATCTCCAAAGCCATGACATCATGCTCCAAAGAGATTCGTATTTTTGCAACCAGATTGTTGCGCAAGTATGCGACAAAGCCTATGGGAGTGAGCAGCTCTACCAGTGTAGCGGAATGGGCTATCAGGCTCCTTGTGACGCAGCTGTACGACCCGGATGTGGAAGTGTGTGAAGTGGCAATCAAGATATTGGAAGAGGCTTGCAACCAGAAAGAGTCGTTGGAATTTGTCGTGAAATGCCGCCCGGCATTGGATCATCTGGGCGAGATTGGTGCTCCACTTTTGCTCCGGTTCCTCTCAACTTCGGTAGGCTACCACTATCTGGATGGGTTGGATTACATCACGAGAGAGATGGACGACTGGTTCCTGGGAAGAAACGATACTTACGTGGCTTTGATCGAAGCCTCCATGGCTCGCGCACTCGCGGACATACCCGAAAAGCCGTCGACTCAATTGACGTACGACGACACGCCTGAACCAACGGACTACGGCCTCGTGCCACCGCACTTCTATCGGGAACTGACCAGAACCAAGGAAGGATGCAAGCTACTGAAGCAGAAAGGTCATTTTGACGAGTTCGCTGCGACTATTCGAGACTTTGCGTCGGAGAATGATGACCCTGAGATAATTCTCAAGGTCAAGGGCTGCTTATGGGCGGTTGGCAACGTGGGCTCGATGGAATTGGGGGCGCCATTCCTTGAGAGCTCAGATGTGGTCAAGTGGGTCGTGCAGATTGCCGAGCAGTCGGAAGTCATGTCACTTAGAGGCACAGCCTTCTACGTACTGGGCCTGATCTCCCGAAGTCTCCATGGCCAGGAAATCCTGCTGGAATATGGATGGGACGGCGTCGTCAATGACTCTGGCGAGGCACTAGGGTTTTGCCTGCCGTTAAACTTCAACAAGCTCTTTGCGGTCAGTACTTGATTTCTTTTTCGCCTCGGACAATGATCTAATGCATTATAGATGAGACCCTGGGTTGCCCAGGCGGAAGACATGAGCTGGAACCCCAATGCAGAAATCAAGGTTGCGGTCACCGACAGGGATCCAATAAACGCGCGCATCTTAAAGCTCGCGACTGACTTGGGCAATACCGTGCTTGCCAAAAAGGCAGCAAACGACTTGCAGGCGTAAGTAGTCCCTTGTTCAAGGGCTGAAAGTTACGAGCTAATGTATGCGGCTTAGAATCAAAGCTAGAAAGGCACCCGGTTTCAGCAAGCCTGCGATCTTCCACAAGGTGATGCAGATTCTGGAAGCACATCACTTCCGTCTCCCAGCGTGCCGGTTCATGCTAGACTTGTTCGACAAACGGGTTCTCGAGCAAATTGTGCTGGAGGAAGAAGACGACGACGAGGAAGATGAGTCGAGCATTGAATCAGACATCAACTCAGAGGCGGAACGGCCAGGGACAAACGGCGGGCCCAGGGCACCGTGAACTGGTGTTCGCGAGTACGAATCCGAGGTTTCGGAAATGGGCGTTGAGGAGCGTTATGTACAGGGATGTCAATGTACAATAGTCATGTTCGTGTTGGTGGAGCCGAGCCAAAGCGTGCATGGAGAGGTTTCTTTTGCATATGGAGTTTCCCTGGTACGTTTTGGGAGGCTTGCCGAGGATTGTCCACTAGTCTAGCGCTTCATTCGGTTATGCCCAGGTGTCTGGTGAAGCTGGTGGAACCGCAGCCAGGGACAAGAGCGTCGAGCGATATTGAACTAAACAACAAAAAGGTCCAGACTTGATGGGTGGCCTGGGTATCTACGGTCTGTGTAGCCGCGACGAACAGACGTTGTAGCTCGGAATGTGGGCGAGACACGAGGCACAAGCATTGTTTGCCCTTAATGGTGAAATGCAAGTCGTCACCACAATCGGACCCTCATGGTGTCCTTTGCCAGATTTACAGGGTCTTCTGTGGCGGCTAGTCTTTTCCGAGCGCGACACATGGGAAAATGACAGCGAGCGGACCCGCCGTTGATTGGCTGCGTAGACGTGATCCATGACGACGACGACTTTCGCTTCTTACATGTATTACCGCCGAGCAACGATAGAAAGACGCGAATATTTGCAGATAGACGCACCTGCAATTGCGCTGGGCTCGCGCGGCTACGCTGCTGGTAACGAAGATGGGCCTTGCGAAGACATGCCGCTCGAAAGGCATTGAAATGGCTGGAATTACATGATCACCGCCTTTGCCGTGTCCACTCCGGATAGGCGGCGCAATCAATGGGCCGCGGCAGTCATCCCAGTGCTCGGGATACCGGTTCGAGGCGCATCTGGTGTGGGAACAAGCAAGGCTTTGCGTTGTCTCTGGCTGCGTGGACATTTGTCTGCGTATGGACCGTGCCGTTCTCTCATGGGGCCAGGATAGGCTTAGCCTCGATCCGAGCATCCCAGCGTTGAACACAGACATCGGGTGGCAGCCTTCCATGACTGATACGGGGCGCAGAGCAACATCGCCGATCTTTAACTATCCGTCCAGCATGGATGACCACTTCAAGTTGTTCTCTCTTGAACATGGCCCTCGTCCGCTCTGCGCTCTACTGCTAGACTGCACCACCTCCTCCCACTCGCGAGCTCTCGTGTTGCCACCCCGCGTGCTCCTATAAACCTCGACACTGTCTGCCCCCGATAATATCAGCACCCTCGGCAGCCTCTGTCGTCATCCGTCCCTGCATCAGCACGCGCGTTGCTGATCCGCCTCGACCCAGCGTCCGAAAGCATCGACCGTTCCGTGAAAGACGTTTCAACCCTCTCTTGCCTATTCCGAAGGTTTGACTATCTTTGAAGTACGCAGCCTCGCTATCGACTACATAATCGCCCTCCCTCCCTGCACACCTGCAGTGCGCATCCGCTTGACCACCTCGGAACCAACCAAAACCGCGACCTGACCCACCGACGGGCCTGCGACTGTACATGGCTGCCGCAGTCATTGCACAACATAGCGAATCTACATGAATCACCAACGGACAAAAGGGTGCTCTATCGTCGAAAGCGTTGAGCATTCCTTTGAGCCTCAATTATCTGCACAGGCCTTCATGTGCGACAATGAGCGCTCGGCAGAGGCTTCGGAGGCGGTCGCCCTCGACGCCCACCGCGACGCCCGACAGATGGTCCGCCTGGTCCAGTGCCCGCGATGCTCGAAACCTCTGAGTGTCCCCGTCACACTGCCCTGCGGCCACACCGTCTGTCGCGGCTGCCTGCCTGCCCCGCAACCTCGCACCAACATATCCTACCCGAACACGCCGGATCGCCTCATGGGCATCGCGTGTCCGCTAATGGGCTGCGGGGCCGAACACGCTTCTGCTGAGTGCTCTGTCGACGTGACGTTGACCAAGTTGATGGACTTGATAAAAGCCGAGATAGTCGCGCATAGACCATCTGCGGAAAATACTCCGATGCTTCTGATCGAGATACCCCAGCATGAAGATTCACCCATGGACGAGAAAGAGAAGGAAAAGCCTAGTCACCCTGGGCACCAGGAGGAACTGCATGGCGGACGTCTCGTGTCTACGTTCACCATGGCTGAGATCGGCAAACTTCGGTACACTTCCGAAGTCCACTACCAGTCGTTATCGGCAAGCGGGGACAACTACGACCATCTTGACATCACGCTGCTGGAACGCTTGCGCGACGTAACCCACAAGGAGTTAGACTGTCTTGTCTGTTACAACTTGATGCTCGACCCGACTACGACTTCGTGCGGTCATACATTCTGCCGCCGCTGCCTCGGTCGTGTCATGGACCACAGTAGCATTTGCCCCTTCTGTCGCAGAGGACTGCATGTGCCTGCGTCCTTGCAGAATCAATCTAGCAACGTCATACTCAACTCCTTGTTGAATGGGCTTTGTCCAGATATGGTCAGTGCTCGTGCCGATGCTCTCAAAGCGGAAGAACAGGCCGGGGACAACGTCTTGAACGTTCCGCTCTTCATTTGCACTCTGTCATTACCTGCAATGCCGACTTTCCTTCATGTGTTTGAGCCCCGCTATCGGCTCATGATGCGACGTGTCATTGAAGGCAGCAGACAATTCGGCATGGTCATGTACAATCGCACTCACGCCCCACAAGGCGATCTTGGTCCGACCCCGTTTCTGGAATACGGAACGCTACTCGAGATCGTCAACTACGAGCTACTCCGTGATGGGCGTAGCTTTATCGAGACACGTGGTATCGGTCGTTTCAAGGTGAGGGCTCATGGCTTGCTTGATGGGTACAACGTCAGCCGCATCGAGCGCGTTGAAGATGTCTCTCTTGCCGAAGAAGCCATATTAGAGCAGCGCGAAACCACCATGGCACGGGACTATGCGGAAGCATTTTTCCGCGACCACCCGCAGAACCAGCTCCCTGCGGAAGTCGCGATTGAGACCCTTTCTACGCAACAACTACTCGACAGTTGCACAGCGTTTGTGCGGGAAATGAGAGAGGCTAGCGCGCCTTGGCTTCGTGAGCGCATCATCCAAGTCTACGGTGAACCACCTGAGGACCCCGCGATATTTCCATACTGGTTTGCCTCTGTCGTCCCAATCGTGGAAGAAGAGAAATATGTTTTATTACAAACAGAAAGGGTTCGCGAGCGTCTGAAGATTGTTTACTCGTGGATTGGCAGGATCCGTGGGCAAAGATGGTAAGCATCTACCTTTTCCTATCTATTCATCTCCACAATCCCTCGGCTCTCGGCACCAGGAACCCGGCACATGCATTAAGTCTTGGGTGACACAAGCACAAACGGTGATCGTCCCACCGTCATGCAGCATGGCTTCCGCGGAGAGACGTGGATCATTGCTTGTGCGCTGATCACTATGACGATAGAGATATCGCATGAGTGTCAGTGACACATTTTCGTCCATGCCATTGGTTTTGGATACTTTCGACGCAAAGATATATCCGGCGCAGTAGCTGACAACGTATCGATAGGTCTTCGGGCAGCGCATGCAGTATCCTATGACTCTTGATTGCTATAATTACCATGGGCATCTCGATCCTGTCTACGCCTCCACCTCAGCCTACCACCAACTCCTACTAGGAGGACGAGACGCTTACATCACATCAAGCTCACGACTTTCCAATACCACCAGATACCCTTCGCTCATGGCCAGAATTTGATACCAGTCCTCACGTCTACATGCCTTTCGGCATCACGAGGCACTATTTCCTTTATGTGTATTGCACTATTTTACGTCACGAAGATCTCGTTTGCTATGATATGTTCTTTCGCTTCTTCAACGATTACCCCCTTTCAGGAAGGACCCGGAGCTTGCCGCGGTCCATGTTCAAATGGCTTTTTTAGACCCAGGTGCCAGCCTGGCCTTTGTGGGAAAACTTTTTTTCAGGACGGTTTTCGAAAAAAAGGCAAGCTGTAACGAAGGGTGAGGAGTAAACTTTGCATTTGGCAGGCGTTGTTTCTATCGTGTCGATTTTAGCGGGGCTGCTTTTGCTAGAGATGAGGGGAAGACTGCTTTGTAGATACTAGAGTATTTGCGAATGAGATATGTGCATCTCCGATCTATGTGCTGTGCATTGCCGTACTCTATAACACGGTCGCTGATGATGACTTCACAATTACTCGTAGTCAAAATGTCTGATTGCAGAAGTGCAGATCGAAGGATGATATGCCCCGTTCAAGAAGGCACTTGCCAACCAGCATATACAGAATTGAGTTTCGAGAAGGCGATAGTATGCTTCTACTTGGATCTTCTGTATCCAGTTTCGGCCGCTGGGTCGTGGTTTGGCACATCGGCGTTGTGACAATGCTGCAACACCTTGCGGCCGCTAGGAAGACCCGTTCACAGACTAGGAAGTTGACAGTGAGTGTTATTTTCATGCTCTTATGTGTACCTTGGTGGCCTTCAAGAGACCACTCTGGAGCCTACATTGACGATAGATCTTCCGATTTGCTTGTTTTGTCATAGCGTAGTCTGCAGAACTGTTCAGTTTCATTCCTTTTCCGAGGTGATGGAGTCTAAGGCTTGTTGTGCGGAGAGACACGAGGCACGGATTCCCATCATCATCCTGCCGCTGCCATCCCGACAGCTGCTGGTACAGCGTCGTCAACATGTTCTGGTAGACGGGCTTGTCAATACGATCCATAGTTGGCATAGCTTCTTCAATCTGTTCAATATCTCGGAGTATCTTAGTGTTACCGTTGCGCGCAGGGTAGGGTTCATGTTCTCTTGCGGGGCATCTGAAGTCGATGTGAGTATTCTTCTTCTTCTGGGTCCAAAACTTCCTGCCGCAGTAAATGCATTCGAGGCCGAGAGTAGACCCAAGACTCTCATCTACGGTGGTCTTTCGGGCGGTGTCCATTGCGTGTACGGTTCGGTGGTGTTCCTCCAGAGTCACTCTGTTGTTGAAGGTCTCCGGGCAGACAGAGCACTCGAATGAAGAGTTGGATAGTTCTCGGTGGTGTGTGCGCAGATGTTGAATCATGTTGTTCTTAGTGGTATGTATTTTGCTGCATTTTGCGCACTTCCATGTCTCTGCCAATATCTCTGCCTCACGGTATCGCGTCCTTGATGCAAGTTTTGCTTTCTTCGCTTCATCGTTGTGTAAAACCATGTGCGTCCTCAAGCTTATTTCATTCTTGTAGTCCTTAAGACATATAGGACATTGTACTCTCTGTGCTGTCATGGTAGCGGAAGGAACGAAGGACGATTCTAAATCCCTAGCGCAGGTCTGCTCCGACGATGTTGGTAAAGACCCTTGGCGTCAGGCGGTGTCGATGCACAATGAACGCAGGCAGGCGCGGCGTAGTTGTGAGTGCAGGTACGCACAGGCGAGGTTGGACATAATAAGATGCCCAGAACACTCATTCTGGCTTCTACGAGGGCGTGGCAGTCGTTTGTTCCTTCCAACTATCCATGGGGTTGTTGCCGCGGGTCCACTCTTCGCGCGCATAGACGGTCTAACCTCTTTGGGCGAAAGACCGCATTCACCCAACACACATCGTGTTGCGAATACTTACGCCCTGCGAATCTTCGCGTTCTGCCGTTATTGCCTAATTCCCCTAAGTTGTTCGCTTGCGACGTGGACCCCGTGGCTGCTGACAGGTTATTCGATCTCGTGCCATTTGTCTCATCAAATCATACCGTCTCGGGCGTATTCAGGCGCGCGAGGCACGTAGAGCTAGCTTTCCACGTATGCAGGAATCAGTTGTACAGTCAGAGACGAAACCAACGGGAGACAACATCAACGTCGAGCAGAGCAGCACCACCACGCGCCGCTACAACCGCCGGCACTCGGAGCCTCCTGTTGCCGCGCCGTAAATATTTGAACCTTACGAGACGCCAAGGCCATCAGCAATAGGTACAACCCTAGGGTAATACGGCTGATACGGCTGACACGTTTTCCGAGGCCGCTTTATCAAGCCTGCACACCCGGCCCCCAAATCGAGTCACAGCTTCTCCTTCAATGCCATACGATCGCAACACCAGGCCACGCACATCCAACGCTATAAAAGCGACCATATAGGAAACGCTCGTCAGTCGTCCGGCTATGGGAAACACAATGCACTCATCGCATGCCGATGCCTCCCAGCTAGCGAGCTGGAAAGCGGCAGCGAACACTGCTGTCATTGCTGTGGCCATCATCCTCCTCCTCGTCATCTTTATCGTTCGAGTGGCGTCGAAACCGAAACCGTACCAGCTGTTTCCCGTCTGGGCAACACTTGAGATTGGGTTAACTTCGCATCTTCTCTCCGAGAATGGACTGGGTCGCCGTATTTTGTGAGTACCATGAAGCTTTATTCATCCAGAAATAATACTCATGTTCGCGTTTGTAGGATGTTGCTGCGGCGAAACAGTGGATCTCTTTTTGGGCTCTCATCAAAACACCAAATACTCATCGATTCGCCGCACATCACACGGTTGATGGCAAAATCCATCTTAGATCCTTTGCCGTCTCAGTACACCCTTCTCGTCCGTGTATTCGGCGGCGTAGACTCACTGCAATTCAAAGAAAAGCTGGACGCTTCAAACAAGGATCTACGAACACCCATCGAGAAAGTCTTCATGAACGAGATCGCTGCTACTGCTGCTTTGGAGAGAGCCTGCATACCCGAAAAAGCGAAGTCCTTCGTGAGCTTCCAGTCCAATCCTCGCGACATGGAGTTGTGGGAGCATTCGGCACAAATTCGGGTGATCAACCCTGAATCCGGTGGTGTTGAGAAAGTGGAGGCAAATTTCCAAAGCTTGGTTCGAGACTTTGGTGCCTGCATCGCTATCCCACAGCTATACGGTCGCGATTTCCTCGATCGATATCCACAGGCACTAGAGGATCTGTGGAAGTTTGATAACGATCTCTTTCCCCTTTTAATGATTGGGCTGCCACTGTGGGCTCCTTTGAAAGTGTTGAAAGAGGGTCTCGCTGCGCGGACCCGTCTCATCACTGAACTCGAGGCTTTGTATCGCCGAATCGACCAGTACCAGCAGGGAGATCCTGTTGATTTCGACGCTGATATGCGCGACGTCGGTGAAACAGCATTGGGAAGGAACAATGTCTATAGGAGGGAAGGTTGGTCCTTCCCTGAGCGTGGTGCTGGAGACCTTGGACTCCTTTGGGGTCAGAATGCGAACACGCAACCACTCCTCTTCTGGCTGCTAACCTACGTATATTCCACGCCCGAGATCTTGGAGCAACTCCGCGAGGAACTGACCCCATATGTTACGATGTCTACGTCCATCCCCAGAGAATTGATATCGCTGGATATGCGAGGCTTGTCAAGGGATTGTCCGTTGCTGAAGGCGTGTATTTACGAGACCTACCGTCTTGTAAACGAACCAACGTTTGTTTCCCCATTCGAACTTCATGTGAGACATTTACTGACCTCGTAAACCCATATCTTAGGTCCATTAGGTCTGTCGGTTCAAGCTCAGTTCACGTTACGGACGGAGAATTGAGACATGAACTCAAGCCAGGTACATTTGTGTCTGTACCTTATTCTCTGGTGAACCGCGATGCTTCGATCTACAGCGATCCCGATAAGTTTGACCCTGGACGATTTCTGGAGCTGGACCCGTCATCCGGGAAGCTTACTGCTCGATATGGACGACTGAAGCCATGGGGATCTGGCTCTGCAATCTGTAAAGGGAGGATATTTGCTGAGAAGGAGATCGTGACATTAGCTGTTGCTATCATTGCAATGTGGGACGTTGGCCCAGCGGACGGGGCATGGAAGCTTCCGGGCAAGGTTCCAGGAACCGGAGTTAGAAAGCCGACCAACGACATACGTGTGGTGATTACAAGAAGGGTGTAGCGTACAACATAGTCAGAGTAGTATCCATGGAGCATGAAAGATATCACCATCACAGTCTTTGCGGGTATTAATATTTCATTTCTGATTACATTACTGCCTCAGCCCCTCGTCCCAAGCAACAAACGTTTGATGTCGATAGTCCGGCATACACTTCACCTTTGCTGGAGGTGATGTTTCCCACTCGATCTTTATATCTCCTTCATTGGCAACATGCTTAGATGTATAGCCTGTAGAGATAGAGGGACGATGTTAGCATATGTCTCATGTGCACTTCGTACAGTCAAACTTACCTTTTAGGTTTTTTATCTTCTGAGTTGCCTCATTGCTGCGCCACGAAGTCAGTAAATGCCTCATATGCAGTTCGTACAGTCGTAACTTACCTGTACTCGACATTAACGCTTGGTACTACAGCAATCTTGCCATAGCCGTTGAACCACATGTCCTTGGCGAACAACTTCGGCTCGCCTTGGAAACACTCGCCCTCCTTATGCGCCCGAAACTTGATCTTCTTCTCCATGAGCGGTTTCGCGGTGAAGGCTGTTATGCCGTTCCAGCATGCGAACACCTGGAATGGTTTCGAACTCGACCAGCGCGCGTGTGCCTTAGGGTCATTATGGAAGAGGTTCCAGGCATTATCCCATGATCCGTCTTCCGGGATATTGAAGAATAGGTCCCCAGTCATTCCTAGAAATGGGTATACTCAGTCAGTATATGTCTCACATGCACTTCGTACAGTCAAAACTTGCCGCGAGCGATCTGCAGAGGTAGAGGTACGAAGTCAGTATATATCTCACATGCACTTCGTACAGTCAGAACTTACCCAAACGTCATAGAAAGTCGGGTTGTCACCAACGTATGTCCAGTCCATGGCACATGTCTGATCGGCTCCCTGGAACTTCCGCTGATGTATTATTTCCAGGATGTCTTCCATACACAAACTTATGTCGTTGGAAAAAATCACCGTAGTGTCCTCGTCGTAATGCTCCGGATGTGCGATAAGGTCTCTCACGGCTAGGTTGCGGAGCTTTGCAAGGCCTTCGATACGGTCTCCTCCTTTGGCCAAAGGGTTGATGTCGCTCGATTTGAAGTGGTATCTAATTCCAAGGAGCGCCATGCTAGCGCTGAGCTGGTTAAGTACTTCAAAGGTGCCATCGTCGGATCTTCCTTCGACTATGGAAAGGACGCAGTTCTGTGGCCCGAGAAAGTACATGGTTTCTACGATGGAACCAATCAATTGCGGAAGGAGATGGACACATTGATGTAAGTCCAATGCAAAGAAATATCGTGGGAGTCGCCCGCTTTGGAGGGATCCAGAAGAGCCTCCTCCCAAGTAGGCATAACGATCTTTATTGAATGGAGGACATTCTAAGCCCGATTTTGAATCCGATGGTGACAGGATTGAATGGATAATGGCAGTGATATTGTCGTTTGCTGATGGCTCAGGACTACCGTCGCTGTTATCGACACGCTCGGGAGGTTGCGGGGTTATTGGAGGATCAGCCACAGGAGTAGCTGCAGGAGACGGCTTAAGTATTCCAGTGACGATGGGTTTGATATGCGATAGGTTAAGGAACCCAAATCCAGCTATAAGTAAGAAGATGACACTGAGCAACGCGATTGCCTGCAGGAGCGATCGCAAGCTCCGTGAAAATGCTGCCATTGTAGAAGTCGAGAGTGGCGAGGAGGAAAAGGACCGGGGCGAGATTGAGCAACAGTTGAGCCGCTGAAGTCGGTTCGAGGGGCGATTCCTGAGTGACTGGAAGTGGATGAAGTTGGCGCTGCGAGACTGCGCCGCATCCTGCAGAGTGCACGGTGCATAGTTGCGGTTTCGTACCGTCCCGCGTGGGAGATGAGTAGGCGCTTAGCAAAGGCCGCGGGGCACGGCAACCAATGACGCACCTCGGCAGGCGGGCCCAAGCGTTTATCACAACAACGAACGCGCTGGAACGGCGTCACGCACTGGCTGCCAAGACAAGCTTCCACGCCAATTGCCGATTGCACCTCTCAGTGCGTCTAAATACCCGTCTTACTCTGATAGCGCCACTCTCTACTCTCGGAAGCCGCCTGCACCCTAAAAATATCCCGACATCTTCGCCCCATGAAACAGTGGCTGCATAGAGGTAGTACAGATAATGGCTCATTTCGCGTGCCCAGCGACTGTGGATTTGCGGCACGGTTGGGGGATGCCATAAACTGCGTGTTTCTTTGTGTCGCAGGTACCCGTATCTCTTCTTTCGTCTATTGCTCTACGCGTCGTCATTCGTTTCAACATTTCACTTTGAGAGATGTTCAGGTTGATCATCCTTGTCGTCTTGACCTCTATGGAGCTGGTTTCTCCAAGCCCTGCCATAATTCGCAGCCGAATCGGGCCCTTAGGACCAAACGCGACAGAGCTAGCATCTCACGCTCACGAACGGATGTTTGAACGACAAGCCTTCGCACCTATCACTACTTGTGGCTACGTTGACGGCGATGCCCAGAGTCCTCGAACTGCTGACCCCGGCTATGGATGCCGTGTCGACACCGCGAACGGCCTCTGGGGATTTTGTCCAACGAGTGTGATATCGGCCAAAGACTGCGGTTTAGCTGGCATGTGCGTAGATGAGCACTCTTGTACGGCTGGTTGTGGAAGGCTATCTGATCGATCAGATATCACCACCTTTTCTTGGTCAGTTGCTCCATGGCTTCAGAGATAGTGCAAGGAGGCCCTCTAACACAGTGTTCTAGCGAAGCCAAGCAGTTTTGTTCTACGGTGCTCTTGATTAATGGCCCAGATCAATCATTCGAATACATTGCCTGCGGAAATAAAGCGAGGACAGACAGTCTTCTCGCCGTCCCGAACGCGGTGGAAGCAACGACAACATCCGCTTCCAGCACGAGCAGCAGCATCTCCTCGGTTGCTTCAACATCGCCACCAGCGAACTCCGCTATCCAGAGTACCACGCCCCTCACTTCGAGCGCCAGTATCTTATCCGACTTACCTTTACCGTCATCAACATCGAATCCGACAGCCCCGGCTTCCGAACAAAAGTCAACAAGCATTGGGCCAATAGTAGGAGGAGTGGTAGGAGGGCTCACAGTGATCTGTTTGACTATCCTTGGTGTCGTGCTCATTCGGAGGAAGCGTGGTGCTACAGAACCGACGGTACAGCCCCCAGGATACATCTACGATCCTCACGATGACCTCACACACAACGCTGAATTGAGCACACACAATTCGCGATATATGCAGAAGGGGTATCAATGGGACAGCAGCCATGGTCCAGTTGAGATATCTGAAGGACATGCTGTGAATATGGTGCCTGCTGAGCTGCCGGGGAAGGTGTGATATCCACATCGTGTTAGGAACGAAATGGAGGGCCCCGAGAGATGATCAACCAGGCCGCGGTACGATAGTAACTGAAGATACTGAGAAATTCTTATAGTCAATAGATAACTAATGCTAACGATGGATGAGATCTTACGCTTGCTTAAAACAGACCTCAAACTCATTCCAGTACACTCAAAAATATCATAAAGAAAATTCCACGGTGAAGCTCTCAATCTGGAGTACGGAGGGCCACACATCAATTGGGCGTGTTGATGTTCAAAGCGACTGGCACCTAGCATACTGGGTTGTCACTATCATGTCGTGATATTTGAATGCTGTCATGGAATGCCAACATAGCGAGTACAAGATCGATGTGCGATTGATATGTAGACAGTATGCACTGTGGGAGTCTTAACCAAGATACTTAGGCGCAATAGAAATCGGTCGTATGGACAGTCTGAGTTGAATGCGGGCCTTCTCGCGAAAGCCATCAGATTTGACCTCATTGTACTAGGATAATCCCAGACTAGCGACACCTAGAGGGGAAACGGAAAGCAATGCAACGGGCTGGTAAAGCGATCGCATGACTGTCAGTGTCGCTTTCAGAATGACTGCTTTAAACAGTCATAATAGAGGGCAAGTTGTTACTCTGCGGGAGTCAATGCTGGTGACATTGTGGTACATGCGGGACAATGAGGCTGTGCGAGAACACAACCTGGAAGTGACTGTGCCGTAATTTAGAGCTCAGGATACAGGGAGAACAATGGGGTTGCGTACCGCCTCTAAATAGAGAGCATGGGGATGAAATACGAGTTCCTGTGCATATATACAGCATGCTAACACAGAGTACTTGTGCGTATCCCTAGACCTGCGCCTGGGGGTGAAGGTAATGGAAATCCAGGCGGCGTTAAACCACAGTTACCTATTGCAAATCAACCTTGGAATGGCCGAAACATATCCAAAGCCATCAGAGTAGTATTTCTGAACGCAAAGAGGGAAGTGTATTAAAACCGAAGGTATGGAAGGGCTGTCGGCCACATTTGTCGGCGACCTCGGGAGTCTGCGGTTGGCGGTGGGTCCTGACGCTAGTGCACCCGAGCCAGGCCCCGGTTGGCCTGGTCATGAGCTCCTGATGTCGATCGCGTTTGTAAAGACCCTACATCCATGGAAGCGCCTACTCTTATGACTAACTCTACGGCTACAGTCAGTGATAAAAGCCTTCGCAATGCTGATAAGCTTGTTCTCTCGATCAGCTTTTCATACACGATTTTGCTTGCCTCGTCGCTTTGCATGCAATATATTCACTGCTTTACACACTACTTCTCGAAGGTACACATCGTCGGGCGATTATACAGAACCAATGTCGGATCACAAGCCTAACCCAGAGTCTTCCTT
>Ga0265798_10001923_pt1 | contig 31201 bp, 52 predicted proteins | sample P3T30metagenome_FD_192430 | JGI IMG/M metagenome (GOLD analysis project Ga0265798, IMG submission 192430) | Plant litter microbial communities from East Loma Ridge, Irvine, California - P3 T30 | ecosystem: Environmental > Terrestrial > Plant litter > Unclassified | place: USA: California... | reverse complement strand
AGCTCACGTCCGAACAATATTCTCTTGCTGTCTCGATCTTCTTCGTCGGCTACCTCGCTCTGCAGGTCCCTTCCAACATGATATTGAGCCGGACCAAACCCAGGCTATACCTGCCAGCTCTTATGGTGCGTAGTGAGACTACAAGTGTATCATTCACTGATGAGGCAGTTCACTTGGGGATGCCTTGTCATCGGCTACGTCGGAGTCACGAACGAGAAAGGTCTGATCGCTTTGCGATTCGTTCTGGGTGTCGTTGAAGCGGGTGAGTACCATACTCTTTCATCAATGATTCAGGCTGACAAGGACTCTAGGGTTTTTGTACGTTCCGGATTTTGGCAACGCATCCAAAACGCTTATATTCGTATAGCCCCGGTATTCTACTCTACATGAGTTTTTGGTACAAGAAGATGGAGTTGGCCAGGCGGTTCTCGGTCTTTTACAGTGCCTCTTTGCTTGCTGGAGCCTTTGGTGGTCTACTCGGTGGGTGGTATTTGAGGGGCCCGAGAACCGAATTGACACGCTTAGCTGGTGCGATTCTTTCAGGACTAGATGGAGCAGTCGGTTTACCCGCTTGGAAGTGGCTTTTCTTGAGTAGGTCCCTCTCAGCTCCGCACCAAGACTCAACTGATAGGTCAGTCGAGGGCCTCATGACTGTCGTCTTTGCAGTGATTGCAGTCTTTGTACTTCCCGACTTTCCCGGAAATACCTCTTGGTTGACCGAGGCCGAACGGAAGTACGCTGTGGCTCGTCTCGCCGCCGATCAGAACTACGACGATGTCGATGATGCGGATATCAGTCACTGGAAGGCTTTCGTCTTGGCGGTCAGTGACTGGAGAACATGGCTTTTCTGTTTCGGTCAAAGTACCCTGACTGCCGCTGGGACGATCACTTATTTTGTACCAACATTGATGAATGCTCTCGGATACTATGGAACAGATGCGCAATACGTGAGTGGTTTCACTCAGCTCTCATGGTGACTTGTGCTGACCTCCGCTAGATGACAGTTCCGATCTGTGAGAAGATGTCTGCCATTCAGTTGACAGCGAGCTGACTGACAGACGGCGTAGCCTTGATCATCGTCCTCGGGACATGTTTCTCCTCCGATCTACTTCAGGAACGACCAAAACACATCATGGCTGTCGCAACACTCTCCATCATATCCCTCTCGATCGTCGCGGGAGTACAATCAAGTCCCAAGGTCAGGTACACGTTCCTCGCACTTGGTAAGTACTCAGTGTACCTTCCAGTCATTACTGATACATTCAGGAGCCTCAGGTATCTGGGCCTGTAGTCCGATGACCCTGACATACCTCTCAAATACAATCGCCAGGCCAGCAGAAAAGAGAGCAGTCAGTATAGGTATCGTCAAGTGAGTCATCAGCAGGATCATAGGACTAGCTGACTTGTTTAGCGGTCTCGCTAATTTGTCATCCGTCTATGGAGCCTACATCTGGCCCAAAGTAACCGCTCCGAACTACGTTCCCGGGTTCGTGGCAACTACCGTATTTCAGGTCTGCACTCTGGTCTTTGCCATCTTGGCTTGGCAGCTACTGTCTCGCTATCCGTACCCGCAGAGACAAACTGTCGTGGGCAGGCAAGACGATGTCGAGAGGCTGTAAGGTTTGGGTGTCTGGTCTCGTTTGGTTCAGAGTGCATCGATCGCGAGATAAACATATGCATATCTAAAATGATGTACCACCGCTCTCCCACTTGAACTACAGATTGGCTATTGGCCTGATGCAGACCACTTGAGATGCTCACACCGAGCCCGTAGTGAGATATGGAATACTCATTTGCGCAAGCTTGGCGGGTTGAAAGGCTGAAAAATAGAGGAAGTACGAAGAGGAATTGACCGAAATTAAAAAAAAAAAGAAGGCGCCGACCCGGATTCGAACCGGGGACCACTACTAGAAGAATGAATACGTAACCCAAAAGTAGTATGATAACCTCTACACCACCAGCGCGCCTTGTGACTTCGCCAAGTGCTATGAGCACCGGCCACTTGTTTGATTTATATACCAAGCGTCAAAGACGCAAGGAAAGGTTTCTCCACCACTTGCCTGTTTCAACCCATAACTGTAGAGCATAGTTTGTGATACCATACTTTGTGCTTCGGAGCATGATAATGGCCAACGCACCAGTCTACGATGCGTGGCGTATCTTCTTCCTCCGTTGATGTCTTACGAGTTCCCTAAGAAGCGCTTCCTGGCGCTCTGCGACGGTTATTCGGGAGTGATCTATTATTAGAACGATGGTCTCTACACCAGCGCCATTGCTCATCCGAGTGACTGTGTGCCCATGTGGGACATAGAAGGAGGCTTTTGACGTGACGCAGTTCGAGTATAGCCTCCCCCACCCTCCGGTACGTATCCTTCCGGCGCTGAAGCGCCGAATGATCGCCGGACGGTACCTTATCGCTGATTGAGTCGTCGGACGCTTCCAACGACGATAGACTATAGCTTGTATGTTCATACATTGTATTTCTCAACCAACAGTTGCAGTCCGTTGAAGCTTACCGGCGAAGGACCCTACGTACGATGACTACACCTACAAATATCCGTGGTCGTATCCGGGACATCATCCCCAACATCATTATCGGACGCTATCCTACCGGCGCACTTAACTCGCTCACCGATGTCCCTGGCGTGCTGGTTCATACCGAGTCTCTCTGTCGAACCACTCCAACCATAGTCAATACTGGGGTGACTACGATCCTTCCACGCCGCGAATGGTTTGGTGATGGCTGTCATGCTGCGATGTTCAAGTACAATGGTTCCGGAGAAATGACCGGCAGCCACTGGTTAGAAGAGACGGGAATACTCAATTCTCCTATCGTCATAACCAATTCTTTTGCGGTCGGACCATGCTATTCGGGGATATACGAGTACGCAGTGGAAAAGTACAAGAACGAGGAGGGTTTGGCGGATTGGTTCCTCTGTCCGGTGGTGGGGGAGACTTTCGATGGATTTATGAGTGATATAGGTGCGATGGCGATCAAGTCAGATATGGTCGTTAGGGGTATTGAAAAGGCTAGTAGTGATATGGTGCCAGAGGGCAACACGGGGGGTGGAACGGGAATGTGCTGTCAGGGCTACAAGGGTGGTACAGGAAGTGCCAGTAGGGTAGTGAAGGGGGTGATCAAGAAGGAGGGCAAGCAGGAGGACGTCGAGTACAAGGTTGGAGCTTTGGTCCAGGCTGTAAGTCAAAGCTCGGGAATGTGCTGATGATTGAACTACGGAGCCAAACGTGACCTGACGATCGGGAATGTACCCATAGGAAGACTGATTATGAAAGAAGAGGCTGCTTCTGCTAGCAAGGAGCCGGAAATCGTCAAGGAGCGGCCTAAGGATGGCTCAATCATCATTGTCATCGCTACTGATGTGAGTATCTATTCACAATCCCGAGCTTCGAGCTACACTGATTGGATAGGCTCCACTACATCCCATTCAGCTCAAAAGACTCGCAACCCGTAAGCACTCAGACTTGTTTCGCGATAGAGAATACTGACAAAGTAGGCGCTACCGTCGGACTAGCCCGTGTTGGGGGATGGGGTATGTTGCGGGTGCACAGATTTGGACGATCGTGCTGATGTGATCTAGGGGCGAACTCCTCGGGCGACATATTCCTCGCCTTCTCCACGGCCGCACATATACCTAAAGACGCCTCGGTGACCCGCTTCACTCCAACGGTCGTTGATTCCATTGATATCATCGATACAGAAGGGATTAATGGCTTATTTGAAGCGGTGGCAGATTGCGTCGAGGAGGCTATATACAATGTCTTGACGAGTGCCCGGAGCATGGAAGGCCCTGGAGAAATGAGGATGGAGGGGTTACCGACCGATACGCTCCAGCGGCTAATGAAGGAGCATTATGTTCCTGTAGAATTCACCGCCTGAAGACGGGTGCTTCGGCTTTGAGTAGTGCGAGGGGTTGATCTTATACCAAAACTTCCGATCGTACACGTCCTAATGGGTCATATTGATGATATGAAAATTGTACCGATGAGTTGTTGGTGGTAATATTTTATTCGCCAACATCTGGCAAAGCTGATTTGTTTACAACTGCTGTTGAGATCCTCACACTTCCTCCACAGATCATGATCCTCCTTATAGTTGCTAGGTCAACAGTCAATGCGATACACAAGCTTAATTTCGTCATGTGCAGCACATCATAGCTATGGGCTCCGTTACGTCCCTATCGGAAGCAATATAGGCTATGTCTGAGCTCTGATCTAGCATCTGACACTAAAAAAAAGGTACAGACCATGTCTGTTTCATAGAAAGCCCTCATTGGCAACCAGATACTCCTCCCAGGATTGCGCCTTTCAGGCATGTGAATACAGATGCACAATATCAGCGAACGGGATGGGGTTTATAGACGCTTATGCGATCGGATTTGCGCGACGCGATGCGACGCGATGAATCATTTGATTTTGATTTCTCCGCACAACTCCAACTCGTCGAACCCTCCTATTTCGTCTTGACCGATTGGCCGCCGGGCGTCAGTCTGGCCTTTAGATCAGACACCCTGCGATGCCGCCCAAGGCACAATGTGGGAATCCCCTCTGGCTGTCCTGGATGGAAGGTATCCCAGACCTCTACATTAGCGATTCACTAGCTGACCAACAGAACTCCGAGATGCCGCCCGCGAGAAAGGATTGAAATCAGCAGAAGCATACAACAAAGCGTGCAAATCCCTAGCACTCTGTCCTATCCGCTACCATCGACCCCGCGAGCTCACTGCCTTGGTTGGGATTGGTGATAAGACGGCTCAGATGTTGGAAGTGAAATGGGCGGCTTATTGCAAAGAAAATGGATTACCTCTACCTGGGGATATCGACCCTAGTACGTCCTTCACCTTGGGTATAGGCTGATGGATAGAGAAGAAAGGCAAAGCCAAAGATGTTTCCGAAGATGGTATATTGCCCGATTCCGAAACGGATGAGCCTGTGAAGAAGAAAGCACCATCCAAGAAACCACCAAAACAATATATCCCCCAACGCGGTTCAGGTGGCTATGGAATCCTGCTAGCTCTCGTCTTAGCTATCGATAGGCCGGAATCGGAAACCACTGTCTACCTCACTAAGTCAGAAATAATAAGAGGAGCCAAGGAATACAGTGATAGCAGTTATGAGCATAGTGAGAAGGGGACATATTTCACCGCATGGAGTGGGATGAAGACACTAGTGGGCAAGGGACTGGTATACATGACTGGGAACCCGAATAAGTTCTGTCTGACGGAAGAGGGATAGTGAGTCTACCCATGAGCGTGGACCTGATGGAAGTGAGGTCGCTACTGCCATTCGCAAGCTGAGGCCTGAATTCGCTCATCTCGAAACACTACCTTTTCAACATGATGGAGCGGGACCTTCGATTCAGCCACCGCAAGCTCCTCCCGTAACCAAAGCTGCCCCTACACCAGCATCGACAACGACGGCTGGGCCGAGTAGGGCAGGACTCAGTCGTTCAAATAAATTCCATTTTTGGTATATTGGTGAGTGTCATACATCACTGCCGGGACAGTGCACTGATCCCAAGACTCCCTAGGGCATAGAGTAGAGTCAATGTCCTCTGCGATGATAAGGCTTGACCATGACGATTTCATCAATCTGCGCAAAATCGAGTTCCTAGCCGATCAGCGCACACACCCATTCGCTACTCAACTTCGCTTAGTCGATAGTATACCTGACACCGAGGAAGGCGCGTTAAGTCTGTATGGCTATGTGGTTGAGGAAGGGGCACCGCCCATGTGCAGCAAGTTCCCTGACACCGAGGAGCCATCGACACAAGCTGGGCACGACCGTGGCCTCAAGCGACCACTGGAAGCCATTCTCCCCTCCTCGGATGGATTTGATGGGATTGAAGATGTCCTTACGCCTGCCAAGAAGGTGACTGCTATCCCCAAATCAACGTTCGCTCGTACCGCCTCCGCCCCGACCGGCCCGACAGCAACGTCGATTACGAAGCTGGCAGCTGAAGCAGCGCTGCGACGTGTTGGCGGCACAGACACGCTGTCGCGGACTCAATCAAGCACCGTTCTACCCGTTAAAGTCCGTACTGGACCCCGTCTGTCATCCCATATCCCAGCTGCAACGCCCTTGATGGAAATCGACGAGGAAACGGCTCCTTCGACTGTACCCGATTTCCGACCTGATCAAGCAACAATCTTCCCCGCTGGATCATACGAGGTCATTATGGTGTTGGACACCCGTGAAATCGAATCGAAGAGCAGTCGGGATAATTTCTCGGAAGCTATACGATCCAAGGGAATCAACGTCGAGACCAGGGCATTGAGACTGGGAGATGTGCTCTGGATCGCCAGGAAGAGAGATGGATTAGGAGGAGAGGAAGACGAATGTGTACTTGATTATGTGGTGGAGAGGAAGAGGTTGGATGATCTGTGCCACAGTATTAAAGACGGAAGGTACACTGAACAATGCGTAAGCCCTGCAGCATAGCCGAGTCGGGGGAATTGGTAAGAGAGTAGCTGACGACAGTTTCGACTGGCTAACTCATGTATCAATCACGTATACTACATTGTCGAAGATTGGGATGTCAGCAATCGAATGCAGTACGACGGTAAACAGATCATGACTGCCAAATCCCAGATTCAGGTCCATAATCGATTTCACCTCAAGGAAACTACGAAATTGTCCCAGACTATCGATTTCCTAGTGACAATGACCAAAGTTATTGAATCGACTCTACAATACCAAGACCTACATATAATTCCCCCTCGTCATTTATCGCGATCGACCTTCTCAGCCTTACAGAACCATTTACGTCGATTACAGCCTAGTCGAACTTATTTGACGAGCTTTGAGGCGTACCAGAATCTCAACGATAAGAACGCGAGCCGCACGCTGAAAGTTGCATTCGGACGAATGTTACTTTCGGTGAAAGGAATGAGCGCGGAGAGGGTCAGCGCGATACTGGATACCTGGGAAACACCGAGGGATGTCTGGGACGCATTACAGATAAGGAATGAGCAAGCCGGGTCGGAAGTACAAGCGCCGCAGCAAAAGAAATCGAAAGTGAGAGGACCAGAATTATATTTCGCAGATACTGTTCAAGGTGAAGGGAGGAGAAAAGTAGGAGATGCGCTAAGTAAAGAGGTGAGTGAGCTTTGACTCAGATGTGATGGCTAATGTGTAGTTGTATCGAGTATTCATGGGCTCAGCGCCAGAGGTCGCATTATAATATCTTGAAGTTCTATCATTATGATTGTTGTGATCCTGTATTCTATATGTATATGACGAAATGATCATGAATGACCTCCGTTCTCCGAGCACCTGGTCGCTCAGAGCAAAAGCGCGGTCGGATCGTCGAGTGATCCGGGTCGTAGTGACCTGGCAGTCTGGTCATCGTTTCGAAACCGAAGGCGCTGTAATCGGGTGATGTGCCCAAGTCCCCTCCATTTGCTCACAGCTCCGTGGTGTGCTATGACTGGACTAGCGATCCTGCAAACCGCCTAACTCGTCCTTTGGCTTTTCCTAAGCTGTTCTGCACTTGACCAATCCTCTCTCTAGGCCAGATTACATGGGAGACTTTGGAATTGATAAGTCCAAGTGGAATCTACTGATCAGCTCACCACCTCATTTGCAGAAATTGACATACAGGTCCATATGTGTTACTGTCCCTGGTGTTGAACCTGGAATCGCCCTCCACCCAACAATGTCCTGCAGGTATCCTAACGGGTGTTGGTCCACTAGGTGGCAATGGCGTGACTAAATCGCCTTCGAGAGCGATTATACGTTTCGTAGTGAGTAGATCCGGATTCTGAGGAGAATAGAGCGTAACGACATCACCGCGTTTGAATTGATGTAGGGATATTGACCAGCGCTGGAGTAGGACTACATCATGATGGAATGGTGACGCTGCTAAGTCCGGGTTGAACGTTGGCTGTGCTGTAAGCTTTGCGTTGAGGAGTCCAAGCGGAGCTGAATTACCTGCATTGAGGAACCGGTAATGGAGGCGAAAGAGTATACATGGCGAGTGAAAAATACACCGACCGGTACCCAGAGCAAGATGCCCCTGGAATCAGCAATATGCAGAAAGGACAGGTGGGGACATACATAACATCTCTCATGAAAGGCCGAGACCTTCCAGCTGTCGCCATACTGCTTTGCCTCTACTATATGAGTACTTGAAGATGGACCGGATCCGATGAACATCCCTCGTCTATACGGTTCCGGCGGAACCAGAAAAGTTCGGCTCGTCAACGCTGTCTGGCGAGGTGTACTCCTTCTCATCAGCTTCATCAACACAGCAACACCTCTTCCAGGATGATCAAGTGTACTGGATGTGGAGAGAAGGAAGCTTCCAAGTTGGAATGTCCCAATTGCAAGAAGTGGGTTGATCCAGGTCTTGCCGACACAAGCTGATTATGGTAGACTCGGTATCAAGGGGTCGTACTTTTGTGATCAGGACTGCTTCAAGAAGAATTGTGAGCTAGATATCGCTGTTGAGCAGACCAGTACTAATCTATAGGGGTGCGCTACGATGAAAGAATCAAGTGTAGCACGAAGCAGCTAATCATCAGGGGTCACATAAGATGATTCACAATATCGTCCAGATGTCAGCAGAGGCTCAGACCGCTAGTAAGGTCATACGCCATCATTTAGGGCTGAGCTGATAGACAGAAAACTCGTCAATGCCTTCGAATATGCGGGACTACAAGTTCACTGGAACGATGCGACCCGTCTATCCCTTGTCAGAGAAGCGAGCTGTACCCGACCACATTGAGAAACCAGATTACGCCGACCATCCACAGGGATTCTCCCAGTGTGAAGCGGTCCGGGAGAGGAGCGTCAAGATCCTCACGAAGGAAGAAATCGAGGGGATGAGGAAGGTCTGCAGGGTACGTTCTCATTTATCCCGTGTACAAGGAGGAGATGATCTGATGCCAGCTCGCAAGGGAGGTCTTGGATTTGACGGCTGCGCACATCAAACCTGGAGTCACGACCGACGAGCTCGATGCGATTTGTCATCAGGCTTGTATCGATAGGGATTCCTACCCTAGTCCACTGAATTACAACGCTTTTCCCAAAAGTGTCTGTACCAGTGTGAACGAGGTCATCTGTCACGTAAGTTGTAGTGTCCACTCTGACCAGGCTCCACTGATATTAGGGTATTCCGGATCAACGTCCGCTAGGTAAGCTCTCTGCATCTGTAAGACGAGGTAGGAGCTCATGATATAGTGGAGGGCGATATCATCAATCTGGACGTTTCACTCTGTGAGTTCTCACTTGCTGCCGAACCAAGCCACGCTCATACTGATGACAGTCCATGGGGGTCTACATGCCGACCTGAATGCCACCTACCCAGTCGGCAAATGCGATCAGGAATCTCTCGACCTTATCGAATACACCCGTAAATCGGTCGAAGAGTCCATCGCAATCTGTAAACCAGGAGTTCCATACCGTGATATCGGTAACAAGATTGAGGAGATTATCAAGCCTAAAGGATATGGAATCGTAAGACGTTATACGGGTCATGGTGTTCATAAACTCGTACGTCATCTTTATGTCTCTGACCGAGATTTGCAACCTAGAGCTGATTTGCAGTTCCATTGTCAGCCTAATATCGTCCATTATGGTGGATCAAAGACTCCCGGACGTATGGAAGCAGGCCAAGTCTTTACGATAGTGAGTCCCCTACGAAGTTCGACGCCGTGGTTCTGATGGCAGGAACCAATGATCAACCTCGGTACTGCCAACCTAGACCACTGGCGAGATGACTGGACAGCAGTAACACTTGACGGTCGATACTCAGCACAATTTGAAGAAACCATTCTGTAAGCTGCGACAACCAATATACAGACACAGCTGACGAGTAGAATCACCGAGACCGGCTTCGAGATCCTTACACGTCCACATGTTTCTTCCTCCAAGAACAAGAAAAAGAAGAAGAAGAGCGCCACTGCTAACGGTAATGGGAATGCTACCGGTACATCCACTCCAGAAGTTGCCGAGGCCGCTGCTGGTGTCGACAAGCTTGATGTCGTCGAGTAGACGGGCATCTTGCAGCTCTCTATCTCTCTTGACCCTTCAGCTCTGCCAGTCTTAGTAGGTATCATTATCATCAGCATGCATGTAATATACAATCTATTCTTCGGGTATCGTCTTGAGCTGTATTAGTCAGCATCGGCGCAAAACTCGGATTCTGATTGACTGACCTGCAGTCCATGAATTGTCTTGATATCCTCCTTCAAGCACGAGTTGACAAGTTTATGCTGCTTTATCGTTGATAAACCCTTGAACGCAGGAGAGCTGATCTCGATAGCGTAGAATGAACCACAACCGCCTGATCATCAGCTTGAGTTCCATTGCAAGGGGCTAGTCAGCTTACCAGAAACATCCTGGACTTCTAATCTATCTCCGGGAAACTTCGCTGATAACTTGTCATAGATCGCCCTTTCCCCTTCATCTAGTCCAGTCGGAGTTGGACGGGTGGAATACAGTCGAGATGATTGGATCGTCGATCTGAGATATTGCGGACGCAAGGTGGAAGACGCGATTGGCCTGAACATTGTGATGCTAGATCGGCTTGATGAAGGGATAGCGGATACGAAACGGTTCATTGTGTGAATTGAATGATAATGAGTGTAGTTGATTGAAATTCCATAGTCTATCTATGAGGGAGATGGTGGACGGAAGCAAATGACGAAGGAGGAACGCGTAGCACGAGTAGTGGGTCAAGTGATCAACTTCGTGCTCATATACCTCCCCACTTTCGCGCTGTCCGCCTTTGACACGATCCGATCATCGACTCGGATTACTCTAGATCAGTAGATAACATAGAAGCCGCAGCTTAAAAACTGTTATCAAACTTAGACTAAGAGAAAAAGACGTCGACCGGCATTAACAATGGCCGACGCCAAGTTGTTCAGTGAGTCTGATTCCTCGTCTAAGCTGGCCGTCATTGACCGTAAGCACGGGGGAAAGCCCAAGAGCTCCGAGATGAGCTTCGGCAGAGTGGAGACAAACGGGACAAAGGTTTCTTGAGAAAGAAGACCGCCTTGAAGAAGATTGTCGCAAACATGACAATGGGAAATGATAGTGAGTCCCGCTTATTTCGAAGGCGTTGATAGCTGAATGGTAGTGTCACCATTGTTCCAGGATATGGTACACTGCATGCAGATTCAGGTCTTGGACATCAAGAAGAGTAGGTCATGCCCTATGCGTCAATGATAGATGACTGACGACTCAGTGGTTTATCTATATTTGGTGAATTACGGGAAAGCCAGACCTGAAGAGGTGACGAGTGCAATCAGCGGATTCCTAGCGGTAAGCTTGCTTTCGAAATTCGCGAGCTCAGCTGATAAGCAGGACTGTGAAGACCGTAATCCCCTGATCCGAGGACTTGCGATTCGTACAATGTCTTCTATCCCTTTACCGCAAATATCGCAATCACTCATCGATCCCCTGAGGCATGCCTTACAAGACGCAGATCCTTACGTCAGAAAGACAGCTGCCATTTCGTGAGTTCGAAATGCTTTCGACCGCCTTTGGTGCATGTAGCTTATTGCAGTGTTGCTAAGCTGTATTCGTCGGATTACGGAAAGAAGGTTGTGGACCGTGAAGGATTTGTTGAAATGCTAAGGTAGGCTGGCTCGCCGCATGCTTTGAGGTTATAGCTGATGTAGAGGGATTTACTGGCGGACCAGAACCCCACTGTTGTGGCTAATGCTGTGGCTGCACTCATCGATATTTCGGAACGCAGCGACGAAATCGAGCTGAGACTGAATGCTACAGTCGCTGGTAAATTAATTGCAGCTCTAGGAGAATGCTCAGAGTGCGTATTTGCCTTTTCTGTCTGGTGGGACGACTGACAGATAGGTGGGGACAGATCTACATCCTCGACTCACTCCTGTCCTTCGTACCCTCCTCGACCATGGACGCCGAACAACTCGCTGAGCGGGTATCGGTTCGCTTGTCGCATGCCAATTCGGCTGTTGTTTTGACTACGATCAAAGTCATCCTGTATCTGATGAACTACATGGAGGATGAGCCCTTCATGCGTTCATTAGAAAGGAAGATGGGCCCTCCTCTAGGTCAGCAGCTAAGCACCGACTGAACGATGTAGCTGATATTCAGTCACCCTACTGTCATCCGGTTCCGAGGTTCAATATGTCGGACTCCGAAACATCCTCTTGATCATCCAGCGTCGCCCTGCCATCCTTCAAAATGAAGTCAAAGTTTTCTTCTGCAAATACAACGACCCAATCTACGTCAAACTCGCCAAATTGGAAATTATGTACCGACTCACTCGCGAAGAGAATGTTTCCGAAGTCCTGGCTGAACTGAAGGAATATGCTTCAGAGGTCGATGTGGATTTCGTCAGGAAAGCCGTTCGATCAATTGGTCGACTCGCAATTAAGATCTCTTCGGCATCCGACCAATGCATCACCACGCTACTCAACTTGATGCAGACGAAAGTCTCTTATGTCGTTCAGGAAGCTATTGTGGTCATCAAGGATATCTTTAGACGATACCCAAATCAATATGAGAGTATTATCGGAACACTTTGTGAAAATCTGGATGTGTTGGATGAGCCAGAGGCAAAGTCTGCAATGATTTGGATTGTGGGGCAGTATGCGGATAGGATTGAGAATAGTGATGAGTTGCTGGAGGACTTCAGCTATACTTTCAAGGAGGAGCCATCAGAGGTATGACGATAATTTGCATTGCGCCGCAGTAACTGATCATCAGGTTCAATTGGCCCTCCTCACAGCGACTGTCAAGCTCTTCATCCGACGTCCGACCGCTGCTTCGAGTCTACTGCCAAAAGTACTCAAGATGGCAACGGAAGAAGCGGATAATCCAGATCTACGAGATCGAGCAAGTCACCCTTTCTCCAATCTGGGCATCGCTGATGTCATAGGGATTCATGTATTGGCGTTTGCTGACTTCGAATCCTACGGCTGCCAGGGATATCGTGCTTTCGGACAAGCCTGTAATTTCGACTGAAACGGATAGGATGGATAAGGGTATGCTCGACCAGGTGAGTCTCGAGCTGTTGGAAGCTAAGCGGGAAGCTAAACTGTGATAGTTGTTGCTCTTCACCGGTACCCTGGGTAGTATATACCACAAGAACCCAAATGTACGCAATCGATCGCTGTCATATTGAACACAGCTGATTTACAGACATTCATCAGAACGTCGAAACCCAAATTCTTGCCCGATTCTCCAGCCTTAAACGCATCGTCCAGGAGACACCTAGTGACCCCTCGCGGGCCATCCATCAATACCCTATCCCGTCCCAGAGCCCCATCAAACATCTCCACATCGGCAAACAGTACACCTCCTGTACCCAGTCGTCCTGACATTCCCGTTGCGACCCCTACCACAGGTAATGGAAATGTGATGCAGATCTCCGATGATCCATATGGTCAACTTGGGGATTTGGAGTTGATGTCACCTGGAGGAGGGGCTTATCAGACGGACGTACCACGTCCGAGGAGGGAGCAGGAGGATTTGTTGTTCTAGTTACATGATGCTTTGCTTGGGGAATTGTATGCATAGAATTGTTGGTAGTAGCAGATGAATAAGCCTGATGACAAAGGGTCCGAGATCAGTCGCGTCTTGAAGTTACGTACTCGAGCTATCTTGGACCTCGCAATTACATTACTACTGCATTCAGTGAATAGCCAGACAGAGAGGCATAGACCGGACATCATCGCACAACTCTCGACTGTAGCAGAGCGATCGATCCAGTGGATCTACTCCCTCACGCTTGTCGGAGACACCACGTTCGTGAAATCCGGTCGTCTATAATTCGACAAAATGGAGAACGATCAACCAAGAGCAGGACCTAGTAGTCCTCGCAGATCCCCAACTCTCCCGCTCCGCTCCTTGAAGTCAAGTGACGCCCTATCTCCAGAACTTCCACCGACATATAATTCTCTAGACACGCACGTGCAGGATCAAGATAGAGATACAGACCACCTCATTACCAAATCCAAGTCTACGAGTAGAACATCTCGAGAGGAATTGGATCAAGAGCTAGACGCTCTACGACTGGATCTTGATGGGCTGAGTGATCGGCCGGAGAGGGATGGAGGGACTGGAGGAATGATAAGCGTAGATCAGCGGAAGGCTTTGTGGTGGAAGAATACCCTTATCACCGGTCTTTTCGTCGCTTCATGGTGAGTCCGATTTCGGTATGGTATGGGGGAGGGCGCTGATGATAGGTATTTCTTCGCGACGCTACTCTCATTATACAACAAATGGATGTTCTCGCCTCAATATTACGGATTCTCATTCCCTCTATTCGTCACATTCTGTCATATGATAGTCCAATTTTGCTTAGCTGGAGTGATGCGGATAGTCTGGGCAAAACGATTTAGACCTGTGGAGAGGCCAACACGGAGAGACTATGTGTGAGTTGGCTTCTTCAGCCTCGCTGGGGAAGGGACTGATATACAGCATCAAGGTTATGCCAACTGCTATCTCGACTGGTGGAGATATCGGATTATCGAATCTGTCACTGAAGACCATCACCCTCAGTCTGTACAGTACGTGCTCGACTAAGTTGGCGCGTGTGAAGCAGCTGATCAGCAGCAATGTGCAAATCCTCGACCCTCATCTTCGTCCTCATCGCTGCATTCGCATTCAAGCTCGAATCCTACTCACTCCGCTTGATAGCAGTCATCTGCCTGATATCATTCGGTGTCTTCCTGATGTTGTTCGACACGACCACGGTCGATATCCCAGGGATCATCATGGTGTTCTCAGCCTCTGCCCTATCCGGTTTAAGATGGGCGTTAACGGAAACGGTCATGCACAAGAAATCAATGGGATTATCGAATCCTTTCGCTACTATTTTTTGGTTGGCCCCTTTGATGGCTGTTGTACTCGGCGTCGTGAGCGTGGCATTGGAAGGGTGGAGTAAGGTGTTGCATTCTGGATTCTTCGAAGATGGAAGAGGGGTATTCACGGTGTTGGCAATCATCTTTCCGGGAAGTCTGGCATTTTCAATGGTCGCTAGCGAGTACTTGTGAGTCGCCGTAGGAGATGGGACTACTGGCTAATAGGCAGTATTATCCAGAGAGCTGGTATCATCCCGCTATCTATCGCTGGGATCTTCAAAGAAGTCACTACTATTTCAATATCGGCAATAGTCTTTGGCGATCAATTGACAGAAGTCAACATGATTGGAGTATTTATCGCTATTATAGGTGAGTCCTGTCAATCGCGAGTCCGCCATAAGCTAACAAACAGGTATTGCTCTATACACATATCACAAATACCAAAAATCGATTGCTACTCCCCTCTCATCCCCCGAGACTGAATCACATGCCTACGCTTCCCTCAATCCCCCCACGAGCTCAGGTCTACCGTTAGATAATCTAGATGCTTCAACATCCTACCCGCCACAAGCAAGAGAAACGACAGAAGATCGAACACAACGCCTGAGGGATGAGTTCGAGGGATGGGGAAGAGAGAGTTCCGCTTGGAGCGAGAGTGGGGACGAGGTCGAGGAAGATGAAGTGGAAAGGCGGATGAGTGAACGGGATGGAAAGGGGGCGAGTGTGACGCCGCAAGGTAGATGGGGAGAGTGGTGGGCAAAGGAAATGTAGACTTGAGTATAGGGTTGTATGAGAAGTACTGTCTTTGCGATAGAGGCATGACAAGACGGTGCGGAAAAATACTTAACACTCTGTTCATCATTCATTTCATTACTGCTTGATTTACTGTTTATAGCTACACGAAAAACTCTCAGGTCGACATCGGTGACTCTTTACTCTTTCCAAATACATGCCTAGTATCGGGCGTGGGCGGCTCGGTTCCTGCTATGCGACTTCCCTGGCAGATGCAAGAAATGCCTGATACGGGTACCGATGGTCATCCTAGTCGTCAGCTCATGCCTGCGGGTTGTGACGACATACTTATTGGGCTTGACATGCATATGCTTCAACTCGCTCTCGGCATGATGTCGACCATGGGATGTGGTTTTGGGGTTGTTGATGGCCTGCCAGGTCAGTACGGTGGCAAGTCGAAGTTGGATGACTCACACCTTGAAGGCCTCTAACCCGGTTCGATCGGTGTGAGGTGTTATGGTGGGTTCGTCGGGAGAATAGAGACATTGAATATGATGGTGCTGTTTTCAACTCGGTAGAGATGCAGTTGGGCGGATGAATGGGGAGAGGAGGCAAACGAGGTGGGCTTATTATATCTTGTTGATCAGACAAGAGGATGATGACGCAAGAGATTGGGAAAGGGGATGTGACGCAATAAACATGAGGATTGCAACAGATACACACACGCTCCACTGTATATATGGGTCCTGGGACCTAGAGGAGAACAAACGTTTCAGAATATGCACATATATGGTCAAACGTCAAGAGGCGGATAAGGTAAGGGGATGAAATGACGAGCTACAGACATACAGGATATATAAGTCAAGCTCATTACGGTCTCGATCACACTGACGATTCCAGGGAATCATACAAGATAAGGTAATCCCACAGCTGCCACCACTCCAGCAACGAGGCTTCCGCTGATTGTACACCGAGTGAGCCTGCGCTTGACTTGGGTGCACCACCGTCACGTTCGGGGGGCTCCACCTTGTCGGTAATTGCTAGCCTGATCGCCTCGGGCCGATTGTCAATCCCATACTTCCGTTTTACCTCTACAATACATGACTTGACCCTGCCGGCTAGTCGACTGGCTCTCTGCCCATGCGCGAGTCATCCGAGATATGTACACGTGTTTTAATCGAATCATACAGACCTCCACTGGAGAGTGGGTGGACTTCGCCCCGGAGTCCGGTACCTACCCGGCCTCAGCTGCCGCCGGTTCATCTTACATCCGACCTCCATCTAGATTCAGTCTTTTCGTCCCGGCGGCCTTGGCACTCACTGTCCCATAGTGCGCGATTATCCGTCAAATTCCCCTTACAAGATGAGGCTTCCAATGCGGAGAGAGGCTTCTTCCCCACGTTTCCTCGAACATCAAATTCGGCTTGACGAAATAGATCAAGGACACTATGCCAGAAGCCACGGTCAACTCGCGAGTACTGTCATCAGGAGGTCAACAAGGATGGAGAGGTCTGGCGAGTAATGGCCGCAGTCTTTTGCTGGCTCTCTTCGCGTCCTTGGGCGGTGTCCTGTATGGGTACAATCAAGGTGAGTTAGTTCTGGGTCTCCAGCTAGACCGTAGCTGAGAATAGGTGTGTTCGGTCAAGTTCAAGTCATGGCCGAATTTGAAGAGCGATACTCCGAGACGGTTCGTTAGCATTGCTCATACAGATCAATCGCTGACCAACACAGATGAGTGACCCCACTCTTCGTGGTCTGATTACGGGTGTGTTGGAGCTTGGTGCGGCTGTCGGGGCACTGGCAGCCGGTCCCTGCGCTGATCGCTTCTCCCGAAAGGTTCGTTGAACCATGGCAGGATCGAGGAGGTGGCTAATGATCAGTACACCATCTCCGGATTCTGCGTTATATTTATCCTTGGAGCTGCATTGCAAGCTGGAGCCACAACCGACGTAGGATTCATTTACGGTAAGTCCTCCTTCGTGAAGCTGTTCGCGGCTGACTTGAAAGCCGGCCGAACGATCTCCGGTCTTGGTGTCGGAGCGTTATCGATGCTCATCCCAATGTACAACGCCGAGCTCGCTCCACCTGGTATCCGGGGCTCACTTGTCGCCCTTCAACAACTCGCAATCACTTTTGGCATTCTCGTTGCTTATTGGATCGGGTACGGAACGAATTGTAAGCATGCTGGGCAACAGGACAAGCTAATCTTTAGTCATTGGCGGAACCGACGTACCAGGACAATCTTCGGCTGCATGGCGAATTCCACTGGCGCTACAGATCGCACCTGCGATGGTACTTTGCGTCGGATCCATGTTCTTACCGTTCTCACCTCGATGGCTCATGCTCAAGGGTATGGAATTGCACCTTTCATGGCCGGATCTGCTGACTTGTAGGACGGGAGGACGAGTGTCTGCAGGGACTATCTAATCTAAGACGATTGCCAGCTTCCGACCCCAAAATCCAGTACGAATTCCGAGGGCTGCTGGCGGAGCGATTGACAGAGAAAGAGGCTGCAGTCGAACGATATGGTGCGGAAGAGGTCAACTGGCATGTTCACCTCAAGGAATACAAGAGGCTCTTTACCACCAAATCTCTCTTACATCGTCTTTCCATTGGTGCCGGAGCTCAGTTCTTCCAACAGTGGACTGGTATCAATGGTCAGCCTCGGTCACCACAAGTTCTGGCCTTTGCTGACTTGTAGCCATCATCTATTATGCTCCAATCATCTTCGTAAGTCGGCTAATATCATCAGGTAGTATTTTCCCACTGAACTTGGCAGAGGCAGATCGGTTTGACCGGCGACACGGTTCCTCTACTTGCAACTGGATTGGTTGGAATCGTCAACTTTATCTGTAAGTCCTCCCCCTGCCTCCTCCCAAAGGGGTCATATCTGATCCTATATAGTCACATTTCCAGCTGTGTTCTTTGTGGACAACGTGAGTTCAGGCGATTAGTCAAGGTCTCCAAAGCTGACAATGCCAGTTCAATCGAAGAACGCTGATGGCCGGCGGTGAGATCTCGATGTGTATCTGTCTTGCTGGTGTTGCCGCGATTATCGCCGTCTACGGAGACCGGTTCGAGACAAATGTCAGCGCAGGTAATGGAGCCGTCTTCCTAAGTGAGTCGCTGCCGACCGAACGACGAAATTTCATACTGATCGATAGTCTTCTGGTACATCATATCATTCGCAATGACATGGGGACCTCTACCCTTCATTGTCGCCTCCGAAGTCTTCCCCCTCGACATGCGAGGTAAAGGCATGTCCGTCTCATTCTGTATCAACTGGCTCTTCAACTTTACCGTCGCAAAAGTCACTCCTCCAATGATCGAAAATATCGGCTACAGGACGTACCTGGTATTCTTCACTCTATCGATGGTCGGTTTACTATGGTGTATTTTCATTTTGCCAGAGCTCAGAGGCTTGAGTCTAGAAGAACTCGACTCGGTCTTCAAGGATACTAGTGGCGCGGAAGATATGGCTCGACGACAGAGAGTGGCTGATCGGGTTGGATTGGATCTCGCTGCTGAGGAGGTTGGCGAACACCAGGAAGGCAAGCGAGATGAGGAGCAATTAGAGAAACCCCAATAGGGTATGCAGAGTCATCCGATCATTTTACACCTCATTACCGGCGTCGAAATGTCACCAGTAGCTTGTTCATATGTCTAACGAGATCATCGCCCGATGACGTCCCCTGAGCAGTCACAAGCTACTCCGACGGTCTGGCAGGCATTCACAAGATATGGATACTGTACAAGAGATAAACAGGAAGCGCGTTCACAAGCGTCGCACTGGATCTACAACGATGACAGTCGGACCGGCGTCGGTTCGCGATGAAGGCAACGCGCCACGGTCTGCGGATGACTCACCCGCTTCTTCTGTTTCAAAATATACGGGGGGGCCGATGTCTTGGACAGAACCACACACTGGATCCTGGCCTGGATGAGCGACGTATGTGGGAACAGGGCTGCCAAGCTCAACATCCCCCTGCATCCCGCTAGAGCCGTCGTCGAGTCGGTGGCGTGAACCGGACCTTCGGATCGAAGGCCACAATCCTGAGTCGAATGTGAGCCTGGGCCTTCCGTTCCTATGCCATCTCTGATGTGCCTTATGGGTACCGTAACCGATCAGAACGCATCCACCGACTCCACTAATCATAACGGCCGACAATGCCGCCCATTGACTCAAGAACCCCCACCCCGTCAGACCTTCCTGCTCCTCACCAGTGTCGACGCGCCCCTGCTCATCACGGGGTCGATTCGGTTGGGCTCTCCAGCTCGCTGTCGACTCTGTGATGTCTGGAGGTGGTCTGAGAGACGTCAGTCTCTTTTTCTGCCTACGTGTGGGTTTTGCTTACACGATAGAGCCATACTCAGGTTCCCAGACCCCGGTAGGCATGGGCGGTGTCTCTGTAACAATGATGGAGGGGACCGGTGGACCGACTGACACAAGGTCGTACGTAATGCTTCCAGGCTCTGTGCCAGCAGTCCTTTCATTCCCATAGGCGGTCCGTGCCGGCTTAAATAGTTGTGACAATGAGGGCGAGCTTCCTCCATTGAAGGACACCTCTTGGAGGAGGGTGGACGTAACGCTAGGAGCAGCAGCATTCGTGAAAATAGACACAGGAGCCATCGATGGATAGTGGTAATAGCGTTTATAGAAGGGTGGATGTGAAGGTGGAATGATGATAGGAGTCGTGGGCGTCTCTCATCTCTCTATTTGTAAAAACTCGAGACGTTGCTTGTTGAAAGGATCACACCGGAGTCAGCCATCAACGGAAGTAGAGGAGCTCAGACGCACAAGTCACCTTAGCATTCTCTAGGGCATTGCTGCAGGTGTCCGTCGAGCTACCTAGCACTTGAAGAGCTTAACAAGTGTCATAGGACAAAGGGAGCTTCTTGGGGCAGGATGTTGCTGTGCAGCCCTCAGTGTCTACGAGTTTCACACTGTTTTGGAGATGCACTCCTTTGGTGCCCGTCATCGTCTCGGTCATGGCGTTTCAAAGTCTGATGATCAGGCCTCTGCGACCTTTGCTACGTGAGAGCCATGGCCCTCACTGGCTCCACGTCATGAACACTGAATACGGTGTGAAAAGGGACAGGCAGGCGCTTTTGTTGCCTTGTTTCTCCGAACATTATTTGATTATGCATAGAGATGCCCAAAACTTGACGGGAATGATAGCCGTATACTTCAATCTACCTGTGATCGCCTGTCTTGAGATTTATAGCTGTGGCTTCAGGATAAGTGGGATAAGTGATCTGGAGTCGATCCCGTGGATCGCCTCGTTCGACAGCAGATCGGGTCAACTCTGATGGTGAGGTGGCGGCATCGCCGGCGGGTAAGCGATTGATGCTAGCCAAGGAGGGCTGTTTTGACCAGAGCTGAGATGTCTGGCGACGTCGCTTAGAATAGCAAGACGTGACACAGTCTCCAAGCTCCCGAATTGGGTTGCTGCAGCCATCGCAAATCACTCTTTTGGCAATCCAGGAAGGTAGCGCAACAGTCAATACCCCAACGACCACGGCGGGACCTAGCCACCACCTACTGTCCCTCTTCTCCGTGTTCTGCGTGCCCTTGCTCGAAGATCGAGGCTGCGATCCTTCTGCATCGGCAGCATCCGCCTCTTGACGCGAATAAACTTCGCCCCCGACAGTAGTTTCGGTTCCATGCCTACTGTAGTCAACAGCCATCGGCAATCAAAACAGGAAGCTCACTGCCCGTAATTTTCCGTCAGGGTAGGGATATTTGACTTGGTTTCGGAGACGGTAATCATGGGAGGTGGCGGGCGGCCCCAAAACTCTTCTGGCAGAGTATAAGTCGGCTTCGATGTGTCCAGACACGCGGACGAGCTGTTGACAGACACCGCGCAAGGCGTCTGTTGGCTGAAAGTGCAAGCGCTACTACTGGTGGTTGTGGCCGCGACGGATAAAGATAACGGAGGTACAGGAGCCATGTTGGATATGTAGAAGTGCTGATGCTCTCGTTATGGCAAGTGAGGAGGAGATGGGGGTCGTAAGGGTACAATTGATAGTTGAAAAGTATAACGCTGGCTCCTATGAGCTCATTCGTCAAGAAGCCCACCGTAAAAAATGGCCAGCAACTGCCCATCAATGGAACATCAGACAAAGCGCAGCTATGTGCCCTGGCCAGGCCGTAGTGATGTCATTGATCTATCTTTTTGCAGCTGTCATCCCTTTTGACAAGTGGAGCGCAACAAAGGATATCGTGAGGTCATATTGAATGTTTTCGCGGTTCATGAATGAAAGGACACATCGCCCACTGCCCGGTCACCTCGCCGACCGCGATCATGGGAAGTCGCGACACCTACCTTTCAGCTCTGTCATTGGTGTGGTCATGGTGATTGTCCTTGGCCTTGAACCTTTGAGGGGCGGCCGAGAGATGCGACCCGTCACGTGAAACCTAGCCTATATATGAGCGGCAACGAGACAGACCTCTTCTCACGGGTACCGGAAGCATCGGATTGGATCGCGTATATAGCAGATTGGTGGCCAATCGCTTCGAGGCACGTCCTTCCATCTGAGTGCCACACTCATGCCACATTGGTCGTGGTTGTGCCTGGTCCGAGCTTGTACCGTGTTTATCAACCCTGTCCAAGACACCCATATCTCATATCGCATCATATATCTGTACGCTTCGAACCACGGCCTCCTAACGCGCGTACCGACCCAAATATACTGTCCAAAATCATTTAGCCGACTTCCAACCGCCTTTGACTCCTCAAAACTCGACACGCCATTGTCAAGATGGCTTCCTCCGCCAACCCAATCACCTCTGCCGTCCCTTCCAATAATCCCATCTCTTCCGTCTCGCAATCTTACGCTGCGCCTCCTCTCCATGCATCCAATCAGCAACTCCTAAGTCGGCTGAATCTCGACCTGAGAGGTCGGATATTCCCAGTAGATCGGGAGATGTTGATGCTTTTGCCCGAGAGTGTCTTATTGGGCTTATTTCCTCAGGGATTGATCTTGAGTAAACCTGCTAGCTGGGACGGAGCGGACGATGGGGTCTTTACTGTTGACGTGAGTCGCCTGTTAATCTCTGTCTTTCAAGGGCCATGTCTGGCCAAGATCCTTTGGCTTGTTTACTAATATAGCAGTTTGATGCCGACTGCTTTGAATACATCCTCGGATTCTGGCAATCCGCCCAGGCTGATTTCTACGGTACACCCACCACTCCAGGTCGATTCCATGCACAACAAGCACTCCCTCTCGCAAACGACAATAACGGTGATCAATCCGCTAACCCCCTGGTAACCAAGCAAGCCATCATTGTTCTACGTGAAGAGCTAGAATACTTCTCCATCACCAAACCGGGAGAGATCGCTAGGACGGATATCAAGACTGGGATCCCTAATGATGAACTAAGGGAATTGAAGAAGAGTTGCGGAAAAGCACTGGCAGAGAGAAAGACTATCTTTGCGGCTTTGCAGAGGAATGTGAGCAAGGAAAACAATATGGCGGAACAGCATCTGATTGACATGCTGTGCATGAGGTGAGCTCGTGGGTGCCTGTAACCAGTAGCAAGCTCACCATATAGTGGCTTTGACAGGGAGGATGTGTGGGGATACAGAGCTTGCGAGCCTAGCAGAAACGTTATCTCGTCCATGGCTTTAGTACTGCTAAAAACCGGTATCATCCACCCAGGAGACCCAGGAGCGGAAGCAGACGCGACCACACCCATCATCGACAATGCTCAAATGAGCACCGCCCAGAAGCTCCTGCTTTTCTGGAGAAAGCCAGCAGTATGTTGTTTCACCAACGGAAGGCATGAGCTGATTAATAGCGAAAATGCTGGTGGGATGGTGTCGAACTCGATGTACCCGTCTCGAGCACTTCCAAGGAAGTGATGAAAGTCAAAGTCTGGGCTAGACGAGTCTGGACATTGGAGTTGTCCCTTGTGAGTCCCCAGTAGAGGTTCTAATCCCTGTGCTAATGAAGCCAGATCTAGTTGTACTATATCCCCCTAATCTTATTCTGATTCTCGATGTTACGATATGCATAATCACTGTAATGAACTTGAAAACCCTACTTGGCCGGCTTCTGACCTCGAGCAACAAGACAATCGACGTCGTGGAATTCGTCATCTCGCCAGATCTTCTTAGTACCCTCCACTTCCGCGTGTACATTGACCAATCCAAAATGCTCGAGGAGCTTGGTGATGCTTTCCACATTGAATTCGTGATGATAGTGATTGGGAGCATTGACCGAGCCTTCTTCTGTTGCCTGTAGGATCAGCAGAAGTACTGCGAGTAGTCAGGTGGGGAAGCTGACCTTGCGGACTTTGGCCAGATTGGTGAATTCTGCAAATACGACCCAACCTCCTTCCTCGAGCAAGCCAATCAGGCCAGTCATGAAACCAGTGATATCATCCACATGGTGCAGTACAAATACCACAGCAGCCACGTCGAATTTTGTATGAGGCAGAGAGACGATTCGTTCAGGATCGCCCTCGATAGGGCTCTTTGTTAATCCTTTGGCGAATTCTTCGGGGGAGGACGATGATAGGGTATGGAGCGAGTAGCTGACGTTGGGATACTTCTCGGACGGGAGCTCAGTCGCAAATGTCGACAACATTGATGGCGAGACATCAATTGCGTGAACGGATTTGAAAGATTTCGAGAATTCTTGAGTAACGGCTCCAGCTCCTGATGAGATCAGCTTCGTCTTGTAGACACTGTAAGCAGACTCACCGCAGCCAACTTCGAGGAGGTTGAGGTTGCTGATGTCGTCTTTCGCGATACCAGCAGTTATGAGAGCTTGAAGAGTTGTATCATGATTCCCCTTTGCTAGCTCTCGTCTGTCAGGTCAGTCCAGCCAGACCCCGGGTAAGTCACGTACAGACCTGGCATATTCAAGTAATCTTGCCCTACCCACTGATCAGTGGTGTCTTTTTTGAAATTGTGAGAAGCGTGGTGTTGATGACCATGACCATGACCATGACCATGACCATGACCATGTTGATGGTGTACATGTTGAGGTTCGTGAGAGTGTTGGTGTGCGTGGTCGCTCATGGTCGTAGATCGGATGGCTGTGAACTTTGTGAAAGGTTCGACTCGGCTCTACTACTTGCTACGCTCTGGGGGAGGAGGTGATGCTTAATGCATAAGTCTATCAGTATTTATACCTTTCAATGTAGAGAGTTGAACGGTGAAGATGCATCCGGTCGGCCTCCTCCGGGTCCCCTTCGACCTCTTCGGCGCCCGAACAGCCCGAAAGATCTCCGTCAAGTTGATGCTGCGCGAGTCCACCTCTGAGCATGCATGCAATCAGTACAGAGACCGTCTTTGATGGAAATCGCATCGTATTCAATTGCACCTCGAGCAATCAAGGTCGAAAACATCAAGAAGCTCGCGATTCCCGATATCGTCTGCGGGGAACATCCGCTAGGCCGCCGGGAACTACTATTGATTACTTGAATAAAATGCCTCGCTACGCAGTCCATGACAACGAAGGCGCCCGACAAAATATGTATGTACCTGAGCGGCGTAGGTGATTCCAGTAGAGAATCAGAGAAGCCGGTCGTGATACAGGTCGGATGCTTATGGTCTACGAGTGCCTTTACGGTATTGTGACGCAAGAATGAAAGGAAGCAACAGGGTCTATTCACCAAAAAAGCTGTGACTAGTATCTCCGTCAATACACAAAGCCAAGAGCATATATATGCCTATATGTAGCCTTCTATAACTGTTTCATCTCTCTATCTCTGAACTCCGACTACGATGCTTGCAACTACACTGCTTTCGACATTATTGCTGGTGTCTAGTACATACGCTCTGCCTCAAGGCCTTGATGAAGCTCGAGCTGCTGTGATCTTGAACATTCTCGAGAAGGCCGAGAAGGACGGACACGATGTTGGACTCGTTGCTCGACAGTTGTTTGGAGGGAATGACGAGTACGCACCATACGAGATGCCTTGTCCTAGTGACCAGACTTGGGTCAGGCCTGCAGACGTGAGTGGCATTCGACACTGCTTGCCGGGCTGTCGGCGAGGTGAAGATGACACTGATCATTAGAGCCTTTCCTCTGGAGAAGAGAACTTCCTCGAGCAAAGACGTCCAGTCGTCGCCGAGGCGTTCGAGAAGATGATGTCTGCCAATGGACTAAGTCAGCCACCCAGGACACCAGTCATCTCATTCGCCCTTTCAGGAGGAGGATACCGAGCAATGACGTGGGTCATTACCTCTCTTGACATTGTCCAATGCTGACGTGAAGGGTCGGTATGGGAGCGGTCATGGCCACAATGAACCAATCTACCGAAGCACAGAACAGTGGGACCGGAGGATGGCTAGACGCAGTCACGTACATGGCTGGATTGAGTGGAGGAAGTTGGGCAACTGGAACTTTCATTGCCAATGGCGGTCAGCTACCTTCCGACATGATTGACAATGTGAGCTCCGTTCGGTTCTCAAGATAATTACGACGCTGACGACATTTAGCTATGGGAGCTCGAGTCAAACTTGGTCTTCCCCGAAGATGGGAAATTATCTTTTTACTCCGACCTCCTCTCTCAGGTCAACGCTAAAGGAGATGAGGGCTTCAACACCCAGATTGTGAGTCCCACATCTTCCAAAATCGGGAACAGGGCTGATTATTAGACCGATTACTGGGGACTAGCAATCGGAGATCACTTGAACCCAGAGGCTTTCAGGCTGGACACCACCCCCAATTTCACCATGTCAAACCTGACGAATTACGTTCCTTCCCTCGCCAATGGTCAATTACCCATGCCAATCATCATTGCCTCCGAGTAAGTCATCTCATACTGCGTTTCGATTGTCGGCTGACAAATCAGGCGAGAACCAAATGAGTTGGTCATTCCCGAGAACGCTACTACCTGGGAGTTTACTCCTTATGAGTTTGGATCGTGGGCCTTTGGATCAACAACCAAGGTCAGGGGAGCATTCACACCTATCGAGTACTTGGGTACCAGGCTGGATAATGGACAAGTCAATGGATCATGCTACAAGGGTTTCGATCAAATGAGGTGTGTTCCTCTTTATAAATATTGCGGCGTAGAGCTGACGACAGCTTCGTTTTGGGAACCTCTTCTACACTCTTCAGTGGAGCTCTGCTGCAGCTTCAGGACGCCGAGGCTAGCGGTATCAGTGGAGTTGCCCTTAGCGCTGTCCAGAGCATCCTCCAATCAGTCAGTAGTGACGACAACGATATTGCCCAAGTCCGCAATTCGTTCAAGAACTACAACACCGACAACAACCCCGTAGGTCTCATGGATGAAAATCTTGAAAACCCGACTGACGTATAGATCTCTGAATTCGATACCATCACCCTCGTCGATGCTGGTCTTACCAACCAGAACATTCCCATCGAGCCTCTACTCATCCCTCAGCGAAACGTCGATGCTATCATCGCTGTTGACGCTTCCGCCGATACCGAATACTCTTTCCCCAACGGCTCCGCTCTTAGAACTACTTTCGAGCGAGCTGCTATTTTGGAACAGAACCAGGAGGTCAGAATCCGAATGCCAAGTGTCCCCAGTGTGAACGGATTTATCAACGGTGGCCTCAACACCCGACCCGTCTTTTTCGGATGTAACGATACCGACACCCCTATCATCGTTTACGTGCCCAACTACCCCTGGTCATATGCTTCCAACGTCTCGACATACCAGCTCGCCTACACTAACGATGAGGCTCACGGAGTCGTCAACAGCGGTATGCGATCTCTCACTCTCAATGGCACCGTCGACAATTGGCCCAAGTGTTTGGCATGTGCTCTCTCCGACCGATCGTTCTCATACACTACCGAGAACAGGACATCGGAATGTCAGGAATGTTTCGCTACTTGGTGTTGGAACGGTGTCGACGACGATTCGGACCCTTCAGGTACCTATGAGCCTGCAGTCGGATCAGTACCCCAATTCTTGACTACCAACAACCTTGCCACTAGTGCCTCCGATGCTCCTGTCGGCTCCAGCTCGGCAGCTGCCGAAAGTAGTCAGGCAGAGAACGGTGCTTCCAAGTTGGTCGGCGGATGGAGTATGGTAGTAGGAGCTGTAGGTGTTTTGGCAGGAGGTTTGGCTGTCATGCTTTAAGACTCGAAACATTGAGGCGTATACGAGTAGCATTAGAAATCCGGTTCTACTGTACATCAAGACATTATATTTTGCATAATCATGAATCTGTTATTTTGAGATCTGCTTGACGATGGTTGCTCGGGAGTATTTGATCAGGGCGGCCAAGCACAATCAGTACTCGTACTTCCCGAATTCAATCTCTCCCTTGTCACTACTTAAATCACTCACTTCAAGCCAACCAGTTATTCCGATCAGCATACATTCAAAGGACACCACAAGGACACCGCTCTTCTGTGTAATACACGATACTACTCGATAGGCAGGCCCAGCAATAAGGACATCCCAAGTAGACAATCGCGGGATCGCGTCGTCCCACTACACGACCCGCTTCACTTCACGATGACCACTTTCGCCCCTTCCCGCACACAATTGGGAGCGAGATTGTTAGGAGACCACAAAGATCGTTCCTCATCCTCAACGGGCACTGTTACAGCCATGGCTCAATCTGTGGATCCTAGTGCCACCTCCACGCCAAACTTGTTTCCTACTACAACAGCAGGACGGGGGGATTCCACAGGTGGCCCCGGAAGTGCCAATGTATATTACCTCGTTGTATGTCCCTCCTCTACCCTCGAAGTTTGACCACGAGCTAATGATAGTTCCTCGGTGTACTTGTCATCATACTGATGCTGGCTGCTTGTTTGGCATTCAGAGCATTTAGGATGAGAAGACGATATCGAACAGCAACACAGATCGCACTGGCACGAGGCGATCCACTACCGATGCAATTGAGGGATGATTATTGGGGTTTGGCTGGCTTGCCGGGTTTCACGAATGGTTCAGATACCGTCGGAGGAGTTATGACTGGAGATAGAGCAGGGAAGAAGGGGACGTGGACGAAGATACCTATATTGGAGGAAGCGGAAGTGGATGGGATGGCACCAGAATATCGAGATGAATTATTTGAGGACATCACTGTATGTTACACTTCACTGGGCATCGAGGAAGGCGGAGGATGAGCTAATGAACTAGCCCGTAACTCTGCATTCCCTACTTGCGCCTCCCGATCCAGCTATAGCAATCGCAGAAGCTCAACTACAATACGATCAGGATCAGGCTGAATCGCCTCCCTCTCGAACTCGAAGATTCCACTTGGCGAACCTTAGACGCCTCGCGAATCCATCCAGTCCGAACCCATATAATATACCAGAAATCGCACCGAGACCCAAAGCAAGTAAACAAAAAGAAATCGACAGGCAGATACAGGAAGGGGAAGAGATGAGATTGGCAGTGGTCATCCAAATGCCTACGCAAGGTGATAAGGCAAAGAAGAGACAGAGTTGGGGAAGTGAGGAGGATGAAGAGGAGGAAGAGGTTGCTTGGGAGATGGGAATGGAATTGGGGGTTTGGGAAGGGTTTGTGGGGCGTTGAGCTCTTGCGCCGATGGGTCCGGTCCGGCCTTTGTAGGTGGGTCGTCATTCTTGTAGCTTCCCCGCCGTTCTCGCTGACTATCAGACAGTATTGTATCATTGTAACACGCTGATGTATTATATCCAGGTACTCAGCTAGAGAGGCGGAATGATCAGCTGTTGCCTCTCCAGACACTAACGATCACTCTTCTCTCATCAAGCGGTCTAAGGGCGGACAGAAGATCTCTGCTCATAGTCCAATACAACCAGCTGAACACCTCATCGCAAGACGACTGTCATTCCGCTATAAGAACATTATATATCAGGAACTCACAAGGCGACCGAAAGTCACGCGATGGATGCTGGTCGAATACAGTATGGCTTGCCATGGGACCACTTCACTCCCGGATTAGATCTCACATTGATGATGCCTCAAGGGGACAAAATGTCTCGGATACCCTGGTCTCACATCCTCAGGGCTCATGCTCCAGATGCTCCAGATGCTCCACGCACGTCGCTGGAACGACGCCTCAGAGGTCACGCCTGTCAAAGTAGGAGGTCATGCAAGGATCACAGTGATCCCTTCTAATACGTCAGTTTCACTCTTGTGATATCCTTTTAGGCGCTCCCTTTAATGAGAATCATCGCCACTGGCTAAGTCTACTGCTATATGAAGCCCTCTTCCCCCTCTCATTCTCTCTTTCTTTCCTCTACTACCAGCATTCCATCTTGACTTATCAAGTACGCCCATCATGCCCGTCAATGACACCACCTCCAACCATACCAATACAGGCGACGGCTCGCTCGTCCCTCCTGCTACCACAGAGTTTCAAGGAGATCATGTGACTCCCACCCCGTCTCATATGGGCGACGATTCCAAGTCGGCTGTCTCGTCTGTACCTCAATCTCGAGCTTCACGAAACCCGGCGTCCTCAACCACAGAGACTCTCAAACCTGTCGACGACAACACGAACGACAATCCAATCGCTGCCGCGGCTAGGGCTTCCGGAGTCTCGCAAAAGACTTGGATGTCCGCCTTCCTCAAGAAAGCAGGAGACGCCGAGGACGCGTACTACAAAAGGTATTACGGCGAGAGCAAGGGGTAGGGACTAGTGAAGGGTGTCGGGCGAGGGCGTCGGAGACATGGCTAGGGTTTTTCGTCGCGTTTCGGAAGAAGCAGTTCGAGTGGAAGGCAGCAGAAAGAACACTTGTGGTGATGTCTGATTGATATTTGTTACAACACTGAATGTATATACGTCGCATGTTGCTCTATGCCACTAACATCTGTCTCGAATCTACTATGTCTCGATTTTACTTCGTCTTACAGACTTCCACCAACAGATTCTAGGGTCTATACTAATCAGCCATGTCGAACAGAAGGAAGCTTGGGTGACTTACGAAAGCACTAGCAACAGGACCATCTAAGCAATCCAATTCTTCATCCGTGAATGGCATTCGAGGTATTAACCATACTCGAATAGGTACTAGAGCCATGATAATCACTGGGAAACCAATTGCCGCTATTGTCTACCACATTAGCGTTTCTTCTTCCACCCTTCTCTAGTATTCCAGCCATCACGTCAAGAGGTGGGAAGAGGGGACAGATGTAAAAAGGAGACATACCTGAGTAACAGCAAAAGTAGCTCCGAAGCCAATCAACTCGACCGCTAGGAATAGGAGGATCCTCGATTTCCGAACTTTATTTAGGGGATTTGTAGGTTCGATCGACCGTTTATCGCGGATTAGGTAAAGCATTTTCTCAGTGACGCCACTAGTCAGGAGAGCGTCTGTGCCCATGTACCACTTGTTTGTCAGCAACTGCTCATTCTACAAAGAGAGTCAGGTTGGGGGGAACTCACGAAAAGACCAGCTAGGACACCTTTTGGAATAAGACCTAGGACATGTTGAAATGGTGAAGTCATCAATACCAGACCTGCTATTAGCTCACCGTTTTCCGTCTTCCATTTTTGGAGAGCAGGGTAAGCGAACTTACACAAACATCCCTGAGCCAAATTCGATAATCTCTGCTCAACAACAGCAACAGGTACTTCCCTCTGATTCCTCCTTTTCTCATTTTCCTTCTCCCTATCAGCTCGAACTTGTGGATCACGACTTAATCTCCTCCTTAATCCATCCATAGGTGATCGACTACGTTGAATTGATATCCTTTCAGTCGAGAGGTTTCGCATTTCTAA
>Ga0265798_10001922_pt1 | contig 31209 bp, 28 predicted proteins | sample P3T30metagenome_FD_192430 | JGI IMG/M metagenome (GOLD analysis project Ga0265798, IMG submission 192430) | Plant litter microbial communities from East Loma Ridge, Irvine, California - P3 T30 | ecosystem: Environmental > Terrestrial > Plant litter > Unclassified | place: USA: California... | reverse complement strand
GTCGAGTGGTTGATGTACGAGATCGAGCCGGTCGGCGGCACCGCCTGCAGGTTCTGGTTGTACAGGCCGTGCTCCATGACGCTGGCCTTGAGCTCGCGCCAGTCGGCCTGGGTGGGGATCGCGACGCCGGAGGCGGCGAACAGGCCCGCGGCCCGCTCGGTCGCCGGCACCCACGCCTGCTCGGTGTACTTGTCGAAGAACTCGCCGGAGGCGTACTTCGAGTCCTCGAAGCCGCCGAAGGTCACGCCGCGCTCGATCGCGATGGTGTTGGAGGCACGCAGGGCGTGGAACAGCACCGTGTAGAAGTAGATGTTCGTGAAGTCGATCGCCTCCTCGCTGCCGTAGTGCACGTGCTCGCGCGCCAGGTAGCCGTGGAGGTTCATCTGGCCGAGGCCGATGGCGTGCGACTGGTCGTTGCCGACCTCGATGGAGCGCACCGACTGGATGTGGCTCATGTCGCTGACCGCGCTGAGGCCGCGGATCGCGGTCTCGACGGTCTTGCCGAAGTCGGGGGCGTCCATCGCCAGGGCGATGTTCATCGAGCCGAGGTTGCAGCTGATGTCCTTCCCGATCTCGGCGTACGAGAGGTCCTCGTTGAAGGTCGTCGGGGTGTTGACCTGCAGGATCTCCGAGCACAGGTTCGACATGTTGATGCGGCCCTTGATGGGGTTCGCCTTGTTGACGGTGTCTTCGAAGACGATGTAGGGGTAGCCCGACTCGAACTGGATCTCCGCGATGGTCTGGAAGAAGTCGCGCGCCTTGATCTTGGTCTTCTTGATGCGGCCGTCGGCGACCATCTCGCGGTACTTGTCGCTGATGGGCACGTCGCCGAACGGGACGCCGTAGACCTTCTCGACGTCGTACGGCGAGAAGAGGTACATGTCCTCGTTGTTCTTCGCGAGCTCGAACGTGATGTCGGGCACGACGACGCCGAGCGACAGCGTCTTGATGCGGATCTTCTCGTCGGCGTTCTCGCGCTTGGTGTCGAGGAACCGCATGATGTCGGGGTGGTGCGCGCTGAGGTACACGGCACCGGCGCCCTGGCGGGCCCCGAGCTGGTTCGCGTAGCTGAAGCTGTCTTCGAGGAGCTTCATGACGGGGATGATGCCCGACGACTGGTTCTCGATCTGCTTGATCGGGGCGCCGGCCTCGCGGATGTTCGAGAGCGACAGGGCGACGCCGCCGCCGCGCTTCGACAGCTGCAGCGACGAGTTGATGCCGCGGGAGATCGACTCCATGTTGTCTTCGATGCGCAGCAGGAAGCAGCTGACGAGCTCGCCGCGCTGGGCCTTCGCGGTGTTGAGGAAGGTCGGGGTGGCGGGCTGGAAGCGGCCGCCGATGATCTCCTCGACGAGGTCGATCGCGAGCTGCTCGTCGCCCTGGGCCAGGCCGAGGGCGGTCATGACGACGCGGTCCTCGAAGCGCTCGAGGTAGCGCTTGCCGTCGAACGTCTTGAGCGTGTACGAGGTGTAGTACTTGAACGCGCCGAGGAAGGTCTGGAAGCGGAACTTCTTCGAGTAGGCGAGGTCGTTCAGCTTCTCGATGAAGGAGAAGTCGTACTGCTCGATGGTCGCGAGCTCGTAGTACTCGTTCTCGACGAGGTAGTCGAGGCGCTCGCGCAGGTTGTGGAAGAAGACCGTGTTCTGGTTGACGTGCTGCAGGAAGTACTGCTTCGCCGCCTCGCGGTCCTTGTCGAACTGGATCTCGCCGGACGGACCGTAGAGGTTCAGCATCGCGTTCAGGGAGTGGTAGTCCATGCCGGAGCTGAGACCCTGCCCCGGTGCGGCGATCACTTCGAGGTCATCGACTGCTGTGTCCAAAATTCTTCCAATCCAGTTCGTACGGCTGTGACGTCGTCGGGAGTCCCGAAGACCTCGAATCGATAGAGGAGGGGCACGTCGCACTTGGCGGCGACGATGTCGCCGGCCAGGCAGTAGCCCTCGCCGAAGTTCGTGTTGCCCGCGGCCACGACGCCCCTGATGAGGGCACGGTTGCCTTCGTCGTTGAGGAAGCGGATGACCTGCTTCGGCACGGCGCCCCGGCCCTCGCCGCCGCCGTAGGTGGGCAGCACGAGCACGTAGGGGTCGCGGACGTGGAGCGGCTGTTCCGACGGGAACAGCGGGATGCGCTCGGCCGGCACCCCGAGCTTCTGGACGAAGCGGTGGGTGTTGCCGGAGACGCTGGAGAAGTAGACGAGACGGGTCACGTGACCGGTGCCTCCTTGCTCGTCGACGACCGGGGCCGAGGAGGCGCGGGTCAGGAGATGCGCGCGGCCAGACCGGCGATCTTGTCGGGGCGGAAGCCGCTCCAGTGGTCGTCGTCGGCGATGACGACGGGGGCCTGCAGGTAGCCGAGGGCCTTGACCGTCTCGAGGGCGGCCTCGTCGGCGGTGACGTCGAGGACGTCGTACTCGATGCCCTTGTTGTCGAGGGCGCGGTAGGTGGCCGTGCACTGGACGCAGGACGGCTTGGTGTAGACGGTGATGGCCATGGGATCCCCTGTGTTCTGGGCGGCTGGAGAGCCGGTGTGGTGGCGGCACGGGTGCCGGTGGTGACGTGGGTGGGGCCTCGGGGCGTGGTGCCCGCGGCGACTCTTCGATACTACATCTAGTGGCCCCGAGTTGTTCCCACAACTAGATGCGGTGTTACACGCCTGTAGTTCTCGCGGACGAGTTCTCCACAGGCTTGTCCCCGTGTTCTGAACAGATCGAGCCTGGTTATCCCCGGTTCCGAGCGGTTGTGCACATGTTCCTCCCCACCTCCGACATCGCGGGAGGGGTCTCCCCACTTCGGGGCCCCGGCGTGTCGCGGCGTGTCGGGCCGGGCACGCAGCGGGGGCGCGACGGGACTGTCGACGACCCCCGCGCCTCCGTAGACTCGTCTTCTCGTGAGCACCTACACCTCCCTCCTGAAGACGCCGGGCGTCGGCCGCATCATCGCGGCGCAGCTGACGGCGCGCTTCCCGTTCGGGATGCTCTCGCTCGCCTTCCTGCTGCACGTCGAGCACGTGCACCACTCGTACGCCGCGGCCGGCCTCGTGCTGGCCGCCACGAGCATCGGCCAGGCGATCTCCGGCCCCCTGACGAGCCGCTGGATGGGCCGCTGGGGCATGCGCCCGGTGCTGCTGCTGACGCTCGCCGTCTGCCTCGTGACGATGGTCACCTTCACCCTGCACGACTTCTCCGTCCCGGCGTTCATGGCGCTCGGCTTCGTGACCGGCCTCAGCGTGCCCCCGATCCAGCCGGCGGTCCGCACCATCTACCCCAAGATGGTCAACTCGTCGCAGCTCACTCCCCTCTTCTCCCTCGACGCCTCCGCGCAGGAGATCATCTGGGTCGCCGGCCCCGTCATCACCACCTTCGTGGGCACGCAGGTCGGCACGCAGGAGGCCATCTGGCTGGCGGCCGTCTTCCTGGTGGGCGGCGGGGCCTGGTTCATCGCCTCCCCCGAGGTCGGCCGCGTGCGCATCCCGCGCAGCAAGCGCGCCTTCGGCAAGGTGCTCGCCCGGCCGACCGTGCTGCTGGCGACCGTCGCCGGCTTCCTCCTCATCGGAGCCTGCGCGGCCGTCGAGGCCGGCGTCGTCGCGCTGTTCGGCGAGGGCAGCGCCGACTCGGGCATCGCCCTCGCGGTCTTCGCCCTCGGCTCGCTGGTCGGCGGCCTCGCCCTCGGCCACGTGCCGGTCGGCCCCTGGGCCCTCGCGCGCCGCCTCGCCATCGTCTTCGCGGGCATGACCCTCGCCGTCTTCCTCAGCGGGCTCCTGCCGCTCAGCGCCGCCCTGCTCGTCGCGGGCATCGGCATCGCGCCCGCGCTGGCCGTGATGTTCGCCATCGTGTCGTCGAGCGTGAAGTTCAGCGACACGGCCGAGGCCTACGGCTGGGCGGGCACGGGCCAGCTGATCGGCTCCGCCCTCGGCTCGGCGATCGCGGGCTTCTGGATCGACCGCATCGGGGGGCAGGGCGGCCTCGTCGTCGCGGCCGCCTTCGCGTTCGTGGGGGTGGTGGTCGGCGTGCTGTTCCACCGCTGGCTGCCCGACCTGCGCGGCCGCGACGCGAGCCCGCTGCCCGACACGGAGCCGGTGGCGGTCCAGCCCAGCTGACCCGCGCCTCCCGCGGGCTGGCCCGAGCGACCTGCACGGGGCTGTCGGCGGCCGGTGCCATGATCGAGGGCATGGCCGACATCGACACGCCCACCATCGCGCTCAACGACGGAGCGAGCATCCCCCAGCTGGGGCTCGGCGTCTACAAGGTGCCCGACGACGAGGCCGAGACGGTCGTCGCGACCGCGCTCGAGGCGGGCTACCGCCACCTCGACACGGCGTCGTTCTACGGCAACGAGGGCGGCGTGGGCCGTGCGATGCGCGCCTCCGGCGTGCCCCGCGACGAGGTCTTCCTCACCACGAAGGTCTGGAACACCGACCACGGCTACGACGAGACCCTGCGCGCGTTCGACCTCAGCCTCGAGACCCTCGGCACCGACCACGTCGAGCTCTACCTCATCCACTGGCCGGCGCCCCGGCAAGACCGCTACGTCGAGACCTACCGCGCCCTCGAGCGCATCCGCGAGGAGGGGCGCGCCCGGTCGATCGGCGTCAGCAACTTCCAGGTGCACCACCTCGAGCGACTGCTCGGCGAGACCGGCGTCGTGCCGGCCGTCGACCAGGTCGAGGCGCACCCGTGGCTGCAGCAGCGCGAGCTGCGGGCCTTCGCCGACGCGCACGGCATCGTCACCGAGGCCTGGTCGCCGCTCGCCCGGGGGCGCATCCTCGACGACCCGACCCTGCTCCGGCTCGCCGAAGCGCACGGCGTCTCGACCGCGCAGGTCGTGATCCGCTGGCACCTCCAGCAGGGGCTCGTGGTCATCCCCAAGTCGGTGACGCCCTCGCGCATCCGCTCGAACGCCGACGTGTTCGGCTTCGAGCTGAGCGACGGCGACCTCGCCGCGATCGCCGCGCTCGACTCGGGCCAGCGGACGGGCTCGCACCCCGACGACAACGGCTGACCCGCCGGAGGCGCGCGTCGAGGAGGGCGCGCCCGCTCGCGTACCGTGGTGGGCGCACATCTCGAGCAAGGAGCACCCATGACGATCGTCGCCGCCGCAGACGGATCCGCCCTCGGCAACCCCGGCCCCGCCGGCTGGGCCTGGTACGTCGACGACGACCGCTGGGCCGCCGGCGGCTGGCCCCGGGCGACCAACAACCAGGGCGAGCTCACCGCCGTGCTCGAGCTGCTCCGCGCCACGGCCGGCACCGACGAGGCCGTCCACATCCTGTGCGACAGCCAGTACACGATCAAGGCCTGCACCGAGTGGATGCCCGGCTGGAAGCGCAAGGGCTGGCGGAAGGCCGACGGCAAGCCCGTGCTCAACGTGGAGATCCTCAAGGAGCTCGACGCCGCCCTCGCGGGTCGCGAGGTCACCTTCGAGTGGGTGCGCGGCCACATGGGCCACGAGATGAACGAAGCCGCCGACGTGCGCGCCCGCGGCGCGGCGACCGCGTTCCAGGACCGCCGCGACGTCCCGGCCGGGCCGGGCTGGCCCGGTGCGCCGGTCGCCACGACCTCCCCCGTGGCCGCTCCCCCCGAGCCGCCGGCGACCCTCTTCTAGCGCGCCGCGCCCCCGACGCTCGGACTGCACCCCGTTCCGTGCACCGCACCCGGCCTGGACCCGGTGCCGTGCACGGGACGGGGTGCACCGCGTCCGCTACATCGAGGGGTGCGTGCTCGACAGGCCGCCGTCGACGACGAACTGCGCGCCCGTCGAGAAGGCGGAGTCGTCGGAGGCGAGGTGCAGGGCGAGGCCCGCCACCTCCTCCGGCATGGCGAGGCGACCGCGCGGGCTCATGGTCTTGAACGCGTCGAGCAGCGCCGGCTGCGCCTCCACCTGGCGGCGGAAGAGCGCGGTGTCGGTGGGCCCGGGGTGCAGGGAGTTGATGCGGATGTCCCAGCCCTCCTGCGCGGCGTGGGCCGCGCTCGAGCGGGTGAGGCCGACGAGCGCGTGCTTGCTCGCGGTGTAGGCCGCGTCGTCGCCGAAGCCGAGGAACGACGTCGCCGGCGCGAGGTTGATGATCGACCCGCCCGTCGACTGGGGGTTCGCGCGCATCTGCTCGATCGCGAAGCGCGTGCCGAGCATGACCCCCGTGACGTTGACGGCGAAGACGCGGTTCCAGCTCTCGAGCTGGGTCTCGTCGATCGACTGGCCCGAGACGATGCCGGCGTTGTTGACGAGGACGTCGAGGCGGCCGTAGTGGTCGGCGACGCGGTCCATGACGCGCTTCCAGTCGCCGCCGTTGGCGACGTCGTGCTGGAGGAACTCGGCACCCGCCTCGGCGGCGACGGCCGAGCCGTCGAGGATGTCGGTGGCGACGACGCGGGCGCCCTCCTCGGCGAAGCGCCGGACGATGGCCTCCCCGATGCCCGACGCGGCACCGGTGACGATCGCGACTTTCCCGGACAGGCGAGACATTGGTCCTCCTCGGGGGACGAGCACGGTGGTGCTGCGGGCGGTGCGTCGGAGGCTCGCTCCGGGTGGCTGCCGGGGTGTGGCAGCCAGCGACAACGTTACTCCTCGACGGGTGTCGACCTGACCCGCTCGGAGGCCGGGCCGACGGCGGTGACCGTGACCACCGCCTCCCCCCGCTCGTCGCTCGAGGCGAGGTCGACGACGGCCGAGATGCCCCAGTCGTGGTCGCCCTCCGGGTCGGCGAGCACCTGGCGCACCCGCCACACGGTCGGCAGCTGCTCGACCTGGAGCATGTGCGGGCCGCGCGCGTCGGTGTCGGTGCCGATCGTGTCGTACTCGTCGAAGTAGCGGTCGAGGGCCTCGCCCCAGCGGTCGACGTCCCACCCAGCCGACGAGTCGAGCTGGCCGAGCGCCTCCGCGTCGTCGCGGGCCATGAGCTGCACGCGACGGAACATCTCGTTGCGCACCGCGATGCGGAACGCACGGTCGTTCGCCGTGAAGCGGCGGAGCACCGGCGGCACGATCTCGTCGTGGGCCTCGGCCTCGCGCGGGTTCAGCATCTCCTCCCACTCGTCGAGGAGGCTCGAGTCGACCTGGCGCACGAGCTCGCCCAGCCACTCGATCAGGTCGGCGAGCTCGTCGGTCTTGGCGTCGTCGGGAACCGTCTGGCGGAGGGCGCGGAACGCATCGGAGAGGTACCGCAGCACGAGGCCCTCCGAGCGGGCCAGGCCGTAGAAGCCGACGTAGTCGCCGAAGGTCATCGCCCGCTCGTAGAGGTCGCGCACGACCGACTTCGGGCTGAGCGCGAAGTCGCCGATCCAGGGCTGGGACGCCGCGTACGTCTCGAAGAGGGCCGTGAGGAGCTCGTCGAGCGGCTTGGGGTGCGTGACCTCCTCGAGCAGCTCCATGCGCTGGTCGTACTCGATGCCCTCCTGCTTCATCGCCGCGACCGCCTCGCCGCGCGCCTTGAACTGCTGCTGCGAGAGGATCGGGCGCGGGTCGTCGAGCGTCGCCTCGACCACCGACACGACGTCGAGGGCGTAGGTCGGAGACTCCCGGTCGAGCACCTCGAAGGTCGCGAGCGCGAAGGGCGAGAGCGGCTGGTTGAGCGCGAAGTTGGCCTGGAGGTCGACCGTCAGGCGGATGGTCGGGGCTCCCCCGTCGGCCGCGGGCTCCTGCACCACGACCTCCGCGGTGCGGAGGGTGCGGTAGATCGAGATCGCCTGGCGCGCCATCGCGTACTGCTTCGCGAGGGGCTCGTGGTTGTCGAAGACGAGCGACCGCACGTTCGCGAAGACGTCGCCGCCGCGGCCGATCACGTTGAGCAGCATCGCGTGGGTGACCTGCATGTGCGAGACGAGGGCCTCGGGCTCGGCCGCGATGAGCTTGCGGAAGCTCGGCTCGCCCCACGAGACGAAGCCCTCGGGCGCCTTCTTGCGGACGATCTTGCGCTTCTTCTTCGGGTCGTCGCCGGCCTTCTCGATGGCCTTGAGGTTGTCGATCTCGTGCTCGGGCGCCTGCAGCACGACCGTGCCGGAGGTGTCGTAGCCCGCCCGCCCGGCGCGACCCGCGACCTGGTGGAACTCGCGCGCCGTCAGCTGCCGCATGCGCGTGCCGTCGAACTTCGTCAGGGCCGTGAGCAGCACGGTGCGGATCGGCACGTTGATGCCGACCCCCAGGGTGTCGGTGCCGCAGATGACCCGCAGCAGCCCGCGCTGGGCGAGCTGCTCGACGAGGCGGCGGTACTTCGGCAGCATGCCCGCGTGGTGCACCCCGATGCCGGAGCGCACGAGCCGCCCGAGCGTCTTGCCGAACCCCGTGCTGAAGCGGAACCCGCCGATCAGCTCGGCGATCTCGTCGCGCTGCTCACGCGTCGCCACCTTGATGCTCGACAGCGCCTGCGCCCGCTCGAGCGCGGCGGCCTGCGAGAAGTGCACGACGTAGACCGGCGCCTCGCCGGTCGAGAGCAGCTCCTCGACGGTCTCCTGCACGGGGGTCTGGGCGTACGAGTAGTGCAGCGGCACGGGTCGCTCGACGCCCGTGACGCGTGCGACGGGGCGGCCGGTGCGGCGCGCCAGGTCGTCGGTGAGGCGCTCGACGTCGCCGAGGGTCGCCGACATGAGCAGGAACTGCGCCCGGGGCAGCAGGAGCAGCGGCACCTGCCAGGCCCAGCCGCGCGACTGGTCGCCGTAGAAGTGGAACTCGTCCATCACGACCTGGTCGACCTCGGCGTCGGGCCCCTCCCGCAGGGCCAGGTTGGCGAGGATCTCCGCGGTGCAGCAGATGATGGGCGCGTCGGAGTTCACCGAGGAGTCGCCGGTCACCATGCCGACCGCCTCCGGCCCGAAGAGGTCGACCAGGGCGAAGAACTTCTCGCTGACGAGGGCCTTGATCGGCGCCGTGTAGTACGTGCGCCGGCCCTGGCTGAGGGCGACGAAGTGCGCGCCGGCCGCGACCAGCGACTTGCCCGTGCCGGTCGGCGTGCTCAGCACGACGGAGGCGCCGGAGACGAGCTCCATCATCGCCTCGTCCTGCGCGGGGTAGAGCGGCAGCCCCCGGCTCTCGGCCCACTCGGCGAAGGCGGCGTAGGCCGCGTCGGGGTCGTACGAGGAGGCGCTCGGGCTCGCGGGCAGCAGAGCGGAGAGCGGGGCGGTGGGGGCGGGCGACATGATCACTCGATCCTGCCCTATCGACGCGGGGGGCGCCTCCGAGGGCGAGGCCCCGAGGAGGCGCGTGGCCGTCAGCCTCGGAGGGAGCGTCGCGGGGCCCGGGGGGACGGCCCCGCGACGGCCCTCGCCTCGAGCCCTGAACCGCCCCGAGGTGAGGACTCCTCGATGGTTGCACGAACCAACCCGCACCGGCAACAGCCGCGCGGCCCCCTCCTGCCGGACGAGACACGCCCCCGTCGACGAGCGATGCTCGGACAGGGGCGTGCCGCCGCGCCCCGACGGAGGGCCGGGCGAGATCGGATCAGGAGACCACGCACGGTCGGCCGTCGATGACGGACGCGGGTGCCCCGGTAACCAGCCGGGCACACGTCTCTACCGTAGCGTGAGGTTCTGCCCGACGGGAGGGTGAAGACCGGGTGATCCGGGGCGCTGGCGCAGCGGACGGTGTTGGCCTGATCCCGCTGCGTCCGCTTCGCTACCGCAGCGGACGGTGCTGGTCTGATCCCGCTGCGCTAGCGCAGCGGACGGTGCTGGCCTGATCCCGCTGCGTCCGCTTCGCTACCGCAGCGGACGGTGCTGGCCTGATCCCGCTGCGTCCGCTTCGCTACCGCAGCGGGATGTGCCCGCCCAGCGTGTCGTCGACCTGCTCGACGGCGCCCTCGACGGCGGCGTCGTCGGCCTCCGAGGTGCCGTGCTCGACGACGGGGTCGGCGCTGTCGCCGTGCACGGCCGCCGCGTCGGTGCGGCCGTCGAGGTCGCGGTCGGCGGGGTCGGTGCGGCCGGTGGTGGGGTCGGTGCTCATGGCGTGCCTCTCAGGTGCGTGCTCGGGACGGCGGCAGGCGGGTGCCGGGCCGTCCTCGCCACGGTACCCGCGCCTCCGGCGGCTCTCCCGGACGCCTCCGAGGTGGCCCGCGCACCTCCCGACGCGGTAAGAACGAGGAGGCGCATCCCGCGCCCCCGAGACCCCCGCAGGAAGTGCAGACGATGTCGTCATCCGCCCCCTCCCCCGCTCCCCTCCGCGTCGCCGTCACCGGCGGCAGCGGCAAGCTCGGCCGCGCGGTCGTCCGCGATCTCGCCGAGCACGGCTGGGAGGTCGTGCTGCTCGACCGGGTGCCGAGCCCCGACCCGGTGCCGGGCGTGACGTTCGTGCAGGTCGACCTCTCCGACTACGGACAGGTCGTCCAGGCCCTGACCCACGTCGACGACCGCTACGACTCGATCGACGCGGTGGTCCACCTCGGGGCGATCCCCGCCCCGGGCCTGGTGCCGAACGCGACGCTCTTCACCAACAACGTGACCGGCAGCTACAACGTGTTCGCCGCCGCGCGCGCCGCGCACATCCGCAACGTCGTGTGGGCCTCGAGCGAGACGCTGCTCGGCATCCCCTTCGACCTCGACCCGCCCTACCTGCCCCTCGACGAGGAGTACGCGGTGCGCCCCGAGTCGTCGTACTCGCTCGGCAAGGCCCTCGACGAGGAGATGGCGCGGCACTTCACCCGCTGGGACCGCCAGCTGAAGATGATCGGGCTGCGGTTCTCGAACGTCATGGACGACGGCGACTACGAGGACTTCCCGTGGGACGAGACGCCCGAGGCGAAGACGTTCAACCTCTTCTCGTACATCGACGCCCGCGACGGCGCCCAGGCCGTGCGGAAGGCGCTCGAGAGCGACCTGGTCGGCTACGAGGCGTTCATCATCGCCGCGACCGACACGGTGATGAACACGCCCACGGCCGTGCTGGCCGACCGCTTCTGGCCGCAGGTCGAGCGTCGGGCCGCTGTCGAGGGCACCGACTCGCTGCTCAGCAGCGACAAGGCGCGCGACCTGCTCGGCTTCGTGCCCGAGTTCAGCTGGCGCACCTGGGGCGACCGGGTCGGCAAGCAGGACTGAGCCCGTCGGGCCCGTGGGGAGCGAGGGTCAGCACTGGTCCTTGAGCTCCGCCGGCCCGCCGAGGCCGCGGACGACGCCCTCGTCGCCCCAGGCGATCGCCCCGTGGGGGAACATCTCGCCGTGGGACTCGCGAGTGCGCACGAGGTCGAAGACCACCGAGATGCGCCCGGTCCCGGCGGGGTCGAACGTGTCGTGCTGGTCGACGGGCACGGCCGCGACCAGCGGCCCGATCGGCTCCCCGACCGCCACCCCGCCGGGCGTCTCGACGCGCACCTCGTGCCCGTCCGCTGCTGTCACCGTCGGGGTCTCGACGCGGAACGACAGGGTGCCCTCGTCGGTGTAGAGGTCGGCGGTGCCGAGGCGCAGCTCGTCCCAGGCCCAGCGTGTCTGGGCCTTCACGCAGTGGTCGCGGAGGACGCCGTCGGGCTCGGGCTGACCCAGCACCCGGGTCAGCACGGCCACCGCGTCGTCGAGCGGCTCGCCCACGAGCGGCACCGACCCGATCTCGGCTCCGCCCTCGCGCAGCGACAGGGCGGCGGCGGTGAAGACGATCGTGTCGACGGCCGCCAGCGGATCCGCCGCCGGGGTCGGGGTCGGCGTCGCCGTGGGCGTGGGGGCCGGCGTGGCTGCGGCAGCCGTCGCCGTCGGGGAGGGCGAGGGACTCGCGGTCCCACCGGACCCGGCTGTGCCCGAGCACCCCGCCGTCAGCACCAGCACGCCTGCGGCCATCGCCGCCCAGGACACTCCCCGCTTCGTCATGGATCGAGCCTACGACGGAGGCCCGAGCGAGGCATCGCTCCTCAGGATGAGGCACCCTCATCCCCGAGGTGCGGATCCCCCTGTGGCCTCAGGCGCGGAGCATCCCCGTGGCGACCAGCTCGCGCACCTGCGGCAGGAGCTCGGCTGCGAGGGCGGCCTCGTCGGCCTCGAGCAGGTGGGCGAGCGCACCCACGATGGCCCCGACGCTGAGCTCGCCGTCGCAGGCGCCGACGAGGGCCGACAGCGCCGTCCCGGAGTCCACGCGGCGGGCGAAGCCGCCGCCCTGCACGAGCGAGATCACCGTCGGGTCGTCGTTGCCGGGCCAGTAGTGCCTCTCCTCCGTGACGTCGCCGGCGACCGTCAGCCGGGTGGCGAGGAGCGCCGGGTCGTCGAGGGAGCGGAGCAGGTCGACCGCGTCGAGCGTCGTGGCCAGGTGGGCGCCCAGCCCGACGTCGTTCGAGCCGAGGCCCCCGAGGAGGCGCTCGGTGCGCACCAGCGGGACCGCGCCTCCCGCGAGCGGTCGCCGGAGCGTCACGTACCCGAAGCCGACCTCGACGACGCCCCGCGCCTCGAAGTCGCCGAGCCAGGCCTCGTAGAGGCGCTCGAAGTCGTCGGTGCCGGGGCGGGTGCCGCCGTCGCGGATCCAGGTCTCGGCGTAGGCGGCCGGGTCTTGCACCTCGCGCTCGACGACCCAGACGTCGACGGGCACCCCGCCCCGCGACGCCCAGTCGCCCACCGAGTACGCGCCGCGCTTGCCGGGTGCCGACCCCGCGCCTCCGGTCTCCCAGTTGCCGAGCAGCTGGGCGACGCCGCCGGGGGCGAGGTGCTCGCCGACCTGGGCGACGACGCTGGCGACGAGGTCGTCGCCGACCATGCCGCCGTCGCGGTACTCGTACTCGGGCACGCCCTCGGCACGCGGCGTGATGACGAACGGCGGGTTGGAGACGACGTGGTCGAAGGTCTCGCCGGCGACGGGCTCGAAGAGGCTGCCGAGGCGGAACTCGATGCCGTCGACGAGGTTGAGCGCCGCGTTGAAGGCGGCGAAGTCGAGCGCGCGGGCCGAGATGTCGGTGGCCACCACCTGACGCGCGTGGCGGGCCGCGTGCAGCGCCTGGATGCCGCAGCCCGTGCCGAGGTCGAGCGCCCGGTCGACGGTGCGCGGGATCATCAGGCCCGCGAGCGTGGCCGACGCTCCGCCGACCCCGAGCACGTGGTCCTCGCGGAGGGCCCCGCCGAGGGCGAGCTCGCCGAGGTCGGAGGCGATCCACCAGGCGGCCTCGCCGGCCGAGTCGACGAAGGCGTAGGGGCGGAGGTCGACGAGGGCCGCGACGAGCGCCGTGGAGGTCGCATCCTCGCCGCCGACGTCCGCGGTGTCTGAGGTGTCTGCAGGGGCACCGGCCTCAGCGTCGGCGTCGGTGCGGAGCGCGACGAGCCCGAGGGCGACGGCGCCGTCGACGCCGAGGGTGGGCAGCGCCTCCTCGACGAGCGTGCGGGGCTGGGCCCAGCCCAGCACGAAGAGCAGGGCGAGCGTCGCCGTGGGCCGCACGGACGCGTCGCGCTCGACGCTGCGCCTCAGCGCCCGGCGCGCGGCCAGGCGCTCGCCCCGGAACAGCGCGGCCCCGGCGCTCGCGCCCCAGACGTCGGGGCTGCCGAGGCGGTCGACGGTGAAGTCGGAGGCCGCGAGGTCGGCGCGGAGGCGGGCGAGGAGGTCGGCATCGGTGGAGAGGGAACGCACGCCCCCATCATCGCCGAGCCTCGGCCCGGGCGCCGACACGGCGACGGAGGGGCGGGCGTCCCGGCGGCGGTCACCTGGTCGTCGTGTCGAGCCTCGGCCGCTCAGGTTCCCTGACGAGCGCTCCGGCATGAAGAAAGGCCCGCCGGAGGCGGGCCCTTCTGCATTCCGTGGAGCTAAGGGGATTCGAACCCCTGACCTTCTCATTGCGAACGAGACGCGCTACCAACTGCGCCATAGCCCCAGAAACTGCTCTGCAACGATAGCACTCCCCCGAGCAGGATCGTGAATCGTGCGGGAGCCGCCGCGAGTCGGGCGGAGGTCAGACCGCGCGGCGCCGCTGGAGCGCCTCGTCGAGGCGGAAGGTCGACTCGCCGAGGTCGTCGTCGATGATGCCCATGCGCGCGAACCGGCTCGGCGCGGCCGGAGGGGCGGCCACCTGCGCGGCGGGCGCCGCCGGGGCCTCGGGCGACGCGGCGGGAGCCTGCGGGCGGGCCGCGGCGGTGCTCCGGGCCGAGCGCGCCGAGCTCAGCGCCGCCTCGGCCCGCGCGGCCTCGCGCAGGGCGTCGTGCTGAGCGCGCTGCGCCTCGCGGAGGGCCTGCACCGACCGCTCCGACTCGGCACGCATCGCCGCGGCGGGAGCAGCCGTCGCGGCCCGGGCGGCGACGGACGTCGCAGGGGCCGCCGCACCCGAGACGGCAGCACCCGAGGCTCCCGACGCGGCGCGCTGGCGCCCCCGGCGGAGGTACAGCGGCGTCGGGACGGGCACCGGCGTCCACTCGCGCGACACGTCCGGCTGCTCGGCCTCGGCGGGCCGGGCGTCGCCGAACCCGTCGGAGAAGTCTCGCAGGGGCTGGGCCTCGCCGACCGGACCGGCGACGCGCTGACGACGGGCCCGGGCACGGGCGACGGCGGAGAGCTGCGAGAGGACGGCGATCGAGCCCGCCGCGAAGACGAGGCCGGCCAGGGCGAGCAGCCACGCGGTGGCGAAGGAGGCGACGCCCGCGACGACCGCGACGGCGGAGGCCACGAGCACGAGGGTCGAGACGAGACGGCTGCGGCGCAGGCGGCGCGCGGCGAGGGCGGGGTCGTGGTCGGCGGCGCGCAGCACGGGCGTGGCCGCGGCGAGCTCACGGGTCAGGGCACGCTGGCGGGCGGCCTCGTGGGCGCGGCGCAGGGCCTCGCGCTTGGCCTCCTCCTGGCGCAGGATGCGCTGGGCGTCGGCGACCGACTTCGCGTTGGCCTCGATGCGCACCTCCTCGGGCAGCTCCGCCGTCTGGGCGAGGATGCGCAGCGTCTGCTGCAGCCGCACCGCGTTGCGCTCGGTCGCGAGGTACTCCTGCCGCTTGTGCCAGGTGGGCACGAGGTAGACGAGCCAGAGCACGGCGACGAGCGCCAGCACGAGGCCTCCGCCCCACGACCCGATGTCCATGCTGACGAGGGTATGAGCGCGGGCGCCCGCAGGACGCGCACCGGACAGGTGTGTCTGCGCGGATCTGGCCGCGGCGCGACCGGCGCGGCGGGCGGGCGGGGCCGCCCGGGGCACGCAGGAGGCGCGTCGCGGTCAGAGGGGCAGGTCGAGGCCCGACTCGGCCAGCGCCTCCGGAGGGACCGTGCCCTGCCCGGGAGGCACGCGGCCCTCGCGCCAGCGGCGGAGGACGCCGCCGGGGATCTCCTCGGCGACGAGCGCGAAGCAGAAGTGGTCGCGCCAGAGGCCGTTGATGTGGATGTAGCGGCGCCGCAGCCCCTCGTACCGGAACCCGAGCTTCTCGACGACGCGGAGGCTCGGCCCGTTCTCCGGCCGGATGCAGATCTCCATGCGGTGGAGGCCGAGGGCCTGGAAGCAGTGGTCGGTCGCGAGGGCGACCGCGGTCGGCGTCGCCCCGTGGCCCGCGGCCGACTGGGTCACCCAGTAGCCGATGGTGGCCGAGCCGAGCGAGCCGTAGGTGATGCCGCTGACGTTGAGCTGGCCGACGAATCGGCCGTCGAGCTCGATCGCGAAGGGCAGGCCGAGGCCCGCGCGCGCGTTCGCCTGGAGGGCGCGGATGCTGCCGCGCACGTCGTGGCTGGTGAAGCCCGTCGGGTTGGTGGCCTCCCACTGGCGCAGCCAGGAGCGGTTCTCCATGAGCGCAGCGTCGAGGTCACGGGTGTCACGGAGACGGAGGGGCCGGATCGAGATCCGCCCCTCCGTCAGCGTGGGGATGGTGGTCACGCGATGGAGCCCCTACTCGAGACCGGCGGAGAACTCCCGCAGCCACGGACGGAGCTCCTCGCCGAGGTCCTCGCGGTCGGAGGCGAGCTGCACGATCGCCTTGATGTAGTCGAGCTTGTCGCCGGTGTCGTAGCGGCGACCGCGGAAGACGACGCCGTAGACGCCGCCCGTCCACTCCTCGGCGCCGGCCATCTTCATGAGCGCGTCGGTCAGCTGGATCTCGCCGCCCTTGCCCGGCTCCTGCTTCTCGAGCACGTCGAAGACCTCGGGGCGGATGACGTAGCGGCCGATGATGGCGAGGTTCGAGGGCGACTCGCCCTGGGCCGGCTTCTCGACGAGGCCGGTGACCTTGACGACGTCCTCCTCGTCGGTCGCCTCGACGGTGGCGATGCCGTAGAGGTGCGTCTGCGACGGGTCGACCTCGAGCAGGGCGATGACCGTGGCGTTCTTCTGGCCCTGCACCTCGACCATGCGGGTGAGCAGCGGGTCGCGGGCGTCGATGATGTCGTCGCCGAGCAGCACGGCGAACGGCTCACGGCCGACGTGCATCTTGGCGCGCAGCACGGCGTGGCCGAGGCCGAGCGGGTCGCCCTGGCGCACGTAGTGCATGTCGGCGAGGTCGGTCGACTGGTTGACCTTGGCGAGCTTGTCGTGGTCGCCCTTCTTCTTCAGCGTCTCCTCGAGCTCGCTGACGTGGTCGAAGTGGTTCTCGAGGGCGTTCTTGTTGCGCCCCGTGATCATCAGCACGTCGGTGAGGCCCGCCGAGACGGCCTCCTCGACCACGTACTGGATGGCCGGCTTGTCGACGACCGGGAGCATCTCCTTCGGCATCGCTTTGGTGGCGGGCAGGAACCGAGTTCCGAGGCCCGCGGCGGGAATGACTGCTTTCGAGATCGTGAAGCCCATGGGGAGAGCGTACTTGTCGGACGCCCCTCGCGAGGGGCACATCTCCGCCCGTACTATCGGGGACATGACGGACCAGATCGGCACGGAGAAGCGAGCGCTGCGCGCCGAGCTGCGCCAGCGGCGACGCAACCAGACGAGCGACGAGCGCAGCACCGCCTCCGCGGGCCTCACCCGGCACCTGGTCGACCTCGCCACGAGCCTCTCGGCCCGCAGCGTCTCGGCCTACCTCTCGACGACCGACGAGCCCGACACCCGCCCCTTCCTGGACTGGGCGCACGAGAACGGCGTGCGCGTGCTCTTCCCGATCTCGCGCCCCGACGGCCTGCTCGACTGGGCCGTGGGCGACGGCGAGTCCGAGACGCGGGGCCTGTACGACCTGCCCGAGCCCGTCGGCGAGGTGCTCAGCCCGATGGCGATCAACGACGTCGACCTGATCATCGTGCCGGCCGCCTGCATCGACCACGACGGCATGCGCATGGGCTGGGGCCGCGGCTACTTCGACAAGACCCTCGGATCGATGGAGAAGCGCCCCCCGGTCTATGCTGTGGTGTTCGACTCCGAGTACGTCGAGTCGGTGCCGCGAGAGCGGCACGACCAGGCCGTCGACGGCGTCGTCACCCCGTCCGGCATCCACGAGTTCTGACCCGCGCCTCCCTGCGCCGGGCCGACCGCGTGCTGCCCCGTCGCCCCTGAGGAAACCGTGCCCACCTACTCGTACCGCTGCACCGAGTGCGGCAACGCCTTCGACATCGTCCAGTCGTTCACCGACGACAGCCTCACCGTCTGCCCGGTCTGCTCCGGCGTGCTGCGCAAGGTCTTCAGCCCCGTCGGCGTGACGTTCAACGGCTCCGGCTTCTACCGCACCGACTCGCGCAGCAGCGGCAAGGGCGGCAGCTCCTCGTCGAGCGGCTCGTCGTCGTCGAGCTCGACGTCCGACGCGGGCAGCTCGTCGTCGTCCTCCTCGGAGAAGAAGGCCGGCTCCTCCTCCGAGAAGGGCACGAGCTCCGGAGGCGCGTCGTCGTCGTCCGGGTCGGGCACGTCGTCGAGCGGGTCGTCCGGCTCCTCCGGGGGCGGGGCCAGCGCCTCCTGAGGCACCGGCAGCCCCACGCGGCTCACGCGCCGTGGTTGAGTGGTGCCGAGGCGACCGTCTCGCACCCCGACCGAAGGAGCAGCCCGTGAAGGGTTTCAAGGAGTTCATCCTCCGCGGCAACGTCATCGACCTCGCGGTCGCGGTCGTCATCGGCGCCGCGTTCACCGCCATCGTCACCTCGCTGGTGACCAACGTCTTCAACCCGCTGATCGGCGCGGCGTTCAACGCGTCGATGCTCGACGAGGCCCTCGTGGTCTCCATCCCGACCGTCTCGGGCGGCACCGCCGACCTGAAGTTCGGTGCCGTGATCGGCGCCCTGATCAACTTCCTGGTCATCGCCGCGGTCGTCTACTTCGTGCTGGTGCTGCCGGTGAACAACCTGCTGAAGCGCACCTTCGCCCGACAGAAGGCGGCCGAGCCGGCTCCCGTCGACGTGCCGCCCACCGACGTCGAGCTGCTCAGCGAGATCCGCGACCTGCTCCGCGCGACGGTGGCCCCCGCCTCCGACGCGGTCGGGCACGGCAGCCACGCCGCCCCGACGACCGGCGACCACGCCGTCGGCGAGGGCAACGGGCCGCTCGGCAGCCGCTAGGCAGCGCCCCCGCACGCACGGACGCCCCCGACCGCTGCGGTCGGGGGCGTCCGTGCGTACGGGCTCAGCCCCAGTGGGGCGGCACGTCGTCGCGCAGCTGGCGGTCGTTCTCGCCGTTCGGCTCCCGAGGAGGCGGCGGCGCGGGAGCAGGATCGCTTCCCGGCACCGGGTCGGTCGTCACCCGTCGCCCGCCCCGTCGCCGCACCACGAGGGGGGCCGGCGTGGCCGCCTCGAGGGTGGCGTCGGCCTCGTCGGCCGGCACCGCGCCTCCGGCGGGGGCGTCGCTGTCGTGCACGGCTCAGCCGCGGTTGACGTGCTGGCGGGCCGACACGGTCGGCACCTCCTGCGTGCGGGAGCCGTCGATGCCGAGCACCTCGGCGACGCGCTGGGCCACCGAGTCGGGGTCGGTGAAGAGCTGGAACGCGTGCACGCGCACGTAGTGCCAGCCGAGGCGACGGAGCGTCTCGGGCCGGGCCCGGAGCGACTCGCGGAGGCTCGTGCGCGAGAGCGTCGTGTCGGTCTCGATCGTCACGCAGACGCCGTCGTGCGCGGCGACCAGGCCGAGCTTGCCGCGGTGCCCGAGGGCGACGGGGATGCCCTTCGCCTCGAGCCGCCGGGCGAGGTCGACCAGCATGGGGTCGGAGTCGTCGGGCACGTGCTCGGCCGTGGTGCGCGCCTGCACCTCGGTGAGGATCTCCGACAGGGCGATCGTGCCGTGGCCCATGCGTCCGCCGTCGATGTCGGCGGGCTGGAAGCAGGTGACGATCACCATCGAGCGACGGGCCCGGGTCATGGCGACCGCGAGCAGGCGCTCGCCGCCCGGCTGGCCGAGCGAGCCGAAGTCGCTCAGCACCCGGCCGTGCGGGGTGCGCCCGTAGCCGATCGAGAAGATCACGTGGTCGCGGCTCTGCGCGACGCTCTGCTCGAGGGTCGCGACCATGAAGGGCTCGCCGCGGTCGCCGACGACGAACTCGGTGAGGTCTTTGTGGCCGGAGACCGCGGTGAGCACGGCCTGCTGCACGCGCACGGCGTGCTTCGCGCTGGCCGTGAGCACCATCAGCGACTCGCTCGGCCGGGTGCGCGCGTGCTCGAGCACGAGCGACACGACGCGGTCGACCTCGGCGTCGACGCTCTCGACGGCGCCCGACTCGGGGTCGGGCACCGCGGTGCCGCCCGAGACGTAGTCGAGCGAGATGCTGCCGTGGCCGAGGAAGCTGCCGGCCCACGGCAGCGACTCGATGCGGCCGCCGTAGAAGCGGCGGTTGACGAGCTCGGCCAGGTCTTCGCCGCCCGCGCGGTAGCTGCGGGTGAGCGACAGCGTCGGCAGCAGGGTCGACAGGCGGGCCAGGGCGCTGTCGGCGTGCAGGGCGTCGAGCTCGGCGTCGTCGTGCCGCGGCGGCTGCTTGCCGGGCGTCACCGCGACGTCGAACTCGGAGGGGGTCTGCGTGACCGGGTCGCCGAAGGCGACGGTCTGCTTGCCGCGGCGGATCGCCCCGACGTTCTCGGCGATGGTCGTCGCGCCGGCGTCGACGAGCACGACCGTGTCGAAGGGCACGGTGTCGGCGATGGCGTGCACCTCGTAGGGCGAGGCCAGCCAGACCGGGGCGACCGCGCGCGACAGGTGCGGCGCGGCGTCGTGCAGCAGGCGCGCGGTGACGTGGCGCTGACGCAGCAGGAGCTTCAGCGCCGCCGCCTCCTCGGGCCAGTCGACGAGGCCGATCTTCCAGTTCTCGGCGAGCTGCCACCCGAGCAGCTGCGCGCTGCCGGCGGCGTGCGCCTCGTCGACGAGGCGGAAGTCGGCCTCGAGGCGGTCGAGCATCGCGGTGTTCGCGCCGAGCAGGGCACGGTCGCCCTCGAGCAGGGACTCGAGCGCCGAGCGCCACCAGGCGAGCTCGAGCTCGGCGGCGACCTGCTGCTCGGGCACGTGGCGGTTCGCGAGGTCGGTGATGAGGGGCGTCAGCTCGAGGTCGCGGAGCGTCGTCATGAGCTCGGTGCGCTCCTGCAGGTTCTGCAGCACGTCGCTCTCGGCCGCGAGGGCCTCGAGCCGCTGGCGCAGCTCGACGACGCCGATCTCGGTGAGGCCGTCCTGGCCCTCGAGGCCGAGCGGCACGTCGAGGCGCTCGAGGTCGTGCGACACCTGCTGGTGCAGCACGGCCGTGTCGGCGATGCCGGTCGGCACCTCGGGCGGCGTGCCCGCGGCGACGTAGCGCTGCCACATGATGCGCTGCTGCTGGATGCGCTGCAGGGCGCTGTGCAGGTCGGCGATGTGCACGCCGGGCCGCACGTACTCCTTCGCGAGCTTCTTGAGGCGTCGACGGTCGCCGCTCGACATGTCGGGGGCGTCGCGCTTCGGCGCCGTGGCGGCGACGAGCTCGGCGACGCTGCGGTCGAAGACCACGGGCATGAACTTGTCGAGCGTGTCGCGGATCTCGGTGAGGAGGCGCAGGTAGACGCCCAGCTCCGCCACGGACTCGTAGGGGCGCATCCGCGTGCTGCCGATGACCTCGTCGGCTCGCTCGAGCAGCCGGGGCAGGTCGCGGTGGTGCAGGTTCTTCGCGAGCTGGTGCGCGTCGCCGGCGCCGAAGGAGTCGGTGAACCGGGAGCCGTACCAGGGCGAGTCGCCGGGGCCGTAGCGGAACTCGCCGAGGTTGGCCGCGTTGACCATGGTCTCGGCGACCCGGCGGCGGCCGTCGACCATGGCGACGACGCTGCGGCGGCTGAGGCGGGCCGTCGTGGCGGGGGCGGCGGGCAGCAGGGCCAGTCGGCTGAGCTCGGTGAGGCAGTCGAGCACCGACACCCGGAGGTCGGGGTCGCGGCGGCTGAGGGCCCCGCGGTAGTCGACCAGCACCTTGCGGAGGCGGACGAGCGCGTCGTCGACCTCGCCCATCTGCGGGTGGGTGGCCTTCTCGTCGCGCCCGATCGCGCGGATCACGTCGCGTCGGAGGGTCGTCGGCGACACGGCGACGCCCGGCAGCCCGATGTCGGCGAGGCGGTCGGTGATGCCGCGGAGCGTCGCGCGGCGCGCGCTCACGACGAGCACGCGCTTGTTCTGCGACACGAGCCGGCCGATCGCGTTGACGATGGTCTGCGTGCCGCCGGTGCCGGGCAGCGTCTTGACCACGACGGAGTTGCCCGCGGCGATCTGCGCGACGACGTTCTCCTGCTCGGGGTCGGCGTCGAGCAGCAGGGTGTCGGTCTCGGGGCTGCGCTCGTCCTGCGGGGTGGCGGTCGTCGGCCGGTAGGCCTCCTCCACCTGGCGGAGGGCCATCGGGTTGCCGGCGAGCGCGTCGAGCACCGGGTGGTCGAGGTGGCGGGCGTCGAGCACCATCTCGGTCGAGACCTCGGCGAAGGTCGAGACGACCAGGCGGGGCTGCACGGTGAACCACTCGAGGTGGGCGGTGAGGCCGCGCAGGCGGTCGATGACCGGGTTGGGCGTGAACGAGCCCTCGCGGCTGGCCAGCGCGACGAACGCGTCGGCGTCGAGCGAGATGTCGAACTGGTCGTGCAGGGCGTCGGCCAGGGCCGGGTTGAGGAACGGCTCGCCGAGCAGGCGCACCTCGAAGTCGCGGCCGTGGCGACGGATCGCGAGGGGCCGGAGCAGGACGGGGGCGCGGAAGTCGTCGCCGGCGAACGACCAGGCGGCCATGCCGATCGCGAGGTGGACGGCGTCGATGCCGCGCACGGTCGAGAGCTCGAGCCCCTTCGCGGCGATCTCGCCGGCGGCGACGCGGGCGGTGCGGAGCGCCAGGTCGTCGCGGATCAGGCTCGAGAGCAGGGTCGTCTTGCCCGTGATGAACTGCGCCAGGCCGCCGGGGTGCGTCGTGCTGAGCTCGATGCGGGCGCGCTGCTCGTCGCCGAAGTGCAGCAGGGTGGAGGCGCCGCCCACGGCCGACAGCGTGCGCCGCCAGCCGTCTCGGATCGGCTCGGCGGCGTTGCCCACCGCCAGGCCGGGTCGGCCGAGGCTCAGCGCGCCGGGCTCCACTCCCCCGGGCGCACCGCTCGGGGCGGCGACGGAACGGGTCCCGTCGTCGTCGTCGTCATGCTGTCTGTCGGCGCGCCACACACGGAACACCTTAAGCGGTCTCGCCCGACAAGTCGGGGAGGACGGGCGGACGGTCAGGGACGAGACCGGGCGAGGAGGCGCCTCCAGGGCCGTCCCGACCGGGCCGCCGACCCCGGTGGCACACCATCTCGCAGCACGTGTCGGCTACCGCGCAGCACGTCTCGGCCGCCTCGCAACATGGGCCTCAACACGTCAGACCTGTGAAACTCTGTCATGTTGTGGAGAACTCCGTGGTGACGAACTCCGGTGCAGTACTGTCGTGTCATCACCGGGCTCCCGACGCACGGTGAAGAACACGTCATCATCCGTCATCACGACACAGGAGCCCTCATGCCCTTCGAGCAGAAGTACACCGACGAGACCCGCGAGAAGTCGCTCGCCCGAGTCCTCGAGCGCCGCGAGGCCGAGCCGGGCAACCGCTCGATCATCCGCGAGACCGCCGAGGAGTTCCAGGTCGGCGAGCAGTCGCTCCGCGGCTGGATCCGGGCCCACGAGAAGGCCAACGCGCCCGCTCCCGTCGAGCCGGAGATCGCAGCCGACGCCGCCGAGGACGACGAGACCCTCGAGGAGGCGGCAGCCGCGTCGCACCAGGCCCCCCGCCGCGGTCGTCCGCCCGGCTCGGGCAGCGCCGCCACGGCGGACCGCGTCAGCGAGCTCGAGGCCGAGGTCGCCCAGCTGCGTGCCGACCGCGAGGCGCTGAAGCGCGCCATCGCGGTGCTCGTCGCCGACTGACCCCGTGCACCCCGGGGGCGGGAGGACGACCCAGGAGGACGGCGACGAGGGACAACGCGGCCGCCGGGCCCCGAGGGGGCAGGGACGCACCGGCGGCCGCGCTGATGCCCCCATCCTCCCTGCTGACATGTCAGATGTCAACCGGTCGGGTGCGGCCTGTCCGTCGTCCGCGCCGCATCGCCCCGGGGTGCCCCTAGGCTCGGCCCGGGGCCCGCGTCTCGTCGCGGCCGTCCACCGCGGCCGCACGGCCGCCGCGACCAGGGGGAGCACCACATGACCGAGCACGTCGTCCTCGCCGGGGCCTCCGGCTTCATCGGCCAGCGCCTCGCCGACGCCTACCGGGCCCGCGGCGCCCGCGTCAGCCTCGTCGGCCGCTCCGGTCCCGACGCCCGCTGGGGCGACACCGCCGGCATCACTGCCCTGCTCGAGGGGGCCGACCTGCTCGTCAACCTCGCCGGCAAGAGCGTGAACTGCCGCTACGGCCCGGCGAACCGCGCGGAGATCACGCGGTCGCGCGTCGAGACGACCCGGGAGCTGGCGGACGCGGTCCTCGCCTGCACCGCGCCTCCTCGGGTCTGGCTCAACTCGTCGACGGCGACGATCTACCGCCACGCCGAGGACCGCCCCATGACCGAGTCGACCGGACAGCTCGGCACGGGCTTCTCGGTCGGCGTCGCCACGGCCTGGGAGCGCGAGTTCTTCGACCGCGACCTGCCGGGCACCCGCCGCGTCGCGCTCCGCATGTCGATCGTGCTCGGCGACGGCGGCGCCCTCGTGCCCCTGATGGGACTGGCCCGCGCCGGGCTCGGCGGCGCTCAGCTCGACGGCCCGTGGCCCGCCACGCGCTCGAGGCTGGCCGCCGGCACGCACCACCACGAGGGCGCCTCCGGAGGTCGGCAGAAGTTCAGCTGGATCCACCTCGACGACGTGCTCGGCGGCATCGAGTGGCTGCGCCAGCACGAGGAGGTCGAGGGGGTCGTCAACCTGACCGCCCCGAACCCGAGCGACAACCGCACGATGATGGGCATCGTCCGCCGTGCGGTCGGCGTGCCCGTCGGGCTGCCCGCGACGCGCTGGATGCTCGAGCTCGGCACGGCCGCGCTCCGCACCGAGACGGAGCTGGTGCTGAAGAGCCGGTGGGTCGTGCCGGAGCGCCTGCTCGAGGGCGGCTACGAGTTCGTGCACCCGCACCTCGACGAGGCCGTGAAGTCGATCGTCGCCGAGCGCCGGCAGACGCTCCCCGGCCGGGCCTGACCTCCGCGGGGGGCCTGCAGCGCAAGGCTGCGCCGGGTCGGGCTGGGCCAGCGCAGGGCTGCGCCGGGGCCGGGCTAGAGCTTCGCCGCGAGCTCGGGGTCGGTGGGCTCGACGAGGTGGCTGCCGTCGGGGAAGACCACGACGGGGATCTGCGTGCGGCCGCTGATCGCGTAGGCGCGGTCGGCGCCGTCCTCGACCGCCTCGACGTCGACGTAGTCGTAGGCGACGCCCTGCTTGTCGAGCAGCGCCTTGGAGCGGCGGCAGTCGCGGCACCAGTCGGCGCCGAACATGAGGATGCGGTCGGGGTTCTGGTCGCTCATGCGGCCGAGCCTAGCCCCGGGCCGCGGGGCCGCCTCCCCCTGTTCGCACGGGGCGGAAACGCGGCCGACACACGGCGCTGCTAGGAAATGCGCATGGCCGCCCTCCCGCTGACCCCGCCCCCGACGTCGACGCCGCCCGTGCCGGGGCGCCTCCTCGAGATCCGCGGTGCGGTGCGCGTCGTCGTCGACGAGACGACGGAGGCCACGGACAGCCTCTGGGTGCGCGACGGGGTCGTCGTCGCCGCTCCCGGGCCCGACGAGCGAGGCGGTGACCACGACGTGCTCGACGCGAGCGGCTGCGTCGTGACGCCCGGCCTCGTCAACGCCCACCACCACCTGATGCAGAGCGGGTTCCGCACGCTGCCCGGCACCCGTCACGTGCCGATGGCCTCGTGGCTGCCGACGATGGCCGCGGCCTACGCCGACGCCCGCATCGACGCGTCGCTCGTCGCCGCGACCACGGCCGTCGGGGTGGCCGAGGGGCTGCTGTCGGGGGTGACGACCGTGGCCGACCACCAGCTGAACTGGCCTGCTCCGGCAGACGGCGCCTCCTCGGGGTCCGCGGTCGCCGACACCGTCGCGATCGCCCGCAGCATCGCCTCCGCCGCCCGGCGACTCGGCGGGCGGATCGTCGTCGTGCGCGGCTCGGCCCGCGACGACCCGCAGCGGGCGGCGGCGTCGGCCGAGGCGATCGTGCAGGCGCTGCTCGGGGGCGAGGACGGGTCGGTGCCGCGCGGCGGCGTGAGCGCCGACGGGATGCTGCAGCTCGCGGTCGGCCCCGCCGGCGTGCACAGCGACGGCCGCGAGACGTTCGAGCTGCTCGGCGAGGTCGCGGCGCGGCACGGGCTCCGGAGGCGCACCCAGGCGAACGAGCAGGTCGACGTCGCCGTCGCCCTCGAGCGCTGGGGACGACGCCCCCTCGACCTGCTCGACGAGTGGGGCTGGCTCGCCGACGACGTCACGATCGCCCACCTCTGCGCCGTCGACGCGGGCGAGGTCGCGCGCCTGGCGGCGGCGGGGGCCACGGCGACGCACGCCCCCGGCTGCGACCTGCCGATGGGCTGGGGCGTCGCCCCGGTCGCGGCGCTGCGGGCGGCCGGGGTGGTCGTCGGGCTCGGCACGAGCGGCGGGGGGAGCAACGACGCGGGGCACCTGCTGGCGGACGCCCGGCTGGCGATGCAGGTCGCGCCGCTGGCGCCGCCGGTGGGAGGCGCGGCTGCCGGGGGCGCACCGCCCGCCCTGACCGCGCGGGACGCGCTGGGCATGGCGACCGCCGGCTCGGCCGCGGGCCTCGGCCGCGCCGAGCTCGGCCACCTGCGGCCGGGGGCCGCGGCCGACCTGTGCCTGTGGGACGTGTCGGGCGTCGCCGACGCCGGGGTCGCCGACCCGGTGGCGGGGCTCCTCTGGGCGAGCCCGGGGCGGAGGCCGCGCGACGTGCTCGTGGCGGGTCGCCCTGCGGTGCGCGACGGGCGCCTCCTCGGGGCCGACGAGCACGAGCTGGTCGCGGCGCTGCGCGAGCGCGTGGGGCGCTGACGGGCAGCGGGCGAGGGCAGCGGCCGGGGGCCGGGGCGCGGCGCGCGGCGGCGGCGAGGGCGGCGCGCGCGCTAGAGGTCGAGCACCAGCCGGGGGCAGGCGGCGCGCGAGACGCAGGGGAACATGCGGTCGCCGGCCGCCTGCTCGTCGGGCGTGAGGATCGAGTCGCGGTGGTCGACGTCGCCCTCGAGCACGGGCGTCTCGCAGGTGCCGCAGGTGCCCTCGCGGCAGCTCGACAGCACGAGCACGCCGGCCTCCTCGACGACGTCGAGCACCGAGCGGTCCGGCGGCACGGTGACGGTGAGGCCCGAGGCCGCGAGCTCGACCTCGAACGACTCCTGCCGCACCGGCTCGCCGACCTCCTTCGCCTCGAAGCGCTCGACGACGACCTGGCGACCGGCGCCGGCCGCCTCGACGGCCGACACGAGCCGCTCCGGTCCGCAGCAGTACGTGGTGGTGAAGGGGGCCATCCCGGCGAAGAGCGCGTCGACGTCGAGCCGGTCGCCCTCGTCGGCGGCGTGCACGCGCAGCCGGTCTCCGTGCAGCGCCGCCAGCTCGTCGAGCAGGGCGAGGGAGGCGCGCGACCGGCCGGCGTAGTGGACGACGTACTCGACGCCCGCACGCGCCGCCGCCCGGGCCATCGCCGAGATCGGCGTGACCCCGATGCCGCCCGCCACGAAGACGTAGGAGGTGCCCCGCCGCGGCTCGAACTCGAAGTGGTTGCGGGGGCCGGCCAGCCGCACCGCGTCGCCGACGGCCAGGGAGTCGTGCAGCCAGGCCGAGCCTCCTCGTCCGTCCTCCTCGCGCAGCACGCCGATGCGCCAGGTGGCCGCGTCGGGGTCGCCGCAGAGCGAGTACTGCCGCACGTCGCCGCCCGGCAGGGCGACGTCGACGTGCGCGCCGGGCTGCCAGCGGGGCAGCGGGGAGCCGTCGGCGGCGGCGAGCTCGAAGAGCTCGACCCGGTCGGCCGAGCGGGCGCGGGAGGCGACCACGACGTCGAGGGCCGTGTCGGGCAGGCGGGTGGGCGCGGTCACAGGGTCTCCGGTCTCTGCTTGACGACGAACAGCCGGTAGCCGGCCTCGTCGACGGCGGCCCAGCGGTGCCGGGTGCCGCCGACGTAGTAGAGGGAGTCGCCCGGGCCGAGCACGTGCACGCCCTCGCGGTCGAGCTCGACGCGGAGGCCGCCCGCGAGCACGTGCACGAACTCGTCCTCGGCGTGCTCGAAGAAGTCGCCCGGGTCGAGGTTGCTGCCGCTCATCTCCATCGGGTGGAAGGCGCGGTCGCCGTGCGTGAGGAGGCGCGCGGCCGCCTGGCCGTACCGGCCCGTCGAGCCCTCGTCGGCCCCCACGAACACCACGCCGGGCTGGTCGTCGTCGCGGTCGTCGTCGACCGCCGCGAGGATCTCGACCTGGCTGGAGCCGAGCGCCCGGGCGATGCGCTCGAGCGAGACCATGCTCGGCCTCGCCAGCCCGCGCTCGAGCTGGCTGAGGAAGGGGTGCGACAGCTCGGCCTCGGCGGCGAGCTGCACGAGCGTGAGGCGGCGGGCCCGCCGCAGCTCGCGGATGCGGCCGCCCACGGCGAGCGCCTGGGCGTCGACCGGGGCGGCGGCGGGGGCCGGGGCCGGGTCGGCGGCGGCGAGCGCGGCGGCGTCGAGGTCGTCGAGGGTCGTGACGGGAGCCTCCTGGGTCGGGTGGTCAGACGAGGTCTACCACGGCGGTCGGACGGGCCCGCGAGCAATTAACACGCGGAAACGGCCGCGTCACGTGCCGGAAACGAGCCGTCCTTAGATTGAACCATGTTGATGCGATCAACATTCTGGCACCCGCCGACCCGAGAGAGACCCCGTGACCCGACTCCCCCGCCCGCTGTCGCTCCTGACGGGCGCCACGCTGCCGGACGGCTCCGTCGTCGACGTCGTCGTCTCCGGCGACACGGTGGAGGCGGTGGTCCCGGCCGGCACGGCCGCCCCCGCTCCCGAGGGCGAGACCCTCGACCTCGCGGGCCACCTGCTCCTCACGGCCCCCGCCGAGCCCCACGCCCACCTCGACAAGGCGCTCTCCTGGGACGCGATCCGGCCGCCGATGGGCGACCTCGAGCTCGCCATCGCCTCCTGGCGCGTGCACGCCGCGACGATGACCGTCGACGACGTCGCCGACCGTGCCCGGCGCCAGCTGCTGGCGATGCTCGCCCAGGGGACGACCGCGGTGCGCACCCACGTCGACGTGCTGCTCGGCGAGCAGGCCACCCGGGGCGCCGAGGCCCTGGTGCGGGTGCGCGACGAGCTGCGCGACCTCGTCGACGTCGAGATCGTCGCCCTCGCCTCGCAGGACAGCCCGGACCGCGACGTCGAGGCCGTGCTCGACCTCGGCGTCGACCTCGTGGGAGGCGCCCCGCACCTCTCGCGCGACCCCGAGCGCGACCTGCACCGCCTGCTCGACATCGCCGAGCGCCGCGGCGTCGGCGTCGACCTGCACACCGACGAGAGCCTGCACGGGCCCGACACGCTGCTCGCCCTCGCGCGCCGGGTGGAGGGCTGGACCGCGCCGGTCTCGGCCGGCCACTGCGTGCGCCTCGGCAGCATGCCCGCCGAGCAGCGCGACGAGGTGATCGAGGCCGTGCGCCGCGCCGACGTCGGCGTGATCGCGAACCCGATCACGAACCTCTACCTCCAGGGGTGGGAGTCGCCCGTCGCGACGCCCCGCGGGCTCACCGCCGTGCGCGAGCTGCTCGACGCCGGGGTGCGGCTCGCGGCGGGCGCCGACAACGTGCGCGACCCCTTCAACCCGCTCGGCCGCAGCGATGCCGTCGAGACGGCGATGCTGCTCGTCGTCGCGGGCCACCTCACGATCGACGAGGCGTGGCACGCGGTGAGCGACGGGGCGCGCTCGGTGATGGGCCTGCCCGTCGCGGGAGCGACGGCGGGAGCGCGGGCCGACCTGCTGGCGATCCGCGCCTCCTCGCTGGCGGAGGCCGTCGCGTCGGCCCCGGCCGACCGCGTCGTCGTGCACGGCGGCCGCCTCGTCGCCCGCAGCGTCGTGACCCGCGAGGTCGCCGAGCCGCGCACCGGACGCCCGGGCACCCGCACGACCGCGAGCGCGACCGCCCCCGGCGTCGGCACCGCCGCCTCCCCCGACCCCGCCGTCCGCACCCTCACGGAGACCAGGTGACCCGCCCATGACCACCACCACGACCCCGCGCCCGACGACGCCCGAGACGGGCGTCGCCACGCTGCTCGACTTCCGCGACGTCGCCCTGCGCTTCCCCAACGGCACCGTCGCCCTCGAGGGCGTCGACCTCACCGTCGACCGCGGCGAGTTCGTCACGGTCGTCGGGCCGTCGGGCTGCGGCAAGTCGACGCTGCTGCGCATCGCCTCGGGCCTCGAGGCCGCCACGACCGGCACGGCCGAGGTCGACACCGACCGCATCGGCTACGTCTTCCAGGACGCGACGCTGCTGCCCTGGCGGAGCGTCGGCCGCAACGTCGAGCTGCTGGCCGAGCTGAACGGCGTGCCGAAGGGCGACCGGAGGCGGAAGGCCGCCGAGTCGATCGACCTGGTCGGCCTGTCGGGCTTCGAGGACTCCCTGCCGGGGCAGCTCTCGGGCGGCATGAAGATGCGCGCCTCGCTGGCGCGCTCGCTGACCCTCGAGCCCGAGCTGTTCCTCTTCGACGAGCCGTTCGGCGCCCTCGACGAGATCACCCGCGAGCGCCTCAACGACGAGCTGCTGCGGCTCTTCGTCGAGAAGTCGTTCGCGGGGCTCTTCATCACCCACTCGGTGTCGGAGGCGGTCTACCTCTCGACCCGCGTGGTCGTCATGTCGGGTCGCCCGGGCCACGTCGTCGGCGAGTTCGCCGTGCCGTTCCCGATGCCGCGCGACCCCGACGTCCGCTTCACCCCCGAGTTCGCCGAGCTGGTCGGCGAGGTCTCGCACGCACTCCGAGAAGGGCACCGCTGATGGCGATCGACACCCGCGTCACCACTGCCGAGCCGAGCACGGCCCCGCGGGCCCAGCCGCGGCTCGGCGGACCGCGCGCCCCCCGTCGCGCCCTCTCGCCCCGGGCGGCGAGGACGCGCGACGTCGTGCTGCCGATCGTCGTCTTCGTCGCGCTGGTCGGCGTCGGGTACCTGGTCGCGCTGTACTACGACCAGGTGCGGGGGCTGCCGTTCCTCGTGCCGTACCCGCACCTCGTCGTCCACGCGATGCTCCTCGACGCGGACTTCCGCCCCGACCTGCTCGAGGCGCTCGGCAACACGACGCTCATCGCGGTGATCGGCCTCGGCATCGCGATCGTGATCGGCGTCGCCTGGGCGGTGCTGATGGTGCAGGCGCGGTGGATCGAGAGCGCGCTCTTCCCGTACGCGGTGGTGCTGCAGTGCATCCCGATCCTCGCGCTCGTGCCGCTGATCGGGTCGCTGTTCGGCTACGAGATGCCGTCGCGCATCATCGTCACCGTCATGTTCGCCCTGTTCCCCATGGTCTCCAACACCCTCTTCGGCCTGCAGTCGGTCGACCGGGGGCAGCGCGAGCTCTTCCAGCTGCAGGGCGCCTCCCGGCTGACGCTGCTGACCAAGCTGCGCTTCCCGGCCGCCCTGCCCTCGCTCTTCATCGGGCTGCGCAACTCCGCCGGGCTCTCCGTGATCGGCGCGATCGTCGCCGACCAGTTCTTCCAGCGCGGCGACGGCGGCCTGGGCGTGCTCATCTCGGTCATGAACCAGCGCCTCAACGGGGCCGAGATGTTCGCCGCGATCGTGGTCGCGAGCGTGCTGGGCGTCGTCGTCTTCGTCGCCTTCGGCTGGCTCGCCCGCCTCGCCACCGGGAAGTGGTTCACGGCGAACTAGCCGGCCGCCCTCCCGCGCGCGCCGCCCGCCCGGCCGACCCGCGCCTCCCGCGCTCCCCCTTCTCCCCCTCCGCACCACGGAACCGCACGGCACCACAGCACCGCTCTGCCCGATCCCCTGCTCCACCCCCTGACAGGAGACCCCATGCCCCGCACCTCCCGCAC
>Ga0265798_10001921_pt1 | contig 31224 bp, 23 predicted proteins | sample P3T30metagenome_FD_192430 | JGI IMG/M metagenome (GOLD analysis project Ga0265798, IMG submission 192430) | Plant litter microbial communities from East Loma Ridge, Irvine, California - P3 T30 | ecosystem: Environmental > Terrestrial > Plant litter > Unclassified | place: USA: California... | reverse complement strand
TAATGATGGCTGCAGCCGCCGCCGCAACAAGTGGCAACCCGACGATTAATTTTTTATGCCTAGCCAAGGCGAGTACTAGATCAAAAAACCTTATTTCCTGATCCTCAGTATTCGCCGCTGCTATCGCGCTGGCCCTAGTAAATGGTTCGTTCATGCTTTCAACACTAAAATTTCGAGGTGAGTTGCTGGAATCCCAAACTATGTGGATTCCGGACGGCCGTTAATCACGTAAGGTCTTGACGGCTGCAGCGCCCAGTCCAAAGTTCGCCAAGATCTGCGTCCACTCGCGCGCACCCTGCGTGAACTTGGTCCAGGCAGTCTGCTTGTCCAGTTTTTCAGGAACGACGATCGTATCGCCCGGCATGACCTCGAGACCACCGATCTTGCCGAAGAACCAGCCCTGCGAATCGGACGACACCACGGTGCCGTCGACACGCAGCACAAAGGCGTTGTCGACATCCGCATCTGAGGTGGTGCCGGCGAGTCGCAGGTAATCCTTCACGCGGCTGTTCGGCTTCCACAGCGGCGATGCCTCGACGTTGACAGCGCCAAACACATGCACAAAGGCCGGCTTTGAAGGCACCACCAGGCGGTCGCCGTTCTGCAGCGTCACCTGCGGCAGGCGCGCGAAGGAACGCTCGTTTGGATCCAGGCCGAAAGCGATGCGGCCGGTCGGCTGCAGCTTGCGGAAACGCGCGATGCGCTCTTCCGCGAGGCGGCGCTGGGCTTCGAACTGGGCCGCCGCGGCAGCAGCGTCCGCCGGCGACCTTGCTGCCGCATTCGCTGCCTGGGCGGATTGCTCACTGCGGACCTGCGCTTCCAGGCGATCCGCCGCACGCTGCAAATTCGCCTGCTGCTCCTTCTTCACCTCTTCACGGAAGAAGCCGGTACCGAACAGGTAAGCATTACCGGTCGGGCCGCCCGCCTTGGCAATCAGGCTTTGCAGCGTATCGCCGGCGGTCATCTGGTAAACGCCCGGCACCTTGACTTCACCCTCGACGCGCACGAACACCTGGCGCTTGTCCATCGGCACGGCCACGTCTTCCTGCGAGAAGATGGTCACGGTATCGCCGGGCTGCAGCTGGACGTTGTCCGGGCCGTTCGGATTGCTGAACACGGCGCCCAGGTTGAATGGAATCAGCTGGACGCTCAGGTCCGAACGGTTTACGCGCTCGACCACGGCGTAATCCCAGTTGATCGGCGCAATCAGGTTGCCGATGCGCGCAGCGATCCTGTCCGCATCTTGGGTCGTGTCCTTTTCGAGATCACCTGCTGCGACGACGTTGTTCTGACGCTTCGTCGATTCGCGGGTGATCAGATACTCGCGCGAAGGAATCAGGTCGCTGACGCGCATGCCCTGCTTGAACGGGGCGCGTACCGGCTGATCGACGTTACCGCGCAGGATCACGGCGTTCGAGAAGTCCGGGGTGATCGAAGTCACGTTCAGCACGTCGCCGTTTTTGAGCGGACGCTGCAGGCCTTCGCCGTTCAGCGCGAATTCTTCCACGCTGCGCGGCTGATTCCTGGTAGGGTCGATGCGCTCCAGATAGGCGCGGCGCGGGTCGGCAACGACCGGCAGACCGCCAGCGACGTCGAGCAGCGAAGCGACGCTGTCGCTGCTGTTCTTCAGTTCGTAGATGGCCGGGCTGTTGACCTTGCCGACCAGAGCCACATAGCCGCCCGCCGGCGGAATGTAGATGGTGTCGCCGTCGAGCAGCTTGATGTCGGCCGACTTGTCGCCTTTCGCGATGAAAGCGTACAGGTCCAGTTCCGCTGCAACCTTGCCGCCGCGCTTGACCTGCACGCGGCGCATGCTGCCGTTGGCGTTGGGACCGCCGCTCGCGAACAGGGCCGTCACCAGGGTCGACAGGCTCGACACGGTATAGGTGCCCGGACGGCTGGCCTGGCCAACCACGTAGACGGTAATCGCGCGCAGCTGGCCGAAGTTCACGCTGACGGTCACGCCTTTATACAGGCGCGCTACGGCATTACGAATCACGTTTTCAGCTTCGCCGGCCTTGACGCCTGCCAGCACCACCGAGCCGATGGTCGGGATATTGATCGTGCCGTTACGGTCGATCGTGGCGCGGAAATCGATATCGATCGTGCCCCAGCCTCGGATATTCAATTCATCGCCAGGACCAAGCGGATAATCGCTCGGGACAGGGGAATTCTGGATCGGCGCGAAGGTCGGCTGGCCGTTGGCGAAGAATTCGGAACCGAAAATCGGCAATACCTTGCCGGTGTTATCTGCGATGAATTTCTGGAATTCGCTCAATGGCGCGTTTTCGTCGGCCGCTTGCTTTTGCAGGCGACGGGAATCGATGCCTGAGCCGCCCGCCTGATTCGTGTTATTCACTCCCGGACGGCGCTGCGCCTGGCCCTGATTCTGGCCATAAGACTGGCCGAGCGATTGCACACCGCCCTGCCCCGACGTCGCGTTCGTGATCGACAGCTTGCGGGGCTGCGTGGACGAAGGCACCGCGGTCGCGTCGCTGGCGGTAGGTTGCTGCTCTTGGCCGAACATATCGGCCCTGTTGGCGGCTTCCTGGGCGGAAGCGGCAATAGCAGTCACGGCCAGCGCGACGGCTGTAAAACTCTTGGTGAACTTGAACATTGGTTTTGGAGGAGTGGGACGCGTCTAGAACAGCCTGCCATTTTACCCGACAGCAATGAGTATAGGAACCCTTTTGTTGTCTTCATTTCCATGCAAATCGTCGCTATGAATGGGAAATTCAGCATATAAGCCACAGTCGAAACACCCGTTCGGTGGGGGATTGGCAGAAGCGCAAAACGCTGCCGTTTTATCTATGGATAGATTGATCTTGCCGATGTAACACCAATGTGACTTTTGGTGAGATTACGAACACATCATGAATCCAGCTCTGATTAACGGAACAGCAAATTAGTTGAAATCGGATTAATATGAATAGACGATTTGATATGAAAAGATTTCAAGCATTTTCGCTTTGGGCAGCAATCGCAGTCGTACCGCAGTCTGCACTTGCCGCATCCGAAAGCACCGAACCCGCGCTCCAGCTTCCACCCTCCGCCATCAAGCCGCTCCAGGGCAGCATCGAAACAAAGCAGTTCGGGGCCGCCGGCCTGGCCCGGGCCTTCGACCTCGCCGATGACCTGGCCAGGGAGCTCTGCACCGCCCTGCCCCAGGACCGCAAGACCGCCATCCACGAACCCGCCATTACCCAGGGCATCGTGGCCGCGCGAATGGTGGCTGAGGCCATCGAGCGTCTGAAGGACGACCTGGCAAAGCAGAACAAGGAGCTACAGCAGCTCATCGAGGTGCATACACCACAGGGTAGCGCCGCCGGCCTCGCCTTCACCCTGCTTACCGCGGTCCCGGCAACGCTGAAGGCAGGCGCCGAGCTTTCATCGTTGTTCAAGACGGACGTGTCGGCGCAGGGCATTGCCTACGGCGACGGCGCCCGCAGCCTGTTCACGACCCAACTGGCGCGCCGCTGCCCGGACAAGCTTGCCGGACTCGGCGCCGGCTACCTGGGCGAGCTGGACGGCAAGCAGTACGCGTCCCTGCTGACGCGCGTGCGGGCGCTGGCGGCGCAGCGCGGCGAATTGGCGCAACGGATCGGCGCTCTCGACCGGCTGGCGGATGCGGCCAAAGGCGAGGAAAAGCGCAGCCTGGCCGCGGTGGTGTCCAGTGCCGGCGCCTTGCTGAAGACGGTCGACGCCTTCATCGACTCACTCAAGGCCGGGGAAACCGGCGACCGCAGTCCGCTGTTCAATGCCGCGCGCTACCTCGGCTATGCGGCGCGCACCGAGGGGATGCTGGTGCTGGATTTCGACTTGCGGCTGGAAGGATTGAGCATCGTGAAGGATTCGCTGTTCACGGGGCAGAAACTGCGGCTGTCCGGCGTGGCTTTCCTCTGGTACCGGGTGCATGAGCCGGATGGGGCTTTGCGTATGGCCGATGCGGTGCGCAGGGTGGCGCGGCCGGTGGAAGTCGACTTACGAGGCGATGGCGTGGGTGCGGATTTTTTTGGCACTGGTCACTGAACTTGGGCCCCCGCCTTCGCGGGGACGACGATGGTGACGCGGGGACGACGATGGTGACGCGGGACGACGTCAGTTTTCGAGCCTTGCTACCTTCTGCTCGATCGCCCCAAAAATCGACTTCCCCTTCTCGTCCAGCATCTCAATGCGGATCGTATCCCCGAAGCGCATGAACTGCGTGACCGGCTGGCCGAATTCGATCGTCTCCAGGCAGCGCTGTTCGGCAATGCAGGAGTACCCACGTGATGCATCTTTGTTCGACACCGTGCCCGAGCCGACGATGCTGCCGGCGCGCGCGTTGCGGGTCTTGCAGAGGTGGGCGACCAGTTGCGGGAAGTTGAAGACCATGTCGACGCCGGCATCCGGCTGGCCGACCAGGCGCTCGTTCCAGGTCGAACGCAGCGGCAGGTGTACCTTGCCGCCCTTCCACGCATCGCCCAGTTCGTCGGGCGTCACCGCCACCGGCGAGAAGCTTGTGGCCGGCTTCGATTGCAGGAAGCCGAAGCCCTTCGCCAGTTCCGGCGGGATCAGGTTGCGCAGCGAGACGTCGTTTACCAGCATCAGGAGACGGATCTGCTGGTGCGCTTCGTCGGGCGTCGCGCCCATCTTCACGTCCCCCGTGATGACGGCCACTTCCGCCTCGAAGTCGATGCCCACTCCTCGTGCGCCAGCACGATGTCGTCCAGAGGGCCGAGGAAATCGTCGCTGCCGCCCTGGTACATCAGCGGATCTTCCCAGAACGAGGCCGGCATCTCGGCGCCGCGCGCCTTGCGCACCAGCTCGACGTGGTTGACGTAAGCCGAACCGTCGGCCCACTGGTAGGCGCGCGGCAGCGGCGCCATGCAGTGGGCCGGGTCGAAGTCGAAGGGACGGCGCGTGCGGCCGGCGTTGAGTTCTTCGTACAGCGCCGCCAGCTGAGGAGCGATGAAGGCCCAGTCGTCGAGGGCAGCCTGCAGGGTCGGCGCGATGCCGTTGGCGATGTGGGCGGTTTTCAGGTCACGCGAGACGACAGCCAACTGGCCGTCGCGCGATCCGTCGTTGAGGGTGGCAAGTTTCATGGCCGCCATTGTAGTGCAGCTGATGCGCTAAGAGCGTCAAGCAAGCTCCAGGGCAAGGCGCATCGGCGAAGACAGTACGCTAGTACGGCGAGCCGATGCAACGCCGCCATGGAGTTTGTTTGCGCTCTTAGAAGGTGCCGAGCAGGCCGACGCCGGCTACGTTCTGATAATAGTTGTAGTCGATCAGGCTCTGGCCATAGCCGGAGAAGTACTGCACGTAGCCCTTGAAGTGGCCGGCCAGCGGGAAGGCCCAGCTGAGCTGCACGGCGCCGCGGTTGGTCGAGAAGTTCCGGCGCAGCAGGGCCCGGTAGTCGTGCCCATTGCTGCGGTAGGTAATGTTCAGGTCGCCATGACCCATGTAATCGACAATGTCTGGATTGTTGTCGTCGTTCGCCGGTTCGTTGATGCGCTTCCATACGCGACCGAGCACCGTGAAGCCGGCGCGTTCGAGGCCGATCTGCGCGTAATAGCGGTTCCAGCTGCGCGACAGCGTCGATGCCTGGCCGTTCGACTGGTGCACCAGACCCACGTTGAGGTAGCTCGCGTGCATGCCGAGCACATTGAAGTTCAGCGGCGTCACCACCATCAGCTCAGGCTGGTAGTTGGTTTCGCGGAAGGGGCTGGACGCTTTGCGGTTGCCGGCCTGCCAGAAGCTGTTCTGGGTGTAGCCGAACCAGACGTCGACCGGTTTGTCGAAGGCGGTCTCGACCAGTTTGGTCTTGAAGCCGAGCTGGAACACCAGTTCGTTGTGCGAGAGGTCGGTCGAGAAGTCGGTGAGGCTGCGGAACGGCCGGTAGGGTTCGTCGTTCGGGTGGGCCGTGCGCGTGACCATCAGGTAGTTGGGGTTGTGCGGGCGGAAGTTGAACACGCCGCGCTTGTGCTCCTGGTCCAGTTCCCAGTGGTCGGCCAGGCTGAAGCCGCGGGTCTTCTCCGGCGACAGGTCCAGCGATGCTTCGACCTCGGGATCGACCCGCGCCACCGAGGGCGCGGCTGGCGTGCCGGCGGCGGCGCCGGTCGTGCCGCCGGCTGATGCACCGGTGGCGGCCGCGGCGGCGCGCGATTCGGCTGCGAGGGCGGCGGACTGGGTCAGCGCCGGGTTGACGCCGGCAAGGCGGTCATAGCAGCCCAGCCGCTGGGCGCTATCCGTGATCTGGGTACAGGCGGACAGGTCGGGGGCGGCCTGCTGGGCGAATGCGGGTTTCAGTAAGAGGAGTGGTAAAACGGAGAGAAATTTGTACGTTTTCGTAGACATGGGTTCGTCATCATATTGATCTGCCTCTTGTCCAGCTCAATAAAGTATTGACAAGAGATGAATGACGAGTTTCGCGGAAAACCCTTTTGTGCGTCGCACGAAAGCGCTCAACGTTGAACTTGGGTCCCCGCCTTCGCGGGGAGTCGGGACGGGCAATGCCCGGCGCGACGATCAGGCAGGCACCAGCAAATCCAGCTGCGCCTGCTCCAGGAAACACCACTCTCCTTCCTTCAAGCCCAGCGACTCGAGCGTCAGTCCACCGATCTGCGAGCGGTGCAGCGCCGCACAGTGGTTGCCCGCGGCTGCCAGCATGCGCTTCACCTGGTGGTATTTGCCCTGTTCGAGCACGATCTCGATCTGGTGCTCGCCGCGCTGGATGCAGGTCACGGCTGCCAGCGGCGCCGGCTCGTCGATCAGCTGGACGCCGGCCAGCAGCTGGTCGACCAGTGCCTGGGTAACCGGTTCCTGGGTCGTCGCCTGGTACACCTTCGGTACGTGGCGCTTGGGCGAGGACTGGGCGTGGATGAAGGGGCCGTCGTCCGACATCAGCAGCAGGCCGGTGGTGTCGTGGTCGAGGCGGCCGACCGGCTGCACTTCGCGCCAGGTAAATTGTTCTGGCAGCAGGGTCAGCACGCCGGGATGGTGGCTGGGCTTGCGCGAGCATTCGAAGTTGGCCGGTTTGTAGAGGGCAATGTAGACGCGCTCGCGGTAGACCCATTCTTCGTCGAACACCGTCAGGACCAGCCCGTCGGTCTCGACTGTGGTCTTGTAGTTGTCCTGGACTTCACCATTGATGGCGACGTCGCCGTCCTCGATCAGGGCGCGGCAGTATTTGCGCGTGCCGAAGCCTTGCGATTGCAGGATGCGGTCTAGGGATAGTTTGCTCATGGGCCGGGACTTTAACAGAACTGATGTATACGGCAAAGCTCAGTTAGTTCAGCAGTATGAATCCGTGTCTAGAACACGTTTGATACGCGTCAACAATGCCTAGGTTCGTGTTGTTACACTGAAATCTCGTTAGGAATCGACCTACACATATTGAGCGTAGGACTACGACCCAAGAGCTTGTAGGACTAATGCTCACTCATCCATCACCCAAGAAGCGAGAGGTAAAAGTGCACATCGAACAAAGTCAGAACCGCGAGCCTTTCCACCCGGCGGCCACCCCAAGCCGTTATTACCGGCCCGCCAACGACTATGTGGCAGCCTTTCCGACACGGCTTGCGCTGGCCCGCTGGACGCGGGGCGGCGATATCCCGCACGTGTATTCGTCGACCCGCAACGTACCCATGCGCGCCGCCTGGTATGCCCAGGCGCAGCGTCAGTTCCAGACCTGGCTGGAAAGCGGTGGGTTTCACGCTGAATAATCGGGACAAGTCGGGACACTCTGCTGTTCCATTATGCTTAGCATTCGCTGAAATGCGACATTTGCCCCGTAAAGGTTGGACACAGGAAATGCAAGGCTATACACTCTGCCGCTTCATCACGGCAGAGTTACCTATGGCAACAACTATCCTTAATGACAGCAATTACCGACTAAAATCCAATAACTTCGATCTTCTAAGGTTGATCTTGGCGGGAGTTGTCTGCTTAGTACATGCATGTCAGCTTTCCGGCTTTGAAGAGCTGGTTTTTTTGGAAAGAATTCTTTCATCAGAAACTGCTGTAAAAGCTTTTTTCGTCATCAGCGGCTTTCTCATCTTCATGAGCTATGAAAGATCGAGCAGCTTGCGAACATATGCAGAAAAACGTATTCGCAGGATATATCCAGCTTACTTTACTGTAATTACTCTCTGTGCTGTGGGTTTGTTCTTCATGAGCACAAAAAATGCTCACGAATACTTTTCTGCCACTTGGCTTAAATACTTAATTGCCAACCTTTTCTTCCTGAATAGCCTTCAGCCGAGCTTACCCGGTGTTTTCGAGCAAAATCACATGCAAGCGGTAAACGGGGCGCTCTGGACGATCAAGATCGAAGCCATGTTCTACGTGGCAGTACCCATCTTGGCTCTTTTCTTCAGGCGCTTCGGCCGTATGCTAGTCATGGTACTGGTGTATCTACTCTCGATCGCGTACGTATTCGCACTTAATTATCTCGAAGCAAGAACGGGATCGCATATATATGTAGAACTAGGCCGCCAACTCCCGGGACAGCTTTCGTATTTCATGGCTGGGGCCTGCCTCTACTATTTCCTTCCGACTTTTGAAAAGAATATTGCATTATTTCTCACATCGTCGCTCGCGATATTATTGATCAACAAGTTCTTTCCTCTGCCCCTGCTTATGCCGGCCGCAATTGGAATCGTAGTGATTTTCTGCGCCCTGTTCTGCTATCTTGGAAATTTCGGCAAGTATGGGGACTTTTCCTACGGCGTTTATATTTTGCATTTCCCGATAATTCAAGCCTTGCTTGCATCGGGTTGGTTCAAGGGGAATCCATACGCTTTCCTAGCATGCAGTGTCATTCTGGCCAGCATTGGCGCCGTGGCTATGTGGCATCTCGTTGAGAGTAGGTTTTTGCACCGGACGGCATCGGCCCATGGTCAGCAGGCGCTTAAACAACAGATTCTTGCGTCTACTACACCCATCGCGCCTGAGCGGTAAGCTCAACCAATCTAATGTTTCAGTCTTAACAAACAAATGAAAACGACGGCTTGCGCCGTCGTTTTCTCCCATTACGGGACCCAACCTGAGGAATGAAGTTCACTCGAAACCGCACGTATGCGGGTCTGTAGTTGTAAGCTACAAAACAACTATAGACGACACTACAAAAGATTCAAGGCAAATATCACCTCATCAACGCAGGCTCGGCACCGCCCCGCGATAAATCGACTGCACGGCGCCCGAGCCCACCGAGGCGCCGAATTTCTTCAGCACGCGCTCCGGCAAGCCTTCGTGCGCGGTGTAGTCGATGATGTCCTCGGCTTTCACCACGTCGCGGGCGACGGTGTCGACCGTGCCAAAGCCGTCGGCCAGGCCCATCTCGACCGCCTTGGCGCCGGTCCAGTACAGGCCCGAGAAGATGTCAGGGTTTTCCTTCAGGCGCTTGCCGCGGCCGGCACGCACCACGGAAATGAACTGCTCGTGGATTTCGTTCAGCATCGCCAGCGCATGTTGCTTCTGCTTGTCCGACTGCGGGCTGAACGGGTCGAGGAAGCCCTTGTTCTCGCCCGCCGTCAGCAGGCGGCGCTCGACGCCCAGCTTGTCCATCAGGCCGGTAAAGCCGAAGCCGTCCATCAGAACGCCGACCGAGCCGACGATGCTGGCCTTGTTCACGTAGATCTTGTCGGCCGCCGCCGCGATGTAATAGCCGCCCGAGGCGCAGATCTCGTCCACGACCACGTACAGCGGCTTGTTCGGATAGCCCTTCTTGAGGCGCTGGATCTCGTCGACGATGATGCCGGCCTGCACCGGGCTGCCGCCCGGGCTGTTGATGCGCAGCACGATCGCGGCCGAGCCGGCGTCGGCGAAGGCCTTGTTCAGGGACGGGATCACGGTGTCGGCGGCGCCGCTGCCTTCGTCGTCGATGGTACCGTCGATCTCGATCAAGGCGGTATGGCGGCCCAGCGATTCGATATCGGATCCGGTGTAGAAGTCGGCATACGCCCAGATCGCGAATAATCCCAGCAACAGGAAGGAAAGTTTGAAGAAGATGCCCCAACGCCGCGCGGCCCGCTGTTCGCGCACGGTGGCGAACACGAGGCGCTCGAGGGTTTCGCGCTCCCAGTTGCGCACCAGGCCTGGATCGTTCGGTTTCTGATTCTCGTTGCTGTTGTTATCGCTCATAAGTGTCTGCTTGATTTACTTCGGCGGCCGGAAATGCTGGTCCGGCTGCCAATAGACGCCTTCCGCCGTTTCGCGCACGGCGATCGTGCGCAGCCTGCCGCCCCGGCACGGCCCGCCGGTGCAGACGCCGGTTTCGGGCGCATAGATCGCGCCGTGCGTCGAACACATCAGGTACAGCTTGCTCGACTCGAAGAACTCGCCCTTGAACCAGTCGAGTTCGACCGGGATATGGGCGCAGCGGTTCAGGTAGCCATACACCTTGCCGCCATGGCGCACCACGAAGCCGGTGGCATCGTCGCCGAACGCGACGACGGGAAAGCGCACGCCGGTACCGCCGTCCACCAGGGCATCGGACCCGCAGATGTAGACTTCGTTCGCCTCGCTCATGCGTTCTCGATCAGCCACTGATGCAGTTCCGGCACGTTCTTTGCCGTGAAGACCGGGTGACAAGCCTGCAATTGCTGCACAGGATGGGCACCGTACTCGACCGCGATGCCGGCAGCGCCTGCATTGTTGGCCATGAGCAAGTCGTGCGTGGTGTCGCCGATCATAACGGTACGCCGCATGTCCTGCCCCAGTTCCCTTGTCAATTCTTGCAACATTGCAGGGTGCGGCTTGGAAAATGTCTCGTCCGCGCAACGGGTCGCATCGAAGGTCGACAGCAGGCCACAGGCGTTCAGCGCGCGGTTCAGGCCGACCCGGCTCTTGCCGGTGGCGACCGCCAGGAAATAGCCGAGTTGCGACAGCTCATCCAGCATGGCGGGCACGCCCTTGAACAGCACCAGTTCGTGGTCCTTGGTCAGGAAATGGTAGCGGTACCGCTCCACCATGCGCGGATACAGGGCCGGATCGATGTCCGGCATCACCGCCTGCATGGCCTCCGACAATCCGAGCCCGATCACATGCGCGGCCGCCGCATCGCTGGGAACGCTCAGTCCAAGATCCTTGGCGGCGGACTGTATACATTTGACGATGGTGGCGGTGCTGTCCATCAGCGTGCCGTCCCAGTCGAAGACGATCAGATCGAATTGCTTGCGTGCCATTATGAGTGTTTGCCTGTTGGTTGCCCCAAGCTTACCAAGAAACGCTCGCACTCCGCCGGGAGTGGGGCCGTCAGGGTCATGGGCTTGCCGGTTTCGGGATGCTCGAAGGTGATCCGGTACGCGTGCAGGAACATGCGCTTGAGGGCGCCGCGCGTGTCGTTTGCCTTCTGAAGCTGCTTGTTCAATGCAAAATCGCCGTATTTCTCGTCGCCCGCAATCGGAAAGCCGCTCGAGGCCAGGTGCACGCGGATCTGGTGCGTGCGTCCCGTCTTGAGCTCGGCTTCGAGCAGGGCGAAGTCCTGCCACTTGCGCAGCAGGTTGAACACGGTGTGCGCTTCCTGGCCGCCGGCCTGCACCACCACGCGGCGCTCGCCGTCTGCGGTCGTGAACTTGTGCAGCGGCAGCTTCACGTGCTGGCGCGGATTGGTCCAGTTGCCGCTGACCAGGGTCAGGTAGCGCTTGTCCGTCGTGCCTTCGCGCATCTGGTCGTGCAGGTTGGTCAGTGCCGAACGCTTCTTGGCCAGCAGCAGCAGGCCCGAGGTTTCGCGGTCGAGGCGGTGCACCAGCTCCAGGAACTTGGCCTGCGGACGCGCCGCGCGCAGCTGTTCGATGACGCCATAGGACACGCCCGAGCCGCCATGCACGGCAACGCCGGCCGGCTTGTCGATGACGAGCAGGTGGCTGTCCTCGTGGACGATGGCGAACTCGGCGCCCGGCACGGGCGCGCTGCCGGCGGCCTTTTCGGCGATGCGGATCGGCGGGATGCGCACGACGTCGCCGGATTGCAGACGGTACAGTTGATCGATACGGCCTTTGTTCACGCGCACTTCGCCGGAGCGGAGGATGCGGTAAATATGGCTTTTTGGAACACCTTTACAGACACGCAGCAGGTAATTGTCGATGCGCTGTCCAGCTTCTTCTTCGGCAATCGTTACAAGCTGGACAGAATTTCTCTCTAAGTCCTTCATTTTGAATATATAATCGACAGGCGGCGGTCAAACCTCTGCAGGTGTAAGAATTAAAACGATATTTTACACAGGGGGCGTCTTCGTCGGTCCCGCTAAATGCGAATTCGATGAAGAAAAAAGTAATCTCACAAAACCGTAGCGAGCGGAAGCAGTGTCGGTTGAGAAGCGCAGCTGTACGAAGGTACTGCGAGCATCGCAAACCGGCAATGCGACGCGCAGTAGGTTTGGTGAGATTACAAACGTGTACGCACGGTCTTGTGCGGGTCAGGGTTGCACCGCAGTTGTAATCGGATAGCGCACAGGACTGCAGGATAGGATTGTTTGGAATCGTAAGGATAAGTACCGGCAAGCCGGCCTCAGGTCTGGCTCGCCGGGTGATGGCGTCGATAACGCTTGTCGTTTGCGCCGGACCTGCTGATAGGAGCGCCTACGGGATTGAATGACCCGATAAGCCGCCCGCGGTCTGGCTGTGGTCGCTGTTAGCACCCGCCCCGAGGCCCTTGCGCCGCCCTGACCGGGCCGCGCCGGCCAAGCAAGGTCGCGGCGTGCGCGCGACAATGACGTTCGATGCCATTTGCGCCCTGTGGCCGGCCAAGCCGAGCCACACCCCGGGCATACCACCGCCAACACTCCCTCCCCGCGTACGTTTCCAGCAATTAAACGGTCCATGGGCCGCGGAGTTAATAAAAATGAAACGTATGTTGTTTAACGCTACGCAGCAAGAGGAGCTGCGCGTAGCGATTGTCGACGGCCAAAAACTGATCGACATCGATATCGAGACCGCTGGTCGGGAACAGCGCAAATCGAATATCTACAAAGGTGTCATTACCCGCATCGAACCCTCCCTCGAAGCCTGCTTCGTCAGCTACGGCGAAGACCGCCACGGTTTCCTCCCCTTCAAAGAAGTCGCCCGCTCTTATTTCCGTGATGGTGTCGATGTCCGCAATTGCACCATCAAGGAGGCATTGCGCGAAGGCCAGGAAATCATGGTCCAGGTCGAGAAAGAGGAACGCGGCAACAAGGGCGCCGCACTGACCTCCTTCATTTCGCTGGCCGGCCGCTACCTGGTCCTGATGCCGAACAATCCGCGTGGCGGCGGCGTCTCTCGCCGGGTCGAAGGCGAAGAACGCCAGGAACTGCGCGAGACCATGGACAAGCTGGACCTGCCGCAGGGCATGTCGGTGATTGCTCGCACCGCCGGCATCGGCCGCACGGTCGAAGAACTGCAGTGGGACCTGAATTACCTGATGCAACTCTGGCGCGCGATCGAAGGCGCCGGCAAATCGGCCCCCGGCCCCTTCCTGATCTACCAGGAATCCTCGCTCGTCATCCGCGCCATCCGCGATTATTTCCAGCCCGACATCGGCGAAGTCCTGATCGATACCGACGAGATCTTCGACCAGGCCCAGCAGTTCATGAGCCACGTGATGCCCGACATGGCGCACCGCGTGAAGCGCTACACCGACGACGTCCCGCTGTTCTCCCGTTTCCAGATCGAACACCAGATCGAGACCGCGTACTCGCGTACCGTCCCGCTGCCGTCGGGCGGCGCGATCGTGATCGACCACACCGAAGCCCTGGTCTCCATCGACGTCAACTCGGCCCGCGCCACCCGCGGCTCGGACATCGAAACCACCGCCTTCAACACCAACTGCGAAGCGGCCGACGAAGTGGCCCGCCAGCTGCGCCTGCGCGACCTGGGCGGCCTGATCGTGATCGACTTCATCGACATGGAAGTCGCCAAGAACCAGCGCGAAGTCGAACAGCGCCTGAAGGATGCCCTGCACCATGACCGTGCACGCGTCCAGATGGGCAAGATTTCCCGTTTCGGCCTGATGGAACTGTCGCGCCAGCGCCTGCGTCCGTCGCTGTCCGAAGGCTCGCACGTGACCTGCCCGCGCTGCTCGGGCACCGGCCACATCCGCGATACCGAATCCTCCGCCCTGCAGGTGCTGCGCATCATCCAGGAAGAGGCGATGAAGGAAAACTCGGCCGCGATCCACGTCCAGGTGCCGGTCGACGTCGCCGCCTTCCTGCTGAACGAAAAGCGCGGCGAAGTGCTGAAGATCGAGAACCGTCACCGCATCACGGTCATCCTGATCCCGAACAAGCACCTCGAGACCCCGCACTACAAACTCGAGCGCATCAAGCACGACGATCCGCGCCTGGAAGACGCCGCCTCCAGCTATACGATGGCCGAGTCGGCCGACACCGACATGGCCTACGCCAAGCGCCAGAAGGAAGAAGCGAAGCCTCGCCAGGAAGCCGTGGTCAAGACCATCACCCCGGCCCAGCCGGCCCCGACGGTGGAGCGCCCGGTCAAGGTCGAAGCACCCGCCGCCGCGCCGGCCGCCGCACCGGCTGCCGCTGCCGCACCGGTGGCACAGCCGCCGGCCGAGCGTGGTTTCTTCGCCAAGCTGCGCAATTTCTTCTTCGGCACGCCAGTCGCTATGACCCCGCCGCCGGCCCCGGCCGCAGCGCCGGTCAAGCCGGCTGAAGCAGCCCCGGCAGCCGCCGAACGCGGCGAGCGCAACGGCCGCGGCCAGCGCAATGGCCGTGGCGGACGCAACGGCACCGGCAAGGGCCGCGAGCGCGACGAGCGCGAACAGGTCGCGAAAGGCGCAACGGTAACGGCCGACGAGACCGCCAAGCCGGTCGAGCTTGACGCCAAACCGGCACGCCCGCCGCGCAAACCGCGCGAGCCGCGCGAAGGCCGTGAAGGCCGCGAAACTCGCGAACAGGCGCAGGCCGAGCTGCAAGCCCAGCTGGCGCCGCGCGCCGAGCGTGGCGAACGCGGCGAGCGTCCGGAACGTGCCGAGCGCCCCGAACGCCAGCCGCGCCAGCCGCGTGAGCGTGCCGAGCGCGCCCCGGCCGCTGAAGTCAAGACCGAGGAACTGAACGTCGTCCAGGCCACCGCCGCGACCAGCGTGACGATCGCGTCGACCGGCCCGAACGGCGAGCAGGAAATCATCCAGCAGCAAGTCGTGAAGACCGTCACCTCGATCGGCCCGAACGGCGAGGAAACCGACGCCGAAGGTGGCGACGAGCCGCGCCGCCGCCGCCGTCGTGGCGGCCGCAACCGTAACCGCCGCGACCGCGATGGTAACGAGGTCGTCGAGAACGAGAACGGTGAAGAAGGCGCCGCACCGGCCTTCGCACCGGTCGCCGACGAGGAAGCCGCCAAGTTCCAGGCCGAAACCAAGGCTGCCAAGTCGAAAGGCGCCAGGCCGGCCAAGGCTGCGACCCCGGGTCCGTGGCCCTTCCCGACCGCTGCTTCGGTGAAGGCCGCTGCCGACAAGGCTGCTGCCGAGCGGGCTGCCGCGGAACAGGCCGCCGCCAGGGCGCATGCCGAGCAATCCGCTGCCGCCGCACTGCAGGCTGCCGCCGCTGCAGCTGCCGCCCAAGCCGCCGCCGAGGCCGCGAAAGCATCGGCGCAGACGCCGTGGCCCTTCCCGACCGCGAAGTCGGTTGCCGAGTCCGCTGCCCGCGAAGCTGCTGCCCAGGCACCTGTTGCCGCTCCGGCCGCACCGGTTGCTCCGGCACCTGCTGCACCTGCAGCTGCTGCAGCCCCGGCTGCTGCGGCGCCGGCACCTGTCGAAGCCGCCCCAGCGCCGCAGCCGGTCGTGATGCCGGCACCGGTGGCACCGGTTGCCCAGGCAAGCGCCCCGGCCGCCGATCTGGGTGAAGTGCTGGCCCAGGCCGGCCTGCAACTGGCAGCGACCGATCCGGAAAAGCTGCGCGCCGCCCAGGAAGCGGCCGCCCAGGCCCAGCAGCCGGTCCGCCTGGGCCGCACCCGCAAGGTGGCGCCGCCGCCAGTGCAGGAGCCGCTGGTTCAGGTGGATACGCGCCAGTAAGCGTAAATAGCCGCCAATTAAAGAGGGAAGCCTGCGGGCTTCCCTTTTCATTTGCGCGACCCGGGCGGGCCGATGCAGGCACACTGTTCCTTTGATAGCGATCAAATGAACAGTGAAAATGCTTGAAGTAAAGAAAATCAATCTCGGCCTGCAGGGCGGCGGGGCCTACGGCGCTTTCGGCTGGGGCGTGCTCGACCGCCTGCTCGACGACGGCCGCCTGGAAATCGACGGCATCAGCGCCGCCAGCGCCGGCGCCATCAATGCGGTGGCCCTGGCCGACGGCTATGCGCACGGCGGCGGCCCGCAAGGCGCCCGCCGCAGCCTCGACAAATTCTGGAACACCCTCGGCAGCATGGCCCTGCTCGGCCCCCTCAGGCCGACGCCCATGGATGCTCTCATCGGCCGTGGCAGCATCGAAACCTCGCCCGGCTACCTGATGCTGCAGCTGGCCACGGCCACGCTCTCGCCGGCCCAGCTCAATCCGCTCAACATCCACCCGCTCTCGACCCTGCTGGGCAGCCTGGTCGACTTCGAACGCGTGCGTGCCTGCTCGGCATTGCGCCTGTTCGTCTCGGCGACCAATGTGCGTAGCGGCAAGGGCCGCACCTTCACGCGCGAGGAACTCGATGTCACCAGGGTGCTCGCCTCGGCTGCCCTGCCCCAGGTGTTCGCGCCGGTCCACATCGACGGCGAGGCCTACTGGGACGGCAGCTTCGTCGGCAATCCGCCACTGGCCCCGCTGGTCGACGAAGTCCTCACACGCGACATCGTGCTGGTGCAGAACAACCCGGTGTCGCGCAAGGAACTGCCGCTCAGCATGGCGGACGTGAACAACCGTGCCAACGAAATCGCGTTCAATATCGCCCTGGTGCGCGAGCTCAGCGCGATCCAGCACATGAACACGGTGGTCGACGAGGAAGACAGCCGGCGCGTGCACCAGGGTCCGGTACGGCTGCACCTGATCAGTGGCAGCGAGGCATTGCGGGACATGAGCCTGTCGAGCAAGTTCAACACGGACTGGCACTTCATCAAGCAGTTGCACGCGCTGGGGAATGCGGCAGCGGACCGATGGCTGCAGGCGCATTTCGATGACCTGGGCGTGGCCTCGACACTGGACATGGAGAAGGTCTACGCGGAGGCGGGCGCCGCCTGACTCATGTAAGATGAGCAATCTTTATCATTGCTCATCTGCATGCAAGCGTCCCCTCGGCCCGTTTCCTTCCGCACCGCCCTGCGCTACTGGCTGAAACTCGGCTTCATCAGCTTCGGCGGTCCCGCCGGGCAGATCGCGATGATGCACGCCGAACTGGTCGAGCGGCGCCGCTGGATCTCCGAGCAGCGCTTCCTGCACGCGCTGAACTACTGCATGCTGCTGCCGGGTCCGGAAGCAACCCAGCTCGCCGTCTACATCGGCTGGCTGCTGCATCGCACCCTGGGCGGCATCGTCGCCGGCGTACTGTTCGTGCTGCCTTCGCTGCTGATCCTGGTCGGGCTGTCCTGGATCTACATGGCCTACGGCCACCTACCCGCCATCGCCGGCGTCATGAATGGCATCAAGCCGGCGGTGGTCGCCATCGTGCTCGGCGCCGCATGGCGCATCGGCAGCCGCACCATCCGCAACTGGCTGCTGGCGCTCATTGCCGCCTGCGCCTTCGTCGCGATCGCCTTGTTCAAGCTACCTTTTCCGCTGATCGTGCTGGGCGCCGCGCTGGCCGGGCTGGCCGGCGGACGGCTGCGGCCTGGCCTCTTCCACCTCGGTGGCGGGCATGCGGCCACACGTGCGTCGTACGGGCCGGCGCTGATCGACGACGACACGCCGACGCCGGCCCATGCCCGCTTTTCCTGGCCGGCGCTGGCCCGCGTAGCCTTGATCGGCTGCGGCCTTGGCTTGGCAAGCTGGCTGCTGCTGGCGGCGCTCTACGGCCCCGCGAGCGCCCTCGCCCAGATGGGCTGGTTCTTCACCAAGGCGGCGCTGATGACCTTCGGCGGGGCCTATGCGGTGCTGCCTTACGTCGTGCAGGGCGCCGTCGACCACTACGGCTGGCTCAGCGCCGGCCAGATGATCGACGGCCTGGCGCTGGGCGAAACCACGCCCGGGCCGCTGATCATGATCGTGGCCTTCGTCGGTTTCGTGGGTGGCTGGACCCATGCGCTGTTCGGGCCCGGCGCCCAGTTCCTGGCCGGCGCGGCCGGTGCGGCGGTGGCAAGCCTGTTCACCTTCCTGCCGTCCTTCGTGTTCATCCTGGCCGGCGGTCCGCTGGTCGAGTCCACGCGCGGCAACGTGCGCATGACGGCACCGCTCACGGCGATCTCGGCGGCGGTGGTCGGCGTGATCGCCAGCCTGGCCGTGTTCTTCGGCGGGCAGGTGTTCCTGGCTGGCGGACGGCCGCAGTGGCAGGCGATCGCCATCGGCGCCGCCGCCACCGTCGCCCTGCTGCGCTATAAAGCCGGGACCATCCCGCTGATCCTCGCCTGTGCGCTGGCTGGCCTCGTGCTATCGTACTGGCATGTCTGAAAAAATCATCATGCTGGGCGATGCGAGATCGCCGGCGATGCCGATCCCGAGCGAACTGCAGGCGCCCACCGGGCTGCTGGCCGACGCGCTCGGCCGGCCTTTGCACGACCTGCGCATCTCCGTCACCGACCGCTGCAACTTCCGCTGCGTCTACTGCATGCCGAAGGAAGTCTTCGACAAGAACTACGCCTACCTGCCCCACTCTTCGCTGCTGAGCTTCGAAGAGATCACGCGGGTGGCGCGCCTGTTCGTGGCCCATGGCGTCGAGAAGATCCGCCTGACCGGCGGCGAACCGCTGCTGCGCAAGAACCTGGAAGCGCTGGTGGCCCAGCTGCGCAGCCTGCAGACGCCGTCCGGCCGGCCGCTCGACCTCACCCTCACTACCAACGGCTCCCTGCTGGCACGCAAGGCGCGCAGCCTGAAGGACGCCGGCCTGGACCGCGTCACGGTCTCGCTCGACGCCATCGACGACGCCGTGTTCAAGCGCATGAACGACGTCGACTTCGCGGTGTCCGACGTCCTGGACGGCATCGATGCCGCGCATGCCGCCGGCCTCGGTCCGGTGAAAGTCAACATGGTGGTCAAGGGCGGCATGAACGACGGCCAGATCCTGCCGATGGCGCGCCATTTCAAGGGCACGCCGACCATCCTGCGCTTCATCGAATACATGGACGTGGGCGCCTCGAACGGCTGGAACATGGACGAGGTGATCCCGTCCGGCGAGGTGGTGCGCCGCATCGCGGCCGAGATGCCGCTCGAACCGATCGGCGCCAACTACGCGGGCGAGACCGCGGCGCGCTGGCGCTACGCGGACGGCACCGGCGAAGTCGGCATGATCTCGAGCGTGACCCAGGCCTTCTGCAGCGACTGCTCGCGCATCCGCCTGTCCACCGAGGGCAAGCTCTACACCTGCCTGTTCGCGACCCGCGGCCACGACCTGCGCGCCCTGCTGCGCGAAGGCCGCAGCGACCTCGAGATCCAGTCCGCCATCGCCCAGCTGTGGAGCCGGCGCGCGGACCGCTACTCGGAAACCCGTACCATCAACACGGACGGGCTGGCGCGCGGCGCCAGGAAAATCGAAATGTCTTACATCGGTGGATAATTAAAATGGATTCAGCATCGATCAGCGGCCTGGTCCTGGCCGGCGGACGCGGCACGCGCATGGGCAGCGTCGACAAGGGCCTGCAGCCTTTCGGCGGCTCGACCATGGTGGCGCACGTGCTTGAGCGTCTACGTCCGCAGGTGGCCAGCGTGGCCATCAACGCCAACCAGAACCTGGACGCTTATGGCGCCTTCGGCGTGCCGGTGTGGCCCGACGATACGCCGGGCTTTGCCGGTCCGCTGGCGGGACTGGAAGCCGGTTTGCGCCGCTGCGCCACGCAGTATCTGCTGGCGGTGCCGTGCGACTCGCCCTTCCTGCCCACGGACCTGGCCGCGCGCCTTGCCGCCGGTTTGCAGGCGGCCGGTGCGGACCTGGCGCTGGCCGTCACCGAAGAGAACGGCCTGCGCCAGCCGCATCCGGTGTTCTGCCTGGTAAAGGCGGACAAGGCCGAGGTGCTGTCAAGCTATCTGGCTGCCGGCGGACGCCGCATGGATGGCTGGTACCCGCAGATCAAGGTGACCGAAGTGCTGTTCGAGGATGCCGCTGCCTTCCGCAACATCAACACCCGCGACGAACTGCGGTCGCTCGACCCCGCACGGCCTCTGAAGCTGGCCGAGGTGGTCAGCTGCCTCTCGGCCTACGACCCGGACGCCCTGCCCGTGCGCGACGCCCAGAAGATCATCCGCGACTTCGTGGCGCCCGTGCGCTCGACCGAACAGGTGGCGCTGCGTGCGGCATTAGGACGGGTGCTGGCGCTTGATGTCATCTCGCCGATCAACGTGCCGGCCCACGACAATTCGGCGATGGACGGCTATGCGCTGCGCGGTTCGGATCTGTCTGCGGATGGGGACATTCGCCTGCGCGTGATCGATACCGCCTATGCCGGCCGCGCTTCTTCCCTTGTGCCGGCGGCGGGCGAATGCGTGCGCATCATGACCGGCGGCGTGATGCCGGCCGGCTGCGACAGCGTGGTACCGCAGGAATTCGTGCGTGAAGAGGACGGCGTGATCGTCATGGCGCCCGGTACCATCCGCGCCGGCGACAACCGCCGCTTTGCCGGCGAAGACCTGAAGGCCGGCAGCGCGGCGCTACGCAAAGGCAAAGTGATTCGCCCGGCCGACCTGGGCCTGCTGGCATCGCTGGGCGTGGCCGAGGTGCCGGTGCAGCGGCGCCTGCGCGTCGCCTTCTTCTCGACCGGCGACGAGCTGCGCTCGATCGGCCAGCCGCTGGACGAAGGCTGCGTCTACGACAGCAACCGCTACACCATCTACGGCATGCTGCAGCGCCTGGGCTGCGACATCATCGACATGGGCGTGGTGCGCGACGACCCCGCCGCGCTGGAAGCGGCGCTGGTCGAGGCCTGCGAAAACGCCGACGCCATCATCACCTCGGGCGGCGTCTCGGTCGGCGCCGCCGACTACACCAGGCAGATCATGGCGCGCCTGGGCGACGTCACCTTCTGGAAGATCGGCATGCGCCCGGGCCGCCCGCTGGCCTTCGGACGCATCGCTTCCGGTGGCAAGAGCGCCTTCCTGTTCGGGCTGCCGGGCAATCCGGTGGCGGTGATGGTCTCGTTCTACTTCTTCGCGCGCGAGGCGCTGCTGCGGATGATGGGGGCGGAGGCGCCTCTGGAGCTGGTGCGCGCCCGCTCCGTGGCGGCGATCCGCAAGAAGCCGGGGCGGACCGAGTACCAGCGTGGGGTGCTGGCGCGCGGCGAGGATGGACTGCCCGAAGTGCGCATCACCGGCTCGCAGGGCTCGGGTATCCTGCGCTCGATGTCGGAGGCGAACTGCATGGTGGTGCTGCACGACGAGCAGGCCAGCGTGCAGGCGGGCGAGATGGTGGATGTGCTTCTTTTCGAAGGGCTGGTCTGATCAGGCCTTGCTGGAGAACGCCAGCTGCTCGTCCAGCTGGGTTTCACGCAGCGCCAGGGTGCGGCGGTAGCGCGAACCGTGCCGGCTGCCGTACCACTGCGACAGCGCGACCAGCGCCTGCAGCAGCCGGGTGCCGAACGCGCCGCCGGCGTCCACCCGTTTCGCGACGGCCCGCAGCCACCCTGCCCACGCCGGCAGGGGCCGCTGAAGGATGTCGTCGCTGGTCGATCCGAACACGATGCTGAATGGCGACCAGGCGAAAAACCCTTCGTCGCCGCGCCGCGCATCCCAGTGCTCGAACAGCAGGACGTGCAAGGCCGAGCCGGGCGCCGGCGGTACGCCGTTGCGGGCCGCCCAGCCGGTAACGAAGGTGACGGCGCCTGGCGTATCCGCCGCGGCCAGGCTGGCGGCGTCCTTCTCCGGGTCGCGGCCATCGATGACCTGGAACGGCACCGCCCTTTCCACGAGTGCGCGGCCGATCGCGGCCAGGTCGGCCGTGCGCGGCGCGCCCACCAGCACCGGCACGCCCATTCCTCCATCGTGCAGGCGCTCGATATGGGCGATGAAGGCGTCGAACCTGGCGGCGCGGTCGGCGTAGGCGTAGCGCCGCTGCGGCGATGGCAGGGTGGGCGCCGCCAGCTTCATGACGTCCAGGCCGTAGCAGGCTGCCAGTTCCTCGTGCAAACCGGCCAGGCTGCTGCCGGCGCCGGCCAGTTGCGCGTAGCGCGGAAAGAAGGTTTGCAGGGCCGCGCGCGCCACCGTTCGCGGCGGCGTCGACAGGGGCAATCCGTTTCTCGCCTCGAGCGCCTGCAGGATGCCGTTGTGCCAGACCCGCCCCGCCAGCAGGCGCAATGCGCTGTCGTCGGCCAGCATCACGCTGCCTTCCTGCACCACATAGTGATAATCGGGCACCATGGCGTCGCGCGCCAGTAGCGCATTCGACACCAGGTCGTAGCGGCGCTGCGGATGCTGCCAGTAGACGGGCAGCGACAGGCCCAGGTCGGCCAGCCGCTGCAATCCCTCCTCGGAAAAGTCGACATGCCAGCCGGGGCTGGCGACGATGCGGTAATCGCGCCCCGCCAGCAAACCTTCGATCAATGAACAGGCGGCCACCGTCGCCTCGTCGAGTACCGTGGCGTTGCCGGCGGCACTGATCAGCACCGGGCTGGCGGCTTCATCGACCAGCACAGACTCGATGTCGGCGACGATGGCGACGCCGAAGCCGCGCGTCACGGGGCGCTGTTCCTGCGCGGCCAGTTTGCGCGCCTGCAGGCTGCGGCGCATGGGACTGACGGCGCCGGCCAGCAGCAGGTCGTCGCGCATGAAGTCCGACAGCAGCTGGCGCCCGGTGGCGTAGACAATGTCGAGGGCGTAGCAGCTTTCCGCTTCCGCCGGCGGCATGGCCGATGCCAGGGCAGCGACGGTGACGCCGCACAGCCGGTACAGGGGCGCGAGCAGTCCGGCGTCGCGCGCCGCCGCGTGGTTGTCGGCACAGACGATATGGCAATGGCGCCCGCTCCAGGCATGCAGCATGGCGGCCAGCGCTAACGGCAGCGCACGCCCGCCCGTGAAGCCCAGTTCGACGGCATAGCCGGCGTGCAGGGCCAGCGCCGCCTGCAATTGCTGCAGGGTGGGCGCTTCACCCAGTACGCTGGCGGCGGCGCACGCCAGCGCCACCAGGGCGGGCTCGCGGGCATCGCCGCCATCGAAGCGGCCCAGGTTGCTGGCGCGGCGCAGATTGGCGCGCGCCAGCGACAATGCATCGACCAGGCTGGCCGTGTCGCCGTTCGATGCCACCGTATCGAAGACCCGCGCCGCTTCCCGCGCGATCTGTCGCCCGCGCCTTGCCATCCCCAATGGCTCGTCAAAGACCATAGCGCTTCTGGAACAGCTGCATCAGGGCCTTGCGGGCCTGGCCGAACAGGGGCATGCCTGGCAATTCCAGGCGCAGGGTGCCGGACAAGCCCGGCAGTGGCGCGAGATCCCCGGCCCCGGCCCTGGCCAGGTCGGCCGGCAGCGGCGCACGCAATTCGAAGAACGGCTCCGCTGTCGCTTCGCCGGTTTGGTCGCCCGGCTTGACGGCGATTTCTCCGCCGCCGGCGAAACCGAGGGCGGCCGACACCAGCTTTTCACGCCGGTAGGGAATCAGGGTGTAATCGGCGATCGGCACGGTGACGTCGGCCTGGCCGGCCAGGCGCAGGCGGGCACGCGCGTCGGCATGATGAAACAGCTCGTCGGCCTGCTCCTGGGGCACTACCGCGACAAAGCGGAAACGCTGGTCGGTCACGACTTCGCCCAGCACCTGGCCGCGCGGCATCCAGTTGCCGCTGCGCTCATGCAGGGAGCCGGACGCCACCCATTTGCCGGCCTGCGGCGCGCGCACCGTCAGCAGCGCGCGCTGGCGGTCGATGTCGGCCAGCCGCGTGGCCAGCGCGGCCAGCCGCAGTTCGATCGCGGCGCTGTCGGCGCCGTTCTTGCCCAGCGACTGGCGATACTGCACCTCCAGTTCTTCGACCTGCGACCTGGCCAGCTCGTATTCGTAATCGAGTTCGGGGTTGCGCAACTCGGCGATCAGGTCACCCTTGTCGAGGATCGTCCCGCTGGGTACCGCGACCCGCACCAGCACCGCCTCGCTGTCCGTATGGACCATCGTCGAATCGTTGGCCTGCAGGACGCCGGTCGCACGGATCGAATACGGGAATGGAACGAACAGGATCGTGACCAGCAGGGCGCCCAGCAGGCCGCCGGCGGTCAGCACGGCGCGGCGGCGGTTGCCCGCCACCTTGGGACCGTTCAGGTGCATAGTCAGTTTGCGCAAGGGCCAGATCAGCAGGCTCAGGAAGGTGACCGTTGCCATGAACATGCCGACCAGGAACCACTGGTCCATCACCACCAGGATGATGCCGGTGGAGACGAGGATGCGGTAGAAAAAGGCGCCGGCACCATAGAAGGTGAACCACAGGCGCTCGCGGCGGGTGATGGCGGGCGATTCGGCGCCGGCGCTGCCCAGCAGGTAGCGGTCGCCCAGGTACATCCAGTACTGCTGTGCTTTCTGGTACAGGTTGGGGATGTCGGCCAGGTCGGCCAGGATGTAATAGGCGTCGAAGCGCAGCAGCGGATTGCCGTTGAAAAGCAGGCTGGAGACGGAGCCGACCACCATGACGTTGTAGGCCAGGCTGTTGACGATGCCGGCGCTGGTGTGGGACCAGACCAGGGCGCCGATGGCCGCCAGGAACAGCTCGACCATCATGCCGGCGGCGCTGACGATGGCGCGCTGGAAACGGCTCTTGAAACCCCAGGTCGAGGCGGTGTCGACGTAGGGCAGCGGCGTCAGGATCAGGAACATGACGCCGAAGGCATGCACTTCGCCGCCGAAACGCTTGCAGACAAAGGCATGGCCGGTTTCGTGCAGCAGCTTCATGCCGGTGAGGCTGACGAACAGCCAGGGCAGGTTCGACAGCGAAAACAAACCCTGCGAATGGTCGGACAGCGCGTCCAGGTTCTGCAGCGCGGCCGAAGCGCCGGCCAGCACCACCAGCAGCCATACCAGCATCGCGCCGCGGCTGGTCGTCAGGGCGATCAGACCCTTCCAGCGGTTGAGCATGCGGTCGGGGTCGAACAGGTAGATCCGCGTGTACAGGAAACCCATCAGCTTGGACTGCAGCTCGCGGCGGCGCTGGGTCTGCGCGCGGCGGTAGATCGCCTGGTTGTCCGGCGGGTCCTGGAAGTACAGCATGTTCGCCACGTGCAGTTGCGACAGCAGGCGCACCACATCCTCCTGGCCGGGCGCGGCGTCGGGCCGGCTGGCGATGAATTCCAGCCAGCTTGCCTCCACGGTTTTTTCCGGTGTCAGGCGCGAGATGAAGGCGTAGGCCTGCGGCGTGATGCGAAAGTAGCGATGCGAATAGCTATCCTGCAGCACGTACCACGACTCGCCGCCGAAGTTCTGCCGCTCGACCCTGGTGCTGGCCGGCAGCGACACGCGCGCCTGGGCAATGCGGAACCAGGAATCGCTGAAGACAGCGCTGCTCATGACCGGTCGCTCCTCACTCCAGCCACCACAGTTTCATGCGCAAGGTATCGACCAGGCGATGGGTGAAGATCCAGGTGACATTCTGCTTGCCGGCGTCGACCACGGCGATGCCGCTCATGCCGGGACGCCACCAGCCTTCCGGTGCCCGGTCGAGCTTGCCCTTGACGACGAAGTGGTTGCCCTCCTGGCCCTTCACCTGCGCCATCGGAATCACCGTCGAGAGGGTGAACGGGATCAACTGGTCCGGGCGGCTGATGAGACGCAGCTCGCCCCTGGCGTTCGGCTTGATGTAGCGGACGTCGCGCTCGGGCACCAGGATTTCCACGTACAGGCCATCGATGCGCGCGATGCGGAACAGGTTGTCGCCCTTCTTGACGGGCGCGTTGAGCAGGTCCTTGCGTTCGCCCGCCACCACCACACCGTCGAACGGCGCTACCGCCTGCGCCTGCGCCAGGTACTGGTTGATGCGGGTCAGGCGCGCCTCGGCCTGCATGCCGCGGGCCTCGGCGATGCGCAGCTCGGCCAGGTTGCCGGCCGCGCGCGCCTTGTCCGTTTCCGCCTCCAGGCGCTGGCGTTCGGCGCCAAGGTCGAGCTGCTGCTGGCGCAATTCGCGGGTGTCGAGGCTGGCCAGCCTGTCGCCTGCCCTGACGATGTCGCCCGCGCTCGCCTGCACGGCATCGACCCGGCCGTCGAACTGGGCGCTGACCAGGCGCGTGCTGTCGGTGGTCAGCTGGGCGCTCGCTTCGATGCGGTAGGTGAGCGAACCGAAGACGGCGAACAGCAGCATCAGCGAGGCCGCCACGGCCCCCGCGCGCCGCCATGGATGGGCCGGGCCGAACCAGCGCCCCAGCCGCACGGTGGTCCAGTCGCGCAGGCGCGCGCCCCACCAGCGGTCGTGCTGCTGCAACTGCTGCAGCCAGGGCAGCAAAAAGCCTGTCGACAGCAGCAGGTCCTCAGTGTGCGGGGCGCCCGCGTCCGGCTGGCCGAAACCGAACAGCAGTACGGCGCGGGCGCCGGCCGCATCGGCGGTGCCGTGCGCATCCACCAGGGGAAGCGCGAACAGGCGCTGGAAATCCAGGGTGCGCGCCAGCCTGCCGTGCGAAGCCAGTTGCGGGTCGGCTGCGGTCTCGGCGGCACCGTACCAGACCGGTCCCTGCTGGCCGAGCGCCTCCATGAAAACCTCGTCGAGCAGATGGACGTTTTCCGTATTGCGCTCGAACTTGTCCACATGGCTGATGGCGACCGTCTGCATGGCGCCGTCGATGCGCCAGCCCAGCGCCACCTGCGAGGCGCCGAACTGGGCCGCCAGGCCGTTCACCAGCACCAGCGTGGCGGCGCCGAAGCGCTTTTCCGCCATGACCTGGGCTGCCAGGTCGAGCATGGCGACGGTGGCGTCGCCGGCGGGGTGCGCCTGGCCGCGGGCACTGCGGCCCGGTGCGTAGGCCGCCAGCGCAGTCGATGCCGCCCCCGGTTCGGGGGTCGCCGCGGCCGCCGCCGCGGCCCTTGCCAGCACGTCCTCGGCGGGAAAATCGGCAACCAGCATGGCGCGCATCAGCAGCTCGTTCAACTGCGCCCGTTCGCCTTCGGGGAAATCGACCAGCAACAAGGCGTCGCCAATGCCGCGTACCTGCACGACCGCCAGGATGCGCAGGCGGCCGGCATCGTCCTTCATGGGCGTGAACGCGAACCCCTTTTCGAGCCGGCGATCGCCGCGCTGCTCGATGACGGTGGTCCAGTGACGCGCCGCCCAGTGATCCGATTCGTTGGCGCTGGCGGCGTCCAGGCCCAGCATCCGCCACTGTTCACCGTCTCTTTTCACCAGCACGGCGGCGGTGGCGCGGCACAGGGGGCGCACCAGGGCGCAATAGGCGTTCCAGTAGCCTTCGGTATCGCGGCGCTGCTGGCGGTGGGCTTGCAGCGCCAGGATCAGGGCGCTGGCGTCCAGCGGGGCGGGCGCGCCCTGCGGCTGCGGCGGCTGGGTGAAATCGGCGGGGCGGTTCATGGCGGCGTATCCGGTGTTATTTCTTGACCAGCGGCAGTTCGATCATGCCCTTGATACCGGGGCGGATTTTCAGGCCGGGATTGGCGAGGTCGACGCGCACCTCGACCAGGCCGCTGGCGGCATCGGCGACCGTCGACACCAGCGAAATGCGGCCCGTCACCGGCGCCGTGGCGGCGGCCGCCTCGAAGCTGACCTGGATCGGCTGGCCTGCCTTCAGGCCGGGCACCACGCGAAGCGGCACGTTGGTGGTCAAAAAACAGGTGGAGGCGTCGACCAGCACCATCAGGGCTTCGCCCGGCTTGGTCCATTCGCCCACTTTCGGTTCGACCCGCGTGACCACGCCGTCGCGCGGCGCTGCCAGCACGCGCAAGGCACGCTCCTGGACGGCGCCTTCGTATTCGAGCTTTTCGCGGCGCTTCTGCGCACCCAGCTGGTCGAGGCGCCCCTTGGCGCCGGACAGCTCGACTTCCAGCCTGCTCATTTCATCGCGGCTGATCGAGCCGGTGCTGTCGAACACCCGCTTGCTGTCCTTGTACATGGTCTCCAGGGCGCGGTAGCGGTCGCGCGCGGCGCGCACTTCGCTGTCGTCCTCGTACACCACCTGGCGACGGTTGACTTCGATCTGCTGGATGCGGTCGTCCAGCACCAGCAAGGTCTGGCCACTCCTGACGGACTGGCCGGGGCGCGCTTCCAGGCGCGACACCACGCCGCCGATCCCCATCGACAGCGTCAGCTCGTATTTCGGGTGGACCAGGCCGACGTACTGTTCGGCATGGGCGGACAGGGAGCACAGCGCGGCCAGCGCGGCGGCGGCAAGGCGGACAAAAGAAACGGCGGGCATCTCAGTCTTTCAGATAAATATCGTAGTGGTCGAGCAGACTGCCGTCGGCCGCCAGCAAGGCCTCGTTGGCCAGACCGAGCCGCGTATTGCTTTCGACCAGGCGCTGGCGGCTTTCGGTCAGGTCGCTTTCGCGCTGCAGCAGCTGCGACAGCTGGCCCAGGCCCGAGTCGTAGCGCACTTTTTCGATGCGCAGGAGTTCGGCGCGCAGTTCGACATCGCTCTTCATGCGGATCACTTCCTGCTGGCCGCCCAGCGCCTGTTCCCAGCGGCTGCGCACGTCGTTGGCGAGGGCGTTGCGAATCGATTCGATCTCGATTTCCGCCTGGTGCACCCGGGCGTCCTGGGCGCGGTACTGCGAGGAGCCGCGCAGATTGCCCATCAGCGGAATCTCCAGGTTCAGGCCCACCGACCATCCCGGATAGCGGCCCTGCTCGGCCAGCGAGCGGGCCATGTGGCTGTCGTTGGCCAGGCCGGTGTTGCTGCGGCTGAGGACCAGGTCGAGGCTGGGCAGGCTCTGGTTCCTGGCGAAGGCAAGGCGCAATCCGGCCTGTTCGTAGCGCAGGCGGGCGATGCCGAGCGCCGGCCAGCGCTCCAGCGCCCACTGGTAGCGCTGCTCGGCGGTGCCGAAATCGAGCCTGGCGAATTCGCCCGCGTTGGGCGCCACCTGCAGGGCGAACTTGCCGGTGCCCAGGTCGGACACGTTGAGCACGGTCGCCAGGCGCGCCTGCGCCTCGCGCACGCCCTGCTCGGCGCGCAGCTGTTCCACTTCGCGCAGCAGCACGGCGGCACGTGCTTCGATCTTGTTCGACGACGCCAGCTTGCCGGCGTCGATGCGGGCCAGGGTGTCGCCTTCCACCTGGTGCGCGTAATCGAGCGCCTGCTGGCGGATCTGCCGCACTTCGATGGCGCGGTACAGCTGCCAATACACGCTCAGGGCATCCGCGCCTGTCTTCATCAGCTGCTGCTGGTACTGCAGCAGGGCGATGCGGCGCTCCAGCCGCGCCACCTTCAGATCGGTCTCGGTGACGTCCCTGCCGCGGCCCTTGAGCAAGGGCTGCTTGAAAGTCACGGTCACGGCGCCGTCGTATTCGGTATCGGTGGGCGAAGCGGTGGCGATGATGTTGTTGCTTCTTTGCCGCAGGCGATAGCCCAGGCTCATGTCGCCGCCGGTGATCAGGCGGGCACGCACACCCACTTCCGCCGCATTCACCTGTTCGTCGAGGATGGACTGGTTGCTGGTGCTGATGCTGGCGATACGCTCTTCCACGGTGCGCTGGCGCGGACCGCCGTCGCGGCGCGCGGTGGCGTAGGCGACCGGTTCATAGATACCTTCCTCGGCGGCAGACAGCTGCGCCGCCACCTCGACCTGCTCCTTGCTGAAGTTCACTTCCGCACTGCGCTGGGCCACCAGCTGCAGCAGCAATTTGGGGCTCAGCGTGATGACGCCGGCCAGCGGCGGAGCGGCCGGACGGGCCGGTGACGGCGCCTTGACGGGCACGCGCTGGGCCAGCGCCGGTGCGAATGCGCAGGCCAGCGCCAGTGCAAGGCCGGGACGGCGCAGCGCTGCCAGTCGGGCGAGTGAACTTCTTGTCATTAATCGGGCGGCAAAAATAAAAAAAACGTCCGATGGCAGGGCAGGAGCTCGACCACCGGCGCGTCAGTGTGTCGCTACGAAACCGTATCAGGCCTTGGCGGCCTTTTCATCCTTGAGCATGACCAGGCGCTCGATCTGCGACAGGGAGGTCAGTTGTGCGTAGATGGCCGGCAGGTAGTGCTTGGCGCGCAGTTCCAGGAACAGTTCGTCCGACAGGTTGTTCAGGCGCTCTTCGTTGATGACGTAGCAGCCGGAGATGTTCTTGAACTGGTCGTTCTGGCGCACGCGCATGTTCAGCGGCACGAACAGGTTGTGGGCAGCCAGGAATTTGCAGAATTCGCTGGTGATGGCGTCCATCTGCTGCAGTTCCGACAGGTAGCGCTTGACGTTTTCGATCACTTCGGTCGGCTCGCCTTTTTCGTCGAACAGCGGGCTGCCTTCCGTGTCGTTGACCAGCTCGCTAGCTTCGTCGACGCACACCAGGAAGCGGCCGTCCTCGCTCGCCTGCGACAGCGCGAAGGGATAGCGGCGAATGATGGCGGGGATATAGGAAGCGGCCCACTTGCCGTTCTGGCCGACAAACAGGTTCTCGCCGGCGTCCAGGCCCAGCAGGGCGACCGGGCGGAACTCGTCCTTTTCCTTGTCTTCGATGAAGACCAGCGGATAGATCGCTGCGGAGCGCACGAATTCGTGGGTGGTCACGTAAGCGATGTGGAAGCTCGATGCGAAATCGAAGCCTTCGACTTGCTTGATTTTCTTGCCGGCGTGACGCTGCTGGTTGACGGGAACGACTTGCTTGAACATGTAAATCTCCAGAGAGTTCGAATTAAAAGGCCGCGGGCCGCGTCCAGTTGAAAAACCTGTGCTGCTTGAAAAACGGGATGGTCCTGCTGCCGCTTCAGAGGCTGCCCTGGTTGCCGGCGCGGACCAGGCGAATGTTCCTGGCGCCCGACAGGGGCGCCGGGGTGACGTCGCCGGCACTGAAGTCCACCACCCATGCCAGGTTCGGAATCAGCGCATACGGCGACGAACTCCAGAAGCTTTGCGACGGCGTGCCGGGGAACACGGTGGCATTGATGGCCGGCGAGACGCATTTGCGCTCGACGATCGATGCCAGTTCGGTGCGGTTCGGCAGGCGCCAGTCGCTGCTGCCGGCGCCCAGCGTGGCCGGGGCGGCGTTGACGGCGGCGGCGCGCGCCAGCGCTTCGGCCCAGGTGCCGGTGATGGCGGTGCCGGTGGCGCAGCCGGCGCCGCTCAGGCCTTCGGCGCAGCGCTA
>Ga0265798_10001919_pt1 | contig 31234 bp, 29 predicted proteins | sample P3T30metagenome_FD_192430 | JGI IMG/M metagenome (GOLD analysis project Ga0265798, IMG submission 192430) | Plant litter microbial communities from East Loma Ridge, Irvine, California - P3 T30 | ecosystem: Environmental > Terrestrial > Plant litter > Unclassified | place: USA: California... | reverse complement strand
TTCTTTTCCTTCTCTCGCCAGTTCCTGATAAAGTTTTGTACCCTCTGTTTTCCATTTAATCATTTCATCGGAAACATCACGGATGATCTTTGCCGGACTTCCGACAATCAGTTTTCTTGCATCACATTTGAAATTTGCAGGAACAAAAGCCAGTGCACCAATGATACATTCGTAACCAATTACGGCTTTATCCATTACAACCGCATTCATTCCAACCAGACAGTTTCTTCCGATATGTCCGGAATGAATAATCGCACCATGACCGATATGCGCAGATTCTTCTAAAATGGTTTCGATGCCCGGGAAGACATGGAGCGTACAGTTTTCCTGCACGTTTGCTCCGTCTTTGATGATAATTTTACCCCAGTCGCCGCGGATCACTGCGTTCGGACCGATATAAACCTCTTCGCCGATTTCTACGTTACCAATAATCACTGCTTGCGGATGAACGTAAGCAGAGGGTTTGATGATGGGACGAATACCGTGATATGAGTAAATATTCATAAATTTTTTGTTAAAAAATTAATTTAACAATGTATCAATCTAATAGTTTACCAATTAAAATGCTTCGGTGAGCCCAGCATGAATTGTTACATTGATACACTTTTATATTGTTACATTATTGAAAAGTTATACTTTTTCAATGACCATTGCATAACCCTGTCCGACACCGATACAAAGGGTACACAATGCATATTTTTTATCCTGTTTCTGAAGTTCTAAAGCAGCAGAACCGATGATTCTCGCCCCGGAAACACCAAGCGGGTGACCGATGGCAATGGCTCCTCCGTTTGGATTTACCCTTAAATCGTCATCTTGTAAACCTAAGCTTCTGGTTACAGCCAAAGACTGCGCGGCAAAAGCTTCGTTCAGTTCAATAACGTCCATATCATCTAATGAAAGATTTAATCTTTTTAATAGTTTCTGCGTGGCTTCAACGGGTCCGATTCCCATAATTCTCGGCTCAACACCGGCAACAGAAGATCCTAAAATCTTTGCTTTTGGTTTTAATCCGTATTTTTTTACCGCTTCTTCACTTGCCAGAATTAAAGCAGCGGCTCCGTCATTCATGCCTGAAGCATTTCCGGCCGTTACAGTTCCCCCTTCTTTTCTGAAAGAAGGACGAAGTTTCCCTAATCCTTCCATTGAAGAAGTCGGTTTGATGAATTCATCTTTATCAAAAACTTTCGGTTCTCCTTTTTTCTGTGGAATTTCAACTTTTATAATTTCTTCCGCCAGTCTTCCGCTTTCCTGAGCCTGGGCTGCTTTCTGCTGAGACCAAAGAGCAAATTTATCCTGATCTTCACGGCTGATGCTGTGCATTTCCGCTAAGTTCTCAGCCGTGTCTCCCATGGCGTCAACGCCGTACATTTCCTTCATTTTGGGATTTACAAACCTCCAACCGAAAGTGGTGTCAAACATCTGGCTGTCTCTTCCGAAAGCAGCACTCGGTTTTGACATTACATAAGGCGAACGCGTCATGTGCTCCACTCCACCTGCAATATAAATTTCGCCTTCTCCTGAAGCAATCGAACGGAAAGCATTGGCCACCGCCGACATTCCTGAAGCACATAATCTGTTTACGGTCTCCCCTCCGATTTTGTAGGGAAGTCCAGCCAGTAAAAGTCCCATTCTTGCTACATTTCTGTTATCTTCTCCGGCCTGATTGGCACATCCGAAAATAACGTCCTCAATTTCCTCAACCGGAACTTCAGGATTTCTTGCCACGATTTCTTTCAGCACAATGGCCGCTAAATCATCGGCTCTTACTTCTGACAGTCCTCCGCTTAGTTTTGAAATGGGAGTTCTGATATAATCTATGATGTATACGTTGTTCATAATAATTCAATTTAACAATCTAGTAATGTAACAATGTAATAATCATTGGTAGACTGGTATATTGGTACATTGTTACACTAATTTTTTAAACTTGTACTTAATATTTTATAAATAATTTTTCCTAATTCTACAATCTGATGTTCTAGTTTTTCATCAAACGGATAATTTTTGGAATGCTTACACAGGTAAAGCCAATATTTAGTTTCTTCCAATTCTTTAGCTGAAATTTTTATCTTGTTGATAAAATCATTTTTACTGTGAGGGTTTTGTGCTTCAAATGCATTTGCTCCAATGCTTGTTCCGGAACGTAACAACTGTTTTGCAATAACAAACTTTCTTTTGTCTTCTAATAATTCGCAGAATTCAATTATATCTAAAGAAAATTGAACAGTTTTCGTTATCAAAGGATTATTCTCAAAATTAATCATGCCTTTAAAATTGTTACATTGTTAAACTTTTACATTGTTACATTGAGCCTAAAGCTCTGTTACTTTTTTTCCGATTTTATAAACTGTCCCGACAAATTTTGCAATCAGGTCGTTGCTTTGATTGGTAATTTTAATGTCGTAAACAGCGGTTTTCCGGGTGTTGTTTGCCAATACACTTTCTGCCCTGAAAATATCACCTTCTTTTCCGGCTTTGGTAAAATTGATGATACAGTTTAAGGCAACAGCCGCCTCGCCGGTATTGTTGGATGAGAATGCCAGCGCAGAATCTGCAAAAGCAAACGTAACGCCGCCATGGACTGTTTTTAATCCATTGATCATCTCTTTTTTGATGGGCATTTCCAGCAAACAATAATTTTCTTTAACTTCGATCATCCTGATATTCATCCACTGGGAAAAATAATCCTGATCAAACATATATTCTGCAACCTGTCTTGGATTCATTCTTTAATGTATGTTGTTTATTTTATATGTAGATATTTATTGTTTTTAGGTCATATATAATCGCGTCTTCCTCATCAATATTAATCTTTACGAAACATGGCGATTTCTTCATATAATTCATCGGACAGTTTATCATAAATGTTCATGGTCTTGCCGAGAATTACCTGCTCATAGGAAAGGTTTCCTGTATCTGACGGATTTTCATTTGAATAAGAAGTATTTAAATCAATGCCGTTTTCACTGGCTAATCTCCTGATCAGCTGTCTATATTTTTCATTAAATTTCCCAAGCGACTCAAGCCTTTCCTGGTCATCTTCTGTTGAGGAAATCTCCTGAATGATGTACTCTTTTTCAATGAGAAGCCTTGTTTCCAATTCTGCTCTGAATCCGTCTATATCCATTTTTTAATGTAATAATTTAACAGTTTACCAATGAGATTCTTCATTTTGCTCAGAATGACAGTGCGATTGCTACATTGTCAGATTGCTATATTGTTACATTTTTCTCAGTAACGGGCTTTGTCTGTATCTTTCCTCCTGATATTCTTCATAAAGATTCTGCAGGGTTTCGGAAATTTTTGAAAAACCGATCTCTTTTCCCCATGCCAATAAGCCTTTCGGGTAATTTACACCTTTCTGCATGGCCAGTTCCAGATCTTCATCATTTGCAATGCCTAATCTTTTGGCTTCAACCGCTTCATTAATCAGCATGGAAATAATTCTTAAATAGATTTGCTGGTATAATGCTTCGTCTTTTTGAGCAACAGGTTTTTCTGCGCCTTCACTGTAATCGTAGAAACCTTTTCCCGTTTTTCTGCCGTGAAGCCTGGCTTCTGACATTCTTTGTTGTAGAAGAGATGGCTTGTATTTCGAGTCGTAGAAATAATCTTTGTAAACGGTTGTGGTTACGGAGAAATTCACATCCACACCAATGAGATCCATGAGTTCAAAAGGACCCATTTTGAAGTTTCCTAAAGTTTTCATGGCATCATCAACCTGTTCTACAGTGGCGATATTTTCTTCAACAATTCGCAATCCTTCACCATAGTAAGGACGGGCAATCCTGTTGACAATAAATCCGGGAATATCTTTAGCAATAACAGGCGTTTTACCCCAATCTTTCATCAGGGTATACATTTTTTCCGCTAAAGATTTTTCTGTAATTAAGGACGGAATAATTTCAACCAAAGGCATCAAAGGAGCCGGATTGAAAAAGTGAATGCCGATGAAACGCTCCGGTTTCTGTAATTCCGCACCGAGAGAGGTGATGGAAATAGATGATGTATTGGAAGCAATGACGCAGCTTTCTGAAACATGTTTCTCCAATTCTGTAAAAACTTTGGTCTTGATTTCCTTGTTTTCGATGATAGCTTCGATGATTAATTCGCAATCTTTGAAGTCCTTCAATTCTGTAGCGATGGAAATATTCGCTAAAATTTCAGTCATTTTTTCTGCTGAAATTTTCTGTTTATCAACCAATCTGGTCAATGTTTTTTCCAAACCTGCGGTTGCCGTTTCTACCTGTTTTGCGTTGGCGTCATAGACCCAAACTCTGCATCCGTTCGTGGCGGCTACTTGTGCGATGCCAATCCCCATCGTTCCGGCACCGATAATTCCTATATTCATAATCTAACAGTGTATCAATGTAACAATGTAACAATTATGACCTGTCATGCTGAGCTTGTCGAAGCATTTCATTGGTAAACTGCTACATTGGCACATTGTTATATTAATTCCTATTTTCCTTTATAATCAGGTTTTCTTTTTTGTAAAAATGCCTGTACACCTTCTTTAAAATCCTCTGTTTCTGCTGCTTCCTGCTGAAGGTCGCCTTCCAGTTCCAACTGCTCTTTCAATGTATTGTTGTATGACTGAGCGAATGCTTTTTTGGTTAGTTTGATTGCGGCAGTCGGCATATTTGACATCTTCTCAAGAATTTCCATTGATTTTGGAGCGAATTCTTCTTCATTGAAAACCTCAGCTACCAAACCGTAAGACTTTGCTTCTTCTGCAGATAATCTTTTGCCTGTGAATGCTAAATAATTTGCCAATTGTCTACCCAATAATTTCGGTAAGAAGTATGTTCCGCCCGTATCAGGAATCAATCCTATATTGGAGAATGCCTGGGCAAAATACGCCTTGTCAGCTGCGAGAACGAAATCAGAAATTAAAGCCAGCATCGCGCCTGCTCCTACTGCAGGGCCATTTACCAATGCAACAACCGGTTTTCTGCAACGCGTAATCTCTGTCACTAAAGGATTGTAATAATCTACTACAATCTTTCTGATGATATCGTCATCGCGATGTTCATTTCCCTGAACGAAAGCATCATCCAGATTCTGCCCGGAACAGAATGCTCTTCCCCTTCCTGAAATGGCAACGCATCTTACGGTTTCGTCATTGCTGCATTCTTTAATAAAATCTTTCAGATCTGATAAAGACGGCTTTGTAAGCGCATTCATCGTATCCGGTTGATTCAGGTAAGCAATTTTCAGTTTCCCGTCAAAGTGCGTTTCGATATCCAGTTGTGTGTACATAGTATTAATTTTTTAATTTGAAAATTAGTCAATTTGAAAATTCTGATTTCACTACTAATTTACTCATTTTCAAATTAGCACATTTTCAAAATTTTTAATGGCATTTAAAATAATCAAAAGGCTCAAGACAGTCTAAACACTGGTAAGAAGCCTTACACAGTGTAGATCCGAATCTGCTGATCTGTTTTGAATTCATAGAACCGCACCGCGGACATTTTTTCGGTTTCCCGATGTGATGTTCGTCGGCTCCTTTTTCAGGAGGTGAAATTCCGTAGATACGGAGTTTTTCTCTCGCTTCATCGGTCAACCAGTCTGTTGTCCAGATCGGAAACATTTTGGTGACTACTTTAGCATCCCAGCCGTTTTCCTTCATGATCTTGATGATGTCTTCCTCAATGGTAAACATAGCGGGACAGGCAGAATACGTCGGCGTAATCGTTACTTCACAAGAATTCTCACTCGTAACTTTGGCTTCTCTTACAATGCCCAGTTCCACGATATTGATTACCGGAATTTCCGGATCGGGAACTAATTCTAATATTTCTAAAGGATTTTTCAATTTCAAATCTAACAATTTAACAGTGTATCAATGTACCAATCATTGCTAGACTGTTACATTGGTATATTGGTACATTTTTTATTACCAAGTACATCCCGGATACGCTCTCTGCATATACTGCAGTTCACAAAGCATGAATCCGAAATATTCTGTGTGATAGCCTGTTCTTGATTTTGGCTGCATGAACGGGTTTGCCGGATATTCCAAACCGAAATCCTGAAAATCCCGGGTGGTAACGGATACAAAATTTTCATACAGAGCCTCAACATCAGGAGCGACATTTAAAGCAATCAAATCATCTTCTCCCTCTACTTTTGCAAATAAACCTTTGGTATATTCCCAGATATTGTCAACGGCTTTTACCAAACGACCCCTGCTTTCTTCTGTTCCCTGAGCGAAAATTTTCATCCATGAAGCAGCATGCGTGTAATGATACCTTACTTCTTTCAAGGATTTCTGAGCGATGGCAGAAAGTTCTTCATCTGCAGAATTTGACAATGACTCGTACATCAGTTTCTGATAGACTGAAAAAACATATACTTTCAGGATGGTCTGTGCATAATCTTCATTCGGAAGCTCTGTCCAGTGTGCGTTTACATATTCATGCTCATGTCTTAAGAAAGCCAGATCATCTTCACTTTTACCATTATCGGCGACTCTTGAAGCGTAAACATAAAAGTTATTGGCCTGTCCGAGTTCATCCAAAGCGATATTCGTCAGTGCAATATCTTCCTCCAGATAAGGGCCTTCACCGCACCACGCAGAGAGACGCTGTCCCATGATGAAACTGTCGTCTGCTAGTTTTAATAAATAATTATATAATGGGTTCATTGTTTTATTTTTGTAAAGTGTAAAATGTCGGATGTACAATGTACTTTTTACAGCTGACATTTTACAAAAGATTACATATTTTTTACATCGTTTGGAATCTCGTAGAACGTCGGGTGGCGGTACAGTTTGTCATCAGCCGGATCAAAGAAAGCTTCTTTATCAATTCCTTCTGAAGTCACAATATATTTACTTGGAACTACCCAAACAGAAGTCCCTTCTTTTCTTCTTGTATACACATCTCTTGCGTTCTGCAAAGCCATTTCTGCTGTTGGCGCCTGTACAATTCCAACGTGTTTGTGAGATAATCCCGGTTTAGTTTGAATAAACACTTCCCACATATCTAAATTTGCCATAATTCAACTTGAAAATTTGAAAATTAGTTAATTTGAAAATTGATGATTCTGTATAATTGAAAATTTGATAATAAATAACACGGTCAAGGTCATTTTCAAATTTTCAAATTAGTACATTTTCAAATTATATTACTTTTTGTTGTTTCTCAGCGAAAGCTGCTGCTGCTTCTTTTACCCAGGAATTTTCTCTCTGCGCTTTTCTCTTGGTTTCGATACGCTTCTTATTGCAGGGTCCGTTTCCTTTTAAGATTTCCATGAATTCACCCCACGGAAGTTCTCCGAAATCATAATGCTGTCTTTCTTCATTCCATTTTAAATCTTTATCCGGAATGGTTAATCCTAAGAATTCAGCCTGAGCAACCGTAACATCCACAAATCTCTGACGAAGGCTGTCGTTACTTTCTCTTTTCACCCTGTAATTCATTGAGATTTTAGAGTTTGGCGAACTGTCATCATTCGGGCCGAACATCATCAGGGCCGGCCACCAGAACTGATCTAACGATCGCTGGGCCATTTCTTTCTGCTGTTTGGTTCCACGGCAAAGCGCCATCAGAATTTCGTATCCCTGTCTTTGGTGGAAAGATTCTTCTTTACAGATTTTCACCATTGCTCTCGAATAGGGACCGTAAGAATTCCCCATCAGCATCACCTGGTTCATAATCGCTGCACCATCAACCAGCCAGCCGATCGCACCGATATCTGCCCAGCTCAACGTTGGATAGTTGAAAATACTTGAATATTTCGCTTTTCCTGAAAGCATATCATCGTAAGTAGCATCTCTGTCTGCTCTGATGGTTCCGTTTCCTAACGTTTCCGTTGCTGAATAAAGATATAAACCATGACCTGCTTCATCCTGAACTTTAGCCAGAAGCGCCATTTTTCTTCTTAATGAAGGTGCCCTGGAAATCCAGTTGGCTTCCGGCAGCATTCCGACAATCTCAGAATGGGCGTGCTGTGAAATCTGACGAACCAGTAATTTCCTGTAATCATCAGGCATTACATCTTTCGGTTCTACTTTATTTTCTTCGTGTACGTATTGTACGAATTTTTCTAAGTCCATAATTTTTTGTTTTTTGTAGTAAAGTAAAATGTCGGTTGTACAATGTATTCTGATATACTTTTTACATTATACATTTTACACTTTACAAAAAATTAAACATCATAATTAAGCATCACCACATTGGTTGTCGGGTGGCACTGGCAAGTCAGAACAAAACCTCTGGCTACTTCTTCTTCGGTAAGCGCATAGTTTTTCTCCATAAAAACCTCTCCTTCGAGAACTTCCGCTTTACACGTACAACACACGCCTCCTTTACAGGCAAAGGGCACAGGAAGATTGTCTTTCAGTGCTTTATCTAAGATACTTTCTTTTTTTGAATTCAGGTGAAATGAATATTCATCATCATCGATAATCACCGTCACCATACTTTCAATATTGGCAATCGCCTTGAATTCATCACTCATTTCCGCAGAATCCTCTTCATCCGGAGCCGAGAAATATTCAAACAAAACCTGAATCGCCGGCACCTTTTTCTCTTTCTTCAGGTAATCTGAAATCCCTTTGATCATTTCCGAAGGCCCGCAGATAAAATAAGTGGCTTCCCGGACATCGATATCGGTATATCTTTCAAATAAAAGATCCAGTTTTTCAGGAGAGATCCTTCCTTCAAAAATCGGGTCCTCATGCTTTTCACGGCTTACGAGATAAACAACTTTCAGCCTGCCGCTGAACTTTTCTACCAAAGCATCGATCTCAGCTTTTTTCATCACATGATTCATGCTTCTGTTGCTGTAGAACAGATAAGCGTTAGAATTAGGCTCCTGATAAAGGCTTTCCTTTATATTGGAAAGAATCGGGCTGATCCCGCTTCCTGCCGCTAAACCGACGTACGTTTTTGTATTGGTCGGGTGATAAGCAGTATTGAAACTGCCCATCGGAGGCATTACTTCCAGGACTTCATCCATGTGAAGATGCTCATTGAAATATCCGGAAACCTTCCCGCCTTCCAACAGCTTTACCAGTACTTCCAGGGTATTGCCCCGCTCACTCGGAGCGTTGCAGATGGAATAAGAACGGCGTTCTTCGTTACCGTTAACCATTAATTTGAAATTGAGATACTGGCCCTGTCTGAACCTGAATTTGTCTTTCAGCTCTTCAGGAATTTCCAGTGCAACATTAACGGCATCATTGGTATCTTTCTGAACTTTTACCGTTTTTAATTTATAAAATGAATTCATTTCGATTTTAGTATTCTGTTAATTTTTCCACCTTCACATTTAGGCAGACTGTCCTGAGCATGGATTTTTACTTTTGTGGTGATTCCTACCCTTTTTTTTATTTCGTTTTCGATGCTTTTCCCAAAACTTCCTGCGAAATCAAGGTATGCACCTGTATTCAATTTCAGATTTTCTTCCGTTACCAGCACATCATCAATTTCAACATCAATATCCAGTGCCACACACATCTGTTCTTTTTCGACCGGAGTCAGGTAATAATTCGGCACTACGCCTTTTACATGGGAAAATGCTTCTTCAATCTGGCTCGGATAGACGTTGACACCCCTTACAATCAGCATATCATCAGCCCGGCCAAGAATCGGCTTCATTTTAACCATGGTTCTTTTGGCATTTTCATCGTAGTACAGACTTGTGATATCATTGGTCCAGTAACGCAGAAGCGGCATGGCCTTTTTTGTTAAAGTGGTAATCACCAAAACCCCTTCTTCACCTAACGGAAGCGGCTCTTTTGTAATTGGGTCTAAGATTTCAGGATAAAAATGATCTTCCCAAATGTAAGAACCTCCTTTTTCCTCAAAGTCTTCCATCGAAACTCCGGGTCCGATAATTTCGCTTAAACCATAAATATTGGTAGCATGAACTCCCAATTTTTCTTCGATATGATGCCTGATGATTTCCGTCCAGGGTTCGGAGCCTAAAACGGCATATTTTAAACTGATTTCGTCTGCTGAGATTCCTCTTTTCGCAAATTCATCAGCGATTGTTAAAGCATAAGAGGGCGAGCAGCAAAGTACCTCTGGCTTGAAATCTATGATTAGATCTACCTGTCTTGTTGTCATTCCGCCCGAAATCGGAAGAACGCTCATACCTAATTTTTCCGCCCCGTAATGAAGTCCGAGTCCGCCTGTAAAAATTCCGTAACCGTAAGCGTTATGCAACTGCATTCCCGGTTTTGCTCCGGCTGCATTCAATGATCTTGCCACCACTTCACTGAACAGGTCAACATCTTCTTTGGTATATCCCACCACGGTTGGCTTTCCGGTTGTCCCGCTTGAACAGTGAATTCTCTGCAGTTCATTTTTCGGAACCGTAAATAAGCCGAACGGATAATTGTCCCTTAAATCCTTCTTATAGGTAACCGGAAGTTTTGTAATGTCTTCTATTGATTTTATATCATCAGGTGATATCCCTGATTCATCGAATTTCCCTCTGTAAAAATCAGATCTCTCCTGAAGATAGTGTACAAGCCCCACCAATCTTTCCGACTGGAGGTTCCTTAACTGATCTAATTTTAAATATTCAACGGGGAAGTCCATAATTAACTAACTAACACTTGTTAGGTGTAAATTTAAAAAGATTTTATGACCTAGCAAAATTTTTATGACTTTTGTCACGTTTGAATCAAGGACGAGGTTTACAGTAAGGCAAATTTTTACGTTTAGGTTATCATTCTGAATAGAACGTTGTGAAATGAAGAACTACGAACAGAAAGTTTACGAACATAATAAGGAGTGGAGCGTGAAACTTCTAATAATTAAAGTTAAGATTCTTCCTTCGTTAGAATGACAAATACGGTTATTATTTCTGGTTTCCAAGCAGTCCAAAAAGCACTTTATCCCTTATTTCATCGGTGATTTCAGTGGTGGATTCAATATTTCTTTTGAACCAGAAATACGAGTTGTTCAGGGTATGGAGTATAAACCTTGTGGTGAAAGCCGGAGATTTCAGTTCCCAGTTTTCTGCCTTGTAGATTTCAGAGATCAGCTCTTCTACATCCTGCTGGTAATTTTTTCTCAGTTCAATAAATTCAGGCAGCCTTTCTTCCAGATGCTTCCATTCATTGGAGTAAATATGGGTGACATCACGGTTTTTAAGAACAACCGACAAATGTTTATCAATAAAGAGATTCAGTTTTTCTTTAGGAGGAATATCGGTATTTTTTACTTTCTGAAGTTCGGTAAAGAAATCATTGGCAATCCCGAAGCAGATCCATTCCAGAATTTCTTCTTTTGAACGGATATGGGCATATAAAGAAGCGGCCTTGATGTTCAGCCTCGTAGCCAGATCTCGTACAGAGCTGCCCATATACCCTTTCTCTTTGAAAAGTTCTACAGCAATGTCCAGTATTTTCCTTTGTTTTTCTTTCAGTTCCATCAATGGACGCAAAAGTAATTATTTTGATTTTAATAATCTGATTTTTTTCTTCTCTACAATGGAGGAGAATTTATCACGATTGATATTGGTCTGACGATTCTTACATTATTTTAAACAGAAATTTTACGATCCGGAAATTTTGTCCAGCAAAACTCAGTTAAAAATACATATTTCGGAAATTTTGTCTTTATTTTTTAAAAAATCAACAATTGAATACTTTTTGCGATAAAGAAATCAGAATTAAATGATTAAATAAGATTAAGGACATCAGAAATTAGAAAACCGGATTAGGATATTAACATTTATCTTGAACGTATGGTCTGAAATCTGATGTCTGAAATCTAAAACTGAACTGAGTAAAAAATCAAAAATATATACAATATGAATTTAAACCAATATACTGTAAAGTCACAGGAAGCCATCCAGGCCGCGCAGCAGGTCGCCATGGAATTCGGCAATCAGAGTATAGAGCCCCAACATCTTCTGGAAGGAATCTTTCAGGTAGATGAAAATATATCGCCTTTCTTATTAAAAAAATCTGAAGCAGACGCAGCTTTGGTAAGGGAACGCAACCGTGAAAATCTTGAAAAGCTTCCGAAAGTACAGGGAGGGAATATTTATCTTTCACAATCGGCAAATAAAGTGTTGCTTGATGCTCCCAACATTGCTAAAAAGATGGGTGATGAATTCGTAACCATTGAACATTTATGGTTGTCACTTTTAGAAACAAATTCTGAAGTTTCTAAAATGCTGAAAGATATGGGTATAACCAGAAGCCTTCTGGAAGGCGGAATTAAAGAATTGAGAAAAGGAAGCAAAGCCACTTCGGCAAGTTCAGAAGAGACGTATCAGTCCTTGAATAAATACGCTAAAAACTTCAATGAATTAGCAGCGGAAGGAAAATTAGATCCGGTTATCGGCCGTGATGAAGAAATCAGGAGAGTTTTACAGATTCTTTCGAGAAGAACAAAAAATAATCCGATTCTGATCGGTGAGCCGGGAGTTGGTAAAACTGCAATCGCAGAAGGGATTGCCCACCGAATTATCAGTGGAGATATTCCTGAAAATTTGATGGATAAAACCTTGTATTCACTGGACATGGGAGCTTTGATTGCCGGTGCAAAATACAAAGGTGAATTTGAAGAGCGTTTGAAATCCGTCATCAATGAGGTTACAAAATCCAACGGACAGATCATTCTTTTCATCGACGAGATCCATACACTGGTGGGAGCCGGAGGCGGCGAAGGTGCGATGGATGCAGCCAATATCCTGAAACCTGCCCTGGCAAGAGGGGAATTAAGAGCCATCGGTGCCACGACTTTAAATGAATATCAAAAGTATTTTGAAAAAGACAAAGCACTGGAAAGACGTTTCCAGAAAGTGATGGTGGAAGAACCGGATACGGAATCGGCAATTTCTATTCTTCGTGGTATTAAAGATAAGTATGAGGCGCACCACAAAGTAAGAATCAAAGACGAAGCAATTATTGCGGCGGTGGAAATGTCCCAACGCTATATTTCTGACCGTTTCTTACCTGATAAAGCGATTGACCTGATTGATGAAGCTTCCGCTAAACTGAGGATGGAAATCAATTCAAAACCTGAAGAGCTGGATGTTCTCGACAGAAAACTGATGCAGATGGAAATTGAACTGGCAGCCATTTCAAGAGAAGGAAACCAGACAAAAATTGAGCATTTAAAAGAAGATATTTCCAAAATTTCTGAACAGAGAAATGAGATCAATGCCAAATGGCTCAAAGAAAAACAGAAATCTGAGGATTTAACATCTATCAAAAAAGATATAGAATCTCTGAAACTGGAAGCCGAAAGAGCATCAAGAGCAGGAGATTACGCAAAAGTTGCCGAAATCCAGTACGGAAAAATAAAGGAAAAAGAAGATGCTTTGCAGAAACTCGAATTGGAGATGCAGAACCATCAGAATGAACTGATTAAAGAAGAAGTGACTTCTGAAAATATCTCCGAGGTAATTGCCAAATGGACGGGAATCCCTGTTACCAAACTGCTGCAATCTGAAAGAGAAAAATTATTACACCTGGAAAATGAAATCCATCACCGGGTTGTAGGACAGGATGAAGCGATCCAGGCGGTGGCAGATGCAATCAGAAGAAACAGGGCGGGATTAAGCGATGAGAAAAAACCCATCGGGTCATTCCTTTTCCTAGGAACAACCGGAGTCGGTAAAACCGAGCTGGCAAAAGCACTGGCAGAATTTTTATTTGACGACGAAAACAACATGACGAGAATTGATATGAGTGAATATCAGGAAAGACACAGCGTGTCCAGGCTTGTTGGTGCACCTCCGGGATATGTCGGGTATGACGAAGGCGGCCAGTTGACGGAAGCTGTGAGAAGAAGACCTTACTCAGTTGTGCTTCTGGACGAAATTGAAAAGGCACATCCGGATGTTTTCAACACGTTGTTACAGGTTTTGGATGATGGTCGTTTAACGGACAATAAAGGCAGAGTCGTGAATTTCAAAAATTCCATTATCATCATGACTTCAAATTTAGGTTCACACTTAATTCAGGAGAATTTTGAAAATATTACCGATGAAAACCAGGACGAGATCGTTGACAAAACAAAAGAGGAAGTTTTTGATTTACTAAAACAGACTTTACGTCCGGAATTCCTGAACAGGATTGATGAAATTGTACTGTTCCAGCCTTTAAGAAAAAAAGAAATCGGGAAAATTGTAACGTACCAGTTGAGAGGATTCAATGATATGCTCGCAAAACGAAACATTATTATGACGGCCACTCAGGATGCTTTAAATTATTTAACCAACAAAGGGTATGATCCGGCTTTCGGGGCCCGGCCTTTAAAAAGAGTGATCCAGCAGGAAGTCCTCAACAAATTATCGAGAGAGATTCTGGCAGGAACCGTGAACGACGGCGACAGGATCACACTGGATTATTTTGAGGAAACAGGTTTGGTTTTCCGGCCTGCAGAACTGTAAGTAGTTTTTTTTCATATATATATTATTTTGTAATAAGTGCCGCAGATAGAAGTCTGCGGCACTTATTTTTTTATCTAGTGCCCGGTATAACAAATATGGTTTCATCCCAAGAAACCCCTATTAAGCAATATCAAGTTTTCATATTAAATAGTTAAAACAAATGCTCATTTACTATCACATGTTCATTAAAATTACAAAATTACTATTTAATGAATAATAAAATAACTCAACAAATATGTGAAATACTTGTATATTAACTCCAGATTATTTAATTTCATCATCGTAACAAAATATATATTTATGAAGAAACTAATGTATGGAGTTCTTATGTTGAGCTTCCTGTCTGCCTGCAACAGCGATACTATTGCAAATTCGGGTGAAGAGTCTGACAATCTGGCTGCCGTAGCGGGAGGTTCTGCTTTACAGCGAGGCTGTGCTTCTGAAGAAATCAGGAAGGCTGCCCTGCAGAGCAGTCCTGAGCTCAGACAGAAATATTCGGAACTTGAATCCAAAACTGAAAAATTCGAAAATGACTTTAAGCTCGGAAAAGTCTTAGCCGACGGTACCGTGGAAATCCCGGTCGTAGTGAATGTCCTGTACAGGACTTCTACTGAAAACCTTTCTGCTGCGCGGATTGCAGAACAGATTGCCGTTTTAAATGCCGATTACGGCGGAACCAACACCGACGCCTCTAAAATCCCTACGGCATTCCAGGGTATAAAAGCCGGAGATGTAAAAGTAAGGTTCAGACTGGCAAATACTGTGAGAAAGGCGACAACAAAAACCAGCTGGAGTACCAATGATGCTATGAAAAAAGCATCCAGCGGGGGAATTGACGCTACCAGTCCGGCCAATTACCTGAACATCTGGATTGTCGGAAATATGGGACAGATCCTGGGCTATGCCACCTTCCCGGAATCTTCAGGATTATGGAATGACGGCGTGGTGATTGCTGCTCCCTATTTTGGGAAAACAGGTGCTTCATCTCCTTTCAACCAGGGAAGAACGGCCACCCATGAAGTAGGCCATTACCTGAACCTGAGACACATCTGGGGAGACGCGAACTGCGGAAATGACCTGGTGTCAGATACGCCTACACAGACCGCTGCCAATTACGGAAAACCAAGCTATCCGCTTTACAATACCTGCAGTGGCGTACAAAGATCCGTTATGTTCATGAACTATATGGATTATGTAGATGATGCTGCGATGTTTATGTTCTCTGCGGGACAGAAAACAAGAATGCAGTCTGTAGTAGCCTCTTCAGGCGCAAGATCAGGTTTGAGGGTATTATAAACTGAGATCAGTTTTTATCATTCAATCTTATAATTTTATATAAGCTAAAATGCCGCAACAAAAAAGTTGCGGCATTTTTATGATCTGTTACTTTTCAGATATTGATATTTCGTTCTTCTTCTACATTTTCCACGCCTTCAATTGCTTTGATTTCAGAAACCGATGAATTATCGGGTTCTACAATAATCACGTTGATCATTTCTAAAACGTCAAGCACTTTAACTCCTTTTTTTTCTAAAGATTCTGTTACTTTATGTATGGAACCCTGAGAAACGGAAATCAGCCATTTCATCTTCATTCTTATTTTTCTATGGGCCCAATCGGATCAATCGGAAATTTGGGATTGATCAAAATCGGTTTAGGGAATGGAAACGGCCTTAATAGTCGGAGCTTAGTCGGAGCCTGTACCAGACCGGCGCCCACATCTCTCTTGGGCTGCGGTAAAGCTTTCGCGGTAGCGATCAGCTTATTCCAGAGATTCATTCCGCGCAGCCCTGTTGCCTGGGCCCAAAGTGCTGCAATCCCGGCTACATGTGGTGTTGCCATGCTGGTTCCGTTCCATGCAGCATATTTTCCAGGAAGTTTGGTTGATGAATATACATTTACACCAGGCCCTGCAATATCTACTGCGCCATAGGTAAGGAACTGGCCGCCGTTGGAAAATGCCGCAACATTCATATTAATATCTACGGCACCCACCGCCATGATGGAAGGGCAGTTTGCAGGATGCGAAACCGGCCTGATCATACCCGCACGTGCAGAATCATTACCTGCGGCAGCCACAATTAAAGTTCCCAGAGACAATGCTCTTGCGGCAGCGGTTTCAAAAACAGCAGAAAATCCTGAGTTTACCGTTGGTGCCCCGAGAGACATACTTACCACAGAGCATCCGTTGGCAATGGCCCAGTTGATTCCGGCCAGAATTCCGCCGTCAGCGCCTTTTCCCAGATTATTAAGCACTTTACCGATATAAATCTGCGATCCATAAGCAATACCATAGCGTTCTGAAGCTGACACTGAGCTTAAAGGGCCGCATGCCGTTCCGGTACAGTGTGTGCCGTGGCCGTGGCCGTCCTGTGAAGCCTGCCCGGAGACGAAGCTCTGCTGTACGATGGGTCTACCTGAAAAGTCAGGATGGTTAAAATCAAAACCGGTATCCAGAATTGCCACCTTAATTCCGGCTCCCGTATAAGGGTTGTAGCTTAAAACGGTAGAGGGTGTAACTTTCGTCGCTTTCAGCCCCCACGTTGATCCTACAGATTCGATATCGGCTTCCGTTGATGTATAATCTTCTTCGTTTAAAGGGGAACCGACAAGCATTTCCGTGAACTGATTAACGGCATCGCGATAACCTTCCACATATTTCTGCGTGGTATCATCCAGCATATGGATGGCGTACACTACTCTTTCTTTTTCCACAATCATACTGTTTTCCCCGAGGCTGCTGATTGAATTTTCAACAGCAGGCTTTTCATTCAAAATGGCAATTCCCAGTTTATCAAGAATAATTCCGTCGGTATCTTCCAGATCTTTCATGGTGAAAAACTCGTTTTCAAAATCAAGCGAACTTTTCAGATTCAGGCCGCTGTCCTGGTTTATGGAACTGATAGAATCTGCAGTGTTAGCTCCTTCAGGCAAAAGAACCAGATATTTTCCCGTGTATTCTACCTGTTCTGCTTTTTTTACATTTTTTGACATGATTTTATATTTTATTAATTTCTGCCTACTCTTGGGATTTTCGGCGTTCTCCTTTTCTAAGAATGATTTTGATGTTTAAACACAGGTCAAAGGTCTGCAGAGTCAACAGCAAATTCCTCAGGGATTTACCTGAAACTTAGCCAAAGACAACGGAAATATTTTACCGTAAAATCACGGTAAGGTAAATGGGGAAAGACCTGAGCTTTTCCGGGAAAATTTTTGAGAGTTTTGTAAAATAATGTTTAATTTTAAATTAAAACCTTAATCATGAGAATCCAGAATTTCACAACCGAACAGTTTTTGCTTTACACGGTTACCTTCATTGCAGGCGGGCTGATTTTTTTACTGATCAGAAAGTTGACAGACCATTCTTCGGAACCGCCTTCCGTACCTGTTTCCCCGAATACAATGCCGGAGATCCTCATCCGGAATATGATCAGCAATTACCGCAGGAACCAGCTTGCTGCCATTCAGAATTCATTGCAGATAACAGATGCGCAGTCGGTAAGTTTTGATATCAGAACACTGAAAAATTTTATTTACAGCATTGAAAATGAAAGCAGGAAACGAAATTCTTCTGTAGACGAGAAAGATTTGGGGATCCGATTTTATTACGCAGCATATCCCGAAGATCTCAGCGCACCCGACTTTGACAGTGTCGATAAGAATTACACAAAAAAGCATACGCTGATTATGATTCCTACCCTGAGCAGACTTGACGAAACGGGTAATTACATGGATTTTGATTTTAATCCGCTTGACGGATCTACCTATATTCAGGGCCGGGAAAAAACTTCACAGCCTGAAACAAGGATGATGGCGGTAAGCTCAAAATCCAGTTCTGAAGTGGTGGCACAGAATCATGGCGGCCTGATACCTCCGGATTCTATTGTAACTCAAAATTATTAAAACCATGGATCTAGTAAGGAACATCCTGGAATATATTTTTTACCTGTCTGAAGGATTTGCCGCCTTGACAGCACTGTATTTTATAAAGTCTGTAAAAGAAAAAACCTGGAAATTTTTTACCGCTTATCTGGTCATCATTTTTATTTTAGACCTCTTCGGGAGATTTGGGTATATGTTTTTTGAGTTTTCGAAAATGTACTATTACAATTACCTGGTAATTCCTCTACAGTTCATTTTTTTCTTCTGGCTTTATACGGTAAGATTTCCAAACGGGAAACTTTATTTTTATTCATTGACCTTTCTTTATCTCGTTTCATTTTTACCAAGTGAGCTTTATTTCAGCAAGAGCACGATTATCAATTCATTTAATTATACGTTCGGATGTTTTTTACTGCTGGTTTTAATTGTTTCAGAATATTACCGGCAGCTGTATGCTGATGACATCCTCTATTTCAGGAAAAACAGGATGTTTTATATCAATCTCGGTGTCACACTGTTCTACATCGGAACCTTGCCGTTTTACACTTTTTATAAAATACTGTACAGCGAATATCCATCTTTGTGGATAACGTACTGCTCATACGCACAGATCTCGGACATCCTGATGTATTTACTTTTTTCAGCTTCTTTTATATGGGGAAAACAGAATTTTTAGTAACGTTGATCATCTTCAACCTGTTTTTTGTAATGTTCGTCGTTGCAATTGTTGTGTATATCAATAAATACCGGCTCAGGAAAAAGCAGTACCTTAATGAGATGAGGCTGAAAAACGAGATTCACGAAAAAGAGCTTCTCACAATGCAGATTGAGATCCAGCAGGCTACCATGCAGCAGATCGGCAGAGAACTTCATGATAACATCGGGCAGAAACTTACTCTGGTCAGCCTGTATGCCCAACAGCTGCTGCACGAAAAAAAGGCAGAACAGGTAAATGATCGTATCGACCAGATCTCCCAGATCACCAACGAATCGCTGGAAGACCTGCGGAACCTTTCCCGGACACTTACAGACGACAACATCAGCAATAAAGATATTGTTACATTGATTGATAATGAGATATCAAAAATAAAATCGCTCCACAAATGTAAAATTTCATTTGAAAATAACTTAAAAAACAGCGACCTCAGCTTTTCTCACAAAAACGTGCTCTTAAGGGTTATCCAGGAGTTTATCCAGAACAGCATGAAACACTCTGAGTGTGAAAATATTTTTATAAAATTAACCGGCCCGGAAGCGTATCTGTGGAAACTGGAACTTAAAGACGACGGAAAAGGGTTTGTTCAGGACGCACATAAAAGCAACGGAATCGGCCTTGCCAACATAAGGAAAAGAGCAGAAATCATCGGCGCGGAATATGAACTTACCACCGCACCGAACAAAGGCACAGCAATCACCCTGAAAATAAAACATCCATCATGAAAACCACTGTTGTTATCGTAGACGATCATATCCTGATTGCAAAAGCGCTTGAAAGCATCGTTACTCATTTTAAAGATTTTGAAGTCCTGTATGTCTGCGAAAACGGCCGCCGTCTTCAGGAGAATTTAGCCAATCATGCAAAAGTGCCTGACATTATCCTTCTGGATATCAGCATGCCCGAAATGGATGGTTTTGAAACCATACTCTGGCTGCAAAGTGAATATACTGAAGTAAAAACCATAGCCTTAAGCATGCAGGGCGACGACAGCAGTGTGATTAAAATGGTGAGAAACGGGTCCAAAGGATACCTGCTGAAAAACACAAGCCCGGCAGAACTTGAAAAAGCATTAACAAGAGTGCGCGACGACGGTTTTTATTATCCTGAATGGGCCTCAAAAATTATCTTTTCAAATTTTAAACATCATGAAGAAAGTACAGCATTAAAATTTTCAGACCGCGAAAAAGAATTCCTGAAGTATGCCGTTACAGAACTCAGTTATAAAGAAATTGCAGAAAAAATGTGCTGCAGCCCAAGAACCGTGGAAAGCTACCGCGATCAGCTTTGCGAAAAACTGGAACTGAAAACCCGGGTCGGGCTTGCTGTTTTTGCCCTGAAAAACGGTTTCGCAGATTCTTAAAAGAAAAAAACTTTTTCAATAATAAAAAAGTTTTTAAGTTCTACCAGGTTTTACTGTTGTCAGCCGGCGTATAATCCATAAAAATGCCGCCATCCAGATTCACGGACTTTGCTTTTTTCGTAACCGGAATGGTGAGCATCGTTTTCTTCTGGTCTTTTTCCCATACGGATGGTGAAAAATGCAGTTTTTCAACCGTTCCGTCCTCATAACCGATTTCAGCATCGAAAGGAATCGCAAAACCTCCCACGTTATCCACATGCACGGTAAGAAGGCCGTTTGCCTCTGAGGTATCTGAAACTTTAAGGTCAATATAATAATTCGTATAAAACCAGTTATTAAAAAACCAGTTGAGGTTTTTCCCCGAGCCAGTGTTCATTGAGTTGAAATAATCCCACGGAACCGGATGCTTTCCGTTCCAGTTGTTCATGTAATGATGCAGTGCTTTTTTAAAAAGGTTATCACCCAGATAGTCTTTTAAGGCCAGATAAGACAGAGAAGATTTCACATAAGAATTGTTTCCGTAACCTGCCCCGCTTACCTGCGTGCTCATCGTGATGATCGGCTGGTCCTGTTCTGCAGAAGGATCACTGATCCATCTTTTTACCCTGAAATTTTTATAAAATTCCTTTGCTTTTGCCTCCCCGTTTTCATCAATTCCGATAAGGTATTCCAGTGTGGTCGCCCATCCTTCATCCATAAAAGCATACCGGGTTTCATTGATTCCCATATAGAAAGGGAAATAAGTGTGTGCAATTTCATGGTCTGCGGTAAGCCTTGCATCCTGAAAATCATCCGGGATACTGGTATCATTAATCATCATCGGGTATTCCATATCTGCATACCCCTGAATTGCGGTCATCACATTGTACGGATATTCAACGCCCGGCCAGTTTTTTGAAAACCAGTCCAGGTTATAGCGCATCCATTCCGTATAATGTTCAAAATCTTTCGCTCCGGCTTTATATGCAGCCTGAACACTGGCTCTTTTTGTTTTAAGCTGGACACTTGAGGCATCCCATACATAATGGCTGCTCAGGGCAAAACAGAAATCGGTAATATTTACGGCTCTGAATTTCCAGGTATTCCATTTGTTCTGCTTCGTGACTTTCCCGGATTTCATTTCCTGTTCGGAAGCGACATGAATGATTTTGTCGCTTTTTAATGAAGCCCTGTATCTTTTTAAATATTCAGGCTGAAGCACCGCATCAGGATTCAGGAAATCTCCCGTTGCCCAGACCACATAATTTTTCGGCGCCGTAATGGCAAAGCTGTAATCATTGAAATCATTGTAAAACTCCTGCCGGTCTGAATGGGGAAGCATATCCCAGCCGTTGTAATCATCATAGACGGAAATCCTCGGAAAAGAATAAGCCACGTAAAAAGTTTCAGCATCAATCTGCCCTTCCCTGCCGCTTTGTATGGATAACGGATATTCCCATTCTATTTTAATTTCCGCTTTTGTCCTGGATTTCAGAACCTTGCTGAGCTTTACCTTTTCTACGGTTCCCCAGTCGTCGGTATTCACTGCATACTTTTCACCGTTTACTGTAAACGACCTGATGTGAAGGCCTGATGATAAAAAATCTTTGGAAACCACGCCTGATCTCGGGGCCTGAGGTTTGTGCAGATTATTGACGAAGCGTATCGCAAGTCCATTAAGATCGTCCGGACTGTTATTGCTGTATACAATGGTTTCTTTTCCTGAAACGGTTTTTGAAGCGGCATCTACCTTTACTTCAACATTATACACCCCTTTGTTCTGCCAGTAATTTTTACCGGGAGCACCAGAAAGGTCACGCGTACCGTTTTCGTATGCTTTTTTAATATTCCTGGGCATATACAGCTCCTGAGCGGAAACCTGTACTAAAGCCAACATGACCAATCCAAAGAAAAGTTTTTTCATGTAAATTTTTTAATATCTGATCACAAAATTAAGCAAAATGTTGCAGAAAAATTATGATGTTAAGTCTCAATATAATGAGAAAGTTCAATATTACATCCTTCCCTGCTCGTCTGCTTTCTTAATGGATTTGGCATCCTTCACCGATTGGTTTCCGAAGTTGAATTTTAAAGAGAGGGTAACGCTTTGCGTATCGCGGTAATCAATAAAATAATTATCCTGATTGGCATATCTGGTACTTACCTTTTCACCGGATGTCCTGAAAATATCATTAAAGATAAAACTTGCTTCCAGTTTATTGCTGAAAAACTTTTTATTCATCACCAGATATGCAGACGAAGAGCCTGAAATTCTGAATGTTCCCTGGATGGAAGGCGAATTATACCGGTGGCCCAGCTCCAGTTTCCAATCACTTTTTTTATCCAGTGTAAAACTGGTGGAAATATCAGAAACCCAATTCCAGACTTTATTTTTATAGAGCAGACGGTCTATTCCAATGAAATAATTCTCATTGTGCTCAATGTTTTCAGAGAGGCTTAAACTCCACCAGGGCCTGATCTGAAAATTTTTGTACAGGTTTAAACCATACGCCTGGCCTTTTTCAATATTCGTATAATGATACACCAGATTATTGACACTGGGATCCTGATAAGAGATTTCCATCGACGGGAAGATTTCTTTCCTGTAATAGAAATCAAGGTTCCATTCTTTCCAGGTGTAGGTTAAGTTAAGGTTATGGATAATTGTGGCTTTCAGCTTCGGGTCGCCCTGGAAATAGGAAAACAGGTTGTAATAAGACTTTGCAGGATTGAGCCATGAGTAAGACGGACGGCTGATGCGCTTTCCGTAAGACAGCCCGAACTGATGATTGCTTTCTGTAGTATACTGGGCATAAAACGTGGGAAATAATTTCCAGTAATTATTTTTATTGATTTCAAAAGGTTCTGAGACCACCCCTTCCAGATCGGTTTTCTCAACCCGGAGGCCTGCTTTGAAATTCCATTTTCCGGGATTATACGCCAGTGAGGAATACAGTGCGAAATTGTGTTCTTTATAATCAAAAATATTGCTTTTATCTGCCCTGTACTGCAACGCTCCATTTTCATTATCAGAAAAATCAAGCTGGCTGCCGGTTTTTACGAAACTGTATTTCCCTCCGGATTCCAGTTCCCATTTTTCATTTTTCCACTGATAATCTGCCTGTGTGGAATAGAGCTGCACATCACTTTTATTGTTCGTTACAAAGTTATTCTCTGCGGGCGGCTGATTGACAAAATCAAGATACGTCAGGACATTCTGATATTTCCGGGCATTGTTTCCTGCAAAATAATTCGTCCATGTCAGTTTGCTTTTAGCATTCGGCTTCCGGTCTGCCTGAAAGCTTACCGAATTATTGATGATCCGGGAATGGTGGTCATTGATGGTGGTATACATGGATTCCGCCACATTCTGATTATCATAGATCAGGGTAGGGACATTGTAGGTTCCGAAAGATCTCGGACTGAAAAATCCTGAATAATTCAGGCTCACATTCGTAAGGCTGTCGATTTCATATTCCAGATTGAAATTCAGGGTGTTCTGGCTTCTGTTCTGGTCTTTTCTGTTCATGGTGCTGATCCACTGCGTCTGGTCTTCAGCATAGTTTACATAATCAGTCCCTTCACGGTAATAGGTACCGCTCCCGAAATAATAGTTTGCCATTACCGAAAGCCTGTTCTTTTTATAATACTGCGAAATTCCGGCTAACCCTTTTGCATACCGGCTCTGTATGTATTTTGAGGTGATGGTTCCGCGGTACCCTTCAATCTTATTTTTCTTCATCACGATATTGAGAACGGCACTTCCGGATGCTTCATATTTGGCAGGCGGATTGGTAATCACCTCAACGGATTTCACTTCATCGCCCTGGGTATTTTCCAATAAATTTTTCAGTTCATCCCCGGTCAGCATAACTCTTTTATCATTGATGGTCACCAAAATACTCTGACTCCCTTTAATGGCTAAAACATCATTTCCTGCCGTAACTCCGGGTGTTTTTTTAATAATCTCCCAGGCATTAAGCGAAGAAATATTGCTGTTTTCCACATTAAATTCCAGCCGGTCTATTTTTCTTTTTACCAATGGCTTCTGCCTGGTCATTACCACTTCCTGAATATCCTGCACTTCTTTTTTCAGAACAATCTGCAAGGCTTTGTTTTCAATTTCCAGATTGAGCGTTTTTTCAGCCTGGGTGTACTCCAGATCTTTGATGATTAATTTTACCGATTTCTCATCAATATTTTCCAACATGAAAAATCCGTTCTGATCTGTGGTCAGAGTTTTTATTAAAGCATTCTGCGAATTATAAACTTCTACAGAAACCAAAGGAAGCTTTTCATTCTGAACGTTGGTAACCGTTCCCTGTATGGCATGCTTCTGGGAAAACAGCAGCACCGGAAAAAATAATAAAATGAGGAATTTATACATCGTTAATTTTTTTTTAGGTTTAAAACACGGAGAGCAATACATTTCTCCCGCTACAAAAGTCTGCATTGGCAAAGAGAATTTGGGTTAACGGAAGGTTAATGAAGGGTTAATGGCTGCCGGACAAAAGATGAAAGCTTTATCTTTGTTTCAATGATTTCAAAAAGTAAAAACCTTATCGCTCTTTTTACCGCTTTATTCCTGCTTCTTATAGGGATCCAGGGGTATTTCATGTATAAGACCTATCAGGTGAAAGAGCGTGAAATCTACCGTACCGTACACAAAAGGCTTACAGAATATACAGACCGCCTGGAAGATAAAGGGGCTATGAGAAAATCACCGGACGATTCCATACAGGCAATTTTAGTCCGCTTTAAAGACAGAAAAATCACCCGGGATGAGTTCCTGGATCTTTTTGACAAGAACAGAAAGGCTACCGAAAAGGAATTCAGCAAATTTGTAGATAAACAGTTTAAAGAGGAAGGCTATCAGGTAGCCGTAAAAATTGAGTATTCATCCATTGTTTTTAACCCTACGAAAACCAACCTCATCAGTAAGCCTATCGTAATTTATGAAACGGAGAAGAAGGTTAAAAATGCCGGGATTGCCAATACAGGATCCTGGGAAACCATTTCAAAATCCACCGATGAAACTGATAAAAAAATCACCAGAAACAACAGCTTTTCAGTCAGGAGCATTACCGGATATGAAATTTTAAACATCAAAAGTGTGGTTTTCAAGGAACTGACTTTGCTTATTCTCTGCTGCATAGCCCTGCTTGCCAGCGTGCTGAGCCTTTACATTTTCACCATTAAAAATCTGATAAAGCAGCAGAAGCAGATTGAGGTTCTGCATACGATTGTTGACAATATTTCCCATGAGTTCAAGACACCGATTGCCACTTTAAAGATCGCTTCCAAAGCCCTCAAAAAGAACATGAATCATGAAACCACGCTTCCTCTTATCGACAGGCAGATTATCCGCCTGGAAAGCCTGCTGCATCAGCTGCACCAGGAAGAGCATGAAGAACATGCAGACAGGATCCGGACTGAGGACTGGAACTTTTTTATTCAGGATTTGGCGTTTACCTATTCCGGAAATACCTTCAGACTTCAAAGCAATGTTGTAAAAGAACTTCCTTTTGATAAAAACCTGATGGAAACCGTTATCAAAAACCTCTGTGAAAACAGCGTGAAATACGGAGCCTCTGAAATTGATATCCATATTACTGATCTTGAAAAAAACCTGGAGATTACCGTAGCGGATAACGGAGAAGGAATCCCTAAAAGTGAAATGAAAAGTATTTTTGAAAAATTCTACAGGATACAGGCCAATAACATCCACAATACAAAAGGCCTTGGGCTGGGACTGTATTTCGTACACAATATCATTACAAAGTACAAAGGGAAAATTGATTTGACCAGTACCCTGAAAAAGGGAACAACTTTTAAAATAAACCTTCCGTATGAAAACTAAAATCTTATTGGCAGAAGATGATTCCGATTTTGGAATGATTTTAAAACAGTATATGGAACTGGAAGATTTTGAGGTCACATGGTTTCAGAATCCGGAAGATATCGTAGTCATTTTACCTTCAGACTTTTCATTCCACATTGGTATTTTAGATATTATGATGCCGAATATTGACGGGTTTTCTTTAGCTAAAATGATTTTAAAAGAAAAACCGGAGTTCCCGCTGCTTTTCCTGACCGCTAAAAACCAGAAAATAGACCGACTTACCGGACTGAAAATAGGAGCGGACGATTACATTTCCAAACCCTGCGACCCCGAGGAACTGATTCTGAGGATCAGGAATATCCTTAAAAGGACGCTGCCTGTACCTGCCGAAACCCTGATAAAAATCGGTGAATATACGCTTGATACCGAAAAGCTTCTGCTTTCTCACCGGCAGTCTGATATAAGGCTCACCATCCGGGAGCAACAGCTTTTGCTTTACCTGCTGAAAAACAACCGCAAGACCATAAAGCGGGATGATATTTTAGACAATCTCTGGCAGACCAGCGATTATTTTACAGGCAGGAGCCTTGATGTCTTTATCAGCAGGCTGCGGAAATATTTTATCCATGATCCTGAAATAAAAATTCAGTCCCTTAGAGGAATAGGCTTTGAAATTAATTTTCCTGCCAACTAATTTTTCAGGAAGCTCAGTTCCGCCAGTACCGGGAAATGGTCTGAAGGATACAGCAGGTTCTCTCTCCTGTCATTGATGTGGCGGTGGGACCTGATCTTGAAACCTTTCACAAAAATATAATCGATCCGGTCTTTAGGAACCTCATTGATATTGAATCCTGTAAATGTCCCTTTAGGCCCGTAATGCTTCGTCTCCGAATGGTAAAAAGAATCCTGAAGGTTCTGCGACATGATTTTAATCGGTTCCGAATCTTCAGTCAGGTTGAAATCCCCACTCACGGTAACCGGTAAATTTTTAGGATTGATTTCCCTGATTTTCTTTAAAATCAGTTCTGAAGATTTTACCCTTGCGATAGTACCGATATGGTCAAAATGAAGATTCAGAGCCATGAATTCTTTCTTTGATTTTTTATCCCTGAAAACGGCATAGGTACAGATCCTGTTCAGCGCAGCATCCCATCCTCTGGAGGGTTTTTCCGGAGTTTCCGAAAGCCAGAATGTCCCTGATTTTACCGCCTGCAGCCTCTCAGTATCATAAAATATCGCTGAAAACTCCCCTTTTTCTTTTCCGTCATCTCTGCCGACCCCAATGTAATCGTAATTTTTCAATCCGTTTTTAAGATCTTTCATCTGCCCGGGCAGTGCTTCCTGAACGCCGAAATAATCGGGATGATAATAAGTAAGCAAATCCTCGACATCCTGTTTCCTGTTCGTCCATGAATTCTCTTTATCGGAATCTACATTCAGCCTGATGTTGAAGCTCATTACTTTAAGATCCTGTGAAAAACCTAATGCAAAAAGCATCAGAAATACGATGGAAAATCTGAAATTCATACGTTCTTATTTTAATTATCAAAACAGCAAAAATAAGATTTCTCCATCAGAGAACCGTTATGGATTCTATATTTATTGTTAATTAAGCCCAATAAAAAACTCCGGAATATCCGGAGCTCTGTATGTATTTGAATTAAGGAAATTTATTCCTTCGTAAATTTGAACTCCCGTCCTGCCTGTGTAAAAGTAATTGTTTTTTTGTCTGCACTGAAAGTCATTGAGATTTGCGCCTGGTCAAAAGTAAACGTATTGTTTCCTGCATACTCAAGAGGGAATTCCTGCTGGCCCGTTGCCTGGCCGAAGAGCTGGCTGTTCTTTTCCTTGAATGCTATTTTTATAGGTAGGTCTTTACTGCCGTAGGTTCCCGTAAAATCTTTAACATTGATTTTCTCCACAGGTTTTGCATCTGCTGAAGACCAGCTGTTGTTCTGGGCATTCATATCAGGGATATTGGAATCCGGATCAAGTTTCACCTGCTCTATTTCTTTGGCAGAATCCACTTTAAACGTCCATTCTGTATTTCTTTTCCATACCTCAACAGGTATCTTTACGATCTGCTGTGTCCCGTCTTTGAATTTCACCTGTACGGTGGTAGGCATCGGCAGCTGTCCGATATTTTCAACGGTAACCTGCGCTCCGTTTTTATAATCCCCGTTTACGTATTTCACATTTTTCACGGCCTGGTCTATTTTCCATTTGTTGATAAACCAGCCTCTCCAGAACCAGTTCAGCTCTTCACCCGAAACATTTTCCATCGTGTGGAAGAAATCCCATGGCGTCGGATGCTTGAAAGCCCAGCGCTGAATGTAGGTCTTGAATGCTTTGTCAAATTTTTCAGGCCCCAGGATCGATTCCCGTAAGATACCCAGTCCCATCCCCGGTTTGTAGTAGGCCAAAATCCCGATGTTGTTTTCCTTCATGTTGTCCGGTCCCACCATAATCGGCTCAAAACTGTCATTCATCAGGAATGCTCCCATCTGGGCTACATTTTTCTTTTCATAATATTCCCCTTTATTAAAAGCTTCTGTTGAAAGTTCATTGATAAAAGTATTGAACCCTTCATCCATCCAGGCAAACAGTCTTTCATTGGAACCTACAATCATCGGGAACCAGTTATGCCCGAATTCGTGATCGGTAACGCCCCAGAGCTCTGCGCCTTTAGAATTCATGTGGCAGAAAACGATGCCCGGATATTCCATTCCGCCTTCGTTTCCGGCAACGTTGGTAGCGGCAGGATAAGTATATTCATACCATTTAGCCGAATAATGCTCGATGGCCGCTTTTGTATATTCCGTTGATCTTCCCCATGCTTTTTCCCCGGCACTTTCTACAGGATATGCAGAGATGGCCAGTGATTTTTTTCCGCTCGGAAGGTTGATTCTTGCTGCATCCAGCACAAAAGCCGATGAAGATGCCCAGGCAAAATCCCTGGCCTGGGTGATTTTGAATTTCCAGGTTTTCGTGCCTGCCTGCTGGTTCTTCCCTATCTCAGATTCAGAACGGATCATTACTGTTTTATCGCTGTTCTTGGCCTGTTCCCATCTGTTATTTTCTTCTTTGGAATACACTTCTTTCGCATTAAGCAATTCTCCTGAAGCCACTACATAATGACTTGCAGGAACGGTAATATTTGCGGTGATATTCCCGTATTCCAGATAAAACTCAGATGCTCCCAGATACGGCATCGTATTCCAGCCCAATACATCATCATATACGCACATCCTTGGGTACCACTGCGCTATGGTAAAGACCTTTCCGTTCTTCGTATCTTCTATTCCCATCCTGTCTGATCCGTATTTCGGGGAAAGGAATGAGTATTCAATTTTAATTTTTGCAACGCCTCCCTGCGCTTTCAGTTCGTTGGGAAGGTCAATCTGCATTCTTGTGTCTGTGATGGTATATTTCACGTCTTTACCGTCAAGCTTTACCGACTTGATGGTATAGCCTCCTTCAAATTCTTCTCCATGAGATCCGTTACGGCTTCCGGACATCGGAACTACGGCATTTCCTCTCGAATCTTTTTCAAACAGGTTTTGGTCCAGCTGCAGCCACAGAAACCCTAATTTATCCGTACTGTTGTTGGTATAAGTAATTTCTGCCGTTCCGGTAATTTCATTTTTGGCTTCATTAAGGCTCACATTCAGATTATAGTCTGCGGAATTCTGCCAGTACGCATATCCCGGCTGTCCGCTTGCAGATCTTGTCGGGGTTCCGGTCTGGGTATAGAAAAACGGCTTGAAAGCCTCTACATAATCATATTTGGGTGCTTCCTGAGCATAGGCCGGCTGCGAAAAGAGCATAACGGCTACAGCGGAAACGAGGATCGGAAATTTACAATTCATTGAATTATTATTTTGTTTGGTTAATTAGTAAAGCAAACTACCGGAATTGTTACATTCCGGCAGCTTTTACTTCTTACAAGAAGAGCGTGTTTCAACTCAGTACTTAAACTTAATAAATATTAGAGCTGATTTAAATACATCATCTCCGGAAAATTATTTTGAATAATTAATACCTGAAATTAATTGGATTTCTTTGCTTTAATCATCGCTTCCAGGGCATCCCACATTTCCTGCGGAATATCCTCCAGCATATTGAATTCTCCGGCGCCCTGCAGCCATTCCCCGCCATCAATGGTTACCACTTCACCGTTAACGAAAGATGAGAAATCTGAAACAAGATATGCCGCAAGATTAGCGAGTTCCTGATGTTCCCCCACCCGTTTAAGCGGATTTTTCTTTGCCAGATCAAACTGATCTTTCATATCTCCCGGCAGCAACCGGTCCCAGGCTCCTTTCGTAGGGAAAGGCCCCGGAGCAATGGCATTAAACCGGATGTTGTATTTCCCCCATTCAACAGCCAGAGACCTCGTCATGGCCAGAACCCCTGCCTTGGCACAGGCTGACGGAACCACATAAGCAGAACCGGTCCACGCATATGTTGTCACGATATTTAAAACCGTTCCCGGAGTTTTTGAGTCGATCCAGTGTTTACCTACGGAAAGGGTACAGTTTTTAGTTCCTTTCAGCACAATATCCAGGATAGAATCAAAAGCAGAGTGGGTCAGCCGTTCCGTCGGGGAAATAAAATTCCCTGCAGCATTATTCAGAAGGATATCAATTTTCCCGAATTCTTTCAGGGTTGCTTCTTTCATGGCTTCCACCTCATCCCAGTTTCTCACGTCACAGGCTACGCAAAGCACTTTTCCGCCGGTCTGCTCTTCCAGTTCCTTTGCGGTTCCCTGTAATTTTTCCAGATTTCTGGAGGTAATGACTACTTTTGCCCCTAATTCAAGAAAGTATTTGGTCATGGCTTTTCCCAAACCGCTTCCGCCTCCCGTTACGATTGCTACTTTATCTTTGAGTGCATCTTCACGCAACATCGGCTGTGTATACAGATTCATATTTTTATTGTTTGAGTAAATTTAAGATTTTAAGTGGTTCGGCAAGCTATAAATAATATGCGGACAATAATAAGCATTGCATGTTTTTAGTTTCGGGGGGGGGCGGGCCCGCCCCGCAAAAAAAAAAAAATAAAAAAAAAAAAAAAT
>Ga0265798_10001918_pt1 | contig 31234 bp, 16 predicted proteins | sample P3T30metagenome_FD_192430 | JGI IMG/M metagenome (GOLD analysis project Ga0265798, IMG submission 192430) | Plant litter microbial communities from East Loma Ridge, Irvine, California - P3 T30 | ecosystem: Environmental > Terrestrial > Plant litter > Unclassified | place: USA: California... | reverse complement strand
TCGTTGAAGCTGCGTCGGCACGCGCGGCAGCGATAGCGCTGCAAGTCGTTCGCGTGACCATGCCGGTGCCAATGTTCGCATTGGCAATGCGGGCAGCGGCGCGTGGCGCAGGTGGTGCGCTCGAGCAGGGCGAGCAGCTCGAGCAGCCCAGCCGCGGGATGCAGGGCGTCGAGCACTTTGAGCCGCTGGGGCTGGTTCAATGCGGGGAGTGCTGCAAACCACTTCGTGAAGCGCGGCGCTTTCATGGTCGTTCCGGATCGTTGGCGATACGGGTTCGACCGGGATTGCGCTCAACAGTTCAATGCTGATCCATAGTTAATGGTAACAGCGCCTAAAAATACGCCGCCGCCACTTACCCGTGTTGCGAAGCCTGCCCGGCCGGCGCCGGCGACCAGTCTCCCGGCGCCACCACGTGCGGCGTGGCCGGTTCCTGCATGTAGTGCGGCGAGGTCAGCTGCACGCCGTGCAGGTTGAATTCATCGACGATCCGCCCGTGCAGCCGGCTTTGCAGCGCCACCCGCTCGCGCGGATCGAGCACGCGCGCCTGGGCCACCAGGCGGTACTCGATATAAAAGTCCGACAGCGCCGACTGCGCCACGAAGGGCGCCGGTTCCGCCAGGATGCCGCCGGTATCGCGCGCGGCCGCCAGCAGCAGGGCATGCACCCGGCGCCAGGGCGTATCGTAGCCAACCGTCACCGCCGCCTCCAGCGCAAAGCCGTCTTCCACGCCGCCGCGCGAAAAATTCCGGGTCGTCTTCGACAGCACCAGCGCGTTCGGCAGCGAGATCTCGGCGCCGAGCCCGGTGCGCAGCCGGGTCTCGAACATGCCGAGTTCGACCACGGTCCCCTCGGCCTCGCCGATGCGCACGTATTCCCCTTTGCGCAGGGTGCGCGTGTACATCAGGATCAGGCCCGACGCGCCTTGCGCCACCAGGCTCGAGCCGCCGATCGACACCATCACGCCGGCCAGCACCGTCACGCCCTGGAAGGCGGCCGTGTGCGAGCCCGGCAGGTAGGGATAGGCCATCGCCAGCGCGAACAGCACGATGGCCACGTTCACCAGGCGGCGCGTGGGCGGCGCCGTATCCCGGTCGAGCCAGCCGAGTTCCAGCTCGCCGCTTTCCACGCGCTTTAGTATCGAGCCGGCGGTGCGGATCGCCATGCGCGCCAGCAGCGCGATCAGCGCCACCACCAGCAGGCCGGGGACGGCGCGGCCGATGCCGCCCAACAGGTCGAAGCCGGTGGCCACCAGGTAGTCGCGCAGGCGGTCGCCCCAGTCGTGGAAGTAGGGGATGTGGCCGAGCAGGAAGGTCGCCCACAGGAAGGTGGCGAACAGGCGCAGGGCCCAGACCAGCAGGCCGGCCAGCTGGCGCAGGAAGCGCACGATGTAGTCGGCGTCGAGCAGGGCGACGTCGCGAAAGCGCACCTGCTCCAGCTTGCGGCTGACCGAGCGCTTGGTAAAGGCGCGCACGCGGCGCTGCAGGATGCCGAGGCTGCGCAGCACCAGCCAGTAGGCCAGGGTGGCGGCCAGGCACCAGGCGCCGGCCGCCAGCAGCGCGCGCGGGCTGGCTTGTTCGCGCCGTTCGAGCAGGACGCGGTTCAGGGCGGTGGCGGCGTCGAGCGCGGCTTCCTCGGTGGTGTCGCCGGCCAGGGTGTTGATGTCGTGCGGGGTGACGAGGAACAGGAGCTTGCCGTCGAGCAGGACTTGGGTGCCTTCGGGGATGGAGCGGGTGCTGGCGTGCTGGGGGCCGCCGGCGGCGATGGCCTTGTCGAGGCGCTTGCGGGCGCCGTCGGCGCGGTCGCGGGCGGGGAAGCCGGCCAGGCTGGAGCGGAAGACGAAGAGGGTGCGGGCGCCGATGCTGAGGTTGGCGGTGGCGGGCGATGCCGCGGGCATGGCCGGGCCAGTCTCCTGCGCTTGCGTCAGGGCGCTCAACAGCAGGATGGACAGGAAGACAAGGAGGCGAAACGGGGCGAGCATGGCGGGTTGCTGGTGGGAAAAACCGGCCATGATGCCATGCATTGGGGTGCTTGTCTGTAGTGGGAAAGCGTCAACGCAAGCGGTCATGGGGCTGTTGCCCGGTATGGGTGTGCGAAATCCGCGCGGGCACGCGTGCCTGGCGCTGCCCACCCAGCAGAGGGGGCTGGGTCGGCACGGCGTGCCTCTTTCGAAACGATTGCAAATGCGTGGGCACGGAGCGCCCGTGGGCCCGCACCGCGTGCCCTGGACGCGAACCCGGGCTCAGTCCGAATGCGCCACGCGCAGCCCGTCCTTGTTATCGGGCAGCCAGACCTCGGCGATGTCGGAGCTGACATCGAAGAACCCGAGTGCGTGCTTGGCGGCCAGCCGGTACACGGTCTCGTGCGCCTGGTCGATCTTGTCCCAGTCGACGAAAGAGATATAGATCAGCTCGCGGGCGATGGTGTAGTCGGCGCCGGTCTCCACGTTGTCGCCTGCATCGGCGGGGACCGGAGGGAAGTCCTGGCTCAGCTCGGCATAAAAGGCTTGCAGGGCAGGCAGGGCCAAGCCGGGCTCATCGTAGCCGTGCGCTTCCGGCCACTCGGTCTGGGCCTCGTACCAGTCGAGGAAGGCGGGGCGCTTGCGGGGTGCGGCCTCGGGGGCGAATACCATCAGGTCGTAGCTCATCGTTCGTGTCGTCCGATCAGGCCGGCTGGCGGTCCAGCAGGGAACCCAGGTTGTCGAGCGAGATCATGTGCGCGTACAGGCGGCTCATGATGCCTTTGCCGATCAGCATGCGCAGGTCGTCGGCCTTCAGGCGTTCGAGCAATTGCTCTTCGACCCGGTACATGCCGGCCAGGTTGGTGATGGCGCCGCTCTTCGAGATCGCCTGGGCGCCGAAGGGACGCAGCACGTCCAGCTTGGCCAGCAGGTCGCACATCTGCTGGGTGCGGATCAGGTCGGCTTCGTATTCCAGCACCAGGTGGCGCTGGCTTTCCCACCAGGGCTGGTTCTGGCCGGCGGCGTCGAGCAGGGGCTGGCCGTTGGCCTCGTCCAGCGCTTCGCTGGCCACGCAGACGATGCGCTCGTCCTGCTGCCGGCCGCCCTGGCTGACGGTGGCCATGCAGAAGGGATAGCGGCGCAGGTAGGCCGGCTGGTAGACGCCGTCGCTCCAGGTGTTGGCCGGGCTGACGAACAGGTTTTCGTTGTTAGCCAGGCCGACCAGGGCCACCACGCCGAAGCTCCGGCCATTGTCGGCGCTGGCGAAGATGACGGGATAGTGGCGGCTGGCCGGGCCGATCTCGGCCATGGTGACGGGAATCGCATTCGAGCGGCGCAGGGCCGGCGGCACGATGCCGGTGGAAGGGCGGATGCGCTGGCTGTTCAGCACGGGGACGACTTCGCCGTAGCCGAAGGGCGGGGTGATCGAGAGGCTGCTGTTTTCTTGAGACATGTTTCGGTTCCTAAAGCGGAGTTCCTGAAATAATTCCGGCCCCATCAGGGGCCGGAATGGTCCTCTATGCGAGCAGGAGACGCACGGTCTTACTGCTCGGTGCTGTCGCCGTTGTCGAGGCGTTCGCTGTCCGGACCTTGCGTATCGGCCTGGCTGCCCTCGGCAGGCGCATTGCCTGCCATGTTAACACCGTTATTGTCCATGAACAGCTTGCTGCCGATCTGCGTGCCGCGCGGCGCTCCCTGGCCGGTTGCCGGCGCACCCGCAGAGCGGGTCGTCGAGCTTTCCTGCAGCACCTGGTTCATGTTCTGCAAGGTGTTGTCGGTACGGTCCAGGTAACGGTCGACGTTGCTAGGTGGCACCACCAGGGTGGCGACGCGGCCGGTCGGCACGCTCCAGGCGCTCAGCTTCGGATCGTGGTAAGTGGTGATGCCGGTGGTGTCGAACACCATCGTCACGTCGCCCAGGTTCAGCCGGCCGTTGCCCGACACGTGGATCGCGCCGGTGTGCTGCAGCTGGCTGGCCCAGGCTTCCATGCCCGGCAGGCAGACTTCGCCCGTCACCGGGTCGAGCCAGGCCGAACGGTCGAACTCGCCGCCAAACGTCAGCTCGGCGCCCTGGGTCATGAATTTCTTCAGCGTGAGCAGGTTGAAGTTCACGTCCGCCGTCTCGTCGAAGTCGCGGTCCGAGTGCACGCCGATGATCTTGCCGGTGTTGAACGCGCTCATCTGCACATGGCCATTCCCCTTCGACAGCTTGAAGGTCGCGCCGTCGGTCAGCTTGTCGGTTACCAGCTGGACGCCGGCGCGCGCCGTCGCCGCTGCCGCCTGGCTGTCGATGGTGCCGGCCAGCTTGACCTCCGTCGGCGCCGCCAGCGACACCATGGTGTTGCCTTTGCCCGCCGCCAGCACATTGGCCGTGAGGTCCTTCACGGTGACGGTCTCGGCGCGCACCGCGATGGTGGCGTTGCCGGTGCCTCCGTCCACGGTGGCTTTCACCGTGTCGTTCAGCATGACAGCCGCGTTGCAGCAGTTGCCCGCCTGGATATCGACGCCGGCATTGCCCGCGTTGCCCGCCGTCCTGGCCGTGATCGTGGCGCCGCTGTTCTGGGTCACGGTGGTCGGCACGCCGGTCTTGCCGGTGGTGTTCAGCTTGACCAGGGCATTGCCCGGCGCGGTGCCCAGGCCGAGGTTTTCGGCGTCGAGCTTGGTGGTGGCCACCAGCGTGGTGCCGGCGGTGGCTGCGAACGATGCCGTGCCGCCGCCCTGGGCCGTGACTTTCGCCACACCCAGCCTGGCCGCGCCGGTCGATGCCAGCAGCACGGCTTGCGCGCCGGCTGCGTCGCCGCTGTGGACGTTGGCGACCTTCAGCGCGACGCCGGTGGTGTCGAGCGAACCCGAGGCCGACAGGCGCAGGCTGGCGCCATCGCCTTCGTCGGCATTGCCGCTCACGGTAGCGGTACCGGTCAGGACCAGGTCGCCATTCACGGCGGCGATGTCGGCACGGGCCGTGGCGTCGGCTGCGGTGACGGTGATGTCATGCACGCTGCCCGAGGCGCCTGCAAGCTGCAGGCTGGAGCCGCCAAGGGCGTCGATGGCGCGCAGGGTGCCGTCGAGCTTGAAGGCGGCCGCGCTGGCTGCATTCTCGGCCGGCGTGCTGCTGCCGGCGTTGATCGCCAGGCGCGCCGCGCGGCCCACGGCCGTGATCGTGCTCGCCTTGTCCTGCACGATGGCGGCGCCGGCGCCGCCGGTGGTGGTCAAGCCGACCAGGGCCGCGCCGGTGTGGGCGCCGTCCACGCTGCCGTCGGCGGTGGCGGCGGCGATCAGGTTGCCGTTGACCGTCATCGGGCCTTTGCTCGACAGATCGACCTGGGCGGCGCCACCCTTGGCGCCGGCGCGAATGACCGTGCCGGCAGCCTGGACCAGCGTGCCGCCTTTGGCGCGCACGCCGGCCGTGGCCTGCTCGGCGCCAACGGCGGTCAAGCTGGTGTTCAGGGCGATGCCGCCGCTCTGCGACAGCAGGTCGATGCCGGCATCGGCGCCGCTGGCGTCCAGCTGGCCGTTCACCTTCATGCCGGCGTCGCCGGAGAGCTGCATCCTGGCGGAGCCGGTCGCCGACGCCGTGATGGCGGTAGTGACGTCGACCGTGCCGCCGGCCTTGACCGCCAGGGCCGAAGCGCCGGTGCTGGTCACGCCGATCTTGCCCAGCACGGCATTGCTGCCGGCTTGCAGGACCGCTTGGGCCACTGGGCTGTCAGCGGTGCCGGTGTTCGCCACGCTCAGCACGGCGGCCGAGGTATCGAGCGCGCCGGAAGCCGAGACTTCCAGGCTGGCGCCGGTGCCGCGGCCGCTGCTGGCAGCGACGATGCCGGCGCCGTTCAGCACCAGGTCGCCGTTCACGGCGGCGATGCTGGCGCTGGCGGTCGCATCGGCTGCACCGACCGTGAAGTCATGCACGCGGCCCGAGGCGCCGGTGATGTCCAGACTGGCGCCGCCGATGGCGTCGATCACGCGCAGGCTGCCGTCGAGTTCGAAGGCGGCGGCACGGGTGGTGCTTTCGAACGGGCTGCTGTTGCCGGCAGCGATGTTCAGACGCGCCGCGCGGCCGACGGCGGCGATGGTGCTGCCGGCCGACTGCGCGATGGAGGCGGAGGTGCCGCCGTTCGTGGTCATGCTGATCAGGGCGGCGCCGGTGTGGGCGCCATCGACTGCGCCGTCCAGCGTAGCCGCTGCGCTCAACTGGCCGTTGATCGCCATCGCGCCTTTGCTCGACAAATCGACCTGGGCGACGCCATTGCTGGCGCCGCTGTGCAGGATGCCGGCCTGGGTCAGGCTGCCGTTATCGGCGCGCACGCCGATGGCGCCGCGCTCGGCGCCTTGCGCAGCCAGCTGGCCGTTCAGGGCGACGTTGCCGTTGTCGGCCAGCAGAGCGATGCTGGCGTTGCCGCCAACCGCGTTCAGGCTGCCTGCCACGACAACGTTGCGGCCGGCATCGATGTCCATGCCGGCGCTGGCGCCGGTCACGTTGACCACGCCGCCCGCCGCCACGGTTGCCGAGCCGGCAGCGTCCAGCACCAGGCGGGCGTCGCCGCCGTTACCCGATGCGTGGACGCTCTGGCGGCCATTGACGTCGATGTTTCCGGACGACGTGGCGTTCAGTGCGGCCGCGGTGGCGCCAAGCGCGCTGCCGCTGCCGTTCAAGACCACGTGGCCGCCGGCCGCCAGGGTCTCGATCGCAACGAAGGCGTCGCCGCCAACGGAGGCCGCGCTGAAGTCGTTCAGCGTCATGCTGGCGCCGGTGATGACGATGTCGGCGCTGCCGGTCGTGGCGCGGGCCTGGACGTCGCCGCCCAGGTGCACCGCCGCGTAGTCGCCGCCCTTCGGGTTAGCGGCGTGGAACTTGGCGGCGGCGTTGACGCCGTCCGCCAGGACGGTGCTGCCGGCGGCCTGGGTGATGGTCGAGGCAAGGCCGCCGCTGGTCGACAGGTCGACCGTGGCGTCGCCCGCCGTCGAGCGGGCGCTGGCGCTGCCGGAGACGGCAAGCGCGCCGCTGGCCGAGGCGAACAGCCCGGCCGAGCCGCCGTTGGCGCCGACCGCCGCCTGGCCCAGGTGCAGGTCGCCGCCGAAGGCCGCCAGCGATGCATCGGCATAGTCCATGGCGTCGCTGCCGGTGCTGGCCACGGTGAGCCGCGCGTTGCGGGCGTCGAGCGCGCCTGCGGCTTCGGCCAGCAGGGTGGCGCTGCCGTTGGCGCCGACGCTGCCGGCGCCGTCCAGCACCAGGTCGCCGGCGAGGGCGCTGATGGTGGCGCTGGCCGAGGCGTCGGCCGCGCTGACGGTGAAGTCATGCACATTGCCCGAGGCGCCGGCGATGTCGAGCGAGGAGCCGCCGATGTCGTCGATGGCGCGCAGGCTGCCGTTCAGGCTGAAGGCGGCGGCGCTGGCGATGTCGGCGAGGGGATTCAGGGCGCCGGCGTTCACGCTGAGGCGCGTGGCCTGGCCCACCGCTTCGATCGTGCTGCCCGCGTCCTGGGTGATGCTGGACTGGACGCCGCCGGTGGTGGCGATGCCGACCGTGGCGCTGCCGGTGTGGATGCCGGTGCTGCCGCCGTTCGCGGTGGCCGCTGCGGTCAGCTTGCCGGCCAGGCGCATCGCGTCCTTGCCCGTCAGGGCGATGGATGCGCTGCCCTCGGTGGCGCCGCTGTGCAGGGTGCTGCCGGCGGCCTGGGTCAGGCCGCCGTCCAGCGCGCGGTTGACGATGCCGGCGCTGCGGTCGGCCATGGCGCTCTGGTTGCCGCCGAGGGCCAGGTTGCCGTGCGCCGCGGCGACGTCGATGCGGGCGAAGCCGCCGGCAGTGGCGTTCAGGTCGCCGTCCAGGGTCACGCCCCGGGCGCCGGACAGGTTTACGTCGGCCGACGCCAGGCCGGCCTGGAGGTTGCGGCTGGCCGTGGCGGTCACGCTGCCGCTGGCGGCCACGGCGAGCGTGCCTTCCGAGCTCACGTTGGCCTGGGCGGCGCCGGCGGCGCCGCTGGCGGTGGCCGACAGCGCGCCGCGCACGGCCAGGCTGTTGGCGGCGCTGGCGCTCAGGGTGGCGGCGTTGCCGCTGACGGCGACGCTGCCCACGGTCAGGTCGACCGCGTCCAGGCTGGCGCGGGCGCTGGCGTTGGCGCCGGCGCTGCGGTTCTCCACGGCCAGGCTGGCGGCGCCCGCGTCCAGGGTGGTGGCGCTGGCGATCAGCAGTGCGCCGTTGGAAGCGTTGACGTTGGTGCTGACGCTACCGGCGCCGTCCAGCACCAGGGTGCTGTTCGGGGCCAGCGTGTTCATGGTGACGCTGGCGTTGCTGTTGCTCGACGTGGCGCTGAAGTCGTGTACCGAGCCGCCGCTGCCGTTGATGGTGATGCTGGCGCTGCCGGCCGTGCTGCTGGCCTGCAGCGCGCCGCCCAGCGCATAGGCTGCGGCGGAAGCGGCATTCGGGTTGGCGCTGCCGGCGTTGACGAAGACCGCGGCGTTCTTGCCGCTGGCGGCGACGGTCGAGTCCTGGCCCTGGGTGATGGTCGCTGCCGCGCCGTTCAGGGTGAGCAGGTCGACGCCGGCGTCGCCGGTTGCCGAACTGGCGCGCAGGTCGCCGTTGACGCTCATGGCGCCGCTGGCGGTGGCGTTCAGGTCGGCGCGGCCATTGACGCCGGTGGCGCTGGCAGCCGCGCTGCCGCCGTTTTCGATCGTCAGGGTGCCGCCGAGGGCGTTCAGGTTCACCTGCGCCATCGCGTTGGCGCCGCTGTTGGCAGCGGCCAGGTTGCCGCTCACGCTCAGCGAGCCGCTGGCGGCCGCGTTCAGGGTGGTCGCGCTGGCGCCGGACAGGCTGGCGTCGCCGGTCAGGGCCAGGTTGCCGTTCAGGGCGTTGATGTCGACCACCGACTGGGCGCCGGTCGATACGGCGCCGAAGCCGTGCACCGCGCCGCCGCTGCCGATGACGTTAACGACCGCGGCGCCGCCGGTGGCGCGGGCACGCACGTCGCCTTCCAGGTTGAAGGCGCCGGTGTTGGCGCTGCCGGCGCGCAGGGTGATGCTGCCGCTCTGGGCGCCGTTGGCCGTGATGCTGCTGCCGGCGCCTTGCGCCAGCACCGAATTGGCAGCGACCGAGGTGGCCACGATGTTGGCGTTGCCATTGCCGGTGGCGTTGGCGCCCAGGTCGCCGTCGATGGCGATGTTGCTGCCCGCGGTCAGGTTGACGCTGGCGTTGCCGCCGCTGCCGTTGGCGGTGGCGATGGCCGAACCGTCCGCGCCCGTGCCCAGGTTGCCAGTGGCGCTCATCGACACCAGGGCATCGCCCGATGCGGCGCTCGCGGTGGCCGCGATATTGCCGACGGCGTCCAGGCTGCCGCTGGAGTTGGCCATCGCGGTGGCGGTCTTGGCGCCCGTGACGCGCAGCGAACCGACGCGCAGGCCGCCGCCATTGCCGCTGCTCAGGTGAGCGGTGGCGCCGGCGCTGTCGCCCGTATTCGTGTTGGTGACGGTCGCGTTCATCGCGCCGGCGTCGAGCGCGCCGGCCGCGTTCACGGCCAGGGCCACGCTGTTGTAGGCATTGCCGGTGCCGCTGATGGCGCCGGCGCCGTCGACGGCGAGGCTGCCATCGGCGTCGCGCGCATTCAGGGTCACCGAGGCGACGGTGTCGCGCGAGGTGGCGCCGAAGCCGTGCACGCTGCCCGAGGCGGCGTTCACGGTGACGATGGCGCTGCCGGTCGAGCCCTGGGCCGCGATATTGCCGTTCATGTCGATGGCGGCGCCGTACGCCGCGCCGGCGCCGGCCTGGATGGTGGCGAGGCCGGTGCTGCCCGACGCCAGGATGCGGGTGCCGGCCGCCTGGGCGATGGTGGCGTCGACGCCGCCGGTGGTGGCCACGCTGACGCTGGCCGCGCCGTTGCGGTTGGCGAGGGTGGCTTCGACATGGGTGCCGATGTCCATGGCGCCGTTCGAACCCAGGGTGACGTCGGCCACGTAGGTCGGCACCGAGACGTAGCGGGTGTAGCTGTTCGAGAGGAAGGTCTCGCCGGCGCTGCTGGCGCGCACGGTCTTGGCGGCGCCGTTGCCGGTGCCGGTGCTCAGGGTGGCGCCGGCGCCGTAGGCGTTCAGGTTGATGTACGCGCTGGTATAGCCGCTGGCCAGGGCGTCGCCTTGCACGGCGACGTTGCCGGCCGTGCTGCGCACGTCGATCAGGGCCTTGCCGCCTTCGATCTTGTAGTCGTAGCCGTTGTCGTAGTAGTCGGAGACGCGGGTTTGCAGCTTGTGCGCCGACGAGGCCAGCAGGTCGCCGGTGGTGATGTCGCCGCTGGCGTTGACCAGGATATGCGCGTCGCCGGTGCTGTTGTCGCCGGTGACGCGGGCGCCCGTGGCGCCGTCGATCAGCACGCTGCTGCCGCTCGCGTTAACGTAGGCCGAGCGGCCGCCGCTGACGGCCAGGCTGTCCAGGTGCAGGGCGGCGTTGTCGGCGCTGATGGTGGCGCGCGCGTCGGCGCCGCTGTTGCCGTTGGTGACGACGATCGGCGCGCCGCCGGCCTGGATGGCGCCGTCGTAGTTGCGGATGTTCAGGTTGAGGTCGCCGTTTTTCGCGCCGACCAGGTTCAGGCCGTTGGCGATGGTGATCAGGCCGCTGCCGCGGGCGCCGCCGGCGCTGCCGGCGCTGATGCTCAAGCTGGCGTCGGCCTGGTAGGTGGCGCCCGGGTTCATGCCGGCGATCTCGGCGACCACGTCGTGGCTGGCGCCGGTCAGGCTGACCGAGGCATTGTCGCCGGCCGTGATGGTGGCGCTGGCAACGGTGCCGCCCGCCGTGTAGCGGGTAGAGAAGCGGTCGTCGTAGTCGACTTCGCGGTTGTTCGAGGTGAAGCTGCTGGCGGTGCCGTTCAGGCCGGCGGCCGTGTCCTGCTGGCCCCAGTTGGCGTCGGTAAAGCTGCCGTTGCCGGTGGCCGAGCGGTTGTTCGCGTGGACGTCCATGCCGTTCATGCTCACCGAGCCGCCCGCCGTCAGGTTCAGGGTCGCGCTCATGCCGCGTGCGCCGGTGTAGCGCATGCCGGTGGTGGTGCTGCCGTTGCTGGAGTCGGTCGTGCGGCTGTAGTTCGGCGAGTCGTTGGCGCTGCCCGGCAGGCTCGAGGTGTAGTCGCCGAACTGCCAGATGTAGTTGCCGGTGGCGCCGCCCTTCATGCGGTTGTCGGTGTAGACGTAGGAGCCGTTGTAGCCATAGCCGGTGCAGACGCCGTTGCTGTAGCCGAGGCAGCCCTGGGTGCGCACGGTCTGGTTGGCCGACGTGTAGTAGAAATTGTTGACCATCGTCCGGTACGACTCGGTTTCCGTGTAGTCGTTGACGGCATAGCCGTCGGCCCGGACCGTGGTCTTGCCGCCGATCGCCACGTCGGCGCCGGCCTGGATGGCGCCGGCCGCCGCGCTGGCGGTCGGGCGCCAGAAATTGTGCTGGGTGGCGCTGGCCGTCTGCCAGTAGCCGCCGGCGCTGCTGTCGAAGGCGGTATTCGTGTCGGTGGCCACGACGTTGATGTCGGCGGCGCTGACGCGGCCCGCGGCCTGGATGTTCAGGGTGGCGGATACCGCATGGTCGCCCTGGCTGGCCAGGGTCCAGGGCTGCTGGCCATGATAGGTGGTGGCGTTGTTGCCGGCCGTGGTCCAGTTATAGAAGTAGTAGCCCTTGCCGGTGGCGTTGGCGCTGACGTTGCCGCCGATGGCGACGTCGCCGCTGTCCGAGCGCAGGCTGACGGCGCTGGAGACGGCGCCGACTTCGGTATTCGTCACGTCCAGCTTGACGTCGCCGGCCACCGCGAGGTTGCCGGTGCGGGCGCGCGCATTGATCGCGTAGCTGTTGTCGCTGACGGTGGCGATGGTTTTCTCGACCGCCAGGCTGGCCGCCTTGACGCTGCCCGAATCGACGTCGATGCGGGTGCCGGCCTTCAGATGGCCGACGTCGACCGTGCCGCCGGCCGCGGCTTCGACGTCGCCGGTGGTGATGCTGATGGCCTTGTCGACCTTGATGGTGTTGGTCTTGTCGATGAAGCTGACGGCCGGGTTGCCGCTGCCCTCGGCGCGCAGGCTCAAGGAGCCGCCGCTGCCGTTGTTCGAGCCATCGAGCACGCCGTCGGACAGGGTGGCGACCGTGATGCTGGCGTCCTGGCCGGTGGCCAGCAGATTGACGTTGCCGAGCTTGAGCTGGGCTTCCAGGTTCTGTTCGTAGATGGTCGACTGGTCGCCCGCGTCGGCGCCGGCGCCGTCGGCGATGGTGATCGCGGTCGGGTCCAGGGTCAGGGTGCCGAGTTCGCCTTTTGGCGCGCGCAGGTCGACCGTGCTGCGGTTGACGACCTGGTTGCCCGACAGTTCGACCTGGCCGCCGTTGCCGCCTTCCAGGCCGCCGCGTGCGGCGATGCTCGCGCCTTCCTGGTAGCGGTTGGCGCCGTCGGCCCAGGTGTCGACCGTGCCGGCGTTCGACACGCCGGTCGCTGCGCCGCTGACGTCGATCTTGCTGCCGGCCGTGTGGGCGATGTCGCCGCTGGAATGGATCGCGACCTGGCCGCCATGCGCGCCCGCCTGCGCCCTGGCGTCCAGGGTGCCGCTGTTGGCGACGCTGCCGCCCTTGCCTTCGAAGTAGATCGCGCCGTTCTTCTCGACGGCGCTCCGGGCCTGGACCAGGCCCGAGTTGTTGACGACAGTCGATGCCAGGTCTTGCGCGACGTCGGCGGTCATGATCACGCGGCCGCCGTTGGCCAGGATCTGGCCGCTGTTTTCCACGCCGGCCAGGTGGGCGACGGTGGCCTTGTCGACCTGGTAGTTGATCAGGCTGCTGCCCGCCATTTGCAGGGTCAGCGCGTCGCCCGAGGCCAGCAGCGCGGTGCCCAGCTGGGCCTGCACGATGCCCTTGTTGGCAACGTAATCGCCGGCCAGCACGACGTAGCCGCCGTTGGCGTTCAGGGCGCCTTCGTTGATGACGGCGGCGCGCGCCGGGGCATTCGCGCCGCGTGCGAAGCGGTAGTCGCCGCGCATGAAGTCCTCGTCCTTGATGTCGAGGGTGGTGGCGACGATGCCCGCCACGTCGACCTGGGCGCTGTGGCCGAAGAAGATGCCGTTCTGGTTGACCAGGAAGATCTGGCCGTTGGCGCTCAGGTTGCCGAGGATGGTCGAGGGGTCGGAGCCGACCACGCGGTTCAGGGTGACCGAGTTGGCGTCGCGCTGGACGAACTGCACGTGGCCGCCCTGGCCGATCGAGAACGATTGCCAGTTCACGACGGCCTTGTCGGAGCTTTGCTCGACGACGGTATGGCTGCCGTCCGGGTTGGTGATGGTGGCGGCGCCGGCGACGACCTTGCCGCCGGTGGGCATGTTGGCCAGCGCGAGCGCCGGCATGGCGCCCAGGGCGAGGGCCAGGGTGCCCGGACGCTGAACCCAGGTAAACAGAGAGGCGACCAGCGGTTTCAGTTTCGGCAGGGCGGGCGACGGCGTTGCGGTATGTTTGGTCATGGTGTGCGTAGGCTTGGACAGTCGGGGGCGCGAGGTGGAGGCGAGAATCAGAAACGCGTGGTCAGGTTGAACCACAGGCGGCCGTTCTTGCGCAGGTCGCTGGGGTCGAGGCTGCTGGTCGGGCTGCCGGCCATCAAATCGAGCTGCAGTGCGCGGGTCGGGAAGAAGGTGGCGCCGAAGCCGGCGCTGCCGATCGAGTAGGACTTCGGCATGCCGTCGGCTTCTTCGACCCGCGACACGTGGCCGCCGTCGACGAAGCTGCTCAGGTAGCCCGGCGCGCCGAACACCTGGGTGCGGTAGCGCAGTTCCAGGCTGGCGAAGACGCCACGGTCGGCGCGCACGTCGGCCGACGGATAGCCGCGCACCGAGGTCGGACCGCCGAGGCTGAACTTTTCGGCATCGGCCACGGTGTCCGGGGTCCACTGGGCGGCGCCGGAGGCTTTCACGCTCCAGCGGCTATCGAGGTTGTAGAGGTAGCTTGCATCGGCGTCGAGCTTGAGTTTCTGGCCGACGTTGCTGTGCTCTTCCTTGTATGGATTGAAGTTGGTCGACACGCGCACGCCGGCGGTGGCGACATTGAAGCGCTCGTCGATGTGGTTCCAGGCGGCGCCGGCTTCGACCACGCTGACGCGGCTCTTCGACAGCTCGACGCCCAGCGCCGACTGCTTGCCCGTGAAGCTGCGCACGGTAAAGGTGCCGTACAGGTTTTCCGCGGCACTGCGCAGGAAAGGGTGGATCACGGTGGCGCTGGCCAGCTGGCTCTTGCCCTGGATGTCGAGCGAGGCCAGGTCGCCGCCGATGCCGTAGCGGATGTAGGTGTAGCTCAGGGCCAGGCGGGTGCCCCCGGTATTCAGGGGCAGGCTGTAGTTGACGCCGCCGAGTTTCAGCAGGCCGTGTTCCGACACGCTGGTGCGCACGCCGAGCTGGTCGCCGATGCCGAAGGGGTTGTTCAGGTTGGCGTTGGCGTCGACGCGGGTACGGCCGATTTCCGGACGGCCGTAGTTGTTCAGGCTGACTTCACCGTCGTACTGCTGTTCGCTGACCAGGAATTCGGTGGTGGTGGTGCCGTATTCGAGGCCCGGGATCAGGACGGCCTGGGTCTGCAGGCCTGGCAAATCGTTCAGGGTCAGTACGCGTTCCTCGAGCGGGCCGACCTGCACGCTGGTGCCGAGCAGGGGCGCGGTCCAGCGCTGCAGGAATTCGGTGCTGTAGAGCTTGTTGCCGGTGAAGGTGGCGCGGTCGACGCGGCCTTCGATGACTTCGATGGTGACGCTGCCGTTCTCGACCTTTTGCGCCGGGATCACCGCGCGCGCGACCGGGAAGCCATGACTGCGGTAGAACTCGGTGATGGCGCGCGCAATCTTGTTCAGCTCAAACAAGTTCAGGGGCTTGCCGGCTTCGCTGTCGACCAGGCCATGCAGGGTGGCGGCATCGATTGCCTTGTTGCCGACGATGCGGAAGGCGCTCACCTGGGTGCGCGCGGCATTCGGGTCGAGGGCGGCGGCGTCGATGCCCGAGGGCAGCACCAGGCTGCTTTCCTTCTTCGGCGCCGGAATCAGCGACTCGGCGGAGCGGGTCGAGTCGAGCACGGCGCCCGGGCTCGGGACGGTCTGGGCTGCAGCATCGAGCATGCACATGCCGCTCAACATCACGAAAACAAGGTCGGCAATGGCGGTGCGCCGCGCCGGGAAAACCTGAATGGAATGCATGGAAATGTCACCTTTGAGGCAAGAGACTAGGTCGGGCCGCCGCTGCGCTTTTTTCAGTGCGAGCGATGCCATGCGAACGTTCGTTCGCAAAAAATCGCTTGGCGGGAATAATCAATCTGCGGTGAGCAAGCCTTCCGCTACTTTCGGGAAGGAACCGACGTCACGTTAGGATGAATGCTATCAAGAACATCCAGATTCTCTAGAGAAACTTTAGTTTTTAGTAAGAGTATTCCTACAAAAGAATGAGGAAATGTCTCATTTGAAACACATCATTGCTACCGGATGTACTGGATTTGATCAGGATTTTCATTGCGCGTTCGGTAAAAGCCGTACGAAAACACAATACGGGGGCGGCTGCTACCATGGTGTTTTTGTAAATGACGTCTACCCATGAACGCCGATTCGATCCACTGGAGCGAGACCGACCGCCTCGCCTTGCTCGATGCCTATGGCATTCTCGATACACCCCAGGAAAAGGATTTCGACGACGTCGTGCGCCTGGCGGCCGATCTGCTCGACGTGCCGATGGCGGCGGTCAACCTGATCGCAGGCGGGCGCCAGTGGTTCAAGTCTGAAATCGGCCTGGGCGTGCGCGAGATGCCGCTCGACGATTCGATCTGCAAGTTCGCGCTGCTGCAACACGGCGCCATGGTCATCCCCGACACCCGGGCCGATGCGCGCTTCGCCTGCAATCCGCTGGTCATGGCCGACAGCGGCATCCGCTTTTATGCTGGCGAACTGTTGATGACGCGCGAGGGCATGCCGCTCGGCACCCTGTGCGTGCTCGGCCACACGCCGCGTCCGGACGGGCTGACGGAGGCCCAGGCATTTGCTCTCAAAACCTTGGCGCGTCAGATCATGAGCCAGATCGAGCTGCGCCGGGTGCTGCTGCAGCAGCAGGAACTGCTCGCGGAGCAGGCCAGGGCCGAGCAGGCGCTGCGCGAGGCCGACCGCAAGAAAGACGAATTCCTCGCCATGCTGGCCCACGAACTGCGCAACCCGCTGGCGCCGATCGCCTCGGCCGCGCACATCCTGTCGCTCGGGCTGGACCCCGCCAGGACGCGCCAGGCCGCCGCCATCGTCGCGCGCCAGGCGCGGCACATGGATGCCCTGATCGAGGACCTGCTCGATGTGTCGCGCGTGACGCGCGGCAAGATCAGCCTCGAGCTGGCCGCCGTGGACATCAAGGAGGTCGTGGCCGACGCCGTCGAGCAGACCCGGCCGCTGGTGGAAAAGCACGGCCACCACTTGTCGGTGGCGCTGCCTCCGGCCCCGGCCCTGGTGCGGGGCGACCGCAAGCGCCTGGTGCAGGTGATCACGAATGTGCTCAGCAACGCCGCCAAGTACACGCCCGACGGCGGACGCATCGCGGTCGGCCTGGAGGCGGACGGCGAGGAGCTGGTGCTGGCGATCGCCGACAACGGCATCGGCATGACGCCGGACTTGCTGGACGATGCCTTTGCCTTGTTTTCGCAGGGCAAGCGCGGGCTGGACCGTAGTCAGGGCGGCCTGGGCATCGGGCTGGCGCTGGTGCGCAGCCTGCTCGAGCTGCACGGCGGCAGCATCCGCGCCGAGAGCGAGGGGCCGGACCGTGGCAGCCGCTTCATCGTGCGTTTGCCGCGCGCCGCCAGCGGTGTTTCCGGCATTGCGCCGGCCGCGCCGGAAGGGGAGAAGGGGCCGGCGCTACGCGTGGCGGTGGTCGACGACAACGACGACGCGGCGGCGACCCTGGCGCTGTGCCTGGAAAGTTTCGGCCACGAGGTGCGCGCATTCCACGGCGCGGCCGAGGCGCTGCGCACCATTCCGGAGTGGGCGCCGGATGTCTGCCTGCTCGACATCGGCATGCCGGAGATGGACGGTCACGCGCTGGTGGCGTGCCTGCGCGGCGATGCCCGGCTGGCGGGCGCCGTCTTTATCGCCGTCACGGGCTACGGGCAGGACAGCGACCGCCATGCCGCGGCCCGCGCCGGCTTCGACGACTTGCTGGTCAAGCCGGTCGACCTTGGCCTGCTGCGGACGCTGCTGGCGGCGCATGCGGGGCGTTTGATGGGCGGCGCCGGGTAGCCGGCGCCTATTTCAGCACCGTCGCCACGTCGACAATGTCGACGCCCTGCAGCTGCCCGAGCCAGCTGTCGAACCAGGGCTTGTGCGAGCTGCCGACAATCGACAGCACGCGCGCGCCCGGGCGTTCGCGGAAGGTCTCGCGCACATTCGCCACCATGCGCAGGTTGCGGATTTCCCAGCCGGCGACGAACATGGCCGGATAGCCGTCCGGCGCCTTGGCGCGCAGCGACGCGCTGACATTCACCTCGGCCAGCACCTTCAGGCTGTCCGGGGTGTTGATGTAGCGGTAGAGCGGCAGCAGGTCGCCGGCCTTGCGCAGGACTTCCTCGTGCTGCTCGCGTGCGTCCAGGCCGGCTTTGCCCGCCGCCCAGGCCGCCTCGATCGAGCGCACGAAGGCCTTTATGTCGGGCACATCCATGCGGTCGCCGGTGTGGTTGTCGACCTGGTGCACGCGCTGCAGGCCGAGCCGGGCCGCCAGGCGCGCGCCGACCTGGTAGTTTTCATTATTCCGGGTGCCGATGCGGCCCAGCATCTCGACCAGCTTGCTATCCAGGCCATCGCCAACGCGCCGCTCGCCCTCGGGCAGCTGCAACCACTGCACATAAGCGGACGCGGAATCGTGCGCCGCCAGGAAGGCAGCCGCCAGGCGCCGGCGCTGGGCCGGCGTCGGCTTGGCCGGCCAGGCCTTGAGGGTCTGGTTGACCTCGGCCAGCGCCGCCGCTACATCCAGCCCGGTGGCCGCCTGCGCCACTGCGGTCGACGAGCAATAATCCGCGCCATATTTCGCCGGATAGCGCGCGGCCGTATCGCAATCCTCGCCGGGCTCGTCCTCGATCGTGACGATCTCGGGCTTGTACGCGGCCAGCCGGTCGAGCAGGCCATCCAGCGCCGCCGGCTTGAAACCTGCCGGCATCCCGCTCAGGTGCACCGTCCCCAGCACCAGCACCTGGGCCCGCGGCCCGGTCATGTCGCGGTCGAGCGTCGCCAGATCGATCTGCGCCTGCGCCGCCAGCGGCGCCGCGGCGATCAGGCCGCAAACCATGCGCGTCCAGTTGCTCATCCTGTTTCCTTTCCGTTGGTTGGGGGCACTGGCCAATCTAGAAACTTGGTGGCAACAACACAACAACCGAGGCGACAGACTGCACATTTCGCGGTGCAGAATGCTGAAAACAGGAAACACTCCTCGTTTGTAAACACTTGGCTTTACTTATCCGAGCACCAATCGCCGAGCTGACATTCGGACAAGACCTGCGCCGTAGCCACCTTCATCGAGGCGGCCCGGCCATGACCATGCGGGTTGACAGCAACGCTCGTGTCTGAATGTCAGAGCCCAGCTGTTTCCGTTGTCGTTTCGAGGCGGTGGATGGCGACGCGGGCGATGCGGCGTTCTTCGACGGCCAGGATCTCGAAGCGCAGGCCGTCGAGCTCGATGGCCTGGCCGGCTTCGGGGAAGGTTTCGAAGCGCGCGAGCAGGAAGCCGGCCAGCGAGGTGTAGTCGTCGGATTCGCCCACCAGCGCATCGGTCTCGAGGACTTGCTCCAGCAAGTGCAGGTCGGCGGCGCCGTCGACCTCCCAGCGGCCCGGACCTTGCGGGCGCACGGCTGGCTGCTCGTCTTCGTCGGGGAATTCGCCGGCGATCGCTTCCAGGATGTCGATCGGCGTCAGCAGGCCCTGGACAGTGCCGTATTCGTCGGACACCAGCACCAGCTGGCCGTGCGCGCGCTTCAGGGTGTCCATCGCGCGCAGCACGCCGCTTGTCTCGGGCAGGATGATCGGCGTGCGCAGCGCCGCTTCGAAGCTGGCGTCGACCGCGACGTCGCCGCGTTCGCGCAGCAGCAGCGCGGCGATCAGGTCCTTGGTGCGCGCCACGCCGGCCACGTGATCGAGCTCGCCCCGGCATACCGGCAGCAGGCTGTGCGGGGTATCGCGCAGCTGGGCCAGGATGGCGGGCGGCGCGTGCTCCAGGTTTACCCACGACATCTCCGAGCGCGGCGTCATGATCGAGCGGATCGAGCGGTCGGCCAGGGTCAGCACGCCGCTGACCATGTTGCGTTCTTCGGCCGCGAAGGGCGCTTCAAGCGGGGCATCGTCCGCGTCTCCGGTCTCGGCTTCGTCATGGGCCACGGCGCCGCGCTTGCGGCTGCCGAGCAGGCGCAGCACCGAGTCGGCGGTGCGTTCGCGCAGCGGCACCCGCGCCGCGTTCTTCAGGAAGTTACGGCGCGCAAACTGGTTCAGCGACTCGATCACGATCGAGAAGCCGATCGCCGCGTACAGGTAGCCCTTGGGGATATGGAAGCCGAGGCCCTCGGCCACCAGGCTCAGGCCGATCATCAGCAGGAAGCTCAGGCACAGCACGACCACGGTCGGGTGCGCGTTCACAAAACGCGTCAGCGGCTTCGAGGCCAGGATCATCACGCCGATCGAGATCACCACGGCGGCCATCATCACGCCCAGGTGGTCGACCATGCCGACCGCGGTGATCACGGCGTCGAGCGAGAACACGGCGTCGAGCACCACGATCTGCGCCACCACGGCGGCGAAGCTGGCGTATACCTTCGATTCCGACGTCGTATGCGCGACGCCCTCGAGCCGCTCGTGCAGCTCCATCGTCGCTTTGAAGAGCAGGAAAATACCACCCACCAGCAGGATCAGGTCGCGCCCCGAAAAGCTGAAGGCCCCCAGCGAGAACAGCGGCGCGGTCAGCGTCACCAGCCAGGACACGATGGTCAACAGGCCGAGGCGCATGCCCATCGCCAGCGACAGGCCGAGCAGGCGCGCCTTGTCGCGCTGGTGCGGCGGCAGCTTGTCGGCCAGGATGGCGATGAAGATCAGGTTGTCGATACCGAGGACGATTTCCAGCAGTACCAGCGTGAATAAGCCCACCCAGATGGTGGGGTCGAAGAGCCATTCCATGGTTGTTACCTTTTTGATTTGTCGACAGACATGCCGGCCCGCCGCGACAGTGCGGGCAGGGCGGCGCATGCGTTGTACCTTGCGCGTCAGGTGCGCTTGTTAATTGACGCGCGGCGGCTTGACCGGCGGAGGCAGGGAATGGCAATGCCGGCGCGCGTCGTGGCAGCGCGCCAGGCGGCCCGGCAGGGCAGCCAGTTGCAGGACGGTCTCGTGGTTGACGATGTCGTGCAGGTCCATCGCGGGCGGTTCGTCGGGATCGATATCGGCAGTGGTATCGACGTCGACGAGCCCTGCGAAGGCGGATGCATCGCTGGCCAGGGAAGAGACATCGGACTGCACAAGATGCGGTCGTGCAGCCGCGACGGACAGCGACAATGCCAGCACATTCAGGGGGAACAGCAGGATCAGGAAGATGACGAAGAATCGTCTCATACGAAAGCGGCGAGGAAGACGATGCCAGTATAGCATGCAGCCACGGCCGCGCTGGACGCTCGCGCGGCGGCCATGCAAGCGGCATAAGCTGCCACGCTGGCGCCTTTCGGCGATGCATCCATGCTAAGGTGCGTGGCTTGTCTGTCATGGAGACCAATGTGCGCCGACCGACCCTGATCCCGCTTGTTTCCCTTGCCCTCGTTTCGCTCGCGCTGAGCGCCTGCGGCAAGAAGGACGACGCATCGTACAAGGACGCCACCGCGGCCGATAACGGCGCTGGCGACAACGCAGCGGCCGGCCCGGCGCGCGATCCCTGGCCGATGGTCGCGCCGCTGCTGGCCGGCAGCCATGGCGGCAGCTGTACGCGCACGCCACAGCTGGACCAGGTGAACGCCACCATCGCGCTGGCGGCCGACGGCAAGCTCACGGCGCCCGATGCGAACATCGACATGCGCAAGCCGCAGCTGATCGTGCTGACCCGCGAAACGTCCGCCGGCCATGTCAAGGCGGGCGGCATGCTGTCGATGGACAGCGAGAAGGGCCCGGTGCTGAACCTGCTCGACACGGGCAAGCCCGAGGGCGGGAGCGCGGGACTGGTCGTCGGCGAGAAGGCCTTGAACTGCCCGATCGGCACGCCCCTGCAGAAGCTGCGCAGCCAGCCTGTGTACCAGGCCATGGCCCAGCTGATGGAGATCCGCGCCGGCTCGCTCAAGTGCGTGGATGCCGCCACCAGGATGACGTGGAAGGACACGCCCTTGACCCTGGCCGGCGGCGTCTTCACGCTCGGCGCCGACACCTTCAACCTGGCCGGCGCCGAGCGCGAGATGCTGACCATCAGCGCCCAGGATAACCAGGTGACTTATTTCGTCGGGCTGCCGGGCAAGCCGCCGCTGACCATCATCTACGACCTGACTGGCCGGCCGATCGGCGTCCAGGCCGGGCAGGGGCAAGACCTGACGCACGCCTGCCAGGTCGAGGCCTGAGTGTCAAGCCCGCCGGCCTGCCTGGGGCACGCCGGCGGCCAGCAAAACCGGCCGGCCGCCATCGCGGGTTCTGGTTTGGGTGTATCCTTCGGGCCGCGCCGCCTCTGCAATCCAAAGGCAGGAGGTGCGCGCCGAACGACGACCAACCAGAACCACGAGACCCACCTTGAAACACAATCAGCTGACCATCCTCATTGCGCTGGCGCTTGCCGGCGTGTCCGCCACCGCCGGTGCATCCGGCTACCGCTTCGGCTCGCAGAGCGTCTCCGCCCAAGGCACCGCCGAAGCCAACGGCGCCGAAGCCGCCGATGCCTCGACCATCTTCGCCAACCCGGCCGGCTTGAGCCGCCTCGAAGGGCGCCGGTTCGCCGGCGGCGTGACCGCCCTGGTGCCGCACTCCACCTACCAGGACGCCGGCTCGACCCGCTTCACCGGCGCCCCTACCGGCGGCCAGGCGCGCCAGGACGACTACGCGCCGAGCGCGGTCGCCGCGCCTTCGCTCTACTACAGCCACCAATTGGATAGCCGCTGGACCGCCGGCTTCGGCCTGTTCGTGCCCTTCGGGACCGACCTCGATTACGACCGCGACTGGGCCGGCCGCTACGCGCTCACCAACATCAAGCTCGAATCCGTGACCCTGAACCCGTCGCTCGCCTTCAAGCTCGACGCGCGCCACGCCTTCGGCTTCGGTCTCGACATCGACTACATGAAGGCCAGCCTGGGCCAGGCCGTGGACGTGCCGGGCACGATCGCCGCCGCCCAGCGCAGCGGCACCGGCGCCGTGCTGGCGCGCCAGATCGCTGGCCTGGGCGGCAATCCGGCCCTGCTGGCCGGCGCCGGCGACGCCTACGCGGGTGTGAAGGGCAAGGACTGGGGCGTGGGCTTCAACCTGGGCTATTTGTTCACGCTGGACGAGAACACCCGCTTCGGCATCGCCTACCGTTCGTCGATCAAGCACGAGCTGAAGGGCAGCGCGGCCTGGGACTTCTCCGGCGTGACCTCGGATGCCGTCGTGAACGGCGTGCTGCAAAGCGTGTCGCGCCGCCAGGATTCGGACGCGCGCGTCGAGCTGCGTACGCCGGAAACCTTGTCGGTCAACGCCTTCCACCAGTTCGACCCGCGCTGGGCCGGCATGGCCGACGTCACCTGGTCGCGCAGCTCGCGCATGCAGAACATCGACATCGAATTCCTCGGCACCGGCGAAGGCGATGAGGTGATCCGCCAGCAGTGGAAGAACACGGTGCGCGTGTCGCTGGGCGCGAGCTACCAGCTGAACGAGGCCGTGCTGCTGCGCGCCGGTATCGCACATGATGAGGCGCCGGTCCGCAGCGCCGAGCTGCGCCAGGCCGCGCTGCCGGACGCCGACCGCAACCAGCTGTCCTTCGGCGCCAACTGGAAGCTGACCCCGACCTCGTCGATCGACCTGGCCTACAGCTACCTGGATTTCCAGGATGCCGCCGGCAACTACAGCAACAACTGCAACCCGGTGGCCGTGGGCTGCACCGGCAATGGCGAAACCACGCGCGGCACGTGGAAAACGCACATGCAGCTGGTGGGCGTGGCGTACAACGCGCGCTTCTGATCCGTCGCTGACCGGCTATGAACCGGCGCCCCGCAACGGGCGCCGGTTTTTTTTCGTGGGTGGGCAGGTTCAACCTGCGGTGGCCCGGCCCTCGATGCACGGTCGACGGCGCATGATTGCGTAGGGTGGGCGCTCGCTTCGTGACACGCCGTGCGGCGGGCTTGCGATCAGCAGGGAACTGGCGGAAGGCAGAAAGAGTCGAACTTACAGGAGAGCGGCTGACGCCCCCCACCGGGTTTGAAGCCCGGCCCCATCACCGGATGAGAATGCCTTCCATGTGCGGCGGCGGCTGGGTGCCGCGCGCCGTTTGACTACACCGCCGGCGCGTCGGGCCAGCTGGCCTGCGGCCTTGGCAGGTGGGTATTGCGGAACCGCCGAGTATAGCCGACGCGGTCGAAAAATTCCAGGACCTGGATCGCGCGCTTGCGTCCCAAACCGGTCGCATCGCGGAAGCTCGCGGCCTGTGCCTCGGGCAGTTCCGCAACGATGGCCGCCAGCTCGGCCAGCGGGCGCGGATGATAGAACAGGTCCGGCACCACCTGGCTCAGCTGCCCGGCGCGCGCCAGCTTGCGCAGCAGGGCGCGCACCGCATCCTCGTCCAGGCGGAAATCGCGCGCCAGGTCGCGCACCCAGGGCGGATCGAAGCGTCCGGCCTCCAAGGCCGCCAGAAGCGGAACCGCAAGCGCCTGTTCCGCCTCGCTCAGCGCCACGCTGTGCGACGGCAGGTGCAGGCTGGCGCCGCTGCGCGCCAGGATGCCTGCCGCCAGCATGCGCGCCACCAGGGCGCTCCAGACGCCGTCCAGCAACTCGGGCGCCACCATGCGCTTCAGGCGCCACATTTCCAGGCCCGCTTCATCGGGCTGGCGCGCATGCCAGCCGGCCAGGCCGTCCAGCACGCGCGCTTCCAGCGGCGCCAGCATGGCCGGGGCGATCAAGAGGCTGTCGGCGCCGGCCAGCGGCAGGCGCACAAGCTCCGGCGGCAGCGCCAAGCCCTCGGGCGACAACTGCGTCAGCCGCACCAGCGATGACAGCGTGATGCCGCCAGTGCTGGCCGCCACCAGGCGCGCCAGGTCGCCATCGGCCACCCAGCCAGCCAGCGCATCCAGCCAGGCCAAACGCCCCGGGCTGCGCCGCTTGCGTGCGGGCCCGAACGGGTCGAGCACCACGCCGCCGCCCAGGGTCTGCGTGGCGCCGGCGTTGCGCACCACGAAGCGGTCGCCGGCCACTGCGTGCAGCGGCGCGTCGAACACCAGCTGGGCGCGCGTGCGCCGGCCCGGCATCAAGCCCTCGGCGTCGAGCGGCACCAGGCGCGCCGTATGGTGGGCCGCGCCGATGTGCACGTGTACCGGCGCCCAGGAGCCGAGCGCGGTGGCGCCGGGCAGCAGGGTGATATCGGCGTCGAAGCGCTCCGAGCACGCCGCCATGCGCGGGTCGACGATCCAGCTGCCGCGCGGGATGTCGTCCTTGGCCACGCCGGCCAGGTTCAATGCCAGGCGCTGGCCGGCGTGGCCTGCCTCCGCCGGCGCGCCTTGCGCGTGGATCGCCCGCACACGCGCCAGCTGGCCGCCGGGCGCCAGCTGGACCAGGTCGCCCGGCGCCACGCGGCCGGCGAGCGCGGTGCCGGTGACCACCGTACCCTGGCCGGCCACCGTGAACACGCGGTCCACGCCAAGCCGGAACAGGCGCGCTTCGCTGCGGCCAGGCAGCGCAGCCGCTTCCTGCCCCAGATGCGCCAGCAGCGCGGCCACGCCCGGGTCGCCAGGGTTGGCGGCGGCGGTGCGCAGCAGCGGCGCGCCGGCGAAGGGCGTCCCGTCCAGCAGGGCCGCGACCTCGTTCTCGACCTCGACCAGGCGCGCATCGTCCGCGCGGTCCACCTTGGTCAGCGCCACGCAGGCACGGCGCACGCCCAGCAGCTCCAGGATCGCCAGGTGTTCTCGCGTTTGCGGCATGACGCCGTCGTCGGCCGCCACGACCAGCAGGGCGAGGTCGATCCCGGTCACGCCCGAGGCCATGGTGCGGATGAATTTTTCGTGACCCGGCACGTCGATGATGCCGAGCGTGGCGCCGCCTGGAAGCGGCGCGTAGGCGTAGCCGAGTTCAATGGTGATGCCGCGCGCCTTTTCTTCTTTCAGACGGTCGGTGTCGACCCCGGTCAGGGCGCGCGTGAGCGTGGTCTTGCCATGGTCGATATGGCCCGCGGTACCGACGATCATGAAGCAGCCGACTCCTTGAACACGGCCAGTTGATCGGCAAACGCCGCCACCTGGTCGTCCTGCAGGCAGCGCAAGTCGAGCCACAGGGTGTCGTCGGCGATGCGGCCGATCACGGGACGCGGCAGCGCGCGCAGGCGTCGTTCCAGCAGCCCGAGCGGATTGCCGCGGATGCCGGCGCGGGCGCGGACGCCCAAGCCGTGGCTGGGCAGCAGTTCCACCGGCAGGGCGCCGCTGCCGATCTGGCTGTTCATCGCGGCTTCACTCACGGTGTAGCTGTCGCCCAGCGCAGCCTGCAGCGGCGCAACCAGGCGCGATGCCAAAGCGCGCATCTCGGCGGCCGGACGGGTCAGCAGGCGCAGTGTGGTCAGGCGCTGCGGCAGCAGGTCCGGCGCCCGGTACAAATTCAGCACCGGCTCCAGCGCGGCCAGCGTCAGCTTTGATACGCGCAGCGCGCGCTTCAGCGGATTCTTCTTGATGGCCGCGATCAGATCGGCGCGGCCGGCGATGATGCCGCACTGCGGTCCGCCCAGCAGCTTGTCGCCGCTGAAGGTGACGATATCCGCACCGGCGGCAATGGTTTCCTTCACCGTGGTCTCGTGCGGCAAGCCATAGCGTTCCAGGTCGACCAGCGTGCCGCTGCCGAGATCGACGGCAATCGGGATGCCGCGCGCGCGCGACAGCGGCACCAGCTCGGCCACGCTCACTTCCTTGGTGAAGCCGGTGATCGCGTAGTTACTCGCGTGGACCTTGAGCAGCATGGCGGTGTTTTCGCCTGCATGTTCTTCGTAGTCCTTCAAATGCGTGCGGTTGGTGGTGCCGACCTCGCGCAGGGTCGCGCCGGCATGCGCCATGATGTCGGGGATGCGGAAGGCGCCGCCGATCTCCACCAGTTCGCCGCGCGAGACGATCACTTCGCGTCCCGGCGCCAGCGCGTTCAGCATCAGCAGCACGGCGGCGGCGTTGTTGTTCACGACCGTGACGGCTTCGGCGCCCGTCAAGGCGCGCAACTGCTCCTCGACCAGGTCGTCGCGGTCGCCGCGCTTGCCGGTCTCGATATCCCATTCCAGGTTCATCGGCCAGCGCAGCGCTTCCACCACCGCCTGCACCGCCACGTCGGGCAGCAGCGCGCGGCCGAGGTTCGTGTGCAGCACTGTGCCGGTGAGGTTGAATACCGGACGCAGGCGCGACAGATTCGCCGCCGCCAGCCGCGTGCCGAGCAGGGCGACGATGCCGTCCACGGAGACATCGGCCTCAGGATTGGCAACAGCGCCGCCACGCAGTGCAGCCCGCAGCGCGTCCAGCAGCGCACGCAAGGCCTCCACGGTCTGCTCGCGCCCGTAGCCGGCGATCAGCCCCTGGCAAGCCGGCGCGTCCAGCAGGACGTGCACGGCCGGCAGGCGCGGCATCGGCGTGGCGGCGGCCCCGGTCACGCGTTGTCCTTCAGCCAGAGTAGCGGGTTACCGCTGGCGCGCGCGTAGCCGGCTTCGGACACGAGCACGTCGAGCAGCAGGCTGGCCAGGTCGTCGGCCAATGGCTCGACGTGGTAATCGTGTTCCTGGTTGAAGATCTTGCGGTAGGTGCGGCAGTCGTCGCAGGTCTCGGCGCGCGCCACCTTGGTCGGGTCGTTGGCCTTGTCGAGCGTCTTGCCTTCGCCGGCGGCGGCCACGTTGGCCGCTTGCGGGTCGGCGGCCTGGTCGACCAGGCCCTGGTAGGCCACCTTGCCGTTGGCTTCGCAGCACGAGCACTTCACGCGCACCATGTGCCATTCGCTTTCGCAGCAGGCGCAGTGCAGGTAGCGGTAACCCTGCGACTGGCCGCCGATGCGCACCACGCTGGCGACAGGCTGCGAGCCGCACACCGGGCACAGGGTGCCGGTGACCAGCGGCTGGGCCCAGGCCGGATCGAGGCGCGACGCCATCAGGCTCCAGCTCACCTGCAGGGCGGCGGCGATGAAGGGCGCGCACAGCGGGTCGATGCCGTCATCGTAGCCGTTCAGGACGGCGTCGGCCATGCCTTCGAGCTCGGCGTCGCCCAGGCCGCGCAGCAGGGCCAGCGCAGGCGCCAGCTGCGGCGAGGCCTCGACGCCTGGCTTCAGCGCTTCGAGCAGGGCGGCGAACACTGCGCGCCAGCCGGCGGGACGCGCACCGCTGACCGGCAGCGGCGGCATGTTGTGGTCGTGCGCGAGTTTCATCGATGCCGCGTCGGGCAGTTCGACGCTGGCGCCGGCACTGCCGCTGGCCACGGCTTGCTGGGCGTCGGCCAGTTGCGCCATCAGGCGCAGGTAGCCGCGCAGGGCTTCTTCGACGGGAATGCCCGTCACTTCGCCGGCCGCCAATTGGCGCAGGCGCACGGCGCGCGCGGCGAACAGGGTGGCGGGATGCGGCAGCAGCAGGCGCGGGATGGTGTTGTGATCGAGACCTTCGATCTCGCCGGGTTGGAGTAGACGTTGTACCAAAATAAGCTCTCGAAAAAAGCAGGGCCGGGTCGTGTTAACGAGCCCGGCCCATTGTAAATCAACCCGGAAAAGCGCGTTGGCGCCTCACTGGATTGCGCAGCGCATCAACGGCGCGCGCCTTTGCCAGCCTTGTCGCGCATGAGTTGCTCGAACCAGCGCGGATGGTGCTTGCGCACCCAGCCATAGGTCACGGTGCCGCGCACCATGGCGCCCATCGTGCCCTTGATCCAGATGCCGGCATACACGTGCACGATGATAGCGACGATGATCACGAAGGCAAAGAACGCGTGCAGCACGGCCGACAGGCGGATCACGCCGATCGGGAACAGGTGCGAGAACCAGGCGCGCCAGATCACGATGCCGGTCAACAGCAGGAAGGCCATGCAGGCGATCAGCGTGAAGAACAGCATCTTCTGGCCGGCGTTGTAGCGGCCCACCTTCGGCAGCGCGTGCTCGTTCCCTGACAGGACATCCGGAATCTGCTTCAGCCACTGCTTGTCGCCCTGCTCGAACTGGTTGTGGTGCCAGAAGCGCACCACCAGCACGGCAAAGGCGACAAACATCACCAGCCCGAAGAACGGGTGCAGGATGCGGGTCCACTGGCCGCCGCCGAACAGCAGCGCCAGCCAGGCCATGACCGGATGGAACATGGCCAGGCCCGACAAGCCGGCCAGCACGAAGCAGATCGCCGTGATCCAATGGTTGCTGCGTTCATTGGCGTTGTAGCGCTCGATCAGCGGATTGCCGTCCTTATCTACCATCCCACGCAACTCATGCTTCATGCTTGTCCTCCTCCTGCAGCTGTTTCGCTGCGGCCAGCGCCTCGGCTTCCTCTTCGCGGCTCACCTCGTTCGGACCGACACGGGTGTAGTGGAACAGGCCAGCCAACGCGGCGGCGGCCATGCCGGCCATCGCCAGCGGCTTGGCCAGGCCCTTCCAGATCGCGACCGCCGGGCTGATCGCCGGGTTGTCGCGCAGGCCGCTGTACAAGGAGGGCTTGTTCGCGTGATGCAGGACATACATCACGTGGGTGCCGCCCACGCCGGCCGGGTCGTACAGGCCGGCGTTCTTGTAGCCGCGGTCCTTCAGGTCCTCGATGCGCTCGGCCGCATGCGTCTTCATGTCTTCCTTGGTACCGAACATGATGGCGCCGGTCGGGCAGGTCTTGACGCAGGCCGGTTCCTGGCCCACTGCAACCCGGTCCGAGCACAGCGTGCATTTGTAGGCGCGGTTGTCCTGCTTCGAGATGCGCGGCACGTCGAACGGGCAGCCCGTCACGCAGTAGCCGCAGCCGATGCAGTTCTCCTGCTGGAAGTCGACGATGCCGTTCGCGTACTGCACGATCGCGCCCGGCGCCGGGCAGGCCTTCAGGCAGCCCGGGTCTTCGCAGTGCATGCAGCCGTCCTTGCGGATCAGCCACTCGAGGTTGCCGTCTTCGTTCTCGTGCTCGGCAAAACGCATCACCGTCCACGACTTCGGGGTGAGGTCGGTCGGGTTGTCGTAGATGCCGGAGTTGACGCCGACTTCGTCGCGGATGTCGTTCCACTCCATGCAGGCGGTCTGGCATGCCTTGCAGCCGATGCATTTCGAGGCGTCGATCAGCTTGGCGACGCTGCCGCCCACCGGCGAACGCGCGGTAGGCGGGGTCACGGTGGTGGCCGAGACCCGTTTGATGTCCAACGATTGTAGTGCCATATCTATTCTCCGGTCCTCAAGCCTTCTCGACTTTCACCAGGAATGACTTGAATTCCGGTGTCTGCGAGTTACCGTCGCCCACGACGGGGGTCAGGGTGTTGGTCAAATAACCAGGCTTGGTCAGGCCCTTGAAGCCAAAGTGAATCGGGATGCCGACCGTGAAGGTTTCCTTGCCGTCGATGGTCAAGGCCTTGATGCGCTTGGTGACGATGCACTTGGCGATGATGTGGCCGCGTTTCGACGTCACTTTCACATGGTCGCCCGCCACCACGCCGATCGTCCTGGCATGGGCTTCGCCGATTTCCACGAACTGCTCCGGCTGGATGATCGCGTTCAGGCGGGCATGCTTGGTCCAGGTGTGGAAGTGCTCGGTGAGGCGATAGGTGGTCGCCACGATCGGGAACTCGGCCGCGGTGCCCATCTGCTTGCGGTCGTCGGGGAAGACGCGCGCGCCAGGGTTGCTGATGGCCCGTGGATTATTCGGGTGCATCAGGTTTTTACCGACCGGATTCTCGAACGGCTCATAGTGCTCGGGGAAAGGACCCTCGTTCATCATGCCGCGGGCGAAGAAACGCGCCACGCCTTCGGCATTCATGATGAAGGGGTTCATGCCGCCCACCGGGTTCTCATCCACCTTGAAGTCGGGCACGTCGGCGCCGGTCCAGGCCGCACCATTCCAGCCGATCAGCTTGCGCGTCGGGTCGAACGGTTTTCCCTGCGTATCGCAGGATGCGCGGTTGTACAGCACGCGGCGGTTCGCCGGCCAGGCCCAGGCCCAGTTCAGCGTATTGCCGATGCCGGTCGGGTCGCTGTTGTCGCGGCGGCCCATCTGGTTGCCCGCTTGCGTCCACGAACCCGCGAAGATCCAGCAGCCCGAGGCGGTGGTGCCGTCGTCGCGCAACTGCGCGAAGCCCGCCAGCTGCTCGCCCTTTTTCGCCAACACTTTGCTTGGGTCTTTCGGGTCGAGCACATCGGCCAGCGCCTTGCCGTTGAACTCCATCGCGAGTTCTTCCGGAGTCGGGCTGTGCGGACGCGCGTATGGCCAGGTCAGGTTCAGGATCGGATCCGGGAACTTGCCGCCATCCTTCTGGTAGGCGGCCTTCATGCGCAGGAACAGTGCCGACATGATCTCGATGTCCGAACGCGCCTTGCCCGGCGGCTCGGCGCCTTGCCAGTGCCACTGCAGCACGCGCGAGGACGAGACCAGCGAGCCGCGTTCTTCGGCGAAGCAGGTGGTCGGCAGGCGGAATACTTCGGTCTGGATGGTGGCCGGGTCGACGTCGTGGAATTCGCCATGCGACTTCCAGAATTCGGCGGTTTCCGTTTCCAGCGGGTCCATCACGACCAGGAACTTCAGCTTCGACAAGCCGGCCTGCACCTTGGCCTTGTTCGGGGCCGATGCCAGCACGTTGAAACCCTGGCAGATGTAACCGGTCATCTTGCCCTGGTTCATCAGCTCGATGGCTTGCAGCAAGTCGTAGGGCTTGTCCAGCTTCGGCAGGTAGTCGAAGGCGAAGTTGTTGTCAGGCGTTGCAGCATCGCCCCACCACGACTTCATGAAGGACACGTGGAACTTCTTGTAGTTGCTCCAGTAGCTGAGCTGGTTCGGACGCAGGGCTTGCGGTGCGCGCGCCTTGATGTAGGCGTCGAAGTCCTGTTCGGCTTCGTTCGGCAGGGTCATGTAGCCCGGCAGCAGGTTCGACATCAGGCCGAGGTCGGTCAGGCCCTGGATGTTCGAGTGGCCGCGCAGCGCGTTCATGCCGCCGCCCGCGAT
>Ga0265798_10001916_pt1 | contig 31258 bp, 30 predicted proteins | sample P3T30metagenome_FD_192430 | JGI IMG/M metagenome (GOLD analysis project Ga0265798, IMG submission 192430) | Plant litter microbial communities from East Loma Ridge, Irvine, California - P3 T30 | ecosystem: Environmental > Terrestrial > Plant litter > Unclassified | place: USA: California... | reverse complement strand
TAGCCCTCGGTGCCTTCAAGGTAGGCTTTGACGACGGTGAGTTTGAACTGCTCTGAATACTTGCCCATGTGGACACTCCCAAGGTTGGATTGGCGTCCAACTTCTTGGGGGCAGTCCACGTGTTGCAGTAGGGGAGTGGTTGTCCGGGACAGTCGAGGACTGAAGGAGTCGATGGGTATATGTCCGCCATGGTCTTGAAAGCGGGCGAGGTGATCTCTATCGCATCTGGTATCTATGAAGCGTACGACAGAGACAGCCCTTTCACGGTCATGCGAGACTTCGTTCTCGAGCTATTTGTAGACAAGACTAAGGATGCATTTAAGGTGACATGGAGGTGCCTGGACTCGTGTATGAAGTCCCTGGATGCTTCCCGCCCAAGTCGTGACTTCCGTAATGCCGTGCCCAAAAATCTACTTAGGCGGCTTAAGTGAGTTCGGGCTGGGAGAGGAGAAAGACGACCATTTAAGGTGTCCTACCGTACCCCTGCTCGCAGTTGTTAGCTACCACTATGGCTGCAGTGCTCTGTAGATTGTTTTTAGTCTCAACAAAAGCTCATCGAACGTAATAATTAATACGTCACGCAGGCTGTTTCGGTAACATTCAAAGGAGATTTTCTTTGAATCTTCAACCGGATTTCGTCCTATAATTATGACTATGGGGACAGATACTGCATTGACACGTTCTGTAAGTTTGTTAGCCAATGAAAAGAAATTTTGTTGAAGAGACATTTTTTGGCTTAGTGCCTGACTCACAGAGCCGCTTAGCTCCCTTGATGGTGCATATACGGACGCGCGGTATTCGGTCGAAGATAAAAGTTCTTTCGAAGGAGCCTTGATTTCGATAATTGCTAGACTGGAGGTAGATTCTGATGCCATTACGAAATCGCTAAACTGGCCGCCTTGTCCATTAAATCCTTTGCCACCAACATACGGTTTTTCTCCAATGATTTTGACTGGGTAGCCGAAAGCTAAGTCCAGTATAAAAATATTTTCGGCCAGGAATTGCTGCCAGCGTTCCTCATTGCTATTCGCATCAAGTAGCTTTTCAAAAACCGTGATTAGCTCACTCAAGGTAACGAGTTCAATATCGGCTTTTAGTTTATAGAGGGCTCTCCGTTCATCCTTGGCAAGTGGGGGAAGATTTTTTTCCACCAGATCAACCACTGTTTTTCGGTCACGCTGGGTTAGAGAAGGGCTAGTGCTTCCCAACGCCACCAGTTCGGCCAAGAGATCAGGGGGGAGCTTTCTTGCTTTTGCAGGATATTTATTGGGCATGGATTCATGGAGCAACGATGAATAGCAAAGCAGTTGCATATCGCTCCTGCGCTCGCGACTGTATTTACCATCAAGCTGATCTATTTTTGCCCTGAGAGTTTCAAACCGTTTCTCACTGAGGAAAAACACATCCCCCTCAGCCTCCGGCGCGCAAGGCTCATTGCCACTTATGACCATGATGGTGGTGATTTCGTCAATATCTTCAATAGCGTAGGGTATGTATCTATAGTCGTAGAGGATGCCTAATCCAAATCTCCAGTCTTTGATGAAACCCTTAGGAAGTTTTTTAAGTAGCTCTTCAAGTCCATCTTCTTCGAAAGGTAAGTTTCCGGAAACGTTATCGTCGAAAACAATTTTGGTTATGGTGTTATACTTCGGCTCTCCATAGTTTTGTTTTCCTATCCTGGCTTGTAGTGGGTATGTTATAACTATGTCTCTGTGTGCTTCGATAATAAGCAACCAGGTGAGATCTCTCCCGTTATAGTTCGGCACGTCGCGATAATAGATTTTAGAAGACTCGGCGTGCTCTAGGTCTTTCTCGGATCGCCCAGTAATAATGTTTTCGTTAGCGTCCAGTAGCTCAAATTTAACGAACGGGCCACCGTCATTTCGAAGCTGCATTGCGTATTCAGAGGGCGTCATTGAAGGCATAAAAGATCCATTGTTGAGGTTCTCAGTTTTTTTTGCGCTCTGCGAAAAAATGTTCTGGTGAGAAATAGATTTTTCCGCGCGCACGAGTACACGCCACATAGAGCTTGTTTTTAGTTCTGGGCTTCATTTTATATAGCTGCCCATTTAGGTATTGCTGCCACTGAGTTTCGCTCAGGATAATGCAAACGTCCTCGTAGTGATCTAGACCCTTGCATGCTCCCCAGTTATTTGAATGACATTCGTAGCGGTGGTGCGTATCGTAGAATAGTTTTACAGTGCTGTTGTCGCTGCGAATAAAATCAGCAGAAGTCTGATCTTGAATATTTATTATTTCAGTATGCTTTTGATTGGCCGGGTAAATCTCGATCTTGAGGTTTTCCCTGATGAAATCGCAAACTGTTGTTCCGCATCTCCAGCTTTCCTTGAGTGTTTCCTTGTCGACCTCGTATCCCGCTGTCGTAAATCGTTTTTCATATTTTTCTATGTCTTTATGAAGACTGCAGTTGATGTTTCCATCTCGACTGGTGTCAAAGGTGTGTTGGTAAAAGTCACCAACTAAAAGCATTTCTATCTTGGCAGGAGATAGGGCCATCAAAAAATTAAAGTCGTTTGCAGCAAAGTCCTGAACTTCATCGACAAAGATTTGATCGTAGAACCGCTCCAAGCGTTTTATGACGTCCTCGTATGACCTGGTTTGATCGAGAAATTTCGCAAGTCTGTTGTAGTAGAGCCGTCCACTGGAGTGGCGGTAGTGAGACATTTTGTCTCTGGCCCGAGTTACCGACTCTGCAGGCAGCTTGAGATAGAGGCCTTTGGTTTTCATTTTCTGCTGGAGCATTGGGCGGTAACAGAAACCATGCAGAAATGAAAAATAGGTCATAACACTGATGTGGCTTGGAATATACCCAAATTTTTCCATCACCTTGTTTCGGAGATGCTTGTAGTTGTTTTCAGTGTAGGTTATGAGGATGGCGCGTTTGCCTGCGTTCAGTCTGTTGATAATCTCGCTAGTTTTCCCAGATCCAGCGACCGCAAAAATTACTCTCTTATCCATGATACTGCCTCCTTGATGTAGTCGGGAGCAGTTAGGTTTTGATGATTATCTTCGAGCAGCGCGAAGGCCGCCTCTGCCTTGTTCTTCAACATGTAGTCCTGAACGCTTAGCGTCTTTCGATCCTTGCCGAAGAGCTTGTCGCAGATTTCTTTGTTGTCTAGGTACAGACCGACCTCGAAGGTATAGCGCTGGCCATCCTTGTCAGAGAACATTTTGGCGTTGTCGGATGTGTGCCCTTCGTAATTTTCTACGCAGTTCTGTTCATAGTTTCTGTCGTTGTCCCTGATCGCTGCGACCTTGATGTTTAAAAGTCTCGCGAGTTCCAGATAGCGCTTGAAGCTAGTGCCGCCAATCGAAATGATGTGGACTTGGTCGGCTTGGGGTGTGCAGCCACCAGAGATGCGTTTGTATAGTTCCTCCATCAGGATGAACTCAGCGTCACCTTCGACCAAGATGACCTTCTTTGAAAGGGCAAACTCCAGCACATTATTATCTGGCGCTTTCATAAAGAACCCTGCGGTCTTAGGAGAAAGCGCTTTTAGTCGGCCTGTATTTTGAAGAGTCCCGAGCAGTAGTGCGTTACGGAGATCGAGCCTGGAGCAGATGTGGCTGCTGTGAGTGGCGATGAAAAGCTGTGTTGATCCGGTATGAGATAGCTGTTCGACCAACCTTTTCATGTTGGAATGGCTGAGGTGATTCTCAGGCTCCTCAAGCAGCAACACATCAAGGCCTCCTTGCACATCGCGTCGACCTAAAGCGAACTCAGTTTTGATAAAACATTGTGCGCCCTTGCCTCGATTTTCAATCGATATCCCGTCTTGGGTAATGACTAAATCCGTTTCCAAACTCGCCCGTATGCTGCTGCGGATCCCAAACGCATAAGGAGGGAATTTTTTATTGAGTTCAGCTAGCTGTTTGTCCCGGAAGCCTTCCTTGCCTCTCCTGTAAAGGTTCTCAAGTCTGTGTCTCTCGGGAATTTCTGTATTGAGGCCGAAGACCGCTCTTGTGTACTCTCTGGCGGCATATTCACTATCGATCCGAGAACTGTCCAAGTGAAGGTGCTTGAACGGGCGCCGATAGCTGTTGAACGGCTCTCCGGAAAAGGTATGGAAACTGACGGAGTAATATTCAAAAGGAAAGTTTTGGGGGTCGTCCTCTAACATCTGTTTGATCGCAAGATGGTAGTCATCTAATACTGCTATTTTCATCCGTATGCCATCGTAATCGTCACCTGCCTGGTTCTGTCGACCATTCCAATAAGGTTGATCACCCTCTTGCAGGAAAACGTCGACTATCACCACTGGCAAGTCCGAGACTTTCCTCTCGCTATTGAGGAAAGCTAGGACTGCCTGGCGGTTGATGAGTGCTTCAAGTCCTAGTGTCTCTACCCGGCTTCGACTAGCGCCATTCACTAAATCGATTGCGAGCAATACGGTACTTTTGCCTGTTTCGTTATCACCGATGAGCACATTCGTCCCAGGGTCAAAGTCCATCAGGAGAGAAGAAAACTGCTTGAAATTTTGAAGCATCAGTTTGGTGATCGCCGGCATCTCTAATCCTTGTTCGGAGCTTCCATAGTCTGGACACTTGATCGCCCAGGTTGATGCGGGCTTCTGTGATCTGCTCGAGGTGGCATCGCTCGACGAGGCGGAATCTGAAGCTGATAGCCTATTGATACCTAATTTCTCGACTGGGATCGAGTGCTGAAAACCAAAAGACGTTACAAAGTTATAGAGGCGCTAGGGTGGAGGTGAGGGAAGCCATTGAGCGAACTGGTTTAGCGCTTTGCTTCTATACGTCCGGCGTTTGATTAGCGCAGGGGCTGCTGTGCCCCATTGCGATGCTTCGCTAGGCGCCTGCGCAAGCCTAGAGGCACCTTGGCTGTCGATTGGTTTCCCTAGGCAGGGTCAGCTAACCTGACTCAGCTCCCTCTCCCGTCTAAGGGGCGTTGGCCGCTATCAACCCAAGGAAGAATTATGTCAAAGGCAAAGCTCCCCCCAGAGTCCGAGGTAGTTTCCTGGCTAAAACAGATCATCGAGAATGAGGAGTTGCTCGAGTCGATCACAGGGCAAGAAGTGATCACATCCTTGACGGACACTGTTATTCAGGAGCATTTCCTTCCGTGCTTTGGCATCGATTACATCTCTCGACGAGCCTCAGCGGAGGCAGCAGACTTTGTGCTGAGTCGCTTGAGTTTGCTGGAAATCATATCGATCAACACCAGCATTTCATTGACCACTGGAGAGGTGCTACGCCCGGACATTCTTTGTTTCAATCCTGAAACCAAAACGCTGGTGGTATTTGAGGTCAAGCGAGCGAGCGAAACCGAGCGTCAAACTGTCACTGAGCTTGCAGGGTACGAACAGGAGCTTCGAAACATGCTTCCGTTCCTAGGCGGTTTCGACGTGTGCTTTGTAGTCGTAGCGGCTGACTGGTCGACACTTCTTGTTCATGCCGTTGGCAGCATGAACGCCTGGTCTGGTAAACAATGCTTGGCACTCAAACTGACCAATGATGACGCGGGATTCGGCTTGGTAGCTCATCTTCCTGAGGCCTGGCACCTAACCGGTAGTACAAATCTCCCGGTAGAGGCACTTCCCTCAATCGATCTTTATCTCGCTTACAAAGGTATCGACGATGGTTTTGAAGCCGACCAAGACGATGTCGATTCCGTCAGGGAAGATGACGATGACGTAGCATCGCCCCCGAGGGTTGTTCTTACCGCCATGGATGTGATCTCACGGGCTGGGGATAGGGCTGGATCGCATGGTTTTATGATGCTTTGGCGTGACGTAAATGGCTTTGGCCGTGGTCGCTGGTGCATCACCCTTGCGGCCATTGATCCTTACACAATGCACGCCTGGTGCCGAGACAATGGTCTGCCGCAGAGAGAATCGGAAGCAGCAGCTTTTCTTCATGAGCGCAGAGGTGACCTCTTGGGGCAAACGCCCACGACTGTCTATGACATTGCTAAAGCTGCATTTCCGATACTCAAGGAACACTTTGATCCCGAGTTTGGCGGAGATTTCCATTGGCACCTGAAGACACGCCAGTATCGCCATAGAGCTGTACCAACGAGGTTTGATTTCTGGGGTAGCCTCGGACAGCACGCCCGCGAATTTGTGTGCAATCCTGCTGTTCGGAACAATTACATGCCCTTTGTAGGATTCAACCAGTTGGATTGGACGGATCCCGCAGTTGCGATGACGCTAGTGACGAACCTATCACAGGGAAATCCGTTTCCAAGAGGGGTAATCAAGTGCAGCGACGCGTTTTTGGTCGGACGCGTGCTCGGGGATCTCCTAGGTGCAGCCTTCAACACTGCTCCTGATAAGGAGCTAGCGGCGAAATTTGAGCCCTTGGTGGAGTGGGCTCAGTTGGAGGCGCTGCGGTTCGCGATAGAGATGAAGCAAATGTACGACATCACGGAAGAAATAATTACGCCAATGCCCATGCTTTCTAGAGATCCAGCTAAGCGCATGCAGGCCACGGTAGAGCTAGCCCAATGGGTTAGCACGGATCTCATCAGTAATCGGCATCCGTTCCACCAAGCATGCTTTGATCTCGGTTACCGACACGCTTGGCTATTTAACCTGCTGGCGGCGCAACACGCCGATCAGGCTGACCCGAGCGAGTATGAGGCAGCAGCATCAATCATCCGCAATATTGTCATGGGGCTGCTTTCTCGTGCGGAGGGTAGTCAAGGGCAAATGTTCCAATCCTCCGGGTTCGTAGATTTTATGGCTTTCCTTGATCCGTATTTTGCCACTGGGGTCAACCTGAGCAATGCGCGAGAAATGAATGAAGTGATTGAGGCTATCCCAACTGATGAGCTGCTGGCGAGGTTCCCAAAAGCTCTCGTGAATGGCGCAGATTCCATAATCCCCGTAGTCCTACACAGGACTCGTGCGCCTTTCCCCGTCCGAGTTGATTGGGAATGGCTGAAGGGCGGTATCAGGGCGTTGTTTGAAAGTGGGGATCATTGCCCCGCTATCATTTTTAGTCAGGATGGAATGGTAGGCAGTTGTCGTCTGATGGAGCCTTTCAGGCTACTTTCTCCTATCAGTGATCCCGACGCGGAGGTGTATGTCCTTGATGAGTCGTCTGCAGTGAATATCGCGATCAAGATGACGTGGAGTGAGGTGAAGGATTTTCACGACAAGCGTAGTCAGGACTATGCCCAGCGTGATTGGGCCTTATCAAAAAGCTCTTTCCAGTGACATAGCCGCCAGCGCAATCCGTAGTCGTATCACCAAAGCGAATATCCTGGCCCATCATGTGCTCAGACCGGATGAGTCCCATGATCGCAAACATCGGTTATGCTGCGTAGCGATCCGGCGAACAACCATCTTAAGCACCCTGGTGCCCATAGACCAATCCGGTTCTCAACCTGATTATTGTCTATGGACACAAGCTAAATGTGCTTCCAACCCTCTCTGGTTAAGATAAGTGCATACTCCATAAGTTTTTTCGAGCGGGATGGATTACTTTCAAAGCATCTCAGCGCTAGGTGTTGTGCTTTAGCGATCCGGTCTAGCACTAACTTTTTTCCGGCCTCAATCGTCTGAATCTGATCAAGCTTGCAATCTATGATCATATTTTTTGCGCGGTCGGCTTTAGGGGCGTTGGCCTTTATTATGTATATCCAAGACTCCATGATTTCAATGTTTTCGAAGTAGTCATCGAAATATGGATGGATCCAGCGAAATTCACCTGCATGAGCAGTTAAGCCTAGGGCCGTAGCAGTTGTAGCGTCACCCATATCTTTTGTAGATTTTTGCATATTACATGGGTGACATGCTATGGCTAAGTTTACCGGGGAAAAAGTCCATTTACGGTATTTTTCTTTAGACTTGTCGAGGTAGTGCTCGATGTCTTCTGCAGTATTTCGTCTCTCTACTGATATTTTTCTTCTGCAGTATACGCATCTTCCCTGTTGCTGCCTTCTGAGTAATACTCTGAGAGATTGCTTAAGTGGCGCAAAGTTTGTATTGCTCCATTCGATTTTTCCTTCAATGTACTTTGTTATTTCAGTAGCGTGCCTCTTTATCACGTATCGATGATGTGGGTATAGCTTTCCAGGGCCAAATATCATGAATATCTTTCCCTAAGTTCATGGATGCGAGTCAGGGTGCTGAAAAGTGGGTCGTCTTGGTCAAGTTTGATATTTTGATTTAAAAGGGTGTCAGCTGCCTTGATGAAAGGTGCCGGATTTATGTTTGCATCCATTAACGTGCTCAAACATTCCTGTATCAACACTGCTACGGATAGCGATCTAGGCGAATTTAGACCGAACTGTTCTGAAAGGACAGTGTCTGTATTTCTACCATATAGTTCGGATTTTATCCAAGGGTCGTCAGAAGGTAAGTTGCATATAAGGCTGGAGTCGTTTGGAGCGCTGGAGACAATTAGTGGAGAGTGGGTGGCGATAACAGTGGTGCACTCATCAGCCATTTTTCCTATGATTGTCACCATGTCCTGTATTATTTTAGCCTGCCATTGTGGGTGAAGTGAGTTTTCTGGCTCATCGAACAAAACAAGTGTCCCGTCTCGTACGCAAAAACACAGTGCAAGAGTGGTGAGTAGGTATAGTCGCTCGCCTGAACTCAGGTTGGACAAGTTCAGCTCTTCACCATTTTTTTGGAGCACTAAATCAAATAGAGATACCTCGCCATTAGACATGCTGACGAGCCGGTCTTCGGTTTCGTATGTTTGTTCTAGCGTGCTTGATAACTCTATGATGATATCTAATTCGGGTGCGCGGGCATTGTATTTTATTCGTGCCCCTCGTTTGTAGGCAGTTCGAGAGAAGCGGAGTCCTAACTTCCTGCTAAATCCAATTTCTTCTAAAACATTTCCAGCTAGTTCGCCGGAAATGCCGTTGCAACCCTCGCCGATTATGTAGTGTGCTAGTAACCTAAATGGAGCTTTTTCCGAAAGGATATTCCCTTTTGCTTTGTTGCCAAAGTAAAGATAGCTAAATTTTAGATTGTCAGCATCCCCTTGAAGCGGGAACCGATCATATGCAGTTCCAGAAAGGCAAATTATACGCCTGCAGTATTCTTCGGCTGATCCGTATTTGATCAATGATCTGAGGTATCTTGATTTGCCTGTGCCGTTTACGCCGGTTATTATATGGAAGCTTCCTCGGTGCGGAGGATGGTGGTAGTTTTTCTTGTTGTTTTTTTCTGCTGACTGTAACAGGTCTTCTTCGTTTAGCGAGGGTGTGTATAGAACCTCATCATGTATGTACAGTGAGGTAGGGATCTCATGTGTTAGTCGGTTTCTTTCAGACTGAATGTGTTTGTAGCGCTCCTGAGTCAGAGCGGTATTCAGGATTTTGGATGCTTTTGTATATTCTAAATGGGCGCGAGCTATCTTTGAATCAAGCTTTACGATATCGGAATTTATTTTGGCCTGCAGTAACGAATAGCGGGTCGCTGCTTTCTGTCCTGACGCAACCCCTGAAGGTGTCGCGGCTCGAGATGCATTCGACATCGAAGCTAATCTTTTTTGCTCTGCTTCGGCTGCTTGAAATGCCAGCTTTGTCCTTTGTACTTGTAGATCGGCGATTTCTTTTTGGCGCCTAACCACCTCATCACGGTAATGCTCTGAATTCATCTTTTGATATCCCCCCTCTACACGCCGCCCAATTGTTCATATAGAAAAGCTAGGTATTAGCTTTCGGCTAAATCTTTTGGTCTTAGGTGACGTTAAATTCGCCACCCCTGATGCCCCAAAACATCTTGATTGTTATCGACGTTTATTTCGCTCCTGCTGACTCAATGGCGGCTCCTTGTCGCGTCTTTGGTACTCTGTGGTTGGTGGCGGGCTTGGTATTTTCTGCTCGCTACTTTGTGGCTTTTTTTCATTTGTCATGCGATTAACTCCCTGATGATTGTAAGCACGGCGAGTAGAGCAAATGCGCCCGCTCCGATTGTGATTTCCTGGTAGGCCAAATCTAGCGGCTTCGACTTTTCGTCGATAGCCGTCTTGAGGATCTCGAGGGTATCGACATAGCAATTATAGATGTGTGCTTTTTGCGCCTCGTCATCAACGGCCTTCAAATATTCTGCCGTTTCGCGACTCGAGGGCAGGCTTGGATAGGCCTTGATACTTAGGGCGCTGAGTGCGTGGCCCCAAGCACAGGCAATAGCGAACGCTGCCACGGCAAATGCTACGAACGCACTCACGGCCAGCGGAGTCTGTACCTGAAAGATAATCCCATTTTTCAACGCCGCTAAAGCGCTAAGCCCAGCAACCAAAACTGACACTGCGGTGAAAAATTTAGCGCTTTTATTCTCTACCTGATCGAAGCGACTTTGCTCTTCTTTGAATCTGTCTTTCAGGTACGAAATCGTTTCATCCATTGAAGCGCTAACCTCATGCTAAGCGGCTCATAGACGCCATCGCCCATGGGCATAATCACGGTATAGTAGCGATATGGAAGCATCCGCAGAAAGGGATTTGTTATGAGCACCGATCAGTACCGTACGCAGGTAGCCAATATTCAGAAAAGCATTGCCAAGCTTCAAGGCGAAAAAGCCCAGAAGGTCGATGCCGCTGCGAAAGCAGGTAAGAAAAAACATGACGCCTTGGCGGCAGCAGCACGCACATCTTCGGCGTCGACCGCCACGTCTAAACTCCGGGAAGCGACTAGGTACGCCAGTGAGCAGGCCAAAGCCGAGACAGAGGTTGGCAAAATTGAAAAGAAGGTTGCCGATGAGCATAAGAAACTCGTCGCCGCACAGAAGCGTCTTGAGGATGAGCTGAAGCGAGAGCGCAAGCGTCAAGATACTGCGCACGCTAGGCGAATCACGGAAGAAAAGAAACTTATGGCTGAACAGAAACGCACCGCCGTCCAGCAAGAGCGTGTACTTCGCGACCTAAGCGAAGGCCTTTCAAGGCACGAAAATCTGCACGTTCAAACCGCTCTGGAGATCGAGCGCCTGAAGGCTCTCCCAGAGAAGATCACCGTCGTTTTCTTCGCCGCTGATCCTGGCAGCGACTCCACAACCAAGCTTGGACTTGATGAAGAGGCCCGCCTAATCGGTGAGCGGATCCGTGCATCAGAACATAGAGATGTTCTGGTTTTTCACACAAGGTGGGCGGTGCGACCGCGAGATGTGCTTCAAGCCATTAATGAATTGCAGCCAACCGTGGTTCATTTCAGTGGCCATGGAACAAGAGCAGATACGCTTGTGCTACAGGACGATCAAGGAAATGAAAAACACGTCACCAAAGAGGCCATCGTCAGTGCCATCGCACTTGGTGCGGAGAGTGTAAAGCTAGTGTTCTTTAATACCTGTTTCTCCTTCAACCAAGCTCAAGGTTGTTTACATCACGTACCCGCGACCATCGGCATGAACAGAGATGTCGGGGATTTACCTGCACGGGTTTTCTCTGCGCAGTTTTATTCGGCGATTGGTTTCGGGCTTTCCATCACCAAGGCATTCGAGCAGGCTAAAGCATTGGTGGCAATGGAGACGCCTGGTGAGGAATCGATACCTGAACTTTATGTCCAAGAAGGTTTGACTGAAGAGATGCTGACGCTCGTTAGGCCGCCTTCACTTTAAACAGTGGGCCAGCTGTTCTGATTTGACCATCACGCTGCGTTGGTATGACCGGTAGAGAGCGACCCGAGGCCGCCCTTCAGAGAGGCCTGCAATCGTCCAGAACCGTTCACTCAAAGTACAAACTGCTACCTACCAAGCACGGAAATTGTGGCATTAAAAAAGGCTACGTAGCCAATTTTTCCCTTTACCTGTCTATAACTTCATAGTTTATGGTTTACGCCATGGGACGAGGGAAAGGTCATGTATCGCATTTCTGAATTGGCGCTGAAAGTGGGATTGAGTCGCTCTACGCTGCTCTATTACGAAAAGTTGGGTTTGATCTCATCCAAGCGGCAGGCCAATGGTTACCGCGCATACTCAGAGCATGATCTTCAACAGCTGAAGTTGCTGCAGCAGCTTCAGGCTGGTGGACTGACTCTAAAAGAGTGCCAAGCGTGCTTGGACACCCGTTAGACAGGTCGTTGTTGCTTGAGCGTTTGCAGACCTTGGAGCAAGAAATTGCGGAAAAACAACAATCCAGAGATCTGCTCGCCGCGATGCTGGGAAAGTCGTCAATGCGTGGCTGTCCTCGATGCCCTGGTGTAGTCTGAACAGTCCAGAGGGAGTCCCAATTTTATGATCGAACAGCTCTTCAAAGCGCTACATCACTACAACGAAGCATACCGTGAACTGATCAACGAAAAAGCGATGCGGCACACGCCTGATCACGGCGACTTCGAGGTCTTTATTCAATCTGCGCTCAAGCTTACAAAGTCTGAAGACTGGGGCTTCATTTGCTCATCGATGGACATTATCAACGACAGCCTTTTAGGCATTGAGCATTTTTGCAAGTATGGCCTTGATGGCCCCACGAAGTATGACGACTTCGGAGAAAAATACATCCGCTTGTATGGCGTCTTGAACGCCACGTACATCCAGCAACAAGCCCTGCTCAACCTACACCGGATTGCAAACGTCATGAACCTTCGTGACATTGAGAGCAAAGTGGCAAACCTTCAGGTACGTGAAGTCAGGAATAAACTTGGCGCGCATAGTGTCGATTATGCTAATCGCGAAGCTGGAAGCACTGAAAGCTTTGTTCCAGTTCGATTTACCCTTTCAGGTATGCGCTGTGATTACTACAACAATACAACGCTACAACACACCGAAGTAGATCTAAAAGTAATTCTCGGTGAGCATATCGAACTGATGAATGATATGTATGACGCCATATATCGGAAGTCAGTTAACACAATATATAAATCCAACAAAGATAAAATTGAAGAACTTCTAGAGAAAATCGACGATGCCAAGGTACTACGAAATGGCGGCATCGTCATGAGAACACCGGACGGGAAAAGAATCTTTATTACAGCATTCGAGTCAGATAAATAGGAGTAAGGCTCACAATCACCTAGACGTAATAGAGGTAAACCTATCCAGGAGAAGGGTTAGCTCTCCATCATATGATGTATCTTCTGTCGCCTCCAAGAATCCAACCATGATTGCTAAAGTAGGCTGCGTACAAAAGTTAGCTGCACTAAATACCTCATCTTTAGTGCCAGGCCCAAACCTGTAGCCACTCCACGTGTTATTTTCCTTGTCGGAAACTATATAGCGCTTAAGAGAAGATGCTGAATAGTGCATGGCATCGTCGGAAAGATGCTTGTACATTAGGTAATGGTTAGAGAGCGACGACATTTCGGCAATGTCTTTCCAGTTAAGATGGCGGCCCTTTTCCCCAGATATTCGTTCATCCATAGCGGCTTCAACGTCAGCAGTTAGGGAATAACTGCCATTTTTTAAAGCTACCGCCTGACCCCGTTTGGCTGCTAGGTTGTCGTGTTTCAGTAATGGGATGAACTTATCCGGATTATCTATCAGGGCACCGATACAAAATGAATTCTCATATAGACACCTGGCCATGATTCTTGCTTCTACTACCATGCCGCGCTCAAGATTCATGACTGCCGACTGAAAATTGCTCAGTGACCTAATGGCAGAGAACATGGTTAGCACCTTTACGTCCATGGTTTTACCGTGATGCTTTTCAAATCCTGAGATGACTATCTTTTGCAGGAGCTGGTTGATATCCCTGAGCAGAGAAAACCACTCAGGATTTTCACCAGTAACATGATCAATAGTTTCTTGTATGTCGCCATTCAGAAATCCATGGATATTAAATCCGGTATGCCCTGTCGCATCGGTGCTCAAATCGATCTCCATTCCTGATGATTGCATAATCAGCTTAGGGTAGCAAAAGCTAAGGAATTCGTGGCCTGCATTCAAGCATTACTAGGCAGATGCTCCATTCTTCCTGCGGATCAAGCGCAATGTCGGAACCTAGCCCCCCGGTTGAGCCGGGGGGGGGGATTAACAGTGGGGATAGGTGATGAGGATGATCGGGATTGGTTGAGTTGTTGGCGCGGTAGGTGGAACGATGGCTACAGTGATGTTAACGGCCAGAAGAATGACAGCCTGAAAGCCTCCAGGCATTGTTAGGAAGCATCCTTTCGTTCAGTATCTTCAGATTTAGTCTTAAAACTATTCAGCTAATGTCGCTGAAGTCACAAAATTCAAATGCACGGAATAATTTTTGCTGACTGAGATGTGTTGTGTAAAATGATTTTAATGCGGTGAATATGTCGTAATCAGGCTCGCTTATACGCCAGTTTAGTACAAGGTATTTGTCGTAAAATATGTAGACGTCCTCCCCATGTTCTACGTGTTTAGGGTTCTTATCAACTAGCTGAGCAAGATTCTTGCTTTCCAATAGGGTAATAATACTTTCGAAGGAGGAGCGTTCGTCTGCAGTGAGGTAAAGCTCGAGCTCTTGGATGTTTATTTCAACTTGCCAGCTCTGCCATCCTGGTTGAGATGCGTACTGGATCGTTTTTGCAATAACGTTCCTGGCTATCAATGGTAATTGTGAGTAGTGTTGCGTAAACTCATGTATTTGCTTCAAAACTATGTTGCCGACAATCGTTGGGTCGCCTAGGCTATTCCAAAGATTAAGATGGGTGATAAAGTTGGATGGTTCACTCTGGGGTATCGAATAGGAATTGTAAGCGTAGCTGCTAGCTGGTTGTTCACGTGTCTGGGGGAACCAAGCGCTTAAATTTGATTGGACTTCATTTTTTATGTATGTAATTGCTTCATTATTTAGAGATGAGATATCTCTTAAGAGTTTAGGGGTTGCAATTGTCTTTATGGTATATTCGCGATAGCTATTTTGCTTTGGTGTATAGATTTCTGTTGATATGAATAGAAACCAAATCTCTTTGTTGGTTGAGATTTCGTTTGTTATTACTTTGTCAATTGTTGTGGTGATCTTTTGCCAGTTTTGAGTTGTGGTCACCTGAACGCCGATTCCACCGCTTCCTTCTTGCCAATCAATAGCGGGGAAGTTTTTGTGTGTGTGGTTCAAGTTTGTGAAGTTTTTACCGTAGGTCATGTTTACGATGCGTAGTAAAGAGTCTTCGGCACCTTTTGCTTCGTCGAGTAAATTGTTCTGCGCCTGAAAAGTTACATATGATGCATATGATAATAGAGTGCTGGAAATAAGCTCTAGGTTACGACCCCGATCTGTAAGCATTACGATAGCTCCGTTAGTCAGGCCCGAATAGTACCAAAGGTAAAATCTTAGATAAATGGCATAGTGCTACTTCGCGGGAGCGAAAGATTATCGGCTGGTTGCCTTTTGGACGGTTTGTGGCATAGATGAGTTGAACCGTCACACTGCCGCGAAAGGTGGGGATTCAGCCGAGTCTCTCTAGCATCCTAAGCCGCAGGCTTTGCCGCCAGGGAGGTTTGGTGCCCCTCTACATCACAGACTTCATCGACGGCTGAATCTGCGGCGTTGAATGATGGACTTTACTCCATCGAGCCATCACCTGCCTGAGAGGATGCGCCTGCCAGCGATATGGGCTCATGCTTACACAGTCTGGAGGTAACGATTGTCAGCCAGAAAGCAACCACTGGATGACTTGAATACAATTGTCATGATGCCAGATTGGCATAACTATTGGCAGCGAAGATATTAGCTTGCCCAAAGTTTGGCAATATTGGGTGCAAGATTACAATTGCGGGGATTTTGTATGGCTAAGAAGCCTGCAGTACCCGAACCCGAAATTCTTCCTCTGGTCGAATAAGGTTACCCTCGCCCACGACTGCACAAACTCATAATCCAAAACTTTAGGTAAATTGCGTCAGTCCCGGTAGAGATTGAACTGGATGACATTGTTGTATTAGTTGGCGCCAATAATGCATGCAAAATTAATATCTTGCGAGCTTATGAAATTGTCGCTTCTGGTCAAAGCTTAGAGATGAATTGCAATAACCTGCTTAACTCAATACGGAATCAAGCAGGTATTCTGGGTGTTTGTCAAAGAAACGGCTCTGGGTTTCTATAAAGTCGGCAGGAATAGCGCACTTCGAAATAATATGGAGTGTATTTTTCTCGAACTCGGTACCGTTGTAATCCATGGAGGCGAATCGATTCCACTCTTCGCCGTTTGAGCAGAGTAGATCGAACAAAACAATTTCTTTGCTAGAGTGGCACGTGTTACGCATCTCACTAGCAATTATAGGAAGACTAGCAAGGGGGTTCTCATAACTGGTAGCGGTGACTACCGTCATGGTTCCTGTCCTAGTTTCTAGTCTTCGTATGTCAAACATTTGGTGTACCAATATTTAGCTATACAGATTCTTGATGTGGACGTAAGCCTCATCACACAATGCCACGGCGTGAGTGATGTTGCTAATCACCCGGCTCGCGGAAGCCATTTCTTCCATGTGGAACAAGCCGTGGCGTTGCTTGTTGAAAAACGTATAAGCATTGCCAAAATCTCCCGTCAGTTTAGCATCATCCACGTGACCATGGTATTCCTGCTTGAGGTTGAACTGGTTACCGGTCTTGGCGAAGAAACCGCCAAAGCTATCTTCCTGATGTGAAAGGTTTTTCTCGGAAAGTCTCTGTTTGATTGCACCTTCAAGGCTGCGGAGCTCTGGGTAGACCAGCATGCAGTAGTCCGGCAGCGTTGGGCTCGCCAGCCTCACGCAGAGGCTTGCGAGCAGGAGCTTGCGGGTGGTTATTGGCAGACTGGCGAAGCAGGTACCAAAGCTAGCCTTGAGCACACTCTCCGCGACCTCGGCGCAGACGAACTCGGAGCGATTTTCGTCCTTTTTGAACAGGATGCTCTCGAGGGCGTTGATCTCCAGGATCTCGGTGAGCAAATAGCTCAACTGCTGATAGCAACTGAGTGGACGGCCTTGGATCTGCAGCTTGTTGGTGGTCTCATGCTGGGTGACGGTCAGCTCGTCGGAGTGCTTCTTGGACTTGAGCTTCCAAATATGCCGCCGGTCAAGGCCTGTATACGAGTCGATCCCAATGTCCGCTTCGGCTGATTCGGTGAGTTCTTTGATCAGTGCCTCGGCATCAGACAGATCGATGCCTTTGATAGCAAGGTTGATCGTCACGAATTCATCAGGGTGGATCGTTTCGTAAAGAGCGTCCGCTAGCTTCTGGCCGAGCTCTTGGTTCTTCCCCACCTTGTATTGCAGGGTGGACGCACCGTTGTTCGTGAAGAAGATGTCAAGCGTTGCGTCTTCAATCCCTGTACTTCCAACGACTACACGCAGGCCGGAAGTCCCAGGTTTATCGCCATACGCCCTGAGCTTCAGTCCATTTTCTCCGAGGAAGCGGTGAGTCGTTTCTTCAATGATGCACCGTTTCAGGTTGATGTTTTTGTAGTCGCGTTCGGTCACGTCACAGTCCTTTGCAAGGGTTCGGTAGAGCAGGGAGACCGGAAATATGGCACGACGAGAACCAGGCGTCCAATAGGCAGCCAGCCTGATGCGAGCGCATCACTGTCGTAGATCAACAGGATGGGGAAGCACAGAACGTTCAGCATTTCGTCCACTGGGGCGTTGCGGTGTAAGGCTTTTTTTAAGACTTCGGCATTAAGCTCGTGATGGTGCGGCTCACACAAATTGATGACAATCTCGCACTCCTTCGAAAGCGCTGTCTCCGAAATGGTGGAGTGCGGTTCACCGACAAACTTACCTTATTCTGTCGATGCTTCGCGGGATGAGCGAGCATTTAATGAACGTTGGAATTTTTGTAGTGAACGATAATGTTGTTGAGATGATAATCAGATTTTATTTTTAGCAGTTGTTCTTTGATTTTGGCGTCAATTATTTTATTGATAATTGGGTGTGTGCTAAAGTTCTGGCGAATAAAAATTAGATAACTTGAATCCAGCTCTTCAATAATCTTGACCAAGGTCGGAAGATTGTGAAGTTCTGGTGCCTCTCCGAGAAGGCAGCTCTTGAAGGTATGAGTGTGCATGTCGGCCTCTAAGCTAATAAATAAAGTTTGCCGAATTAGTAGCGTCTTGAGGTAACAGTCAGCGTCACTTGTCGCTACTGTTCGGCTGAATTGTTGAAGCGGTTTTCAGCAGTTTCATTAATTGCTTAGGCCTGAGCAATTTGGTAAGCCTAGGGCTAGGTATAGCCTATTTTTTTCACCTTGACAAATTCCATTGTGCTCCAGGCTGGCATCGCCGACGTTGGCAGCGCTTTCTTCATGGCGGATCAGTCTGATATGTCTCATTGACCAAATACCCTCCAGTTTTGTCCCGCCTGTACGTGACGAAATGCGGCTTCTGCTAACACAGCCCCGGCATTTTCAGAGTTCCGCTATGATGGCTTTCTGTCCGACCTCTAGATTTTGCTGCAAGGATCGAATGCTCATGACGCCCCCAAAATACGAACTTCATCTCTTAGGTTGGCATGGTTTTCAGCAACTTTGCATGGCAGTAGCCTCAACAGTTTTGGGCCAAACAGTCGAGACGTTCCTTGAAGGAAATGACGGAGGCCGCGATGGTGGGTTCAAGGGAACGTGGTCTCCTCAGCCAAACGAGTTGTATGCAGGCGAATTCGTCATCCAGTGCAAGTTCACATCTCGCCGTGATCACAATCTCACTCTATCTGATGTGACTGGTGAGCTTGAAAAGGTGCGCAGACTCGTCGCCAAGGGAAAGTGTGATGTCTATGTTCTGATGACAAACGCAGGCTGGACAGGGGATAGCAATCTCAAAATACGGTTGGCGTTTGAGCATGCTGGGGCCAAGCACGTGCTTTTGCTGGGCTCTACCTGGATCTGCGAGAAGATCCAGCTGAACAGTGACCTGCGCATGAACGTGCCCCGACTCTATGGTCTTGGCGACCTTAGCCAGATCTTGGATGGGAGACGTTACAAGCAGACGAAGGCGTTGCTGACGGAGCTTCCCGACTTTTCAAAGCTAGTGGTGACGGGTACCTATCGCAAAGCGCTTCAAGCCCTTCAGCAGCATGGTTTTGTTCTTTTAGTTGGAGAGCCAGCAGCAGGTAAGACAACGATTGCCTCACTCATGGCCATGTGTGCGATGGACAAATGGGGAAGTCTAGTATTGAAGCTGGAGAGGCCTGAGCAGATAAGAGATCACTGGAATACTGAAGAAGCATCGCAGTTCGTATGGGTTGATGACGCCTTCGGGGCGATGCAGTACGAAGCAGACTTGGTGATGGAGTGGAACCGAATTCTTCCTGCTCTCACGACCATGATCCGAGGTGGGCATCGGATAGTTCTGACCAGCCGTGACTACATTTACAACAGCGCACGGCGTGACCTCAAGAAAACAGCATTTCCTCTGATGGAAGAGAGTCAGGTTGTCATCGACGTGAAAGAGCTAACCTCCCAGGAAAAGTCTGAAATCCTCTACAACCATGTGAAGCTTGGAAACCAACCACAGCGGGTTCGGACGATCTTGAAGGGGTTTCTTCCTGGAGTGGCAGCTCACAGTCGGTTCGCTCCCGAGACTGCTCGGCGCTTGGGAAGCGTTGAATTCACCAAAGCGCTAAAGATTGACCAGAAAAATATCGACGAATTTGTCGCTAAGCAGGAGCGATGGCTCGTCGAGACGATGCAGGGCATGGATGACGAGAACCAGGCCGCACTTGCTCTTCTCTACATGAAGCATGGAGCAATCGAAAGCCCGGTGAGTCTGTCTAGCGGCGAGATGCAGACAATTGAAAGGCTGGGCGGTAGCCAGGCCGGGTGTATCCGAGCACTGGAGAGCCTCCGGGGTAGTTTTCTTCAGATGGCAGATACGGCTGATGGACGTTTCTGGCGATATAAGCATCCTACGATTGGGGATGCTTTTGCGTTGATACTCGCCCAAAGTCCTGAACATCTGCAGGTTTTTGTGGATGGAACACCGATTGAGCGGTTGATGGAACTGGTGACATGCGGCAACGCAGGGGTTCAAAACGCTACGATTTTGCCTTCAAGTATGTTCGCAGAAATCGCGAACCGGTGCTGTGAATACGTTGCATGCGAGGGCGACATGGAGCGCACGAGGCGGGGAAGGTTGTATTCTTTTCTGCAGCGCAGGACAAATGACGTGTTCTTAGAGCTCTATTCGAAAACCGATGGAAAGCTGCACTCCAGCTTGGTTCGTGACTTCGCGATAAACCTGTTCACGAGGTCGTCTGATCTAGCTCTCCGTCTGTTACGGCAAGGGCTCTTACCTGAGTCAGCGAGAGAAGCGATTTCCACCAAGATTCGGGATTTTGTATTTGATCATGATGAGCTCGGGCACATCTACGATAACGATATGCATGAGTTCTTCACTAGCCACGAGCGTGAAGACTTTTACAGCGATGTACAGAAATATGTACTGTCTGACCTGGACAGAGTTCGCCAATCCCTGCAGGAGTCGTATTCCTATGAAAACGATCCTGATTACCACTTTACTGATTTCATTGATGAGCTAGAAGGGATCTGTGCGGCCTTCCCGGAATGGCCCGGGGTCGAGGATGTGGTCGATATCCAAAGGCGTCGAGTTGACGATTGGATAAGTGAGGTTTCGCAGGAGCGGGGCGAAGAACCTGCAGTCGGACGCAGCGATTTAATCCGGCCCTCTGCGCAAGGGGGAGGGCGGAATATCTTCGACGATGTCGATCTTTAGACTAGGTAAACCAAGGTTAAAGGACTACGGAGGAGAGGATGAAGCTATTTTTGGACTGTGAGTTCACTCGGCTCAACCGAGACACGAAGCTGATTTCCCTGGCACTCGTGTCCGAAGCCGGCCATGAATACTACGTCGAACTCACAGACACCTACCTAGTCGGAGACTGCAGCGACTTCGTGATCCAGAACGTCCTGCCTCAGCTCAATCTAGCTGCGCACGGGCAAACCTTGGTCGAAGCTCAAACCTCAGTGCTCGCTTTCCTGAGCAACCTTGAAGGCCCGCTCGAGATTTGCTCGGACGCTCCGGATTGGGACTGGGATCTCTTCTGCCGATTGGCCTACGTAAATCATCGTTGGCCAGCTAACGTCGCCAATCGTCCAACCAACCTGATCCTGCTGTTCAGGCATCTCGAAGCGGATGATATCGGCAACGGGACGCTCCCCGAACTTCCACATCACGCGCTGCTGGATGTTCGCCTCTTAGCCGACCTTTATCGTCGACTGACTGCCGGTTTCAATCGAGGCACTGAACATGGCTGATGATCTTCGTACACGTGAGTCTGTCAGGCGCAAAGCTCTCTGGACACTGTCGCACCTGATGCCAAGCGATCCGAAGGCTGCCGCGATTCTGGATGTCCTAGACGACATCGAAGACCAAGAGCGCGTCGACTTGAACCGGAATCATCAAAGCGTCGATATCGATGCTGTCCGCAAAGCAGTTCTGATTGAGCGCCACAGTACCGGAATGAGCATTGTGCGCGAGGCAGTATTCACCAGCATGGCGTGAGCGTATTTTGCAAGCGAGCATCCTAATGTCAGTCACGCGCCGTTGTGCGATGGGTCAGATGCCGTTGACGATTAAGAATTGATGGATTTGAGGAGAAATATAGAAGATGGGCACGGAAGTTACATTGAAAATGGGAGGCGTGTGCATCGATTGGAGCAAAAATGGCCCAGGTAATGATCATGGGCAGCTATTTCAAAGTCACCACCAGAAGCGAGTCACTTGCGACCAGCTGGATTACAGCTATCCAGACCTTCCTTCGGAGTTCGTTGCTTCCATGGAGAGATCGATGTGTGCCTTGCTTAAAGACGTATTCCCTAGACTAGAGCTTCTAGGATTCACACTGGAAGCGGTGCGAGAACAATACGACTCCTATGTTTCGGAGTGGGAAGAAACGCTGTATAGAATTCTTGAGGCCGAGGAAGCAGAGCTCATTGGCAGTTTCTTGAGCTTTGACGAGTTTTGCGAATTTGTAAAAAGTCATCCTCTTAAAGCTCTCGACGGATCGTACGATTCTAAATTCGTGATGACAGAACAATTCGTTAACGACCCCAGAACCTCAAAAGTGCCCGTTAATATCAATAATCTGGCTTATTCCGAGACGAGTCTATTTGGCGCTCTTGTTGGCTTTCTTCATCCTTATGCAGTATTGCGAGTGTGTGCGGAGTGTGAGGAAAATTTGGATTCAGAAATCCTTTGGAATTGGGGGCCAGTTGTCGAGGAAGGTTATGCTGAAGAAGCTGATTTTCAACCAGGAGCTGGCCGAAAGCATGCGTTCCTAATCGCCACTGAAGGCAGTTCTGATGTTCATATAATAAAACATGCCCTACATCTGCTAAAGCCTGAGATTGAGGATTTTTTTAGATTTATCGATGTTAGCGAAAGCCATCCATTTCCGGGGACTGGAGGCTTGGTGAAGTTTGCTGATGGTCTAATAAAGATTGATATCCAAAATAATGTTATTTTTGTTTTCGATAATGACGCTGAGGGCTATGAAGCATATTTGAAGATAACAAGAATGCCGTTGTTGGCAAATATGCGAGTAATGCTGTTGCCAGAGCTTAAGGCCTTCGAGTCATTCTTAACGAAGGGGCCAGGCGGGGAGTCGATGGCTGATATTAATAAGAGAGCAGCTGCAATTGAGTGTTATTTGGATTTGACAATAAGTGGTTATCCTCAGGCTAAGGTAGTGTGGACGACTTACAAAAAAGACTTGAATGCATATCATGGAGCTCTTGAGCATAAAGAGAGCTATGCTAGAGACTTTTTTAAGCAGACCGACAAGTCCATTTTGAACGGCGACTACGACACTTCTAAGCTCAGCGCACTTCTCGATGCTTTGATTCAAGAATGCTTTGCGATTGGAAAGATTTCAGCGCAAGAGTATGGCTGAAGAAGCTTTAACTGGGACGCATTTGCTGGGTCGGCTCTCTGTTAACAGCAGCAGGAATGATTTCAATCGCTAAGCTGGATGATCCTGGGCCGATGGGCAATCCGATAGTTTCGTTGCGTTTCCCGGTCAGCTTTTTCGGGCCGTGTACCTTTTCGATTTCAGTGGTCGACCGATCTACATTATTTCCCATCAATCGTACGCTTATCGACAAGTGAGCTTGAAAGTCGAATGCTCGAAGTATCATCTGTAAGTGGGAGCGTGCAAGCAAGTATGCACGCCCCACACCCCTAAGCATTAGTCTCGTATGTACCCGCTGACATAGTGCTCATGGCAATCGTCGCAAACGAACCCTGACTCAACCTCATGCGTTGCCGGCTCGCCACATTCGCATTCTTCACGGGAGATCCGGTGCGCGCTCTGACAACTAGGGCAGCGCGGGCTTTGCCGGTTCAGCTCATCGTCGACTGACTCGAAATCAGCCTCTGACGTGATGCACCCGCAATCGAGGCACTCGAAATCTTCCAGCTCTTCGTCGGATCCGTTGCTATCCCACATCTGAACGCCGCTCATGACCGACCCCCTTTGAGAAAACCAGGAATACGCATTTGCGGTTGTGGGTCAGGGTTGAACTCGCTGAAGTGCTCCCCCAGGATTGAGTCGAACCCGTGTGCTCGAAGGGTCTCAATGATCACGTGGCTAAGCGGCACCATACCATGACTCGTCTGCATCATCCGGTGAGTGGCATCGCCGAGCACATCGCGGAAAATTTCCGTCGAGTAGTCATCGCCGCCGTCGATAGACAGAAGCGCACACTGCGCAGCACCGTAGTAGTCTTTCTTGAAATGCAAAAACTCAGCGAGCACGCGTATAGCTTCGGGTTGCTTGTTTTCATACGCCATAAGCAGGTACTCAACACACTCAACCTTGTAGCCACCAGCGTCCGAAGCTAGGAAAAGGCCTGCCAGGTACTGAGAGTACACGTGACCTTTTTTTGCGAGTGACTTGTATTCCTTCAGGGTGGCTTCAGGCGTCCACACAGGAAGGTGCAGGAAAATATCCTTGTCCTTGTGGTACTCATCGCTCATCGGATACTGACTAAGGTTCTCCGAAAACGCGGCCTTGAACCGGGCGATGACCTTTTTACGGGCATCGCTGACCAGATCAGAATAGGAGTGACCGTATTGCTCTTTGGCGTAGGTATCGAAGGCCACACCGATCTTCGTACCCTCCGGTGCAGCCTTGAGAGCAGCCTCGCGAAGGTCTTTTACCTTGACCTTGATGCCCTTGTAGGGAATCGAAAGTGTGAGCTTAGAGGTATCAATCGCCTTGACGAGATGATCGAATGGGTTGCGCAGATGCATGAGATTTGAGATCTCGATGTCATGCTCACTCAGAGGGGCTCGTGCCCAGGCGTTCATCTTGTCTTTGCGGGTTTTTGGCTCATGGTTGTCAAAGCCAACCCGTGTGCCAGGCAGGATAAAGTCATTGCTGTCAAAGACTTTCTGCTGAATCGGTGTCCGTTCTTTACCCAGGATTGTGAGGGTGAATTCTTGCAGGCTTTTTGATTTCGTGTTCATAAGCACATTCTCCAAAATTTTGGGTTTTGGACAGTGTCAGGCCACTAAACAAAGTCCCTTTGCCAAATTGGAAAAGCGCTTCATTTGCATTGCTTTACATCAGTTCTGCTTTTACGACTGTTTGATTCCCACAGGTGGCCTATGGACATGGGGTCAGCCATGTGGGTAGAGAAAATATCCCCACTCTCCATAGCTGTCAAACGGAGATAGTCGCTTGTCGCCATATGGTCGATGGTTCGGCAGAGCACGGCACTAGGAAAGGAATAGCTACCCTTAAGCGAGGCGGGCTTGCTGTAGGCGGAGCTAGCAGAGCCATCGAGTAGCTGAAGAAGGGCATTGAATGGGCGGAATACTTCTAATCCTGACTCGAGCGCGTTGCAATGAAGATAGGCTGATGGACTGAGTGATGGCAGTGAGCTATTTTCGCTTGCACGATAAAGCGCGAGACCGCGCGATGACTCAGGAAAGGAATCGACGCGATGATTTACCAATGCAATGGATGCAATAGGACTACCTTCGAGACAGCGTGCCCATGGTGCATGGGCTCTCAGGTGTCGCCATCATCAGAGCTCACGCTGCGCCACCTTACGCCACTGGATCCTTCCTTTTACCCCGACTTTCAATACAGATCCAAAGGCTTGATTCAAGACTTTTTCGGGAAGAAGAAGGAGCAAGCCCAGCTCAACGATCTTCTCAACAACGTATTGAGAAAATATTCGGAGCTAAAGCAGCCGTACTTCACGAACTTCATTCACACCACCCGTGAGCGCGCAGGTAGCAGCGATGACGCAGGCGTACCCGGCCCACGGTTGGATGGTGTGTACAGCGAGAGGGAATTGTTCAGGGAAGTCTTGATTCGCAAAGGCTTTGACGAGCTTGAAGGGCTTCCATCTCTTCTGGACAAGCTGTTACAGACCACCGCCTTCAACTCTGCCTATCTGGGGTTCTCCAGAGAGTTGACGCGACACATTCGAACTGACCTTGCCGACACCTTACGTTCTTGGATTGAAGAGGCAGGAACGACCTTCAGGTCTGACTTGGCCTTGTTCTATTACTACCTGTGGGAAAATGACGTAGCTTTCCCCAATGTGCAATTCAACCCCCAAGCGGTTTCGACATCTGGTGTGCCACTCCTCCCGCTACCGGTTTTTCGGAATGGCCTGAGCCTCTGCGAAGAGATTTATTTCGATATTCTCGTCGAGCGGCTGGGATCTCAGCTAGAGCATTTTAATCCGAATCAGTTCATCACTATGTACCTGGTGGATGCCATGGATGGGTTTCAGTTTGAAGCCTTCTTGGTTGAGATCTTCCAGACCATTGGCTATGACGTCAAAGAGACCAAGAAGACGGCTGATCAAGGCGCCGACCTTTTCGTTACCCGATTCGGTAAAAACATGGTCATCCAGGCTAAGAACTACTCTGGCTCTGTAGGAAACGCGGCTGTGCAGCAAGCCATCTCTGCTAAAGCGTTCTACGGGTGCGACGAGGCTATGGTAGTCACGAACTCCTATTACACAAAGTCTGCAAAAGAATTGGCCGGAACGGCGGGCGTGCGGCTAATTGATCGTGATGGACTCCAGATGTATCTCGATGACTATAACCAGAAGCTGATTGAGATTTTTCAGGCAGAGGCCGACGAAGCTTGAAATTTTTGTAAGTTCAAATGAAGTCGATAGTGAAGCTCACTGCTAAGGCTCCTTCAACGTATGTATGACCGGAATAGATTATGACGATCCCGATTGAGTTTACGGTTTTAGGTAACCCGTCTTCTGTTAACTCGACCTCCAACAAGAAGAACACATGGAAGGCATTGGTTAAGAATGTGGCTCGAGGAGTTGTAGCGATCAAGTACCCTGGGATAATTCCCTACGAGGGAGCGGTAACCGTAAAGGTGTTTTATTTTCCAATAAGTCAGCAATATATAGATGTTGATAATGGTTTGAAGCACACCATTGATGGTTTCGCTCCACATATCCTTAAGAACGATAAAACAGTAGCTCGGATCATCACTGAACGCTTTGCTCCAATCCCCAGCGCAAGCCTGGTCGTCCCTATCGGTTTCGCGTCTGAAATCGCAGGGGCGCTGATGATTGCTAATGGGGCGGGGCTTGCGCCTTCAGGTTCCGCTCTGCCTAAGCAACATGCGACCGCCGTTAAAGTTGAAGCTTATGCCGATAATAATGGGAGTTTTTGGTAATGGAAGAGTATGAAAGGTACCAGCTTGATTTGATAGTAAGTGAATACAGAAGTAGAGGATATGTTGTTGAAGTAGAGTCACAGCTTCCGGGGATTAGTTCGAGGTTTGACGCCGTCGCTCGAAAAGAGTCTGAAGGTAAGATGGTTTTGGTAGAACTCGTAAATCCAAATCTTTCTGAGGGTCAGATAGCTGTCCGGCGACGCGCAATCGCGGAGACGGCTTCACTGTTTCCAAATGCATTGGTTGATTTTCGCTACATTGATACTAAGAAGTCTGCGTTTTTGGAGTTCAACAAGAGAGATGACGATTTTAGGTATCAGCAATTCACTGATCTATTAAAGGCTAGATTTCCTGTATTCAACAAAAAACCGAAGTATGCATCTAGACAGATGCTGAGCCTATGGGTGGGCTACGCTTGCCTTCTTAGGGGGTTCGGACGTTTCTGTAACCACCCCGACAGTGAAACTGCCTCAATTTTAGATCTATACAACAGTTTTCTGAGGCAGGGAGGATTAGTGCCAGCGGAGCTGACTGATGATGCGGTGAATCATGATCTGTTTCAGATGTATGAGGTGGTTGTAGCTGCAACGCAAGGTGCCATTGTAGATGTGGAGTATGTGAAACAACTTAGGGGACATTATCAATCCCTTCGGAAGCAAGCAAAAAATTATAGCAAGAATGGTATGTCAGGAGATAAATTGCGCTGGTAGTCACCATCATTTTCTTGAAGACCTTCATTGATCCAGAATAAAGCAAGTGCGAATGATCAAGTGTAGGGCTCCAGAAAGTTATGGTTGAGCAAGAGTAAATCAAATGAATGGAGGATGCCGATTAGGTTGGCACCCGTCTAATCACTATACAGAGTTGAACTTGGCTAAGTTTAGCCGGGAGACATCGAATCCTCCGCGAGAATTACTATTCTCGGGGTAGGGATTTGCTGCAACTGGTGATTACATTTAGGGATTCGAATAACTTCAACGCCTCCACGGAGTTAGCGCTCTTCAGGGGGGATTCTCTCCAAGGCGGCCTTGAGCTCGTCGATGATCTGCCGATGCCCAGCCAAGTCTGGCATGGCATTCTCCAGTATGAAAGGCTCTGATTTACCTAAGCGCTGTTGCAGGTTTGAAGACCAGATTTCCACCGACGCATTACAGTACAAGGCGAATTTAAACTCCTGTAGAGAGAGCTCCGACTGGATGTCACTTCTGCTATCACGCCGTTCATTTAGTAAGCCACAACCCGCTAGAGGATCAATTAGCAAACGTTCGTTTCTGAAATCCATCAAAAAAATAAACGCCACTCGACCGTTGGCCGACTCCAGACGAACACCTACCTTCCCGTCATCCATGCCAGCGGATATAAGGCGCATATTTCCAAGGGGAGCGCATGACTTTCCTTTGCGCGCGAGTACGTAAAACTCATCAGGAATTTCGCATTGCCGGTTCGGAGCGAGCTCACCCCGCTTCAGGCTTTCCAACTGCTCCTGGTCAAACAGAGCACGAAATCCTTCGAGCTCATACAGGTGCTCCCGTTCATATGCCCACCGTGCTGGCACCCCAAGACGCTCCTCCATAGCGAGCTCAGCAAGATGTCTCATCAGTGGCTTGTCCATGTGAATCCGCTGGTGATCATCCGGGTCATCAGGATCTACGATATCGTCGCGTTCGGCATGTGCGATAGCATGGCGGCCTTGTGTTGCTAGGTAGTCGGAAATGTCAGTCCCAAGAGCCTGCAACTCATCACGACGTGCGATTGAGTCTCTGTCCGTTAATACCGGGAGAACCTGCTGGATCCACGGCCCTCGTTCTCGGCCAGCAGGCAGAGAGCGGGCAAACGCTTTGTAGAATCCGAGAAACGAGTAGAAGGGATTGCCGAGTGACAGCCCTTCACGATAGTAGGCCATTGCTTTGCGGGCTTCATCGCTTTGAGGGGAGTGGAGGTTCTCGTCAGAAAAAAACTCGGTAAAGGCGTTGTTGCGAAGCATACCTACTCGATGTGGATGGCTACCACCACCCCACATGACTATCTCTACTTTCGCACCCTCACGCCAGGCAATTGCAGTCGCCAAGCGCATCACTGCCGCTCGCCCTTCATTGACAGTCATGTCTTGACCACTAACTCGAAGCGCGATTGCAGGGAGGCTCCGATGCTGCCCTTCGGATATAGCTGGTTGCAGCAAAAACTTTATCCCCTCAAAGGTTATCATCTGAACCCTATTTGGCCAGAAAACCTGGGTTTCCAGCCCGCCAACCACCCATTCGCCTCGGTGGGCCTGATATTGCTCTGCGCGTTCGAATGGATCATCGGTTGCAAGCATCGTGAAGCTCCTTAGGTTTGGCCGCTGCTGTATCGCCCCAGTTTATATTGGTTATCGATGTGAGCGACCTGATTGCGTGCAGATCTTCTAGAGCCCGCTGTCGTCCAAGGTGTTTTGTGAACGTAGTTTATTCAACGATGGATAAACGATTCTAAGCCAATTAATAGCTGAATCTGGGAGGAAGGAGTCGCTAAAACTGTGTGTCTCAATTAGGCCAGGGCTATTAAGTCTTGCGCAATTGAGCGTCTCGAATGCCTTATCGTGATCGCCTGATGCCCGCCATCGCTCAGCCAGCGCGAGATCCATACATGCTTCTAATTTGGGAGGTACCTTGATCCCGGACGTCTTATATCGTTTTTTGAAATAGGCATTATGCTGCTTTATATGTTCTTCAATAGGCCAGTCTGTTACTTCTCCGGTCGCAGTGTGAATTATTAAGGACTCGATAGAAGGAAGGTTTATAGCTTCGTAATCAATGCTTTCAAGCTTGGTTTCAGGGTGAAGAGTCGGATGGGTAAAATAAGCAAAGGCAATATATAGGCCGACAAGGGCCCGATGATGCTCAGTCCTGAGCACATCCTCCCCTATTAAGATTTGCAATAGGTTGGGGCTCAGAATGAATCCACTCCAGCATGACGTTTTGAAAGAGATATAAGTGTTTCTGGTCTTATCCGAACTTTGTAAGAATGCCCTTAGTATCCCAGAAAAAAGCGGCCAGTCAGAAGATCCGGCTCCACGAAAAAAGGCCCGCAGCGCGGGCCTTTGAACATCACGTTCTGACCGCTCAGCGCGCAGTCAACGCCGAATAACTGTTCATCAAGTTCCGATAGTTCGGAATCCGCTGGGACAGCAGATTGCCCAAACCTTCGATATCGTTGCGCCAGTCGCGCTGCAGCTCACACGCCACCGAGAACCAGTTCATCATCTGGGCACCAGCCTGAGTCATGCGGTTCCAGGCGGCTTGCTGCACAGCTGTGTTGAACGTGCCAGAGGAGTCAGTCACCACGAACACGTCAAACCCTTCAGCCAGCGCCGACAAGGTCGGGAACGCTACGCAGACATCTGTCACCACACCGGCAATGATCAATTGCTTACGACCGGTGGCCTTGATCGCTTTGACGAAGTCTTCGTTATCCCAGGCGTTGATCTGGCCGGGGCGGGCGATGTAGGGCGCGTCCGGGAACATCTCTTTGAGTTCCGGTACCAATGGGCCGTTCGGGCCTTGTTCGAAGCTGGTGGTCAGGATGGTCGGCAGTTCGAAAAACTTCGCCACGTCGGCCAGCGCCAGGACGTTGTTCTTGAACTCGTTCGGCGTGAAGTCCTGCACCAGCGAAATCAGACCTGTCTGGTGATCGACCAGCAGAACTACGGCGTCGTCTTTGTTCAGGCGGTTGTAAATGGCGTTGGTCATGGCGGAATCCTTTTTCGAAGTGGTGAGTGGCTGTCGTTTCAACGTGTGGCTAGATTAATGTCCATCTGAACGTTGAAAAAGCGCTTGAAAAAGGTTTGTTTGTCAACTTGAAGGAGACAATTAAAGCGCGTGAAGGGACTAGTTCCGAACTTGACCGATGATAGTTAGGGAGGCACTACTTTTTATCAGGCGGTCGCTGATCGTGCGAAACACTGTCTGTTTCAGGGAGGGCACAGCTGTTGGTCCGGCATCGAGCGCTGCCATCAGGATGAGGCAGCCATGCCAACTGCGGACGCCAGCGGCAGAAGAGGCGATAGGCGACATTAAGCAGCGGCCTGAATGCTGGCCATGACAACGGTGCAGCCCAGGTACCGAGGCCTGCTGCTCGCCAGCTCCAGAGTGTTGCGTCCAAACCTGTGACCCACGTCCCGTCGTCAAACTTCGCGTGGAGTACCGATTCCATTTGTTCGAGCGTGTATCCCACAGCAACGGGATCAAAGGCTTCATCACTGATATCGACGAAGTGGAGGCGATCGGGTGCAGCATGCGCACGCAAGAGTTTGATTTCTCGCGCGCAGAGCGGGCATTCACCGTCAAAGTAGAGGGTCAGAGGCCACTTTGTGTTCTCGTACATCGATGAGTGTCCCATAGCGGCTTAAGTGGCGTTCTCAGCTTCAGAACAGATTCAGGCAACTCGGTTCCGTCAGGACCCGCAAGCATCAGGTCGCGCGCTGGCGCCGTGTTGCAATTCATAGCGGTTCGTTTTTAGGCATCCATGAATCACGGTGCAAGCAAAATCGAGGTCATCGGTTTGAATACGACTTCAGGCGGGATGTTGGACATCTCGTCCGGCTTTCTGTCTATCGCCAACGAGGCGTAGCCATGAGCCGTGCTCCAGGCGAGCAGGGTGCGTTGTTCAAGCAGCGCCGGGTCAGGCTCCGCACCATTTTGCGCAATCCATGCCGTACGAATCGACTGTCGAAGCTGCTGAAGAGCGGCTTCTCCGGTTTTCAGGAGTCGGGGCAGCGAGCG
>Ga0265798_10001915_pt1 | contig 31269 bp, 23 predicted proteins | sample P3T30metagenome_FD_192430 | JGI IMG/M metagenome (GOLD analysis project Ga0265798, IMG submission 192430) | Plant litter microbial communities from East Loma Ridge, Irvine, California - P3 T30 | ecosystem: Environmental > Terrestrial > Plant litter > Unclassified | place: USA: California... | reverse complement strand
CAGCGACTTCGCCAGCGAGGCGCGGATGCCCGTCACTTCGACCGTTTGCATGGGCGCTTCCTGCGCCGCGGCGTCCAGCGACAGCATGGCCAGCGCCACGGCCAGGGGTTTGCGCGCGGTTGCCACCCTCATGGAGCTCTCCTTTTTTTGTTATATCGCCAAGTATCAGTCGGGAAGAAGCGGGAGACAATCAGAATCCTCCAGTGGACCTCCGCCACGAAGAATACCGTCCTGCGCGCGCCACAGCGGCGGTGTGCGCGAGCGGTTGCACGCGCAACTCGGCCGCGCTATCGTCGGTGTTTTATGGAGCGAGAATGCGCAATTTCCTGACTCTGCTGCTGGCCGCGGCGCTGGCAACCGGCTGTGCCGGGCACGCGCCGCGGCCCGCGGACGACGCGGCGGCCCGGCCGCTGTATGCCATGACACCCGAGCAGGTGGATACGTACCTGGCCCGGATGCAGGCCGACGAGCCGGACCTGCGCCGCCGCATTGCCGCCATCGGCCGGCGCAACATCGGCCAGCCGTATCGGCTCAACCTGCTGGGCGAATATCCCTTTCAGTTACACGACCGGCTGCCGATGTTCAGCCTGGAGAGCAGCGATTGCGTTGTTTTTTCGGAACAAACCTATGCGATGGCGCTGTCCGGATCGTGGGAGGAGTTCTTCTGGATGCTGCAGCGCATCCGCTATCGGGACGGCATCGTCGGTGTTGCCACGCGCAACCACTACACGGAGCAGGACTGGAACGTCAACAATGCGTGGCTGGTGACGGACATCAGCGCCCGGTTGGCCGGCGCGTACATGGCCACGTACGCGCTGACGGTGGATCGCGCCACGTTCCTGCGCGAGCGCCACGGCACGTCCGTGGCCCTGCCGGTCACGCACAGCACGGAAGCCTACGTGCCGCGGACGCGCGTGCACGACGTGCTGGACAAGCTGTCCGACGGTGACTTCGTCAATGTGGTCTCGATGCGCGGCGGCAAATACTGGGTCTCGCACGTGGGGCTGGTCGTGCTGGGAGCCGACGGCACGCGGCACTTCCTGAACTCGGCCGAGCCGAAGGTGCGCGAGGAAACCTTCGATGCGTTCATGGCGCGCGTGGACAAACGGGTCGCGGACAACACCGCGGCCGGCACGCCGGCGACGCACCTGGCCGGCTTCAAGTTCCTGCGGCTGAACGACGACATCGTCGTGCCGCCCGCATTGGCGCAGCCGCGGCCACGCAGGGTGGCCGGGCAGTAAGCGTTTGCCGGGTTACTCGCCCGGCTGCCGCACCTCGATCCAGCAGGCAAAGATCGGATGCCCGCCGATGATCATCGGCGGCCCGGCGCGGTGGGCGTGGAAGCCGGCGCGACGCAGCAGCCGCTCGATGCCGATCGGCGACACCGTGATCAGCCGTTTCGCCCCGCGCTCGGCGGCGAACGCGATCGAGTCCTGCAGCAGCTTGACCGCGACTTCCGACGAAAACTGCGACAGCGCGGACGTCGTGCGGCTGTTGAAATCGACGGCCGCAAAGCGCGACAGTTCCCAGATATCGTCGCTGCACGGCACCGGAGCGCCGTTCATCAGCTCGGGGAAGACTTCGCCCAGCAGGTAGGGCTGGCTGGTCGGCAGCAGGCGGGCGCAGCCGTTTACATTGCCCTTGTCGTCCTGCGAAACGACGTACAGCGTGTCCGGACGGTCGAACTGGTCCAGTTCCTCGCCGTTGCGCGTGGTGAGTTCCCATCCCAGCGTTTCGACAAACACCTTGTGACGGTAACGACCGACCTGCTGGAACAATTCCTTGCTGAGGGTGCTGCTGGTGCCCGCGTTCTTGTTCATTCCCCGCTCCGTTTTAAGTGGTGTGACTGGTTGATCAGGAGTTGCCATTTGACTATTTTTGCGTCGCGGCCAAAACTGTAACTTCTGACAGTTGGGCAAACGAAAGTCCCTGCCGGTCAGCGGGGCTGACAGCATCGGGACGCGAAACAGTCCGGGGAGAGCGGGGTCGCGGCGGGGCCGGCGTGGCAGCGTCAGCCGTCGTAGCGGCGCTGCAAGTAGCGCAACGTTTCCTCCTGCCAGTTCGAGCGGTCGATCAGGATCTTCAGCAGCGTGCTGCTGTCGGCGATATCGTCGGCGGCGCCCTGGCGCATGACCACACACAGGTTGCTGCGTGGGTCGCCCACGCGGCGCAAGGCGACGCCGTCGCTGCCTGCGCGCATTTCCCAATCCCAGCCCATCGTTAAAACGGGCTCGCCTTCACCTACCCATTCGGTATAACCTGTGATGGCGCTGGCAAATGCGCCGTCGCCGGGATGGCCGATGTCGTCCTCGTCGAGCGCTGAGACCAGATGACGCAGGGAGCGCCGCTGCATGGCGTCGAACGTCATGCGTACGTAGGGTTTATCGGACATGCAATACCTCTCTGAGAGCGGCGCCCGGCGCGCCGTAAGGGCTATTGAAGCGTGCGAAGGCCGTCCCGGCCACTGTCAACGTTGACAGCGGCCCGGCAATATTTTTCGTCTGGTGGCTCGCAGCGAGTAACTTTTGATTTGACGGCAAATTTCCGTGCTGCTATTGTGACTTGCAAGATGAGACGCTCTCTTTGCGCCGCCGGTGGCGCGAAGCAAACGGGCGCGCACCGCCGACAGGCGGGCATTGTGGCTCTGCCGACACACGGTGCGCCGCTTCAAGGGAGTTGATACTGTGAATTTCACGCACTGGCAGGACCTGCAACTGCAGGGTTTGCTGACGGCAAAAACCGAGGACGATCTGTTCGCCGTGCTGTCGGCCGCCGCACGCGACCTGGGATTCGAATACTGCGCGTACGGGCTGCGCATGCCGCTGCCCGTCTCGAATCCGAAGATGTACATGCGCAATAACTATTCGCCGCACTGGCAGGAACGCTATGCGCGGCTCAATTACGTGCGTGTCGACCCCACGGTGGCGCACGGCATGAAGTCCGTGCTGCCGCTGGTCTGGACCGACAAGGTGTTCGACCAGTGCCCGGAATTCTGGGAGGACGCGCGCGGCCACGGCCTGCGCGTGGGCTGGGCGCAGTCCTCGTACGATGCGCGCGGCGTGGGCGGCCTGCTGACCCTGGCGCGCTCGCACGACACGCTGAGCGAGACGGAACTGCGCGACCATTCGCTGAAGATGTCGTGGCTGGTCCAGGTGGCGCACGAGGGCATGACACGCGTCGTGTCGATCGCCACCCCGTCCGGCCCGCCGCTGACGGCGCGCGAGCTGGAAGTGCTGCGCTGGACGGCGGACGGCAAGACGTCCGGCGAGGTCGGCCAGATCATGCACATCTCGGAACGCACCGTCAATTTCCACGTGAATAACGCGCTGGCCAAGCTGGGTGCCGTCAACAAGACGGCCGGCGTCGTCAAGGCGGCGATGCTGCGGCTGCTGTAGCCGCCGTTGCGGACGGCACGCACGTGCCGCGACCCTCCAGGAACCGTACCAGCGCCTACAGCGCCTGGGCGAAGAGGAGCCCGCCCAGCCGGCTTTCCTGCGGCACGGTGCGCGTCACGGAAAATTCCAGCTGCACGGCGGGGATGCCGCGCGCATGGGCGTAGCGCACGATCGTGTGGTTGACGGCGCCCGGAAAGCGGTTGTCCGAGAGGTTTGCCAGGCCCCCCGCGCGCAGGGCTGCCGCCAGCCGCGGCACGATCGTGGCATCGGCGGCCACCGACCAGCCGCTTCGATGCGGGCTGGTTAGATCGATTGCTGGGCGTGTGCGGTCGCTGCCAGCAGGAACGTGGCGAACAGTGGCGTGCGGTGGGAGCGGATCATGAGGCCTCCGGCGACTGCTTCAGTGTAGCCGGGGCGGGGCGGGTGGCAAGGACAGCGGTCGCGTCCCCGTCGTGCGGCTGCGGAGCGGCGGTTCCGATACACCGGAGCCGGCAGGTCGGGGACAGGCACCATACAACGGTGCCAGTCCCCAGCGGATCACTTGTGCAGCAGCGAGTTCTTGCGGGCGTAGGTGAAGTAGACCACCAGGCCGATCAGCAGCCAGATGCCGAACGCGATCCACGTTTCCAGCGACAGGTAGGTCATCAGGCCGAGGCAGCAGACGACGGCCAGCGCCGGGATATACGGCACGCCCGGGCAGCGGAACGCGCGAGGCAGGTCAGGACGCGTCCTGCGCAGCACGATCACGGCGACGGAGACGAGGCAGAAGGCCGCCAGCGTACCCATATTCACCAGCTTGGCCAGCGTGTCCAGCGGGATCAGCGCGGCGATCAGGCTGAAGAGGATGCCAACGACCCACGTGGCAAAGTACGGCGTGCCGTGCTTCGGCGAGATCGCCGACAGGCGGGCCGGCAGCAGGCCGTCGCGCGACATGGCGAAGACGACGCGCGTCTGGCCGTACAGCATCACCAGGATCACCGTCGTCATGCCGAGGATGGCGCCGGCGTCGACGAAGCTGGCCACCCAGTTCTCGCCGGCGAATTTCAGTGCCAGCGAGACGGGGTGGTCGACACCTTCGAACTGCTTGAACGGGACGATGCCCGTCATGATTGCCGACACGGTCACGTACAGCAAGGTGCAGACGGTCAAAGAGCCGATGATGCCGATCGGCAGGTCGCGCTCGGGCCGCTTGACTTCCTCGGCGGCGGACGTGACGGCATCGAAACCGATAAAGGCAAAGAACACCAGCGCGGCGGCGCCCAGCACGCCGGTATGCCCGAACGGCATGAACGGATGCCAGTTGGCCGGTTCCACGTGGCGGATGCCCACGGCGATGAACAGCACGACGACGCCGATCTTGATGGCCACCATCACGTTGTTCAGGCGGGCGGACTCGCGCACGCCCAGGGCCAGCAGCCACGTCAGCACCAGCATGATCAGCAGCGCGGGCAGGTTGAAGTACGTCACCTTGCCCGGCACGGCGCCGGGCGCGGCCGTCAGTGCGTCCGGCAGGTGCCAGCCCACGCTGGCGATCAGCGACTGGAAATAGCCGGACCAGCCGACGGACACGGCGGACGTGGCCAGGCCGTATTCCAGCATCAGGTCCCAGCCGATCATCCAGGCCACCAGCTCGCCCATCGTGGCGTAGCTGTACGTATAGATGGAGCCGGCCACCGGCACGGTGGAGGCGAATTCCGCATAGCACAGCGCGGCAAACGCGCAGGCCACGGCGGCGATGACGAACGACAGCGGCAGGGCGGGACCGGCGGTCAGCGCGCCCGTGCCCGTCAACACGAAAATACCGGTACCGACGATGGCGCCGATACCCATGAGAACGAGGTCGAAGGGGCCAAGAACTTTCTTCAGGCCGCCCGGTTTGCGACTGGCCGCGACCATGTCGTCAAGATTTTTGGTTCTGAAAATACTCACTGCTTCTCCAATTGGGTGACTGGTTGTCTCGTCATGCCGCGCGTTGCCGGGTAAGCCCGCAGCGGTTCTTTGTCGGACGGCCGCCTGACGGCGGCGCATCGCCGCCGCATACTAGCACAGCCCGAACAGTGAATTGGAATTAACAGATTGCCTGACGGGAAATTGTTGCGCAGATAACAAATGGCGCGGAAAGGCGCTGGTCGGGCTGGCAAACCACGGGGAATTATGGCAGGAGTATGACAAGAGAACGGCAGAAGAACGGCAGTAGAACGGTAGAAGAACGGCAGGGCCTTGCGGACAACGTCGAAAACCGTCGAAAACGGGCGGCACCGGGCGGTGCCGCCGGGGGCAATCAGTGCAGCAGGCGGCCGCGGCTGTCCACGTACTTGCTGCGGCCTTCCATGTCGGCCATGCGGTCGAGGCGCGCCTGCACCAGGCGATGCCAGGCATCCGCCCATTTCGATGCCGTGACGCTCTCTTCGGTCGAGCTTGCATACAGCGTGCGTTCGACAGCGCGTTGTTGGCGTTGCAGTGCGTACGATACTTTGACGAAGTTGTTCATGGAGTCGATCAGTTGTTGGCGCGGCGACATTGCCCTTGAGACGTATTTTCCCGGATTCCTCTCCCCGTGAATGTGCGCCAGTTCACGTAGGACTGAGATTACAACCCCGACTGCTTCTGTACTACATGGTGTGGACGCCTCGTCCGACTCTCAAAACCAGGGCTCAGCAATAAAGTGGAGGAAATGACAACACTACAGGTAACCGACATGTTCAAGACCCTCCAGACCGAAGCCACCGCCCTGCGCGCCCCCCTGCAATCGCTGACGACGCCTGCAAAGCGAGCGCAGGCTCTCCCGCAAGGCATCAGCCTGACGGGGGTCCAGCAGAACGAACTGCTGCGCGCGCTGCCGCAGGCGGAGCTGGAACGGCTGATCCCGGACCTGGAACTGGTGGCGATGCCAGTGGGCAAGCACCTGTACGACTTCGGCGAAAAAATCGAATACAGCTATTTCCCGACGACGGCCATCGTTTCGCTGCAATACGTCAATGAAGACGGCGTCACGACGGAGATCGCCGTCGTCGGCCGGGAAGGCGTTGCCGGCGTCACCATGTACAAGGGCGAGCGCGCCAGCAACACGGCTGTCGTCCAGGGCGCCGGCTACGGCTACCGCATGCGCACGGACACGCTGCGCGAACTGTTCGGCGAAGGCGGCATGCTGGCCCAGCAGCTGATGCGCTACACCAGCTGCCTGTTCGCCCAGCTGGCGCAGAACGTCGTCAGCAGCCGTCACAGCAGCATCGAGCAGAAGCTGTGCCGCTGGCTGCTGGAACGGGTCGACCGTTCGCCGTCGCTGGAACTGAAGGTCACGCAGGAACTGATCGCCAACCTGCTGGGCGTGCGCCGCGAAAGCATCACGGCCGCCGCCGGCAAGCTGCAGGCGGAAGGACTGATCCAGTGCCGCCGCGGCATGGTGGTCGTGCTGGACCGCGCCGGCCTGGAACGCTGCGCCGGCGCCTGCTACTTTGCCGCCCGCGGCGCGCTGGCCCAAATGGCCGCGCACTGAGGCCGCCGAGACACTACAGTCCCGCCTGAACGGTCAGTGCGTGGCCTGGCGCCTCGGCACTGCCCCGTCCGGCGCCTGCGACAGCACGCGCAGGATGGTTTCCGGCGGCAGGCCGTGGCCGGCCAGATAGGCCCAGGCCAACGCCGCGCCGCATTCCCGGTCGAAGCGGATCGCTTCGTCCACGGCGGCTGACATGGCGGTGTCGCGCCGCCTTTCCACGTTCGTTTCGCTTGCCTGAAACATGTCCGCTCCCCGGCTTGTTCACGTACTGCTGAAACGTCAGCATCTTCCGTTGCGTGGTGCAAGTCAAGCTTTCCCGGCGGCTGAGCAGGCGCGGGACAATCGTTCAGCCGGCCGGCACGCCATAGCGGCGCTCGAACTCATCGAGCGGCAGGGCAGGCGCGAACAGGAAGCCCTGGTACGCGTCGCACCGCTGCGCCCGCAGGAAGCCGAACTGCTGTTCGTTTTCCACGCCTTCGGCAATCACTTTCATTCCCAGCGTCTTGCCCAGCGTGACGATCATCTCCGCGATGGCGCCCGCGTCGGAGCCTTTACGGGCATCGTTGACGAATGAACGGTCCACCTTCAAGGTGCCGAACGGGAAGCGCTTCAGGTAGCTGAGCGACGAATAGCCCGTGCCGAAGTCATCCAGCGAGAACAGCACGCCGGCGCTGCGCAATGCGACCATCTTGTCGATCACGTCGTCCTCGGCCAGGATGCTTTCCGTCAGCTCCAGGCTGAGCCGGGCCGCCGGCGCGCCCGTGTCCGCCAGGATTGCCAATACGCGGGCGACGAAGTCCGGCTGCACCAGCTGCTGCGCGCTGACGTTGACGGCCAGAGCGATATCGCACAGCACGGGCAGGCGCGCCCAGCGTGCCAGGCAGACGCAGGCGTCATACAGCGCCTGGTGGCCCAGCGCCACGATCAGCCCCGTGCTTTCGGCCACGTCGATGAATTCGCCCGGGCCCACCAGGCCGCGCTGCGGATGCTGCCAGCGCAGCAGCATCTCCCCGCCGACCAGCTTGCCTTCGGCACTGAACTGCGGCTGGCAGTGCAGCGGGAAGCTGTGCGATGCGATGCTCGAGCGCAAGTCGCTTTCCAGCACGCTGCGGGCATCGATCGTCGCCTGCATGGCCGGGTCGAAAAAGCGCAGCGTGTTGCGCCCGGCCGCCTTGGCGTGGTACATCGCGATGTCGGCCTGCTTCAGCACGCTATCCATCGGCGCACCGCCGGCAAACAGCGCGATGCCGATACTGGGTGTGATGGTGACGGCGCGCGCCCCCAGCCGGTGCGTGCGTGCCAGCAGCGCGAGAACCTTGTGGGCCACCTTTTCCGCCTCGTTCGCCGCCGCTTCCGGCGTCCGGCCCAGGTTTTCCAGTGCCACGACGAACTCGTCGCCGCCCAGCCGGGCCAGCTGGTCGCTGTCGCGCACGGCGTGGCGCAGCCGGTCGGCGACCTGGCGCAGCAGCATGTCGCCGGCGTCGTGGCCCATCGTTTCGTTGAGCTGCTTGAAATTGTCCAGGTCGATGAACAGCAGGGCGCCCACGCGCGATTGCCGGCTGCCGCGGCTGGCCACCTTGCCCAGCTGTTCCAGCAGGTGGCGCCGGTTCGGCAGGCCCGTCAGGTGATCGAAGTAGGCCAGGTGGTGAATCCGGCGCTCGCTTTCCTTGCGCTCCGTCAGGTCGGTATTCGTGCCGGAGACACGGATCGGATGCCCGGCGCCGTCGTGCAGCACGAAGCCGCGCGTCAGCACGGGCACGTAATGGCCGTCGCGGTGGGCCAGGCGCAGTTCGACGCTGAAGCTGTCGCGCGTGCCGCCCAGCAGGTCCTGCATGAACATGCCGATGGGCCGGCGATCGTCCGGATGCAGGAAGCGCCGCCACGACTGCTGGTCGGCGTGCATCGCGCCCGGTTCATACCCCAGCATCTCCCACCAGCGGTCGGAATAATAGGCTTCGCCGCTGCGCAGGTCGAAGTCCCAGACGGCATCGCGCGAGCCTCGCAGCACGAGGCGCAGCCGCTCTTCCGACTTGCGCAGCTGCGCTTCCATGTCCTTCAGGCTGGTGCAGTCCGTGAAGGAGACCACGACCTGCAGCAGGCTGCCCCTGTCGTCGCGCACCGGATAGGCGCTGCAGATCATCCACGACGTGGCGCCGCCCGGCCGGCGCAGTCCGGCAATGAAGCCCGCGAGCGGGGCGCCGAAGCGCAGCACCTGGTGCACGGGATACAGTTCGGGCGGCATCGGGCTGCCGTCGGCCTGCACCAGCGTCCAGTCCGGCGCGCCGGCGCCAACGCCCTGCAACTGCCCGAGCGGACGGCCCAGCAGACGTTCGGCCGCCGGGTTGGCTGTCAGGATGACGCCCTCCGCGTCATGCACGACGACGCCCGCCGGCAGATGCTCGAGCAGCTCTTCCAGGTGCAGGTTCGCCGGCAAGGCGGGTACGGGATGATTGTCGTGGTTTGTCATTGTCGGCCCCTCCCGGCCGATGCTAGCGCGTTCCGGGCAAGTCGGGCGCCGCGTCACGCGCCATTGCGAAAAAGCCACACCTGCACAAGCCGATTGCAATTAAAGAATTTTTCGTGCACTATAGAAACCAATCCGCCGACCCCACCCTCTGTCGCGCGGATTCGAGTTCCCTTCCGCACCTCCGCGGGGACGCCGCTCCTGGCGCATCTCACACTCACCGGTACCTTTCCGCACGACGCGCCTTCGGGCCCCTCATGCAGGCACCGGTCTTTCGTTCCGGCGCCCGCCGGAACCTGTGAACTGCAACCGACTTGGAGAATGACATGACGACCCAACACATGATGGCCGCGACCACGATGGCAACCCTGGCGGCACCGCTGCCGCATGCAGGCGAACCACTGCTGAACTACGATCCGAACCGCCTGCTGGACCACCTGATCGACGTGCTGGACCTGAAGAACGACGCGGCCCTGGCCCGCACGCTGGACGTCGCACCGCCCGTAATCAGCAAGATCCGCCATTTCCGCCTGGCCATCGGCCCTTCGCTGCTGATCCGCATGCACGAAGAGAGCGATATCACCATCGCCCAGCTGCGCGTCCTGATGGGCGACCGCCGCGGCAAGTTCCGTGTGGCCTTCTCGCAGAACGACGTGCCGGCGCAGACGCTGCACGCCTGATGTACCGGGGCGGGGCGGGCGCCGCAGGCGTATGCCCGCGCCGTGCAAGCCCATGAGCGGCGGCGGGTAGCTCGCGCCAGTGCCCGGCCCGCTCGTGTAGCATGACCAACGGGGCAATACCGGTTGCCGCGCCAGCCTTCCGCGGTTTTCGCGTCGTCGCCTCCAGACAGGAACACTCCATGCCCATCTTCCCGGTGGTGGCCCAGTTTGCCCGCTGCGCCCGCCGAGCATCCGCCGCATCCGCCGCGCCCGCGGTACTCGCGGTACTTTGTTCCGGCCCCGTGCCAGGAGGGCCGGCGTGAGCTTTGCCCCCATCCTGCCGCGTCAGCGGCTGGGCACGTCGCTTTCCCTGTGGGCCTCCGCCAGCGCGCTGCTGCTGACGGTGGCGCTCGTCCTGCTGCTGGGTTTCCTGTCGACGGAAGAACTGAAACGCATGATCGGCGCCGGCCTGGCCGAACGGGCGCGCCACGGCGCCCAGCAGCTGGACGCGACGATGCACGAACGCTACCGCGACGTGCAGCTGCTGGCCGGCCGTGCCGAATTGCGTACGCCCGGCCTGCCGTCCGGCGCACGGCGCGAGGTCATCGAAGCGCTGCAGGGCAGCTATCCCATGTATGCCTGGATCGGCCTGGCGAACCTGGACGGCGTCGTCACGGCCTCCACCGGCGGCCTGCTGGAAGGCGTCAATGTGGCGAAGCGGCCGTGGTTTTCCGATGCGCTGGCCGGGCGCCACGTGCACGACGTGCACGAGGCCGTGCTGCTGGCGAAACTGCTGCCGGTGCAGGTGGGCGGACCGCCGCGTTTTGTCGACATCGCCTTTCCCGTCGCCGGGCCGGACGGCAAACCCGTGGCAGTGATCGGTGCGCACCTGAACTGGCGTTGGGCGGAGCAGATCCGCAGCCGCTTCGACCTGGCCGCCAGCTCGGGCGAACAGACGCTGATCGTCGATCGTGCCGGCAAGGTCCTGTCAGGCCCGCTGGACCTGACCGGCTCCGTCATCGAATCGGCCAGCCTGGCCGCCGCCCGCGGCGGCAAGGCCGGCAGCGCCGAGGAACGCTGGGCCGACGGCCGCACGTGGCTTGTCGGCGCGGCACCGACGTCGGGCGTCGGCGACTACGCCGGCCTGGGATGGATCGTGCTGACGCGCCAGGATGCGCAGGCGGCGTATGCGCCCGTGCGCGAGCTGCAGCTGCGCGTGTTCGGCGTGGGCGCGGCCGTGGCACTGGCGTTTTCGCTGCTGGGCTGGCGCGTCTCGCGCCGCATCACGCAGCCGCTGCTGGACGCCGCCACGTCCGCCGCCGCCATCGAAGAGGGCGGCGACCGCACGATCGACGTGGCGCCCGGCAGCTTCTACGAGCTGGCAGCCCTGACGGGCGCCGTCAACGCCAGCCTGGGGCGCCTGCACGAACAGCAGAAGCAGCTGACCGCGATGAACGCGGAACTGGAACAGCGGGTCGAGCAGCGTACGGCCGACCTCGAACGTTCGCTCGACACGGTGCGCCGCAGCGAGGAGCGCATCCGCACGATCCTGGAGACGGCGCAGGATGCCTTCGTCGGCATGGACAGCGACGGCCGCATCACGGACTGGAACCCGCAGGCGGAACGGATGTTCGGCTGGCGCCGCGACGAGGTGCTGGGCACGCCGCTGCATGACGCGGTCGTGCCGGCCGGCCTGCGCGCCGCCCACCAGCGCGGGCTGGAACGCTTCCTGGCCACGGGCGAGGCGCGTGTGCTGGGCAGCCGCCTGGAACTGATGGCGCTGCGCCGTGACGGCAGCGAATTCCCGGTGGAGATGACGATCGGCCTGATCGATGTCGCCGGCGTGCGTTCGTTCGGCGCCTTCATCAACGACATCTCGGTACGCCGGCGCATCGAACGCGAGCTGGAGGGCGAACGCACACTGCTCGCCGCCGTGCTGGAGGCGATCGACGTGGCGGTCGCGGCCTGCGACGAGGCGGGCACGCTGACGCTGTTCAACCGCGCCGCCCGCGAGATCTACGGCATTCCGCGCGACGCGACGATCCGCAAGGACTGGCTGGAGCACTCCAGCGTGTATGCGCCGGACGGCACCGCGCCGCTGGCGCCGGCCGCGGTGCCGCTGGCGCGTGCGCTGGCCGGCGAGACGATCAGCGGCATCGAAATCGTCATCGCCCCGCCGGGCCAGCCGGCGCGGCACCTGCTGTGTTCCGGCCACGCGCTGGTGACGGCCGACGGCAAGGCGCTGGGCGCCGTTGTCGCCAGCAGCGACATCACGGCGCGGCGCGAGGCCGAGCGGCGCCTGGCCGACAGCGAACGGTTCCTGCGCACGATGGCGGACAACAATCCCGCCATGATCGGCTACGTCGACCGCGATCACATCTACCGCTTTGCCAACCGCACCTACGGCGCGACGCTGAACCTGGCGCCCGAGGACATCGTGGGCCGGCACATGCGCGACGTGCTGGGCGAGGCCGCGTATGCCGTCGTCGAGCCGCACGTCGTGAAAGCGCTGGCGGGGCAGTCGGTGCACTTCGAAACGGACTTCCAGCACCCCAGCTGGCCGCGCTATTTCATGGGCGACTACGTGCCCAACATCGACGCGGACGGCAATGTGCTGGGCTTCCACACGATGGTCACCGACATCACCGACCGCAAGATGGCGGAGCTGGGGCATGCCCGCAACGAGCGGCTGGCGCAGGCCGCCAACCGCGCCAAGAGCGAGTTCGTGGCCAACGTCAGCCATGAGATCCGCACGCCGATGAACGCGGTGCTGGGCCTGACGCACCTGCTGGACAAAACGGACCTGACGCCGCCGCAACGCGAATACGTCGGCATGATCCAGTCGTGCGGCAAGACGCTGGTGGGGATCATCAACGACGTGCTGGACTTCTCCAAGATCGAGGCGGGCCGCATCGACCTCGCGGCGCTGCCGTTCCCCATGTCGCAGCTGGTGGAAGGCATCGCCACGGCGATGCGCGCCAGCGACAAGCCGATCAGCCTCGTCGTCGACGTGGCGCCGGACCTGCCGCCGGCGTACATCGGCGACGTGACGCGGCTGCAGCAGGTCGTCATGAACCTTGTCGCCAACGCCCTCAAGTTCACGACGGCGGGCGAAGTGGTCGTGACGATCGCCCGCATCGCGCAGCACGGCACGACCGCGTCGCTGCGGATCGACGTGCGCGACACGGGCATCGGCATCAGCGAGGAGCAGCTGGCGCGGCTGTTCCGGCCGTTCGAACAGGCCGACGCCGGCATCTCGCGCCGCTTCGGCGGCACGGGGCTGGGCCTGACGATCGCGCGCCAGCTCGTCGAGCTGATGGGCGGACGCATTGCCGTCACCAGCGTGCTGGGCCAGGGCAGCACGTTTACGGTGACGCTGCCGCTGACGTGCGCGCCCGGCGCCGAGCCGCCGGCGCCGACGGGCGGGCGGCTGCTCGTGATCGACGTCTCGCCGGCCTGCCGCAGCGGCATCGAACACGCCGCCACGGTGCTCGGCTGGGCGGTCGTGACGGCCGCCGACACGACCGCGGCGCAGGCGCTGCTGACCGAAGCGCCGGTGGACGCGGTGCTGACGGGTGCGGCACAGCCGGGTGTGCGGGGCCTCATCGATGCCCATGCGGCACGCTGGCCGGACGCGCCCCTGTCACTGCTGCAGCTGACGGGCGGTCCGGACCGGGGCGTGCCGCCGCTGGCCGGCGCCGTGCCGCTGGCCCGTCCCGTCACGACGCACAGCCTGCGCAGCGCGCTGGCCACGCCGGGCCGGCTGACCCTGCCCGCGCCGCGCGAAGCGGTAACGGCGGGCGGCACGGGCCTGGCGGGCGCGCGCATCCTGCTGGTCGAGGACAACGCGCTGAACCAGCTCGTTGCAAAAGGTATACTGGAGCCGGCCGGGGTGGTCGTAACGGCCGTCTGGAACGGCCAGGAGGCCGTCGATGCGATGAGCGCGGACCCGACCCGTTACGACCTGGTGCTGATGGACGTGCAGATGCCCGTGATGGACGGCTACACGGCCACGCGGCTGCTGCGCACCCGGCTGGGCGTGCGCCAGCCGATCCTGGCGATGAGCGCGGGCGTGACGGCCGCCGAGCGCGAAGAATGTCTTGCGGCGGGCATGAATGATTTTATTGCGAAGCCGGTCGATGTGGAGCAGATGATGGAAAGCTTGCGGCAACACCTGGGACGAACGGAAACAACGGCCGGCGCCGCGCCGTTGCCGGCCGCGCCGGCCGCCGCCGTGTTCGATGTGGACCGGCTGGCCGCGCTGGGCGCTGGCGACCCCGGCCAGCGCCAGGCGTTGATCACGCTGGTCGAACGGATGGCGCGCGAGGCGCCGGCCGAGCTGGCACGGGCGCGCCAGGTGTGGCGGGACGGTGACGTCAAGTCGGCGGCTTCGACGCTGCACGCGCTGCGCGGCGCCGTCGGCAGCCTGGGCGCGCGCGACTTTGCCCAGGCCACGCTGCGGCTGGAGGCGGCGCTCCGCGAGGGCCGCGACGCACTGGTGGTCGGGCTGTTCGACGAAGTGGCCGGTGCGCTGGGCGCCACCGCCGCCGCGGCGCGCGCATGGCTGGCGGCCCAGGCCCCGCTGGCGCCGGCCCCGCTCGCGGCCGCGCAGCCGGGGGAGCGCCCATCAGAACTGGCCGAGTGGCTGGCGCTGCTGGACCAGCGCGACCTGGACGCCGTGACGCACTATGAAACGCTGCGTCAGTGGCTGGCTGCGCAACTGTCGCCGGAGACCGATGCGGTCGTGGCGGCGGCCATGGGCGCGCTCGATTTCGATGCCGTGCTGGCCGCGCTGCCGCCGTCGCTGCGCCAGAATTCGGCAAGGGAGACCCCATGAGCGCTGTCACGCAGGGCGACAGCACCATCCTGATCATCGACGACAACGCCGACACGATCCGGCTGCTGTCCGCCATGGTGCGCGGGCAGGGGCGCGTGCTGTTCGCCACCAACGGCGCGGCCGGCATCGACATCGCCCGGCTGCAACGGCCGCAACTGATCCTGCTCGACGTCGAGATGGAGGGGATGGACGGCTTTGCCGTCTGCGACGCCATCCGCCGCGATCCGGCCCTGCGCAGCAGCGCGATCATTTTCGTCACGGCGCAGTCGTCGCCGGAAGCGGAAATCGCCTGCCTGGACGCGGGCGCCGTCGACTTCATTCCGAAGCCGTTGAACGCGGCCGTCGTGCAGGCGCGCGTGCGCACGCACCTGCGGCTGCAGGCGGCGCTGGCGACACTGGACGGGCTGGCGCATCAGGATGGCCTGACGGGACTGTTCAACCGCCGCCATTTCGACAGCCAGCTGGCCACCGAATTTGCCCGTCACCGCCGCCACCGCATGCCGCTGGGACTGGCGCTGGTCGACGTCGACCACTTCAAGCTGTACAACGACCAGTACGGCCACCAGCAGGGCGACGTCTGCCTGAAAGCGGTGGCCGGAGCGATCCGGGAAGGGGCGCGCCGGCCGGGCGAGCTGGCGGCGCGTTACGGCGGCGAGGAATTCGTCGTGCTGCTGCCGAACACGACGCGCGAGCACCTGACGACCTACGGCGACTGGCTGTGCAGCCGCGTCGCGGCACTGGACCTGCCGCATCCGACGGCGCCGACGGCCCCCATCGTCACCATCAGCGTGGGCCTGTGCTCGATGCTGCCGGGCGAAGGCGACACGGGCGAGGCGTTGCTGCATGCGGCCGACATGGCGCTGTACGAAGCCAAGGGCGCCGGGCGCAACCGGGGTATGGTCGCAGGTTCGGTCTGACCACCGTCAGACCGAAGCCCGGCTTGCAGTGGCGGCGCCGCGTCCCTTGAGCCGGTAGCCGACATACAGGACACCCAGCCAGACCGGAATCAGCCACACCGACAGCCGCAGTTCCGGCGTCAGGTACATTACCACCAGCACGGCGGCCAGGAACGCCAGGCACAGCCAGTTCGACAGCGGATGCCAGGGGCTCGGGAAGCCGGTCGCCTGGCCGTGCGCCCGCTTGTACGCGCGGAAACGCAGGTGGATCCAGCTGATCATCGCCCAGTTGATGATCAGTGCCGAGACGACAAGGCCCATCAGCAGTGCGAACGCCTCGCCCGGCATGAAGTAATTGACGCAGACGCAGATGCCCGTGGCCAGCGCGGACACGCCCAGCGCGGCCAGCGGTACGCCGCGGCGGTTTACCGTCAGCATCGCGCGCGGCGCATTGCCCTGCAACGCCAGGCCGTACATCATGCGGCTGTTGCAGTAGACGCAGCTGTTATACACGGACAGCGCCGCCGTCAGCACGACGATATTCAGGATCGTCGCCACCCATTCGGTGTCCAGGGCGTGGAAGATCAGCACGAACGGGCTGCCGCCGGTCACGACCTTCTGCCACGGGTACAGCGACAGCAGCACGCCCAGCGCGCCGATGTAGAAGATCAGGATGCGGTAGATGGCCTGGTTGGTCGCCTTCGGAATCGTGCGCGCCGGATCGTCCGCCTCGGCCGCCGTGATGCCCACCAGCTCCAGCCCGCCGAACGAGAACATGATGACGGCGATGGCCATGACGAGGCCCATGACGCCGTTGGGGAAGAAGCCGCCATGGCGCCACAGGTTGGCGACGGACGCTTCCGGGCCGGCATTGCCGGACACGAGCAACCAGGCGCCGAAGCCGATCATGCCGACGATGGCGACCACCTTGACGATGGCAAACCAGAACTCCATCTCGCCGAACGCCTTGACGTTCGACAGGCTGATGCTGTTGATGAGGACGAAGAACGCCAGCGCCGAGACCCACGTGGGGATCGCCGGCCACCAGTACTGGATATAGATGCCGACTGCCGACAGCTCGGCCATGCTGACCAGCACGTACAGCACCCAGTAGTTCCAGCCCGACAGGAAGCCGGCCAGCGGGCCGCAATATTTGTCGGCGAAATGACTGAAGGAGCCGGCCACCGGTTCGTCGACGACCATCTCGCCCAGCTGGCGCATGATCAGGAAGGCGATGACGCCGGCGATGGCATAGCCCAGCAGCACGGACGGGCCGGCCATGCGGATGGTCTGGGCGATGCCGAGGAAGAGGCCGGTGCCGATGGCGCCGCCGAGGGCGATCAGCTGGATGTGCCGGCTTTTCAGGCCGCGTTTGAGCGAGTTCGTTCCGTCTGCCATGGCAATCCGCGCTGGTGATAAAAGAGCACGATTCTAATGCATAAGTCGGCGGGAAAGGCAGCTATCTCGGAGGCATTGGGGACAGGCACCTTTCTCAGGGTCGCAGACCCTGAGAAAGGTGCCTGTCGCCGACGTTGACATCGCCCAGCCCCACCCGGAACCCGTCCCGTCCGCCGGCCTTGGCCGCATACAGCGCCTCGTCGGCCTGCCGCAGCAGCGTCTCGCGCGTCGCACCCGGCCCCGCGAACGCCAGGCCGACGCTGGTCGTCACGGCCAGTCGCGGACCTTCCGGCAGGAACACGGGCCGCACCGCATCGACGATCTTGCGCCCCAGCGCGGCCAGCTCCTCGGCGCCGGCCAGGCCTTCGAACAGCACGACGAATTCGTCGCCCGCCAGGCGCGCCACCGTGTCCGTCGCGCGGACGCTGGCGCGCAGGCGGCGGGCGAATTCGACCAGGACCAGGTCGCCCGTGGCGTGGCCCAGCGTATCGTTGATGCGCTTGAAATGGTCGATGTCCAGGTACGCGGCGGCGGCACTGGTGCCCTGGCGGGCAGCGCGCCGCAGCGCCATGTCCACTTCGCCTTCGAACATGCGGCGGTTGTGCAGTCCCGTCAGCGGATCGGTGCGCGCGAGGCGCGCCATTTCCGCGTCCGCCTCGGCGCGCTGGTGCGTCAGCGCGTGGAAGGCGCGGCCCAGCGCGCCCACCTCGTCGGGCTGCGCGATGTCGAACACGTCGATGTCGGCTTCGCCGCGGCCCACGCGCGCCACGTGGTCGCGCAGCGTCTCCAGCGGATGCAGCAGGCGGCGGATCGCCAGCCAGGCCAGCAGGCCCGCCAGCACGGCGGCGGCGGCCGTCGGCACCATCGTCAGCCGGCGCAGGGCGATCAGTGGCGCGAACGCGTCCGCCGTCGGGTAGACGATGCCGACAATCCAGTTGACCGAGTGCAGCCGCTTGTAGCCGATCAGCGCCTCGACGCCCGACTTCGTGACGGCGGTGCTCCAGCCTTCCTCGCCGGCCAGCGCGCGCGCCGTCGTCGGCATCGCGCCGCCGGGCTCATCGGTAACGCGGCGCAGGATGCGCGCCTTGTCCGGGTGCAGCAGGATCGTGCCGTCGCCGGCCAGCATGAACAGGTAGCCGCGCTGGCCCGGTTTCAGCGCTTCGAGCTGGCCGAAAAACGCCGGCTGCTGCAGGTCGATGCCGCCGCCGAGGATGAACAGCAGCCGGCCGGCGGCGTCGTACACCGGCTCCGTCAGCAGCACGACGGGCCGTTGCGACAGCTGGCTGCGGAACGGCTGCGAGACGATGCCTTCGCGCAGCCGCACGGTGTCGCGGAAGTACGGGCGTCCGGCAGCGGTCAGCGTGCCGATCTGGCGGCGGTCGGCCAGGCTGGCCACGAGCGCGCCGTCGGCGTCGAACGCGACGACGTTGAAGAATTCCTCGCGCAGTGTCGTGTAGCGTTCCAGGTACGGCTGGATGCCGGCACCGGCGCCGACGCCGGCCGCGCGCGCCCCTTCACCGACGGCACGCAGCAACGTGCGCTTGGCGGCGAGATCCTGCTCCAGGTGCGCCGCGGCGCTGGACAGCAATGCATATTCGCGTTCGCCGACGAGTTGGCTCATCTGCCGTTCCGCCAGGTACAGGGCGCCCAGCGCGACCAGTATGCTGGAGCAGAACACGAGTACCGTCACGACCAGGGTCATGCGGGACTTCAGGCTGGCAACGGGACGGAGCAGTAACATGGCGGGGCGGCGGTCGGAGCGGCGCAGTGTAGCACGGTGGACAACTGTGACATAGAGCCACTGGCGCTTTTGCAACTCGTTGAATTGCCTGCAACGGCGCGGGCCGTTCTGTTGTTTTGACGCGCATCAACGTGAAAAATTCGGTGGATGGTAGGGCAACTTCCCGCGAAGACTGACCCCATCCGTTGTAGCATTGCTGTACGGATACATCAACGACCCATCCCCCGCGGCAGTGCCGCACCTTCTGATTCGGACACCACATGATGCCTCGCCACGGACGCCTTACGCCCGCGCTTTCCCTATTGTCGCTTTCCCTGTTCGCGACACTGTTCTGCGCGTCCACCGCGCACGCCCAGATCGCCGATGGCGCCACGTCGGCTGCCGCGGTTCCTGCCGCGCAACCGTCGCTGACGGCCAACGCCACCGTCGCCAGCCAGTACATCTCGCGCGGCGTGCGCCAGACCTGGGGCAAGCCGGCGGCGCAGGCCGGCATCGACTACGTCCACCCGAGCGGCTGGTCCGCCGGCACGTGGGTGTCGACGATCAGCGACCGCTTCGTCGAGAAGGGCACCGTCGAGTGGGACATCTATGGCGGCTACACCGGCAGCATCGGCGCCATCGGCTACAGCGCCCTGGCGTACTACTACAAGTACCCGCGCGCCGTGATCAGTGCCACCGGCACGAAATTCGACTATGCCGAGCTGTCGGGCGGCCTGACGTACAAGTCGCTGTACGCAAAATACAACTACACGGTCACGCGCGACTTCTTCGGCATTACCAATGCCCGCGGCACCGGCTATCTGGACGTGGGCGCCAACCACGAGCTGGGCGAAGGCTGGACCCTGAACCTGCACGGCGGCGACGGCCGCGTGGCCGGCAGTGGCAACGAGATCTGGGACTGGCGCGACGCCAGGGCCGGCGTGACGAAAACGCTGGGCTCGGGCTGGAGCGCCGCCGTGGCGTACACCCGCGCCTGGGGCCGGACCGACATCTACAAGACTTACACGACGGGCGTGCCGAACGGCGGCGTGATCGACTATGCCGACGTCACGCGCGGCACGCTGGTCGTCTCCGTGACCCGTACTTTCTGAATTCGCAGCATCAGCAGCAGGAGTTTCGCACCATGCAAACCAAACCATCCCGATCTTCCCGATTCGCGCTGTCGCTGAACGCCCGCATCTGCGTGGCCGCCAGCGCGCTCGTCATTCTCAGCCTGGGCATCACCGCCACGGTCACCGGCATCCGCGCCAGCAACGACGCCGAAAGCGCCGCCATGCGCCTGGCGCAGACGGCTTCGCGCGAAGCGGCGCAGACGCTGGCGACGCGCATCAGCGCCAACCTGTCCAGCGTTGCCAGCCTGGGCGCCTCGATGCAGGGCACCAAGGCCGCCGGCGTGCCGCTGGAACGGCGCGCCATCGGCGAAATGACAAAGGCCACCTTGCTCGGTTCCGAAGACCTGGTCGGCGCCGCCGTCACGTTCGAACCCGACGCACTGGACGGCAAGGACGCCGAATTCGCGGGCCAGAAGCCCGAGTTCGACGCCAGCGGCCGCTACATGCCTTACTACACGCGCAATCCGGCCGGCGGCGTGGGTGTCGAGCCGATCGTGTTCTCGAATGCGCCCGGTGCCAACGACTGGTACGACATCCCGAAGAAGAACGGCAAGCTGTACTTCACGGAGCCGTACGCGTACCCGGTCAACGGCAAGGACGTGCTGATGGCGTCGATGGTGGCGCCGATCGTCGTCAACGGCAAATTCCTGGGCACGGCCAGCGCCGACTTCATGCTGACCAAGCTGACCGCCATCCTGGCCGGCATGAAGACGCTGGAAGGCGGCAAGCTGGCGCTGATCTCGAACGGCGGCGTGTATGCCAGCAATCCGGACGCGGCGCTGAACGGCAAGCCGGCCAAGGACATTCCGGCCGCGGCGCTGGACGCGATCCGCGCCGGCAAGGCTTACGAATACCGCGACGACACCGACATCGTCCACCTGGTGCAACCGCTGCAGCTGCACGCGGACATCGCGCCGTGGGCCGTGCGCCTGTCGTTCCCGCACAGCGTGGCGACGGCGCCCGCGCGCGAACTGCTGATGTACACGGCACTGGTGTCGGCACTGTGCGCGGCGGCCGCCGCGCTGGCAATGGTCTGCGTATTGAATCGCATGACGAAGCCGCTGCGCCTGCTGGCACGCACGATGCAACAGCTGGCGGGCGGCAATGCCGACCTGTCGGCACGCCTGACGGTACGCGGCACCGACGAACTGGCCGTGATCGGCGCCGGCTTCAACGAATTCGTCGCCAAGATCGAACACGTGCTGGCGCGGGTACGCCACAGCTCCGAAGCGGTGGCCGTGGCCAGTGGCGAGATCAGCCAGGGCAACCATGACCTGTCGGCGCGTACCGAGCAGCAAGCCAGCGCGCTGCAGCAGACGGCGGCGTCGATGGAAGAACTCACCAGCACCGTCAAGCAGAATTCGGACAACGCCGTGGAGGCGCGCCAGCTGGCCGCCTCCGCATCGGAAGTGGCCGTGCGCGGCGGCGCCGTGGTGGCGCAGGTCGTCGATACGATGGCGTCGATCAACGCCTCGTCGAACAAGGTGGTGGACATCATCAGCGTCATCGACGGCATCGCGTTCCAGACCAATATCCTGGCGCTGAACGCGGCGGTCGAAGCGGCCCGCGCGGGGGAGCAGGGACGCGGCTTCGCCGTCGTGGCGAGCGAGGTGCGCAACCTGGCGCAGCGCAGCGCCTCCGCCGCCAAGGAAATCAAGACGCTGATCGGCGACTCGGTGGCGCAGGTGGAGCAGGGCACCCGTCTGGTGTCGGACGCGGGCAGCACGATGGGCGACGTGGTCTCCAGCGTGCAGCGCGTGGCATCCATCATCAGCGAAATCGCGGCAGCCAGCGGCGAGCAAAGCAGCGGCATCAGCCAGATCAACCAGGCGGTCGTGCAGATGGACAGCGTGACGCAGCAGAACGCGGCGCTGGTGGAGGAAGCGGCCGCCGCGGCGGAAAGCCTGCAGGAACAGGCCGATACGCTGGTATCGCTGGTGGGGCAGTTCCGGATCGGCGACGTGCAGGTCGAAACGCCTGCGGTAACGGCAGCGGCGCGCGTGCAACTTGCGGTCCCCGCGAAAGCCCCGGTGGCGGCGAAAGCGACGCCAGTCGTGAAATCGCCGGCACGGCCGCAGCAGCAGGCTGCCGCGCCGGCCGGCGACGAGTGGGAAACCTTTTGACCGTCCCCGCTGACGGAGTCGTCAGCGGGCGTTGAACGCTGTCAGCCGGGCCAATGGCCCGGCTTTTTACGTGCCCGGTACTCAGGCATGCGCCGGCTTCTTGCCCAGCAGCTTGCTGGCGGCAAACGCGGCACCCGCCACGCCCACCACCATCGCCGCCGTGCTGCCGGAGAACCCGACGGCCGTGTCGCGCGCGATCTTGCCTGCCTGCGGCGTCACCAGCTGCATGCGGCGCTTCGTCATCTGGACACCCAGCTCGCTCAGGCGTTCCTGCGTCATCAGGCGTTCCGCGTCCGGCAGCAATACCGTTTCCTCGTCCGCCACGTGGTGCATCACGTCGCGCATCAGCTCATGGATGAGCTGGTCGTGACGGGGATCGGCACCATCGGTGGCGCGCAGCGCGGCGATGACGCGACGCATCTCGTTGTGCTCCGGCTCGGACTTGAGCATCGTCGGGTCCGACCCTTCCAGCTCGCGCATCGCAGGGTAGAAGATTTCCTCTTCCAGCGTGGCATGGATTTCCAGCGCGGTGCAGATCGTTTCCGCCAGCGCTTTCTTCACTTTCGGCTTCTTCGTTGTCGTGTACTGGTGGAACGTCACCAGCGTATGCGAGTGGTCGAAGCGGATCATGTCGGTAATCGTCGGGCTGAGCTTGTTCAGTGAAAACATCGTCTTCTCCTTGTTCTGGCAACACCTCATGGTAGGACGGCCGCGTCACGGGCGACGTAGGAAAACGCCGCAACCGCGTGTCGGCGCAGCGCGCGGCATGACGGACTGGCATCATTTCGCCCGACATGTTGCGAAGACGTCACGTCGCCGGCAGCGTTCTGCGTATTCGCGACAGCACCGCCTGCCTGCGATATAGTGATCGCACAGACCACTGCCGGGGAGTCGCATGAAGGGGCAATATCGTGCCGCAGCGAACCGAAGGAAGAGCCTGCCGGTGTACGGCCGTGCCCAGCAATTGCCCGCGCCCCGCATTCTGACGCGCTTCGGCGACCTGTTCCAGGATCACCCGCAGCCGATGTGGATCTACGATATCGACACCCTGCGCTTCCTGCGCGTGAATGCCGCCGCCTGCCGCCATTACGGCTACACGACGGACGAGTTCCTGCACATGACGATCCGCCACATCCGGCCGCGCGACGAATATGCGCGCCTGGAGGCCGACTTGGCCTCGTCGGAACCGAAGGCGGCGCAGTCGTCCGGCGTCTGGACCCACCTGAAACGGGACGGCACACCGATCGCCGTGCGCATCTCGTCGCATGCCGTCAACTACCAGGGGCACCGCGCCCGCCTCGTGTTCGCGCACGACGTCACGGCGCAGCAGGCAACGGAGCGGGCGCTGCACCGTTCCGAGCAGCTGTACCGCAGCCTCGTCGACACGATGCCGCACCAGGTCTACTGGAAGGACCTGGCGCTGAACTATCTCGGTTGCAATCGCGTATTCGCCGAGGCCGCCGGACTGGACGATCCGCAGGAAGTCATCGGCAAGAGCGACGAGCACCTGGTCTGGCGGCGCCAGGCGCAGCGGCTGGCCGCCGAGGACCGCACGGTGGTGACGACTGGCCATCCGCTGCTCGACCGCGAGGATACCTTTCCCGGCCCGGACGGCAAGCAGCGCCGCTACCTCGTCAACAAGCTGCCGCTGTACGGTCCGGAAGGCGCGATCGTCGGCATGCTGGGCACGCTGGAAGACATCACGGCGCGGCGCAAGGCCGAGGAGACGCTGCGGCTGCAGGGCAGGGCGCTGGACGCCAGCGTGAATGCCATCGTCATCACCCGGCAGGATAACCGGCAGGACAAGATCGTCTACGCCAACCCCGCGTTTGCCCGCATTTCCGGCTACGACCTGGCCGACATCATCGGCCAGGACTGCCGTTTCCTGCAGGCGGACGACCGCGACCAGGACGGCCTGTTCGTGCTGCGCGACGCGCTGGCAACCAACCGCGAGGCCACCGTGGTGCTGCGCAACTACCGCAAGGACGGCTCGCTGTTCTGGAACCAGCTGCACATCGCGCCCGTGCTGGACACGGGCGGCAAGGTCACGCACTGGGTCGGCGTGATCAACGACATCACCGACACGATGCGCTACCAGAAGGACCTGGAGCACCAGTCCACCCACGACGCACTGACGGGGCTGCCGAACCGCAACCTGTTCCGCGACCGGCTCGACCAGGCCATCAGCTACGCGGCGCGCTACCGCAACCAGCTGTGGGTCGTCGTGCTCGACCTCGACAATTTCAAGCTGATCAACGACACGCTGGGCCATGCCGTCGGCGACAGCCTGCTGCAGACGGTGGGCGAAAGGCTGCGCGCGGCGCTGCGCGATTCGGACACCGTGGCCCGCCTGGGCGGCGATGAATTCATCCTGCTGCTGCAGGACCAGCCCGGCGGCGGCCCGTCGCCACGCACCGTGCAGGCGATCCTGGAAGCGGTCAGCGCGCCGATGCGCCTGGGTGCGCACGACCTGGCGCTGACGTGCAGCATGGGCGTGGCCGTCTACCCGCGCGACGGCGAGACGGGGTCGAGCCTGTTCAAGCATGCCGACATCGCGCTGTACCGCGCCAAGGACGGCGGGCGCAACCAGCTGCAGTTCTACACGGCGGAGATGAACGACCGCGTGACCGAGCGCACGCTGATCGAAGGACACCTGCGCCATGCGCTCGTGCGCAACGAGTTCCTGCTGTACTTCCAGCCGCGGGTGGACTGCGTCACCGGCCGCGTCGTCGGACTGGAGGCGCTGCTGCGCTGGCAGCACCCGGAACTGGGGCTGGTGTCCCCCGTGCGGTTCATCAGCGTGGCCGAGGAGACGGGGCGGATCGTCGAGATCGGCGAATGGGTGCTGAAGACGGCCTGCATGCAGGCCGTGGCGTGGCAACAGGCCGGGCTGGCGCCCGTGCCGGTGGCCGTCAACGTCTCGGCCCGCCAGTTCCGCCATGCCGCGTTCGTGCAGGAAGTGCAGGAGGCACTGGACGCCAGCGGCCTCGAACCGCGCTTCCTGGAGCTGGAGCTGACGGAAAGCGTCATGATGCACAACGTGGACGTCGTCATCGCCGCCATGCGCCAGCTGAAGTCGATGGGCATCTGCCTGTCGATCGACGATTTCGGCACCGGATACTCCAGCCTGAACTACCTGCGTCGCTTCCCCATCGACTACCTGAAGATCGACCAGAGTTTTGTGCGCGACATGCTGTCGGACCCGCCCGGCGCCGCGATCGTCCGTTCCATCATCGCGCTGGGCCACAGCCTGTCGTTCCGCATCATCGCCGAAGGCGTGGAAACGGAAGACCAGCTGGCATACCTGAAGGAAGAGGGCTGCGACGAGATCCAGGGTTTCCTGTGCAGCCGGCCGGTGCCGGAGCGCGAGGCGGCCGTGCTGCTCAGCCGATAGCGGCGCCGGCCGGGAATCCGCCAGGCACGCGGCGCGCCAGCCGGCATCAGCGATAGTCTTCCGCCGCCAGCCCGTACTTCTGCATCTTGTGGTACAGGGTCTGCTTCGGCACCGCCAGCGCCGCGCAGGCCGCGCCGACATTGCCGCCCGCCTCGCGCAGCGCCGTGTCGATCAGGGCGCGTTCGAACGTGCTGACCTGGTCCGCCAGCGAAGCCGGCGTGGCCGGCGCGGCACTGACGCCGGTGTCGCCGGGCAGGGCGCCGGGCAGGCCCAGGACGTAGCGGTCCGCCGCGTTGCGCAGCTCGCGCACGTTGCCCGGCCAGTCGTGCCGCAGCAGCGCCTGCCGGTGGGCCGGCGGCAGCGCCGGCACGTCGCGGCGATAGCGGCTGGCGGCGGCCAGCATGAAGTGTTCGAACAGCAGGGGGATGTCGTCGCGCCGCTCGCGCAGCGGCGGGATGCGCAGCACGATGAGATTCAGGCGGTAATACAGGTCGGCGCGGAACCCGCCCCCGTCCACCAGCTCGCGCAGGTCCACCTTGGCGGCGGCCACGACACGCACGTCGACCGGTACCGGCTGCACGGAGCCCAGGCGTTCGATATAGCGCTCCTGCAGCACCCGCAGCAGCTTGACCTGCAGCGCCAGCGGCAGGCTCTCGATTTCGTCCAGGAACAGCGTGCCGCCGGACGCATGCTCGATCTTGCCCACCTGGCGCCGGGTGGCGCCCGTGAACGCACCGGATTCGTGGCCGAACAATTCGCTTTCGAAGATCGTCTCCGGGATCGCGCCGCAGTTGACGGCGACATAATGGGCCCGTGCCCGCTCGCTGAAATCGTGCAGGCAGCGTGCCACCAGCTCCTTGCCGGTGCCCGTTTCGCCATACACCAGCACGTCCGCCGGCTGGCTGGCCACGTCCAGGATCAGACGGCGCAGGTCGCGCATGGCGGCCGTATCGCCCAGCAGCGCGGCCTCGATGCCCTGGCTGTGCGCCAGCCGCTGGCGCAACGCGTGCACCTGCAGCTGCAGGCGGCGCTTGTCGACAGCGCGCCGCACGACGTCCGCCAGTTCATCGGAAGAGTAGGGCTTCTCCAGAAAATCGTAGGCGCCGTCGTGCATGGCCTGTACCGCCATGGCGATGTCGCCATGCCCCGTCACGAGAACCACGGGCAGGTCGGGATCGGCGGCGCGCGCCGCCTGCAGCAGTTCCAGGCCGCTCATGCCGGGCAGGCGCACGTCGCTGACCAGCACGCAGGGGCAGCCGGCGCACAGCAGCGCGCGTGCCGGCTCCGCGCTGTCGAAACTGCGCACAATGAAGCCGGCGAGGTCGAGCGCCTGGGCGCTGCCCTCGCGCACGGCCGGGTCGTCCTCGACCAATATGACCTGAATCTCATCCATCCTGTTTACCAATCTGTTCATCTCATCCATCGGCCCTGTCCAGCGCCGCGGCCCGCAGTGCGATGACGAAGCAGGCGCCGGTATCGGTCGCCTCGCTGCGCAGGCTGCCCCCGAAGTCTCGCACGATCTGTTCCGAGATGGCGAGGCCCAGGCCCAGCCCCTCGCCCTGCGGCTTGGTCGTGAAGAAGGGCTGGAACAGCCGTTCGCGCGCCTCGTCCGTGAGACCGGGGCCGTTGTCGGCAACGCGGATCGACACCACCTCTTCCGCTTCGGTCACGCGGACCGTCAACCTGCGCGGCACGTCGCGCGCCAGCGTGCCCAGCGCATCGGCCGCATTGCTCATCAGATTGAGCAGCACCTGTTCCAGGCGGTTGCTGTCGCACAGCGCATACACGTCGCCCTGGCTGATGTCCAGCGTGAACGCTACCTTGTCCAGTTGCAGTCGCCGTTCCACCAGCACCAGCGTATTGGAAATCGCCGTGTGGACGGAGACGGGCCCCAGCTCCGCATTGGACTTGCGGGCGAAACTTTTCAGCTTGCCCGTGATGCTGCCCATGCGCGCCACCACCTGCGAGATCTTCGCCAGGTTTTGCCGGGCTTCGTCGAAGCGGCCCCGCTCGAACAGCAGCATGGCATTGTCGGACATCGTGCGCAGCGCCGTCAAAGGCTGGTTCAGCTCGTGCGTGATGCTGGCCGACATCTGGCCCAGCACCGCCATCTTGCCGGCCTGATACAACTCGTTCTGCGTGCGGTGCAACTGCTGCTCGGCCTGGCGCCGCACCTCTGCTTCGTCCGTCAGCCACTGCGTGGTGCGTGCCAGCCGCGCCGTGCGCTCGGCCACCTTCAGTTCGAGCTGGTTGTAGGCCGCCTGCAGCTGCTCCTTCGCCTGCAGGCGCTGGCGCAGGTACAGGAACAGCAGCGCCAGGAAGCCATACGCCACCCAGGCAAACAGCACGGCGGCGCGGGCGTTGGCGCGCGCCTGGCTCAGGTCGGACAGGTACAGGAACGTCCACTGCCGCGGCGCCAGCGAGCGCGCCTGGAGCAGCAGCGGCGGCGTGATCGTGCCCCTGGCCTCGCTGCCGTTGGGGGCGCCGATCGTGATCACGCGCGTGCCGTCCACCCCCGCCCGGTCCTCGCGGATCGGCAGCGGCAGCAGCGTCAGGCGATGGTACTGGCGCGTTTGCGCCAGGCTGGCGCGCACGCGGTCGGTCAGCGGGCGCAGCGTGTGGTACTTCCAGGCGGGCGCGGAAGAGAGGAACAGCACGCCGTTGGCGTCGGCCAGCATGACCTTGTCCGCGCCTTGCGCCCAGCCGCGCTCCTGCTCCTCGATGTTGACCTTGACGACGGCAACGCCCAGCATGCGGCCGTCGCGGTGGACGCCGCGCGCATAGAAGTAGCCGGGCTCGCCGCTGGTCGTGCCGACGCCGTAGAAGCCGGTCGGGTGCCCGCGCAGCGCGTTCTGCAGGTAGGGGCGGAAGCGGATATCGTCGCCCACGAAGCTTTCCTTCTGACGCCAGTTGCTGGCCGCCAGGGTGCGGCCCTGCAGGTCGACGATGTAGATGATGCGGGAGCCGGCCTGGCGCGACAGGCGCTCGAGGTAGGTGTTGACCTCGAGGCGCCGCGCCGGGTCGCCGGGGTGATCCAGCAGGGCCAGCACGTTCCTGTCCAGCTCCAGCATGTGCGGCAGGAAATCGTACTTGTCCAGCAGGTTTTGCAGGCTGGCCGCGTACAGCTCCAGCCGCTGGGCACCCGCCGCGCGCAGCCGGTCGATGCTGATCCGCTCCGTCCACCAGTACGCGGTCCATCCCAGCGCGATGGCACCGGCCAGTACCGATCCCCAGGCCAGGTGCGCGAGCCAGCGGCCCCGCGCATGCGGCAGGGCCGCCAGCGCCTCGTCGGGCTGGCCGGTGGGAGTGTCGGGCGGGATCTGCATCGGCGCCACTATAGCAAATTCGGCAAGTCCCGCGTCCGGCACGTTCAGAAGCAGTGCCGGATACCGAGGTTGACGGCGGCGTTGCCGGTGCCGCTGTCGGTGGCATTGCCGACCGTGAAGGCGGCGCCGTTCCTGTTGTCGATATGGCCATAGGCGGCATACAGGTCGGTACGGGGCGACAGGCCGTACAGGTAGCCGGCGCCGTACTGGCGGGCGTCGTGCCGGAGCGCCGAGCGGTCGTCCCGCTGCACCACCGACAGCAGCACGCGGTGCGGGCCATGTTTCCACGTCAGGCCGAGCAGCGCATCGCGGCTGCGGGCGCCGGCGAGGTCACGGCTGGCAACGAGACCGGCATGCGCCGTCACGGCGCCCTGCGTATAGCGGGCGGCGAGAATCGTGTTGCGGGTGTGATCCGGCGTCAGCGCGTCTTCGCGGTGGTGATGACCCAGCATGACGACCAGCGGCCCCTGCGCGTAACTCAGCACGCCGCTGAAGACGCGCTTGCGGTCCTTGCCCATGTCCTGTGCGCCGGCCATATGGGGCACCTCGCCCGCGCCGTACGCCACCTCGGCCGACCAGCCGGCGAATGCGGGCGTGCTGTAGACAACGGCATTGTCCATGCGGTGGTTGCCGGCCATGACGTTCGTCGCCTGGCCCGCCAGGCCGTCCTCGAAGGGGTCCGCCACGTCGCGGATGGCGCGGTAGTACGGCGAGTACTGGCGGCCGACGGTGACGCCGCCGAACGTGCCGCGCAGGCCGACGAACGCCTGGCGGCCGAAGCGCAGGCCGCCCTGGCCGGCCTTGCCGGTATCGATGTTGTAGCCGCCTTCCAGGACGAACACGGCGGACAGGCCATCGCCCAGGTCTTCGGTGCCCTTGAAGCCCAGCCGCGAACCGGAAGCGAGGCCGCTGCCGATGGCGGGGCTGCTGCCCGCCGGGGTACCGTATTCGGTCACGAGGCCCGCATCCGCGACGCCGTAGATCTTGATCTGGGATTGTGCCTGAGCAGCCGCGGCGGTCAAGGCGAGCGCCGCGGTTATGACGTATTTCATCGAATCTCCTGAATCTTTCGTTTTTGCTGTGGTTATTACTTATGCAGCCCGGGCAGGGTGTTGCCCGGCCGGCGTACTGGCGGGTTCCTCCAGCGCGCCTTCCCATTTGGCGACCACGGCGGTCGCCACGGCATTGCCGATGGCATTGGTGGCCGAGCGGCCCATGTCGAGGAACTGGTCGACCCCCATCAGCAGCAACAGGCCGGCCTCGGGGATATGGAATTGGGTCAGGGTGGCGGCAATCACCACCAGCGAGGCACGCGGCACGCCGGCCATCCCCTTTGACGTCAGCATCAGCAGCAGCAACATGCTGATCTGCGTACCCAGCGACAGGTCGATGCCATAGGCCTGGGCGATGAAGAGCACGGCGAACGTGCAGTACATCATCGAGCCGTCCAGGTTGAACGAGTAGCCCATCGGCAGCACGAAGCTGGAGATGCGGCGCTGCACGCCGAACTTGTCCAGCGCGAGCAACAGCTTGGGATAGGCCGCTTCCGAGCTGGCCGTGGAAAACGCCAGCAGGAACGGCTCGCGGATCAGCCCGATCAGGCGGAACACGCGCGAGCCCAGCACCAGAAAGCCGGCGCCGATCAGGAGCAGCCACAGGCAGGCCAGCCCCAGGTAGAAGGCGCCCATGAACTTGGCAAAGGTCAGCAGGATGCCGAGACCGTTGGTCGTGACGACGGCGGCCATGGCGGCAAACACGGCCAGCGGCGCCATGGTCATGATGGTGCCCGTCATGCGCAGCATCACCTGCGCCAGCTCGTCGACCACGGCGACCAGGCGCTTGCCCGATTCGCCCAGCGCGCCAAGGGCGGAGCCGAAGAAGATGGAAAACACCAGCACCTGCAGGATTTCGTTATTGGCCATCGCCTCGATGGGCGACTTCGGCACCACGTGCGTGATGAAGTCCTTCAGCGTGAAGGCGGCGGTCTTCAGGCCCGTGCTCGCGTCCACGGGCGGCAGCGGCAGGTCCAGCTGGGTGCCCAGCTGCAGCAGGTTCGACAACGCCATGCCGAGCGCCAGCGAGACAAGGGAAGCCAGCACGAACCAGGCAAAAGCCTTCGCGCCGATGCGCCCGGCGGCCTTGCCGTCGGCCAGGTTGGCGATGCCGATCGTCAGCGTGGAAAACACCAGCAGCGCGATGATCATCTTGATCAGGCGCAGGAAGATGTCGGTGACCAGCGAAATATTGGCCGAAATCGTCGCGCCGGCGGCAGTGTCGGTATAGGCGGTATGGCAGGCATAGCCAACCGCGATGCCGAGCAGCATCGCCAGCAGAATGTACAGGGTGAGGGGATGCTTCTTCTGCATTGCAGTCTCCGTATTTTTAGAAACCGCGGTGGGCCACCGCGGAGGTGACCCCATATAGCAAG
>Ga0265798_10001914_pt1 | contig 31269 bp, 23 predicted proteins | sample P3T30metagenome_FD_192430 | JGI IMG/M metagenome (GOLD analysis project Ga0265798, IMG submission 192430) | Plant litter microbial communities from East Loma Ridge, Irvine, California - P3 T30 | ecosystem: Environmental > Terrestrial > Plant litter > Unclassified | place: USA: California... | reverse complement strand
ATGCCGTAGAACGACCCGGCCCGGATGTCGAGGTCGATGCCCTCGACCGCCACCGTGCCGCCGTAGCGCTTGCCGAGGCCCTTGATGGAGAGGACGACCGGGCGCTCCTCCGGCTCGTCGTCGCGGGTCGCGGGGGCCGCGGCGACGAGGTCGCTCGGGGCGTCGGGGTCGACGGCGTCCTCGGGCTCCGGCTGCTGCTCGGGCTCGGGCTCGACCGGGGGCTGAGCCTCGGGCTCGGCCTCGACGGCCGACTCGGCCTCGACGGGCGCCGCCGCCGCCTCGGGGGCGGGCGCGATCTCGACCTCGTCGACGACGTCGGTCGCGGAGGCGGTCTCGTGCGTGCCCTCGGAGTGCTCGGCCGACTCGACCGTCGACCCGGCGGGGGCGTCGCCCTCGGGCGCGGCCACCGCGTCGTCGGTCGGCTCCGCGGGCTCGGACGGGGCCGCCTCGCGCGCCTCCTGCTCGATGCGTGCGGCCTCGGCCGCCTCGGCCTCCGCAGCCGCCTCGGCGGCAGCGGCCGCCGCGGCGGCAGCTGCTCGGGCACGAGCGTTCGCCGCGCGGGTGGCAGCCGCCTTCTTGGCGGCGGCCGACCGGTCGGCGGCCGTGCGGGTCGAGGCCGGCTTGCGCTTCGCCGCGGGACGAGCCGTCGAGCGGGCCGGGGCATCCGCGGCGGGCTCCGGCGAACCGCCGTCGCGCTCCCCGTCGGATGTCGTCGGGGAGGGCTCCCCGGGCGCGGCGCCCGCCGTCGCCGACCCCGCGGTCGTCGTCTCGTCGTCCATCTCGTCCCCCCGGGTGACCGTCTCGGCCTCGCCGTCCGACGTCGGCTCGGGACGCACGTCGTCGTCCTGATCGTCGCTCGCGAGGCCCATCCCCCCACCGTACCAACGAGGGGCCCCCGCCGCGGTCGGCCGGGGGCGCTCATCACGAAAGGGACACGACTCCGAGGCGATCTCGGCCGCGAGGGGGCGTACCGGGTAGTCTGAGCCGAGCACGACGACGTGTCCAGATCGAGGCTCCGCGGTGAACGCCGCTCGAACACGAGACGGAATCGGCCCGAGACGGGTCGTCCGGACCGGCGGGGCACGGAGAGCGACGGAGAGTCCCGCTCTCGCCCCCTGTGAGGAGACAGACGTGAGCAGAAGCACCGACGCGCACCGCGAGAACGACATCACGACCCAGCAGGTCGTCATCCTGGCCGCCGGCCTCGGCAGCCGTCTCGGGCGGTCGCTCCCGAAGTCGCTGACCGAGCTCAGCGACGGCCGCACCATCATGCAGCAGCAGTTCGAGAACATCCACGCCGCCTTCGGGCCGCGGGCCCGCATCACCGTGGTCGTGGGCTACAAGTTCGAGCACATCGTCGAGGCCTTCCCCAGCGCCTCCTTCGTGTACAACGAGCAGTACGACCAGACCAACACGTCGAAGAGCCTGATGCGAGCGCTCCGGGCGAGCTCGGCCGGCGGCGTCCTGTGGATGAACGGCGACGTGGTCTTCGACCCCGAGGCACTCCGCCGCGCTGCTCGACTGGTCCGCGACGACCAGTCGTTCGTGACCGTCAACACCTCGAAGGTCTCCGACGAGGAGGTCAAGTACACGACCGACGCCGAGGGCTACATCGCGGAGCTCTCCAAGCAGGTCAAGCACGGCCTCGGCGAGGCCGTGGGCATCAACTACGTCTCGCGCGCCGACAAGCCGGCGCTCCTGCGTCAGCTCGGCAAGGTCGACGCCCAGGACTACTTCGAGCGCGGCATCGAGCTGGCCATCGAGCAGGACGGGCTACTCTTTGAGCCCGTGGACATCACCGACCTCTACGCCGTCGAGGTGGACTTCGCCGAAGACCTGGCCCGCGCCAACCTGTTCGTCTGAACGGTCGGGCCGCCGAGAGGTGTCCCCGACCGCAGAGGACACCCGTGAGCACTGCCCTGGCTGAGCGCCCCCGGCGCTCGTCGTCCGCGAGGTACCGCCAGACGCTCTGGCTGCTGACGAGCCGCGACCTGCGGGTCCGGTACTCGACGTCGGCCCTCGGCTACGTCTGGTCGATCCTCGACCCGCTGGTCATGGCGGGCATCTACTACTTCGTCTTCCAGGTCGTCTTCCACCGCTCGGTGGGCGCCGACCCGTACATCGTGTTCCTGCTGAGCGGGCTCCTGCCCTGGATGTGGTTCAACGGCGCGGTCTCCGACAGCACCCGTGCCTTCATCCGCGAGGCGAAGCTGGTGCGCTCGACCAAGATCCCCCGCACGATCTGGGTCTTCCGGCTCGTGGGGTCGAAGGGCATCGAGTTCGCCCTGAGCCTGCCCGTGCTCGCGCTGTTCGCCCTGCTGGGGCAGGCCGAGCTGCACTGGCAGGTCGTGTTCTTCCCGCTCGCGATGGTGCTCCAGACCGTCCTGGTCGCGGGCGTCGGCCTCATCGTCGCGCCCCTCGTCGTCTTCTTCCGCGACCTCGAGCGGGCCACGAAGCTCGCCCTGAGGTTCCTCTTCTACGCGTCGCCGATCATCTACAGCACCGCGGACCTCCCCGAGAGCCTCCACGTGCTCGCCTCCTTCAACCCGCTCAGCGGCATCTTCGGCCTGTACCGGGCCGCGTTCTTCCCCGACCAGCTCGACCTGCTCGAGGTGCTCGTCGGCGCCGGCATGTGCGTCCTGCTGCTCGGCGTCGGCCTCGCCGTCTTCCGGTCGAGCGAACGTGCCGTCCTGAAGGAGATCTGATGCGCGCCTCCGGTCCCCCCGTCATCCGAGTCGACGGCGTCGGCATCCGCTTCCGGCGCAACCGTCGTGGGCGACGCAGCTTCAAGGACCTCTTCGCCGACAGCAGCCGGCGGTCGCGCCCCGGCGAGTTCTGGGCCCTCCAGGACGTCTCGTTCGAGGTCGCCGCCGGGGAGGCCATCGGCGTCGTGGGTCGCAACGGCCAGGGCAAGTCGACCCTCCTCAAGCTCGTCGCGGAGGTGATCCTGCCCGACACCGGCACGGTCTCCGTCGACGGCGGGGTGGCGCCCCTGATCGAGATCACGGGCGGCTTCGTCGCCGACCTCAGCGTGCGCGACAACGTCTACCTGACCGCGGGCCTGCACGGCATGAGCAAGGCGGAGATCGACGAGCGCTTCGACGAGATCATCGACTTCGCGGAGATCGCCGCGTTCGTCGACACCCCCTACAAGCACCTCTCCAGCGGCATGAAGGTCCGCATCGCGTTCGCGGTGATCTCACGGCTCGACGAGCCCGTCATCCTCGTCGACGAGGTGCTCGCTGTCGGCGACAAGGCCTTCCGCGAGAAGTGCTACCGGCGGATCGAGGAGATGCTCGCCGACGGTCGCACCCTCTTCCTGGTCTCGCACAACGAGCGCGACCTCACGCGCTTCTGCGAGCGGGGGCTCTACCTCGACGGCGGTCGCCTCGTCTTCGACGGCCCGCTGGCCGAGGCCCTCGAGCGCTACGGGTCGGATCATCCTCCCCGCCCGTCGGCGTAGGCTCCAGCGATGACCGACCACGGCACGCCGGCGCCGCAGCGCCCCCTCCAGGCCCCCTCCCCGCGCGACGAGGTCGTCGCCTCGGCGTCCGACTCGTCGGATTCGTCGGAGGAGTCGCCGTGGCTCCGCCGGCTCGACAAGGTCCTCGCCGTGCAGCGGCCCGTGGTCGTCGCCCACGTGCGCCGGCTCCGTCGGCGTCACCCCAAGGCCTCCCCCGAGAAGCTGGTCCGCATCCTGGAGCGCGAGTACCTCACGGCCGTCACGACGGGCGGCGCGGCCGTCGGGGCCAGCGCGGTCGTGCCCGGCATCGGCTGGGGCATCTCCCTGGCGCTGTCGGGCGTCGAGACCGCCGGCTTCCTGGAGGCGAGCGCGCTCTTCGCCCAGTCCGTCACCGAGGTCCACGGCATCGCCGTGGCCGACCCGGAACGCGCCCGTGCGCTCGTCATGGCCATGCTCCTGGGAGCCCCCGGCGCCTCCCTCGTCCGGCAGTTCGCGGGCGAGGCCCTCGGCACGGCCCCGGCCCGGACGGCGTTCTGGGGGGAGCTCGTCACCCAGAAGCTGCCGAAGACGGCCATCGAGGGACTGACCAAGAAGGTGCGTGGACAGTTCGTCCGGCGGTTCGCCGCGTCCCAGGGGGCGAGCGCGCTGGGCCGCGCCGTCCCGTTCGGCATCGGCGCCGTCGTCGGCGGCGCCGGCAACCACGCCCTCGGTCGCAAGGTCGTGCTGAGCGCCCGGACGGCGTTCGGCCCTGCCCCGGCGGCGTTCCCGATCGACATCACGGCCTGACGGCTCCACGGCCCCCAGGCCGTGCGGAGAGGTCGTTCCACAGCCCACGTCGGGTGTCGTCCTCCCCGGGTGCCTGCACCCACAGGGCGGCGGGGCCTCCGGTCGGCGGCCCTGCCTACGCTCGCGGCATGGAGACCACCCTCGCCTACGCCGTGCCCTTCGCCGTCGACCGCAGCCGGGGGGCTCGGGTGCCCCGGCTCGTGAACGTCGGGGACGAGCCCGTGACCGGGCTCCGCGTGACGCTGCTCGGCAGCGGGCTCCTCGTGCCCGTGGCCCGGAGCCGCCTCGAGCCCGGCGAGTCCATGGGCGTCAGCGTGATCGGGCCGGAGCTGTGCCGCCGGGGCATCGCGGTCGTGCGGTGGTTCCGCCCGTCGGGCGACGAGTACCTCTGGCGCTTCAGCTTCTGACGACGCCGGCCGAGAGGCGGTCGCTCAGCCGCGGGCGCGGGCGCGACGCTCGGCCACGTACTCCGCCGCGGTGAAGGTCTCGATCACCGGGGGCAGGTGCTCCGACGACATGCCCGAGACCAGCGTCGACGGGTCGACCCCGAGCACGACGGCCAGGCGCACGATGGTGTGGAGCACGGGGTTGCCGACTCCGCGCTCGATCTTGCCGTAGTTCGAGACGTTCATGCCGGCGAGGTGCGCCACCTCGTCCTGGCTGAGGCCGAGCCTCCGACGCTCCGTGCGCACCCGCTCGCCGAAGAGGAGGGCAGCGGCAGACGAGGGCTCAGGCATGCATCATGAGTACGCGTATCAGTGCTGTGAATCCAGAGTGCACATGCATGAGCCACTGAGGCCCAGGTGCTCTATGCCTCGTTCGGCCCGGTCTCGTCTCGGGCGGCGTAGTCGTCGCGCAGGGCGACCAGGCGCGCCACGGCGTCCTCGAAGCGCTGCGTCGCCGCCCCCGGCGAGGTGTCGCCGAAGTGGTGCCGCACCCAGTGGGCGAGCCTCCCCCGGGCCTCCGGGTCGGCCTGCACGCGGTCGAGCACGCCGATGACGCCTGCGGCGTCCTCCGCCGTCAGCCACTCCGCCGACCCCAGGTAGCCTCGCTCGTCGACGTCCGCCTCGGGCGCGGTCGGTCGCGTCACCACGAGCGGCTTGCCGGTGGCGAGACGGTCGTACACCATGGCGGAGATGTCGCTGATCGCGACGTCGGCGACGGCGAGCTGCCAGCCGAGCTCGCCTCCCGCGTCGTGCACGTGGTGCGCGGCGGGGTCGGAGGCGTTCGCCGCCGCGATCGCGGAGACGATCGACTCGTGCGCCCGGCGGTAGGTGCTGTCGAGCACACCGCTGCGGGGGTGCGGCCGGTAGACGAGCCGGTGTCGGTCGCTGGCGAGCAGGGCGCGCACGAGGGCGGTGCCGTGGGTCGCGATCGACCCGTAGGCGGCAGCCGGCCGGTCGCCCTCCCACGTGGGGGCGTAGAGCACCACCGTGCGGTCGTCGCGGGGGAAGGGCACGACGCCTGCCGTGTGGTCGGCCTGGGGCCGGCCGACCGGCACGGCCCGGCGGTCGAGGTCGTAGTCCCACAGCGCGGCGCTCAGGCGGGCCCGCGCGGCGTCGCCGGCCACGAAGGCGTAGTCGTAGGCCTTGAACTGGTTGGTCGTCATGTACATCTTGTCGCTCTCGCCGTGGTTGACGAAGACGTGCCACATGCGTCCGTACCGCATCATCTGGAAGTTCTTGGCGTTCTGGTTCACGTAGAGCGTCAGGGCGAGGGGCTGCGACTCGACGAAGGCCTCGAGGTCGACGACCTGCCGGGCGTAGACGACCGGCACCGGCGACTCCTCCAGGAGGGCCAGCATCGTGCCGGGAGAACGCGCCACGATCGCGACGGGGAACGTCTCCGCCAGGTGCGCGAGGGGCGCGTACCACTGGCGGATCTGGTACATGTTGACGACGGTGTCGGCGAAGTACACCGCGACGCGGACGCTGCCGGCCTCAGGCTCCCGCGCGCGTCGCTCGGCGTCGAGGCGCTCGAGGCGACGACGCTGCTGTCTCGAGCGGACGGCTCGCTGGGCCAGTCCGCGGGCGAGCGAGAGATCTCGTCTCAGGGGCACGAGGTCGTCCTCCGATCGTGGAGCGGCCCGGTCGGGGTCCCGACCGGAGTCATCAAGGCTAGATCACCGGAGGGCGACCCGCCCTCGCCATGCGGACCACGCCCCGCCAGCCGACCGACCGACGGCCGCCCGGAGACGTCCGCCAGCCCTCCGCCCAGCCCCCGAACCACTGACGCAGCCGCGTGGGGGTCGAGGCCCACCGGAGCACCTGGACGCCGGTCCAGGAGGCGACGTAGACCGGCACGAGCGGCCAGGGGAGGTTGCGCTTCGCGAGCCAGACGCGGTTGCGGGCGTTGAGCCGGTGGTACTCGGCGTGCCTGGCCGGGTCGATCGCCGGGTGGGAGGCCACGAGGCCGCCCTCGTAGCGCACCCGGAGCCCCTGGCCCCAGACGCGCCAGGCGAGCTCGATGCCCTCGTGCGCGTAGAAGTACGGCTCGCCCCAGCCGCCGACCGCGTCGAAGACGTCGCGCGGGAGGAGGGTCGCCCCCTCCCACACGGAGAAGACGTCGCTGCTCTCGGCGGCGTCGCCCTTGCGGAGGCGCGGCACCCAGCGCCGCGGCGACGCGAGCCCGGACGGGTCGACCACCCGGGGCTGCAGGAGGCCGACGTCGCCCTCGCGACGGAGGAGGGCGATCGCGTCGGCGAGGAAGCTCTCCGACGGGAGGCTGGCGTCGTCGTCGAGGAAGAAGACGTACTCGCCCTCGACCGCGTCGGCGCCGCGGTTGCGCCCCGCGGGGATGCCCACGTTCTCCGGCAGCTCCAGCACGCGGACGCCCTCCGGCACCGGACCGGGGCCGCTGCCGTTCCCGACGCAGACCACGTCGAGCACGACGTCGCGCTGCGCCAGCAGGGAGGCCAGCCCGGCAGCGAGGTCGTCGGGCCGCCTCCCCTGGGTCAGGCTGACGACGCCCACGCGGGGCAGCGACGCGGTCAGGACCGGACCCTCTTCGAGGCCATGATGGCGACGAAGTGGCCGACGAGCGCCAGCAGCGCCAGCGGCAGCAGCACCGCGACCAGCACGCGGTCGGCGGCGAGCGGGTCGCCGACCACGAGACCGACCACGGCGGCCAGCACCGCGAGCATCGTCAGCTCGACCGAGTGGTAGAGACGATGGAACGGCACGAAGCGCGCGACCGACCGGAGGCGCGACAACAGGCGCCCGGACGGCACGGTCACGCCGCCGCGCTTGTCTTCGAGCCGGTCGAGGCCGGCGTTGGCGCGGGCCACGTGCACCATGTCGTTGAGCGCCTTGTTGAGCACGATGACGAGCGCGAGCGTGGAGCCGAGGGTGGTCCAGAGGTAGTCGGCCGGCGCGTCGAAGGGCCAGCCCGCCGCGCGGACGCCGAGCACGACGGGGATGAGCGCCTCGGTCGAGTAGTGGCCGACCTTGTCGAGGAAGACGCCGGCCGGAGAGCTCGTGCGGCGCCACCGCGCCACCTCGCCGTCGGAGCAGTCGATCAGCATCTGCACCTGGCCCATGACGAGCGCGAGCAGCGCGCCGCCGATGCCGGGCACCAGCAACGAGGCCGCCGTGGCCCACCCGGCGAGGATCATCAGGCCCGTCACGCCGTTGGCCGTGACGCTCGTCTTGAGCAGCCACCACGTGAGGTACGGGGAGACGTCGCGGAGGTACAGCGAGGCGGTCCAGTGCTCGGCGTTGGCGCGGCTGCGCACCTCGGGCGGCTGGGCCACCCGCCGGAGCTCGCTGATCGACGTGGGACGCGCGGGGAGGGTGGTCACGGTGCGGCTACCTCCCGGTGTGAGCGGTGATGTTCTTCGTCAGGTCCATGAACCCGGCGACGAAGCCGAATCCCCAGCCGAAGTGGATGGAGGGCAAGACTACGAGAAACCACAGGCGCGTGCGGAGGCTCTCGCCCCGGGCCGCGAGCAGGGCCGCCGCGAGCACGAAGACCGCGTAGACGCCGGGCACGACGAAGCCGAGCATCGCCCAGGCCCAGGGGCTGCCCAGGAGGGCGCCGACGACGCCGACGAGGCCGACGACGAGGCCGACCCCGACCCCGACCACCATCGCCGGGGGCACCAGGTAGCGGAGCGTGTTCGCCTTGGGGAAGCGCCGCGCGAGCTCGCCGCGCCAGAGGCCCGTCGCGACGAACTGGCGGACGAGCTTCCGGAGGCTCGGGCGCGGCCGGTAGGTCACCACCAGCTCCGGGGTGAACCAGACGGTGCCGCCGGTCGCCCGGAGGCGCCGGTTGAGCTCCCAGTCCTGGCCGCGCTTCACGCCCTCGTCGAAGAGGCCGACCTCGAGCAGCCGGGACCGCACGAAGACGCCGAGGTAGGCGGTCTCGGCCGGCCCCTCCGCGCCTCCCACGTGGTGCGGGGTGCCGCCGAGGCCGACTCGGCTGCCGTAGGCGCGCGCCACGGCCTTCTCGAACGGGGTGCGACCCTCGGCCAGCATGATGCCGCCGACGTTGTCGGCGCCGCTCCGCCGCAGCGCCGCCACGGCGAGGCGGGTGTACTCCGGGGGCAGCACGGAGTGCGCGTCGACGCGGACGGTGACGGGGTGCACGGAGGCGCGGATCGCGACGTTCAGGCCGGCGGGCGTCGAGCCCACCGGGTTGGGCAGGCTGCGGATGCGCGGGTCGGCCGCGGCCATCTCGGCGACGACGGCGTCGGTGCCGTCGACGCTCGGGCCGAGGGCGAGGATGACCTCGAAGGGGCCCTCGTAGTCCTGCGTGACGAGGCTCTCGACCGCCGCGCGGATGTCCTTCTCCTCGTTGAGCACGGGCATGACGTACGAGACACCGGGGAGCAGCGTGTCGGGGAGTGCCATGGTGTCGGGCCTCGGGCTCACGGCGCAGGGCGCACGGTCGGGACGGGGACGATGCCTCGGGCATCCCCGCGAGCCTACCAAGACGGGAGGGCGGCACCGGGGACCCGGTGCCGCCCTCCCGTCCGGCGCGTCAGCTGTCGAGCGTGTCGAGCGTGACGGACGCGGTCGCCGTCGCCCCGTCGCGCACGTACGTCAGGTCGGCGGTGCTGCCGCCGGCCAGGAAGCGCACCTGGGCCGTGAGGTCGGTGCGGCTCGTGACGGGCACGCCGTTGAACTCCGTGACGACGTCGCCCTTGCGGAGGCCGGCCTTCTCGGCCGCCCCGCCGCTGCTGAGCTCGAGGATGACGGCGCCGACGCGGTCGGCACCCGACACCTTGGCGGCGTCGTCGACGCTCGCGCCGAGCAGGCCGTGCGAGGCGGAGCCGTCGGCGATGATCTCCTTCGAGACCCGCTCGACGAGGTTCGACGGCACCGAGAAGCCCACGCCGATGCTGCCCGAGGACTCCCCCGAGCTCGCGATGGCCACGTTGAGGCCGATGAGCTCCCCCTGGGCGTCGAGCAGCGCGCCGCCCGAGTTGCCGGGGTTGATGGACGCGTCGGTCTGGATCACCGGCAGGGAGATGACGCTGCTGGCCTGGTTCTGCGTGCTGCCGTCGCCGTTGTTGAACGAGAACGGCCCCTGGCCGTTGTTGTCGCCCTGGTCGCCCTGGTCGTTGCCGTCGGTCGGCGCCGCGGACGACTGCACGGTGATGCTGCGGTTCAGCGTGGAGACGATGCCGTCGGTGACGGTGTTCGACAGCCCGAGCGGGGCGCCGATCGCGACGGCCGTGTCGCCGACGTTGAGCTTCGACGAGTCGGCGAACGTGATCGGCTTCAGGCCGGTCGCCTCGATCTTCAGCACGGCCAGGTCGACCGTCGGGTCGAGCCCGACGACCTTCGCGGGCAGGATGCTGCCGTCGCTCAGCGTGACGGAGATGGTGCCGGAGGCGCTCGCCCCGTCGAGGGTGACGACGTGGGTGTTCGTGACGAGGTACCCGTCGTCGGACACGATGACGCCCGAGCCGGTGCCCCCGGAGCCGCCGGCGGTGACGTTGATGGTGACCACCGACTCCGTGGCCTTGGCGGCGACCGCGGTGATGGCGGTCGCGTCGGCGTAGTCGTTGACCGTGAGGTCGCGCGACTGGCCGACGACGGTCGAGGTGCCGCCCCCGGCGACCGCACCGCCCACGACGCCGCCCAGGGCGCCGCCGGCGAGCAGGCCCACGGCGAGGGTCGCCGCGAGGACGCCCTTGCCGCTGCGCTTCTTCCGCGGCGCGGGCGCCGGGGCGCTCCACGCGCCGGCTCCCCACTGCGGGGCCGTGGCCTGGCCGTCCTGCGACGCTGCTCCGGCCTCCGGGTACGCGGCCGTCTGCTGCTGCGGGGCGCCCTGCGGGTACGCGCCGGCCTCGTGGGAGGAGCCGGGCTGCTGGTACGAGGCAGGCTGCTGGTAGGAGCCGGGCTGCTGGTACGAGGCGGGCTGCTGGTAGGAGCCCGGGTGCTGGTACTGCTGCTGGCGGGCGTCCGCCGGCGGGTACGCGGCGGGCTGCTGGTACGACCCCGGCTGCTGGTACGCACCCGGCTGCTGGTACGACCCGGGCTGCTGGTACGCACCCGGCTGCTGCCAGCCGCCCGCGGCCTGCTCCTCGGCGAGCGAGCGAGGCGCGCTGCCGGGCAGGGGCGGGGCACCGGTGGTGACGTCGGGGGCGGCCGTGCCGGGGTCGCCGGCCGGGGCAGGGTGCTCGACCCGCGCCTCCGGAGCACCGGGGGTGCCGTCGCTCGACGACGGTCCGCCGTCCACCGCCGGCTGGTCGGCGGGGCGGGTGGTGTCGTCGGCGTCGTCGCTGCCTCGGGGGTTCTCGTTCATGGTCGAGTTGCTCCTTTCAAGCCCTGACAGCCTCGCTGCTCCGCCTGTGCGGGAGATATGGCCGACCTGTGAGCGGGCTGCTGCCACGATATGCGTGCCCTGGGCCCCTCGCCCGTCGCCGACGCGCCGACGCGCGCCCCTCCGCCCGGGCCGAGGCGGGCGGACGACCTCCCGGGTACGGTGACGTCACCATGACTGCACCTGCCCCCTGGGAACGCACGGCGCGCGGCGCCCTCCTGCTCGACGACTCCGGCCGGCTGGCCACGACGATCTTCGCGGAGATGTCGGCCCTCGCCGCGGAGACCGGCGCGGTCAACCTGGGCCAGGGGTTCCCCGACGAGGACGGGCCGCGCGAGGTGCTCGACGCCGCCCACGCCGCCCTCGACGCCGGGCTGAACCAGTACCCCCCGGGACGCGGCACGCCGGAGCTGCGGGCCGCGGTGGCCGCGCACCAGCAGCGCTTCTACGGGCTCGTCGTCGACCCCGACCGCGAGGTGCTCGTCACGGCCGGGGCGACGGAGGCGCTGGCCGCGACCCTGCTGGCCTTCGTCGACGAGGGCGACGAGGTGCTGACCCTCGAGCCGTTCTACGACGCCTACGGAGCCGTCGTCGGCCTCACCCGCGGCACGCACCGGACCGTGCCCCTCCGCGGCCCGGACTTCCGCCTCGACCACGACGAGCTCCGCGCCGCGTTCTCCGACGCCACCCGGGTCGTGCTGGTCAACGACCCGCACAACCCCACGGGGAGCGTCCTCGACGACGACGCCCGGCGCCTCCTCGTCGAGCTCGCCGAGCGGCACGACGCCCTGATCGTCACCGACGAGGTGTACGAGCACCTGCTCTTCGACGGTCGTCGGCACGTGCCGATCGCGACCCTGCCGGGCGCCGCCGAGCGCACGCTGTCGATCTCGAGCGCGGGCAAGACGTTCTCGGTCACGGGGTGGAAGATCGGCTGGCTGACGGGTCCGGCCGAGCTGGTCTCGCAGGTGCTGACGGTGAAGCAGTACCTCACGTACGTGAACGGCTCCGTCTTCCAGCCGGCCGTGGCGGTCGGGCTCGGGCTGCCCGACGAGTGGTTCGCCCGCACCGCCGCGGTGCTGCAGGCCAAGCGCGACCTCCTCTCGGCGGGCCTCCGCGCGGCCGGCTTCGACGTGGCCCCCTCGGCGGGCTCGTACTTCGTTGTCGCCGACGCCCGCCCGCTCGGGGTGGACGACGCCGCGGCGCTCTGCCGACGGCTGCCGGAGCTCGTCGGCGTCGTGGGCGTGCCGGTGAGCGCGTTCTGCCGGCCCGCCCTCGCTCGGGAGCACGCCTCGCTCGTGCGCTTCGCCTTCTGCAAGACGACCGACGTGCTCGAGCGAGCGTCCGACCAGCTCTCGGGCCTGCCACGCGCGCTCGCCGCCGGGGCGCCCCGGCCCTCCTAGCGGGAGGCGCGCTCCTCCTCGCGCTGCGTCTCGCGGCGCGCGAGCCGGACGCCGGCCTCCTCCAGCCAGCGGGTCGCCTCCGCGGTCGCCTCGGCGGCGCCCCCGGCGAGGTGCGCCAGGTCGACGACCTCCGCGAAGTCGGGCGTCGGCGCCGCGACGGAGCCCGCCACGAGCGACGCCCGGACGCCGGAGGCGCGGGCCCTGCTCCCGACCCACGACACGACCTTGCCCTCCGCGGTCTGGTCGTCGTAGCGGCCCTCCCCGGTCACGACGACGTCCGCCCCGTCGATCGCGGCGCCCAGGCCGACCAGCTCGGCCACGGCAGCGGCGCCCGACCGGAGCTCGGCGCCCCAGAGCAGCAGGCCGAAGCCGGCGCCGCCCGCCGCACCAGCGCCCGGGGTGCGGGGGTCGACGTCGACGAGGCAGGCGAACGAGGCGAGGGAGGACTCGAGGGCCAGCACGTCGTCCGGCCCGGCGCCCTTCTGCGGCCCGAACACGGCGGCGGAACCCCGGGGCCCGAGGAGCGGGCTGACGACGTCGGTGAGGGCCACGACGCCCTCGGGAGGCAGGCTCCGCACGGCTCCGAGGTCGAGGCGGACGGCGGCCGCGAGCCCGTGCGCCCCGTCGGCGACCGGCTCGCCGAGGGAGTCGAGGAGGCGCGCGCCGAGCTCCGTGAGGACGCCGGCTCCCCCGTCGGTCGAGCCGCTGCCCCCGAGCCCGACGACGACGCGCCGAGCCCCGCCGTCGAGGGCGGCGACGAGGGCACGGCCGAGGCCACGGGTGTGCGCGTCGTAGGGCCGGGGTCGGTCGAGCAGCGTGATGCCGCTGGCTCCGGCGAGCTCGACGACCGCCGTGCCGCCCGGCAGCATCAGCCAGCTGGCCGAGACCGTGCGGTCGTCGGGGCCCGGCACCTCCACCGCGTGGCGCACGGCCCCGGGCACCGAGGCCTCGAACGCGTCGAGGGTGCCCTCCCCGCCGTCGGCGAGCGGGAGCTGTCGCACGGCGTCGCCGGGCCGTTCGGCGGTCCAGCCCCGGGCGAGGGCCTCCGCAGCGGCGGGCGCCCCGATGCTGCCCTTGAACGAATCGGGCGCGACGACGACGGAGAGGGAGGGCATGGAGCCACAGTGGCACGAGCGAGGCCCGGGCACGAGAGCCGACGACGGACTCGAGCACGCGGCCGGGGACGCCGACACGGACGCCGACAGGGACGAGAAAAGCCCTGGTCCGAAGACCAGGGCTTTTCGTGTGTCGCGTGTTCTCGTTGCGGGGGCAGGATTTGAACCTACGACCTCTGGGTTATGAGCCCAGCGAGCTACCGAACTGCTCCACCCCGCGGCACAAGAAGAAACACTATCACGGGATCTGCGACTCGTCCAATCGGGGCGTCCGCGCCCTCGCTCCGACGAGAAGACCGCCCCCCGACGTGGTCGGAGGGCGGTCTCGTCGGACCCGCGACGGGCCCTGCGGGGCAGCGTCTGCTGCCGGCGCCTACTGGCCCGCGGCGCCGCTGGCGGCCACCGCGTCCTCGAGGGCGGCCTGGAGGCGCTGGTCGGCCTCCGCCGCCTGCACCAGGTCGTTCGAGGCGTAGGCCGCGGCGCGGTCGGTGAGCGCCGACTGAGCCGCCGCCAGGGCGGTGTCGAGTGCGGCGTTGTCCGTGCTGCCGGTGCCGGCCCCGGCGTCGCCGCCGGTGCCCGTGTCGCCCGAGCCCGCGTCGCCGGTGCCCGTGTCGCCGCCGGTCGCGCCGTCGCCCGTCTCCGGCACGGAGTTGTCGCCGGCCTCCGCTCCGGAGTTGCCGCCGAAGAGCGAGTCGAGTGCGCCGTTGAGCGTGTCCTCGAACGCGATCTTGTCGCCGAAGGAGACGAGGATCTTCTGCAGCACCGGGTACGACGTCTCCGAGTTCGACTTGACGTAGATCGGCTGGACGTACAGGAGCCCGCCGCCGACCGGGAGCGTCAGCAGGTTGCCGCGCACGACGCTCGTGTCGCCCCGGGTGAGGAGCGCCAGCTGGTTGGCCACGGCCGTGTCGGTGTTGAAGTTGTTCTGCACCTGGCCGGGCCCGGGCACCGTGTCGGTCTTCGGGAGGGTGAGCAGGGAGAGCTTGCCGTAGTCCGGCGAGATCTCACCCGGCGTGGAGCCGGCGTCGGCGTTCGCGGCGAGGTAGCCGGTCAGCACGTTCCGGGCGTTCTCCCCCGACTGCTGGGGGATGTACGTCGAGTAGATCGAGAACGCCGGATCCTGGTCGGGCAGCTGCAGCGTGAGGTAGTACGGCGGCTGCAGGGGCGGGTTGGCCGTGTTGCTGGTCGGCTCGTTGGGCGTCACCCACGCGTCGTCGCTCGAGTAGAACGAGTCGGCGTCGGTCACGTGGTAGGTGCCGAGGATGGCGCGCTGCACCTTGAACATGTCCTGCGGGTAGCGGACGTGCTGCATCAGGTCGACCGACATGTCGCTGAGCGGCTTCACCGTCGACGGGAAGATCTTCTGCCACGTCTTCAGGATGGGGTCGCTGGTGTCCCAGGCGAAGAGGTCGACGGAGCCGTCGTACGCGTCGACGGTCGCCTTCACCGAGTTGCGGATGTAGTTGATCTCGTTGGAGGCGTAGACCGGTCGCTCGGTGTACGTGTCTGCGATCGCGTCGGAGAGGGCCTGCGGCTTGGAGTACGGGTACTCCGGCGTCGTCGTGTAGGCGTCGACGATCCACTTCACGCGCCCGTCGACGACGGCCGGGTACGGCGCGCTGTCGATGGTGAGGTACGGAGCGACCTTCTGCACGCGCTGGGCGGGGTCGCGGTCGTAGAGGATCTGCGACTTGTCGTTCACGGCGTCGGAGAGGAAGACCTGCTCGGACTGGAACTTGATGGCGTAGATGAGTCGCTTGAAGGCGCTGTCGAGCTTGGGCCCGCCGTCGCCGTCGAAGGTCGTCGTCTGGTTCGTGCCGTTGTCGTTCGCGCCCGACGGGTAGTCGAGCTCGATGTCGTCGCCGCCGTCGCCCCCGACGATGGAGTAGGCCGGCGACTCCTGGCCGAAGTAGATCCGGGGCTCGTACGTGTCGGCGTCGCCGAGCGCACCCGTGACGGGGATGCCCGACTCGAGGAACACGGGCTGGCCGTCGGCCGAGCGCTGGTTGCCGTACGCCGCGACGACGCCGTAGCCGTGGGTGTAGACGAACGTCGTGTTGTACGGGGTCGCCGAGTTGCCGAGCTGGTCGGTGTTGAGCTCGCGGACGGCGATCACCGTGTCCTGCTGCTGGCCGTCGATCGTGTAGCGGTCGACGGAGAGCTGCTCCGGGAAGCTGTAGTACTGGCGGTACTGCTGCAGCTGCGCGAAGGCGTCGGTGACGAGGGCGGGGTCGATGATGCGGATGTTCGCCGTCGTGACGGCGTCGCCTGCCAGGGCTCCTGCCTCGGCGTCGGACTGCGCGTCGTACGACTGCTCCTCGACGTCGCTGACGCCGTAGGCGTCTCGGGTCGCCTGGATGTTGCGCTCGATGTAGGTCGACTCGACCGTCCGCTCGCTGGGCTCCACCTGGAAGCGCTGCACGATCCACGGGTAGATGCCGCCGACGATGATGCTGATGATGATCAGGGCCGCGGTGCCGATGACCGACAGGCGCCAGCGGCCGACGACGGCCGTGACGATGAAGAGCACGGCGACGAGGGCCGCGGCGAGCGCGAGGATCTGCTTGCCGGGGATGCCCGCGGAGACGTCGGTGTAGGTCGCGCCGGTGATGAGCTTGTTGGTGCCGTCGGTGAGGGTGGCGTACTGGTCGAGCCACAGGCTGAGCCCCTGCAGCGCGAGGTAGACCGCAGCCGTGACCGCCAGCTGGATGCGCGCGACGCGCGAGATGCGCACGTCGCGTCCCGAGAAGCGGAGCGCCCCGTACAGGTAGCTCGTGGCGAGGGCCGCGAGGCCCGAGATCAGGACGACCGCCGAGGCGAAGCCCACGGCGCCCTGGTAGAAGGGCAGCTCGAAGACGTAGAACCCGACGTCGAGGCCGAACTGCGGGTCGGTCTGGCCGAACGGCGTGCGGTTGAGCCACTCGAGGGCCACCTGCCAGCGCGTCGACGTCGCGATGCCCGCGAAGAGGCCGAGCACGATCGGCACGCCGAGCACGACGACGCGGCGGAGGGGCTCGATGACCTGCTGGTAGCGGTCGAGCTGCGAGTTGAGCTTGGCGTACACCGGCCGGAACCGGAAGGCGACGTCGATGCTGACGTAGACCGGCACCGCCATCGCCACGAACCCGACCAGGAACATCACCGCCCCGGCGATCCACTGCGTCGTGAGGACCTCGGCGAAGCCGAGCTGGTCGTACCAGAGGAAGTCCGTCAGCAGCGACGAGAAGATGAAGAACGCGATGACCAGGGCGGCGAGGATCGCCACCGTCACGAGGATCGGCGCTCGGGGCGAACGTCGCGGGGTGCGCGACGATGCAGGTGACGTCAAGAGGGTGCTCCTGGCTCAGGGGACGTGGACGGCCATCCTACGTGTCGAGCCTGACCGTTCCACCCTGCCCGCGACTCCCCTGAGCTGGCTGTGCGGCGGCCCTCAGCCTGCCGTGCAGGTGGGCAGCGAGGAGGTGTCGCCGCCGTCGGCGACGGCCTCGAGTGCGGTGACCGCCTGGTCGAGCGTCGACACGGAGTAGACGTCGAGCCCGTCGGGGACGTGGCCGACGACCTCGTCGCAGTTGCTCGCCGGTGCGAGGAAGACCGTGGCGCCCGCGTCGGCCGCGCCGTAGAGCTTCTGGCGGATGCCGCCGATCGGGCCCACCGTGCCGGACGCGGTGATGGTGCCCGTGCCCGCCACCGACTCGCCGCCGTTGAGCTCCCCCGGCGTCGTCTTGTCGATGATCCCCAGGGCGAACATCATGCCCGCGCTCGGGCCGCCCACCTTGTCGAGCTTGAGCGTGACGTCGAACGGGAAGGTGTAGTCGACGCTGACGCCCACGCCGAGGAGGGGCGTGCCGTCGACGTCGTCGGGCGTGACCTGCTCGGCGACCTGCTGTCCGTCGCGCACGACGACGACGTCGGCGGGCGAGTCGGCTCCGTGGTCGGCGACCACCGACCGCAGCGCGTCGACGTCGCCGTTCGTGGTGAGGTCGACGCCGTCGACGCTCACGACCACGTCGCCCTCGCGCAGCACGCCCGCCGACGGGCCGTCGTCGGACACGAGGCTGACGGTCACCGCGCTCGGCACCCGGTAGCCCTCGTGGATCAGGGCGGCCGCGACCGCCGACTTCTGCGAGTTCTGCATGTCGACGGCGTTCTGCTGGTCGACCTGCTCGTTCGAGACCCCGGAGGGGTAGATGGCCTCGACGGGCACGACCGCCTGGCTGGGCGAGAACCAGGCGCCGACGACGTCGAGCCAGCTCGGGCGCTGCGTCTCGTTGCCGCGGACGCTGACCGTGAGGAGGTCGAGCGACCCCGCGGTGGGGTACGTCTCGTGGCCGTCGATCGTGATGAGGGGCTCGTCGGAGCCCTCGTAGTCGGCCGAGCCGAGGGTGTCGAAGACCGGGCCCGGCTGCTCGATGAGGTACGGCGACGGGAGGAAGGTCAGGCCGAGGCCCGCGACCAGGGCGACGACGAGGAGGGTCCAGCCGACGGTGCCGCTGCGACGGGGGCGGTCGGCGCTCGGTCGAGCCGGGGGCGTGAACATGGCCACGGGTGGGTCCTTTCGGTGTTCGCCACGGGCGGAGCGGCGGACCCTGGGGCGTGGCCGAGGACCCAGGCTGTTCCTGCGGCCAGCCGATAGCGTAGTCAGCATGACTGATGATCCGCAGCGCGAGCCGGAGGACGAGTTCCGAGACATGCTGCGCCAGTTCCTCTCGGGTGGCTCCGACATCGATCCGTCGAAGCTCGCGGGGGCGGCTGGCCTGCCCGACGACCCGGCCTTCGTGGCGCGCCTCATGTCCCAGCTGCAGAACGCCGTGAACCGCAGCGGCGACGGCATCGACTGGTCGGTGGCCACCGAGCAGGCCACCGCCGTCGGCACCCAGAGCGCCGTGCCCGCCGACCCCGCCGAGACGGCCGCCCTCGAGCAGGCCTTCCACGTCGCGGCCCTCTGGCTCGACGACGTCACCTACGTGGCCGAGCTGACGGCCGCGCCCCGCCTCGTCACGCGCGCCGAGTGGGCCCGGCTCACGATGCCCGTCTGGAGCCAGCTCGCCGAGCCGGTCGCGGAGTCGATCGCCGACTCCCTCACCCGGGTGCTGTCGGAGCAGGCCCCGGAGGAGATGCAGTCCCTCCTCGCCGGTGCCGGCCAGGTCATGCGCAGCGTGGGCGGCACCCTCTTCGCCCTCCAGCTCGGCCAGGTCGTCGGCCAGCTGTCGACCGAGGTCGTGTCCGGCGGCGACGTCGGCATCCCCCTCCTCGACGAGCAGCAAGCCGCGATCGTGCCCCAGAACGTCGCCGCCTTCGGCGAGGGCCTCGACATCGAGCGCGACCAGGTGCAGCTCTACCTCGCCGTCAGGGAGCTGGCCCACGCTCGGCTGTTCCGCCACGCCCGCTGGCTGCGCCTCCACCTCATCTCGTCGATCCGCGAGTTCGCGCAGGGCATCCGCATCGACACCGGCCGCCTCGAGGAGCTCGCCGTCGACTTCGACCCGGCAGCCCCGGAGCAGCTCCGCGACGCCCTGGCGAGCGGCGCGCTCATCCCCCCGAAGACCGACGAGCAGCTCGCGGCGCTCGGCCGGCTCGAGACGACCCTCGCCCTGATCGAGGGCTGGGTCGACGTCGTCACCGCCCAGGCCACCGCGCGCCTCCCGAAGTCCGACGCCGTCGCCGAGACCGTCCGACGGCGCCGCGCCGCCGGCGGGCCCGCCGAGTCGGCCTTCTCGACCCTCGTCGGGCTCGAGCTGCGCCCCCGCCGGCTGCGCGAGGCCGCCGCGATGTGGTCGGCCGTGACCGACGCGGTCGGCGCCGAGCAGCGCGACGCGCTGTGGGCACACCCCGACATCGTCCCGACCAGCGCCGACATCGACGACCCCCAGGCGCTCATCTCGCGGCTCACCTCGACGGAGCCGGCCTTCGACGACGTCGACCAGGCGATCGCCGACCTGCTGGCCGACACGAGCGACGACCGGCCCCGCGAGGGCACGGACGGCCACGCCGACGAGCCCGACGGCGACGCCGGGCCCCCCTCCCCCGAGCGCTGAGGCCCGGGCGCGGCCGAGCGCCCTGTGGACAACCCCCGAGACGCACCCCCCGAGCGACAAGCTCGGGGGGTGCTCTCGTCCCGCCCCCTCCGGTTCCCCTCCCGCGCCCCCGTCGTCTGGCGCGACCCGACGACGATGCAGATCGGCGTCGAGCGTGCCCTGCTGGTGCTGCACCCGGTCTCGCACCTCGACGAGGCCGTCGTCGCCGTCGTCGCCGCGGGCCGGGCCGACGGGGGCGCGGCCTCCGTCGCCGCCCAGGTGCGCGCCGACCGGGCGGCCGTCGACGCGGTCGTCGAGCGGCTGCGTCCGGCGCTCGCCGCGAACGCTGCCTCCTCGCCGCGGCACGCCGACGTCGTGCGCCTGGCCGGGGGCGGTCCGGTCGCCGACGAGACGGGGCGGCTGCTCGAGAGCGAGGGCGTGGGCGTGGTGCGGGTCGACGCCGAGACCGTGTCGGGCGCGGCCGGCGACGTGCGCTCGGCCTCGTCCCGCGTCTCGGGCCTCGGGGTGGTGGTCGCGGGGCTCGTGCCCGACCCCCGCCTCACGGCCGAGTGGATGCGCCACGACGTCGCGCACCTCGTCGTGCGCCAGGGCGACCGCGGGGTCAGCGTCGGGCCGGTCGTCGTGCCCGGACTCACGGCGTGCACGCGCTGCCTGCACCTGAGGGCCGGCGAGGCCGACCCCGCCTGGCCCGCGATCGCGGCTCAGCTCGCGACCACGCCGCCCGCGCCGCCGTCGATGCTCGTGGGCCGCGAGGCGGCGGTGCGTGCCGCCCGCCGGGTGCTCGACGCCGCCGCGGCGCTGCGCCAGCACGACGTGCTGCTCGACGTCGCCGCCGGCCCCGCCCGGCTCGCCGCGCTGGCCGCCCTCGCCCTCGTCGAGCGGATCGACCACGAGACGGGCGAGGTCACGCGGTGGCGGCCGCGGCTCCGTCCCGACTGCGGATGCGCAGCTCCTCCAGGAACCGGCTCGGGCGACGCTCGCCGCCGCGGCCCTGACCCGCGGCGCCCCACGACAGGCGGAGCCGCTCGCGAGCCCGGGTGATGCCGACGTAGAGCAGCCGACGCTCCTCGTCGATCGCCTCCAGGCCCTGCGCGTAGCTGATCGGCACGAGCCCCTCGCTGAGGCCCACGAGGTAGACGCTCCGCCACTCGAGGCCCTTGGCCGAGTGCAGCGTGGCCAGGGTCACGGCCGACATGGTCGGCTCGTGCTGGCCCTGCTGCCGCGCGGTCAGCTCGTCGACGAACTGGCGGAGGGTCGTGTCGGGCGGCGAGGCCTCGGCGAGACCCATGAGGGCGTTCAGGGACTCCCAGCGGTCGCGCACGGCGCCCCGCTGCTCCGGCGCCTCCTGGGTCCAGCCGAGCGAGCGCAGCACGTCGCTGACCGTCTTGAACAGCGGCTCGCCCACGATGCTGACGGCGACGCCCTTCAGCAGCATCAGCGCCTCCTTGACCTCGCGGAGCTCGAAGAAGCGCGTCGCGCCCTGGACGCGCGTCGAGACGCCGACGTCGGCGAGCGCACGCTCGAGCGCGGCGGCCTGGACGTTCACCCGGTACAGCACCGCGATCTCCTCCGGGGCGACCCCCGACGCGATCTCGTCGGCGATCGTCTGGGCCACGCCCCGCGCCTCCGCCATGTCGGTCGGGTACTGCGTGACGGGCGGCACCGGTCCGGTGGTCTCGACCGCGGGGTGCAGGTGCAGCGCGCCCGGCCGGCCGCGCATCAGCTGGTTCGCCGTGTCGACGATCTGACGCGACGACCGGTAGTTCTGCTCCAGGCGCACGACGGTCGCGTCGTCGTACCGCGAGCCGAAGCCGAGCAGGTAGTCGGCCGAGGCCCCGGCGAACGAGTAGATGGTCTGGCTCGCGTCGCCGACGACGCACAGGTCGTTGCGGTCGCCGAGCCAGAGCTCGAGGAGGTGCTGCTGCAGCGGCGAGACGTCCTGGTACTCGTCGACGACGAAGAAGCGGTACTGCTCCCGCACCTGCTGGGCGACGCGGGGCTCGAGCTCGAGCATGCCGACGGTGGCGAGCAGGACGTCCTCGAAGTCGAGCTGCCGTCGTTCGTCCTTGATGTCCTCGTAGGCGGCGTGCAGGTCGAGCGCCGCCTCGACCGACACGGACTGCGGGAGCGACCGGGAGGGCACCTTCAGCGCGTACTCCTCCATCGTGAGCCGCGAGACCTTCCGCCACTCGATCTCGCCGGCCATGTCGCGCAGCGACGCGGTGTCGAGCCTCAGCCGGAGGCGCTCGGCCGCGTGCGCGAGCAGCTTGCCCTTGCCGTCGAGGAGGCGCGGCATCTGACCGCCCATGGTCTGCGGCCAGAAGTACGAGAGCTGCGAGAGCGCCGACGCGTGGAACGTGCGCGCCGAGACGCCGCCCGCGCCGAGGTGCCGGAGGCGCCCCCGCAGCTCGGCGGCGGCGCGCGAGGTGAAGGTGAGCGCCATGACGCGGTTGGGGGCGTACACCCCGGTGGCGACGCCGTAGGCGATGCGGTGCGTGATCGCGCGGGTCTTGCCCGTGCCGGCCCCGGCGAGCAGGCAGACGGGCCCGAGCAGGCGTCGCGCGGCCTCGCGCTGCTGCTCGTCGAGCCCGGCGATGAGGTCGGCGGCCTCGCTCACTGGTCGATCTCGCCGCCGAACCAGTCCTCGATGATCGCGCGGGCGATCGACGTGCGCCCGGGCAGCAGCACGTCGCCGAGGCTCGCGGCGAGCTCGTCGCGGCTGAACCAGCGGAGCTCGAGGATCTCGGCCCCGTCGGGCTCGAGCACGCCCGGGTCGTCGGGGTCGACGACGGCGCGGAAGCCGAGCATGAGGCTGGCGGGGAAGGGCCAGGGCTGCGAGCCGACGTAGCGCGGCTCGACGACCTTGATGCCGCTCTCCTCGAAGATCTCGCGCTGCACGGCCTGCTCGAGCGACTCCCCGGGCTCGACGAAGCCGGCGAGGAGCGAGTACCGGTTCGACTCCCACAGGGCGTTCGAGCCGAGGAGGAGGCGGTCGTCGGCGTCGGTGACGCCCACGATGATCGCCGGGTCGGTGCGCGGGAAGACCTCGTGCCCGTCGTCGGGGTCGCGACGCACCCAGCCCGCCTTGTCGCTGAGGAGGGCCCGGCCGGTGCGCGGGGCGAAGCGGTGGGAGGCGTGCCAGTTGGCGAGCGCGACCGCCTCGACCGCGAGCCCGACGTCGCGGGCGCTGAGCAGGGTGCCGGCTGCCCGGAGGCTGCCCCACGACGCCTCGTCGGGCTCGAGGGCCTGCGCCGCGTCGTCGTCGAGCAGCGCGGCCACGATCGGCGTGCCGACCGGCTCGGCGGCGTCGACCGCCTGCGAGCGGCCGAGGTAGACGTGGTCGTGGGCGCCCTCGACGTCGGCCGGCGAGAGCAGGGCGAGCGACGACGGCGTCGAGAGCAGGGGCCGGGAGCGCCAGACGGGCAGCACGCGCGTCTCGGGCGAGGCGAGCAGCTCGGCGATCGCGCCGGGCCTCTCCCGGGTCAGGTAGTCGCGGTCGACCTGCTGGCGGGACAGCGGGAGGCGGGGCGTGAGCGGCGAGGACATCGAACGACCAATCATCGCGAGTTGACAGCGTGGCGCGCGGAGGGGGACAGGGCGCAGCGGCCTACCCTGAGGGCATGGCCAGATCTCACCTCACTCTAGCCGCGTTGGCCACGGCCGCCGTCGCCGAGCTCGACGTCACCGCGGCGTCGCCGCACGGCTCCGCCCAGGGCGGCGACTACGACTCGGCGGTCGTCACGAGCCGCTCCGGCGACCAGCTGATCGTGCGCGTGCCGCGCAGCCAGCGGGCCGAGGCCGAGCAGTCCGCCGACCTCGTGGCCCTCCGCGCCCTCAGCGCCGGGGTGCGCGGGCGCCTGCCCTTCGCCGTGCCGCAGTACCGCGGCCAGGCCCCGATCGGCCGCACGCGCGGCATCGTCTACGACCTCGTGCCCGGTCGTCACCTGCGCTCGAGCGAGGTCTCCCCCGGCTCCGGCCTGCCGACCGCGCTCGGCCGTGGGATCGCCGCCATCCACTCGCTGCCCACCAGCTTCGTCACCGACGCCGGCCTCACGAGCCACACGCCGTTCGAGGCGATGCGCTCGTCGGCGGCGCTCGTCGACCGCGCGGCCTCCACGCGCCTCCTGCCGGCGGCCCTGCTCGAGCGGTGGGAGGCGGCGATCCAGGACAGCGTGCTCTGGCAGTTCCAGCCCACCGTCATCAACGCCTCCCTCGACGCCTCGAGCGTCCTCGTCGCCGACGACACCGTCAGCGGGGTGCTCGGCTGGCACGAGATCCAGGTCGGCGACCCGGCGCGCGACCTCGCCTGGCTGCTCGGGGCCCCGGCGCCGGCCGCCGTCGACTCCGCCTTCGACGCCTACAACGCGGCCCGGGGCACGAGCGACCACCAGCTCCGCCACCGCGCGACGCTCTACCGCGAGCTCGACCTCGCGAAGTGGCTGCTGCACGGCACGAGCACGAAGAGCACCGAGGTCGTCGACGACGCGGTGAGCATGATGACGGACCTCGTCGACCGCCTCCAGGCCGACGGCCGAGGCGGCATCGGGTCGGGCTCGACCGCGGCCCTCGACCTCGACGGCGTCGAGGACCTCCTCGAGACCACCGAGCGCCGGCACGCCTGATCGCGGGCCGGCGACGGGCGCTCAGGCGCCCCCGCCGGCCTCCACCGCCTCCCACAGCGCGAGCAGCTCGGAGCGGTCCGCGACGTGGCGAGGCTCGACGACGACGTCGTCGGCCACGAAGTAGAAGACGGCGTCGATGTCGGCGACGTCGAGCCCCCGGAAGCTCGCGTAGGCCTCCCGGTAGAGGGCCAGCTGGAGCTGCCGGAGCTCGAGGTCGTCGTCGCTGCTCGGCGCCGCGCCGGTCTTCCAGTCGACGACCTGCCAGCGTCCGTCTCGCTCGAACACCGCGTCGATCTTGCAGATGACGGTGCGTCGGCCGAGGGGCAGGTGCACCTCGAGCTCGACGTCGACGGGCTCGACGGCGGCCCACGGCGACCGTTCGAAGGTCTGCTGCAGCTCGACGAGCCGTCGGGCGTCGTCGGGGTCGACGAGGCCCGCCGTGCCCCCGACCGTCTCGTCGTCGACGTCGATCTCGGTCGCCCAGGCGTCGAGCACCTCGCCCCGACCCGTCGGCCGGTACCGCTGCTCGACCCACTCGTGGAAGAGCGTGCCGAGACGCGTCGCCCGGTACGGGCGCTCCGGGAGCGGACGCCGCAGCGACGCGGCCACGGCCCCGGGGTCGTGCACGTAGTCCTTGAAGCGGGAGGCGGGGATGCGCTGGGGCAGCTCGATCGACCCGGCACGTCGGCGGATCGCCTCGCGCTCGCGCAGCAGCAGGTCGATGTCGGCCGACCACGGCCCGTCGACCACGTCGACGTGGTCGGGCGCCTCCGCCCGGGCCGCGAGGGCGCGAGCCACCCGGGCGGCCGCGGCCTCGACCGCGGGCCGTCGCGCCCCGAGGGGGTCGACGGGCCACACCAGCTCGCGGCTGACGTCGGCCAGGGGGTTCGCCTCGTCGTCGGGCTGCTCGGGCAGCGCCTCCGCCGGCAGCAGGCCCGCCTCGACGAGCTCGCGGAGGTACCTGCTCGCCCCGCGCGGCTTGACGGTCGACGACCAGAACGACCCGCTCAGCAGCACGGCGTCGCGGGCCCGCGTGACCGCCACGTACGCCAGCCGACGTTCCTCCGCCAGGTGGCGCTGGACCAGCTCGTCCTTGAAGGCGGCGAGGCCCTGGTCGAACTGCTTCTGGTCGTCGACGCCCCGCCACGCGAGCTGCGGCAGCTCGGCGGCGTCGCCGCGGAACTCGAAGGGGAGCTCGCCGAAGCCGAGCCAGCCCGAGCCCTCGCGGGAGGTGCCGGGCAGCTCGCCCTCGACGAGGCGCGGCACGGCCACGACGTCCCACTCGAGGCCCTTCGAGCCGTGGACGGTCAGGAGCTGGACCGTGCCGGGCTCGCCGTCCTCCGACCGCGGCCCCATGTCGTCGCGGCGCTCGGCGGCCGCGAGCCAGGAGAGGAACCCGCCGAGTGCGGCGGACTCGTCGGTGGCCACGTAGCCGGCGAGCTCGTCCTCGAAGGCCTGCAGCCAGGCCCCGCCGTGGCCCTGGCCGGTGGCCGCGCCCACCTCGACGTCGAGCAGCATCTCCTGCTGCACGAGGGTCACGAGGTCGACGAGGTCGAGGCCCACACGGCCTCGGAGGAAGGCGAGCTGCGAGCCGAGCCGCCGGAGACGGGCCAGCCCCTCGACGCTGAACGCCTCGAGCTGACGGTGCCCGTCGGGCGCGGTCGTGACGAAGTCGAGGGCGTCGACGATCGAGCCGTGCTCGCCGGTGGCCACCGAGGCACGGAGGCCCTCGGCCACGACGTCGTCGAGCTGCTGCTGCGCGTGGTCGTGGGAGAAGAGCCACGAGGAGACCTGGCGGAGGGCCGCCACGTCGTGCACCCCGATGCGCCACCGGGCGCCCACCATGAGGCGGATGAGCTCGGACCCGGCCGCGGGGTCGTGCAGCACCCGGAGGCAGGAGACGAGGTCGACGACCTCGGGCCGCTGCAGCAGCCCGCCGACGCCGAGCACGTGGTAGGGCACTCCCCGGGCGGCGAGCGCCTCGACGAACGCCGGCACCGTCTTCTTCGAGCGGAACAGCACCGCCGCCGTGCGGGGCCGAGCGCCGGGGTCGTCGACGGCGAGCTCGCGCTGCAGCCAGGCGGCGACCCGGTCGGCCTCGGCGGGCAGCGTCTGCTCGAAGACGGCCTCGACCCGCCCGGACGGTGCCTGCGGTCGAGGGCGGAGCGACGCCACGGCCCCCTCGGCGACGGCCGCGAGCTCGGCCACGACGGCGTTCGCCGCGTCGAGCACGCGAGCGGAGTTCCGCCAGCTGGTCGAGAGGCTGTAGGTCGCGCCCTCCGCCGCCCCGAAGTCGGCGGGGAACCGGCCGAGGTTCGCAGCCGATGCGCCACGGAACCCGTAGATCGACTGGTGGGGGTCGCCGACGGCCATCACACCGGTCGAGGCGAACAGCCGTGAGAGCAGCGTGGTCTGCACGACGCTGGTGTCTTGGTACTCGTCGAGCAGGACGACCCGGAACCGGTCGCGCAGGTCGTCGACCACGTCCGGCGCCGACTCGCAGACCTCGAGGGCGAGGGCCACCTGGTCGGAGTACTCGACGAAGCCGCGGCGGGCCTTCTCGTCGCTGAACGCCCGCGCGAGCTCGAGCAGCGGCGGGAGCGCCGAGACGGAGGCGACGGCGTCGGTCACCGACTTGTAGGGCGTGCCCTTCGTCGTCGGCAGGCTGGCCAGGTCGAGGAACCGCTCGGCCAGGTGGGCGACGTCGGCCGCGTCGGCCACGTTCTCGCTGAGGGCGTGGCTCAGCCGCAGCACCGCCTCCGTCAGGCTGTCGACGCTGCGGCCGAGCCCGGCGAGGCGCTCGTCGCTGCTGGCGACGACGAGCGACCGCGCGAGCTGCCACGAGGAGGCGTCGCCGAGCACCTGGGACTCGCTCTCGCGCCCCACCCGCAGGGCGTTGTCGCGGAAGATGCCGTTCGCGAACGCGTTGTAGGTCGACACGGTGGGGGCCTCGAACGGGTCGACCTCCGCCGCGAGCAGGCCCGCCTCGCCGAGCTGGCGGATGCGCGCCTCGATGCGCTCGCCGAGCTCGCCCGCGGCCTTGCGGGTGAAGGTCAGCCCGAGCACCTGCGAGACCGTGACCAGCTCGTTGGCGAGCAGCCACACCACGCGGTTCGCCATCGTCTCGGTCTTGCCGCTCCCCGCCCCGGCGACGACGAGCGCGGGCTCGAGCGGTGCCTCGATCACGGCCTGCTGCTCCGGGGTCGGCTCGGGCAGCCCCAGCACCCGAGCGATGTCGACGGCGGAGCGACGGAGGCGCGGGGCCGGCACCGACGCCCCGGACGTCTCGTCGACGGCGGTCACGAGCTGACCTCCCCGACGACGTGGATGCGGCAGGGGCCGCCGCCCCGCCCCTGGCAGTGCTCGTCGAGCCGTGCCAGGAAGACGCGGTCGGCCATGCCCTCGGCCGCGGTCGTGACGCGGTCGCGGAAGTGCTGCAGGGTCTCGGCGTCGAACGCCGCCTGCGCGGGCTCGCGGTACAGCTTGCCGCGCACGCCCGACGAGATGACCACCAGCTTCGCGCCTCCGGGCGGGGTGCCCTCGGGCACCTCGGCGACGGCGCCGTCGGCGAGCGCGACCTGGTAGCTGCCGAGCTGCGGGTGCTCCGCGATGGCGGCGGCGGAGGTCGGCGCGGCCCGGCCGGTCTTGAGGTCGACGATGACCGCCGCGCCGTCGCGCGTGCGCTCGACGCGGTCGACCGCACCGCGCAGCCGGGCCGGGCCGATGTCGAGGGTGAAGGTCGACTCCGCGGCGATCAGCTCGGCCCCGGACGCCTCGAAGTCGCGGAGGTAGGACGCGAGGCTCTCGGTCATCTGGCGTGCCCGGCGCTTCTCGGCCTCGGCGACCCACGGCGACTCGAACTCGAGCTCGGACCAGCGCTCCTCGACGGCGGCCCAGAGCGACTCGACGTCGGCGTCGACCGCGTGCTCCATGACGTCGTGCAGCACGGTGCCGAGCCCCATGGAGGCGTTGGGAGCCGACCCGCCGAACCGGTCGACGAACCAGTGCAGCGGGCACTCCTCGAACGAGCCGAGCTGCGAGGGCGAGACCGGCACGTGCGTCTCCGGGTCGGCGAGGTCGGCGAGGGGCTCGGTGGTCGAGGGCTCGGCGAGGCCGTACCACTGGCCGGGGTGGGCCCCGGCGACGCCGGCCTCGGCCAGCTGCGCGAGGCCGCGGGTGGCCGCGTCGGCACGGACGCCGCGGGGGGTCGTCACGAGCGCGTGCCGCAGGTGCCCGACCAGGCCGCGCAGCGACAGGGGGTGACCGCCGGAGGCACGGGGCGCCTCCTCGGGGAGCAGCCGGAAGAAGAGCGACGGCCCCTCCGCGTCGTCGGCCGTGCACGAGACGACGACCTGGCGGCGGGCCCGCGAGACGGTGAGCGCGAACATGCGCAGCTCGTCGGACAGCACGCCCGCCCGGGCGTCGACCCGTGCCAGCGGCGCGTCGCCCGCGAGGTCGCCGGCCCGCAGCCGCTCGGCGGCCTCGACGAGCTCGTCGGGGCCGAGCAGGGCGCCGCGCACCCGGAGGTTCGGCCAGACGCCGTCCTGGAGCCGGGCGGCCACGACGACGTCGACCTCGAGCCCCACCGCGGAGGCGGGGGTGCAGACGAGCACGGAGTCGGCGGAGGCCTGGGGCGAGAGGGTGTCCTCGGGCACCTCGGCGTCGAGCAGCGCGTCGAGGAAGCCCCCGGCCGGCGCCTCGGGCGTGCGCTCGACGAAGCGCTTGGCCGCCGTGAACAGGGCGACCACGCCGTCGAGGTGCCGGTCGGCCTCGGCGGCGACGATGCCGCGCCCGGCCGAGCGCGCCGACCACTCGGCGGCGAGACCGCTGCGCTCCCAGAGGCCCCAGAACACCTCCTCGATGCTGGCTCCCTCGGCGGCGGACCGGCGGGCGGCGTCGAGGCTGGCCGCGAAGCGACCGGCGCGCGCCGCCGGGCGGGAGTCGATGGTGACGAACCGGCCGGGGGCGGCCAGCGCCTCGACGAGCAGCACGTCGGCCGACCGCGCCCCTCCCCCGGCGAGCTCCTCGGCCCGGAGGGCCAGCCGCAGGCGTCGCAGCGACAGCGGGTCGAAGCCGCCCAGGGGGCCGAGCAGCAGCTCGGAGGCGACGTCGGGCGTGAGCTCGTCGCGCCCGACGGCGACGGAGGCGGCGAGCAGCAGGTGCCGAGCACCGTGCTCGTCGCGCACCGCCCGGCCGGCGACCGGGGTGCGCGTCGGCACCTCGGCGAGCTGCAGGCTGCGCGCCACGGTCGACACCTGGCCGCCGCTCCGGACCACGACCGCCATGCGGGACCACGGAACCCCGCGCAGGAGGTGGTGCTCGCGCAGCACCCGGGCGACCGACGACATCTCGTGGGCGGTGCTGTCGGCCTGGACGGTGAGCACGGGAGGCACGTCGGCCCACGACGCGACGTCCGCGCCCTCGGGAGCCGACGGGTCGGAGGGGACGGGACGGGCCGAGGCCGCGTGCTGCCGCCCCGCACCCGCAGCCCCGATGCGGGCGGTCACCCGGCCGACGAGGTCGCGGAGCGCCGGCTCGTGGCGATGGGCCGTCGACAGCCAGAGGGTCTCGACGCGGGGCAGGCCGAGCCTCGGCCCCAGGCGGCCGAGCACGTCGGGGCTGCCGCCGCGGAACGCGGTCGTGGCGAGGTCGGGGTCTCCGAGGGCGACGACGGCCACGCCGCGGCGGACGAGGGCCCGCAGCAGGGCCACGGTCGACCGGGTCGCCTCCTGGGCGTCGTCGACCAGCACCACCCGGAGGCCGTCGACGACGGGCGCGGTCTCGCCCCGGTCGAGGGCCGCGACGGCCCAGTCGACCATCTCGGCCGAGTCGAGGCGGCGTCCGGCGAAGCCGTCGACGACGGCGTGGTACTCGTCGGCGAAGTCGGCGACGGCCGACCACTCGGGCCGCTCGTGGGCGGCGGAGAGGAGGCGCAGGTCGTCGCCGGACAGGCCCTGCTCCGTCGCGCGCATGAGCACCTCGCGGAGCTCGGTGCGGAACCCGCGGAGGGCGCGCACCCGCGGCCCCAGCTCGTCGGGCCAGGCGGGGCCCCCGCCCTCGGCGGCGTGCCCCTCGAGCACCGCGCGCACGACGGTGTCCTGGTCGCCGCCCGTGAGGAGCGTCGGGGGCGCCTCGCCGGCCAGCCGCGCCGCGTGGCCGACCACGTCGAAGGCCACGGAGGCGACGGTGCGGGCGAGCGGGCCGGGGGTCGGCACCTCGAGGCGGGCGGCGAGCACGTCGCGGAGGCGCGTCGCCGTCGTGCGGGTCGGCGAGAGGGCCAGCACCGACCGCGGCGACCACCCGCGGACCTGGAGGCGGTCGACGACGAACTCGACGAGCGTCGTGGTCTTGCCGGTGCCGGGCGCCCCGATCACGGCGGCGGAGGCGCCGTCGGGCAGGTCGAGGACCGCCCGCTGCGACGGGTCGAGGGCGACGGCGCGCGCCGCCCGCTCGTCGTCCGTCACCGGTCGGAATGCCGTCGTCACCATGCGCCCGACGCTACCGGCTGCCGCCGACAGGGCCGCCGCCTCCGTCGGCCTTGCGCCCACAGTGAACGCGGTGCGCCCGTCCCGACGCGGTCGGATATCGTGACCTCGTGGACATCAGAATCGGCATCGCCAACAGCCCCCGTGAGATCAGCTTCGAGACGGCGCAGAGCGCCGCGGACGTCGAGAAGGTCGTCGCCGAGGCCCTCGACGGCGGCAAGTCGTACGTCACCCTCTCCGACTCCAAGGGCAAGACCTACCTGGTCCCCACCGCGTCGCTCTCGTACGTCGAGGTCGGCACGGAGGAGAGCCGCCGGGTCGGCTTCGTCGGCTGACCCGTGGAGCTCCTCTTCGTCGCCCTGGGCGGCGCGCTCATCGGCTTCGTCGCGCACTTCGCGCTGCCGGCGGCCGACACCCGCGGCGTGCTGCTCGTGCCGGGCGCCGCGACGGCCACGGCCGTGATCGTGTGGGAGGTGCTCCTCCAGCTCGGCTGGCGGGCCGACGGCGGCTGGATCTGGGTCGTGTCGCTCGTGCTGCCGGCCGTGGTCGCCGTCGTGCTGGCCCGCTCGCTGGTCGCTCGTCGTCGGCG
>Ga0265798_10001913_pt1 | contig 31277 bp, 36 predicted proteins | sample P3T30metagenome_FD_192430 | JGI IMG/M metagenome (GOLD analysis project Ga0265798, IMG submission 192430) | Plant litter microbial communities from East Loma Ridge, Irvine, California - P3 T30 | ecosystem: Environmental > Terrestrial > Plant litter > Unclassified | place: USA: California... | reverse complement strand
ATCTCCTTTCCTCTGTGTCATCTCGTTGTCCTGTTGACTTTTCGTCATCAAGAAAAACCAACGCCATTGCTGGTCTTCGACTCGTTTTAGGCCCACAGATTTACTCTACGCGGTAGATAATGCTGCAACGTTATGGTCAACGACGCGTTCGTTGTCAGTTGATCCTTGACCTGTAGTTCTGCGCCGCCTGGGCCAGAATCGCGGTGTCATACTCAGCTGAGGCTAATTGACTGTATGGAAACAAATGTGAGGGGAAGTACACGGGCATGATACTGGCAAGTACGCACGCACTGTTCTAGTTTCCTAGCGCTGTGGTGGGTTTGCTAGCGTGGTTGCGTGCGAGGAAAGAGCGAATGTGAAGGGTATGGCGATGTGTTCGGTGGTTTGGAAGCAGGGGACATGTGAAGCGTGTGACGCGGTGTGGTCAAACGTAAAGGCAAAGGAGATTGGCTACTAACAGCGAACTTGAGTAACACAATCATATCATTGGGCCTACGAGCTCCCGTGACGTGTCAGTTGACTGATTGAAAGACGTCTACCTGCGACTTTGTGTCGCTCTCATTTACCTCACTCTTATACACTGCACTGCGTCTCTGACCTCGTGCTTGATACCAGCAATCTTCACTCACGACACGACTTCTACATCAGCAACTACTCACTTACAATCACTTACTCACACCATCAGTATCCACAGCCATGATCATCCCACGCATGATCTCCACGGTACTGCGCATAGGTAAGCCTTCCCATATCCATCCCATAATACCCTACTCACCACTCCCCAGCGCAAGCCATATGCGCCGCCATCGTCTTAGGCATAAGCGCGCACATCCTCTCGCTCGACATCAAAATCTACAACAACGCCGTGCACTACTCAACCCAGCACCCCCTCGCCGTCTTCGGCATCCTCATCTACGCCATCGTCATCGCAGCCATCAGCCTCGTACTCGCGCTCATCTGGATCGTGCCTACGACCGGCTCCATCATCCACTGGGGCGTGGATTTCTTCTTCGCCCTCGCGTGGCTGCTCGTTTTTGTCGTGATGCTTATGCACTGGCAGGGCGATGGCACGTGTGATAGCCAGGATGGCAGGTGGGTTACGGGGTGTTCGGAGTGGGCGGCTGCGGAGGGTATGACGTTTATTTCTATGGGGTTGTGGGCGGTGAGTGCGGTGGTGGGAATGCTGGTTTGGATGCATGTTAGGAAGGAGAAGAGGGGTGCGGGTGTTGTGGCTGCGGAGACTGGTGAGACGCCGGTGGCTGGGTAAGTTTGATGATTCAAGCGTGTGAGTGTTTGGAAGCTGATCATGTGTAGACGTCGCCGATGGTATCGCCGCTCTCAGGTCTGATGGACTGCGACATGCTGGTGATGGGGTTACATCTGGTTGACAAACATTGTCTTGATTTCAATTTACTTTGTGCGTATTCGATTGGATGCTTTGAGCCGGTTGCTCAGCGGGATGGAGTCGGTGTTTTTGGTACTCGGTAGGTTGAAGGGCCTGTTTCTCGATTCTGCTGTGGGTTGAATGCAGGGCGACTGCCCAAATAATGACATCAATCTTGTCTCGGATTGCACACATGTTACGACTTCGTCCTCGCTCATCGACTGCTTCTGCTCTTCTCCTAACATCTTCTGTGTCCACGAATACGGCATGGTCTCGTGTCTTGAAACCAGCACAGAACATGAAGTAGAATCGTAAATTTACATCCCATATGAACGCCCCACGCCACTCATGCATCTAAACGTTCCCAAGTTAAAGCCACCGCCACTCCCCGCAAGACAGCCTTACGCGCCCCGCAGTACGTCATCTTACTCGTTTCAACATGCATGACGTAGCCAAGCCAAACCCAATTGTGAATGCAATCTATATTTGTCAAAATCCAAGTATTCAAATCCACAGACCATTCAACTCCAACGCAAACATGTCCAAACCCACAATCGCCATCCTCTCCATCGGCCAAATGGGCCTCGGCATCTCGTCCCTCCTACTCGCAAACTCCTACCGCGTAATAACAAATGTATCCGATCGCTCTCCCGCCACGCAGAAGCGCGCTAAAGATACGAATATCGAATGCTTTGAGACGGACGCAGACCTGGTGAGAGAGGCAGATTACATCTTCTCAATCGTGCCGCCACGCAACGCAATCGCGACTGCGCAGCGCATCCAAAACGCACTAAGCTACAATAATGGGAAAGAGCTTTGGTACGCAGATCTAAACGCAATAAGTCCCCAGTCTGCACGAAGTATCGCAGAAGAATTCGCGAAGCACACACCAAGCGTAAAATTTCTAGACGGCGGTATAATCGGTGGTCCACCAAGCAAGAAAGACGGAGACACTTGGACGAAGCCCGATATACCCATCTCCGGGCCCCATGCACTACCAGACGAGCAACTCGCCTCAATACTCAACATGCAGTACCTAGGCCCAGAAATTGGGTCCGCGAGCGGACTGAAATGCTGCTTCGCAGCGCTGAGCAAAGGCTTCATCGCGCTGTCCTTGCAGTCCTACACCACAGCATCAAACCTGAACGTTCTGCCGCAGTTACAGGATTACTTGGATGTATATAATCCTGGCGCTAGGCAGAAGGCTGAGAGGACAATTGTGGGGTGTACGGGGAAAGCGTATAGGTGGGTTGAGGAAATGAATCAGATTGGGGAGTGTTTTGTGGTGGATGGGGGTTTTGGGGAGCAGGCGAGGGTGTTTAGGGAGATAGCGGGTGTGTTTCAGGGGTTGGCGGATGCTGTGGAGCGGGAAGGGACAGGAGGTATGGGGGATGCGGAGGGGGTTGTTGGGGTTTTGGGGGAGGGATTGAAGGAGAAGAGGGCATAATATGCTCGGATGATGTGAAAATGATGTGTGTGTTTGTTGTACCCACGCTGTGTCTACTGCAGATTATCGTAAATCGCCTTCTCGCATGCGAACCACGCTGGAATGACCTTTGGATCACCATTTGGCAGTACCTGTTCCGTATCAGCATCTTACTCACGCATCTCGCTGACTTACTCACCTGCGCCCCCAGGAAACCAGCCACGCCCTTCTCGCGATCAATCCACCAGAAGCAATTACACAAGCCCATCCACCACATCGTGTTCGCACCCCGACCAGTCGAGCCAGGCTCGATAGTTAGAAACCCAGCGAAGCCCCATCCCTGCGGATGTTCCCGTGGCTGCGGATAGAACTCAGGGACATGAGCGACCAACTCCGGATTCGCTGGTGCAGGAACGTCGCGTGCAAAGTTAGGTCTGCGATGATCCGTCAGCAAATAATATGCATATGCGCTTCAATGCACGACTCACTGGTTCGGAATCTGATTCTCCCACATCAAATCCACAGTCTCTTTCTTCAGCAGTTGGAACCCCGTCTGCGCACTCTTCCCATCGTTCAGAACCGCAGCTAGGATCTTGATATACTCCCTCGGTTTCGCAAAGAGTCCCGCGCCCCCAGATTGCAAGGACTCATCCTGCTGCGCCTTCGCGCCGACATTGAGCGGCCCCTGAAATAAGTGTTCGCGCTCTTTCAGCTTGCCGTCTGCGCCGCGCTGATGCATGTGCGCGAGATCTCTCTGCACATCCTTAGTCGGAAAGAAAGTCGCGCCCTCAGACTGAATGCCCAGCGGCTTGAAAATGTGCTCGGCGAAGTATTCGCCTAGGGACTGGCCAGTGACGCGTTCGAGAATGATGCCCGCCCAGTCAATATTCACACCGTATTCCCACATGCTGCCCGGCTGATTGAGTAGTTTTGCGTTCAGGATGTCGTCCTTGTTTCCCGTGCGTCCTTCAATATTACCTCCGATTCTTGGGTCGAGGAAGCCGTATGCGAAGCCAGCCGTGTGACTCAGCAGCATGCGGACCGTGACAGCTTTCTCCTGTTCAGCTGGCGTGACCCCATCTGCGTAGACCTTCTTGTCTTTGATCTCGGGCGCGATCTTCTTGACGAATTCCGCGTCGTCGAGTGGGACTTTGCCTTGCTCGACTAGTTGCATGACTGCAATGGCGGTGACGAGTTTCGTGCAGGATGCAATCCAGAACACGGTAGAGTCCTTATCCATTGGCCCTGAGGAGTCTATGCCGAGATTGCCTGCTGCATGTTCGACGAGTGTGTTGCCGAATTTGTCGACCGCAGTGAAGACAAGTCCGGGCGAACCGTCTTGAACGACAGCATTGAGCACGTCTTGGACGCCTTTGACGCCTTGCTGTGAGAGAGGCATAATTCCAACTCAATGGCTACCGAGATACAACAGAATGATGAAGTTGAATGAGGGGAAAGTCCTCTTTTGAGGGGACCATTTATAAAGATTGCCGAGGTATCGGGCCGACTCTTCTGCTAGAATCGAGCAGCTTGGTGGCATGGCATCAGCACTATTCCACAAGAACATCTTGGTCGACTCCTCCTTGCGGCGTAGTACACGGTTCGCTGTGTCTCTAGTGTATCGAGGGCCTGGCTTCAAAAATGCCCACTGCTCCCCTGGGACGGCATGGCAAAAGCTAAGCCGAGAATGTCATCCTCAAGCTGCCTTAGACAGAAGATGACGGCAAGGGCATTTGGTTTCTGTGACTTGTATATGATGCTATGACATCTTCCCGGCCTGAATCGTTCATAGTAGATTGCAATGGATATCGGCAGAGGCATGAAGATTGAAGTTGATGTGCTTACATTCTCCATACTTGTTACCTAATGCGCAGGCATAGTGAGCTACGTGCCAACCGCATCTCCACAAGATACCTCTTCGACAAAGGTGCTAAAGTACCCCGCAAATACATTCACAAAACGACCCCGCACTAGTCAACACGCCATCCCATCTAGGCCCACGCAGGGCTCGTGTAAGATGCTCAAGCTTGCGATTGCGGCTCTTGAATAGGCGAGGCTCCGTGACGCAGGATTGGACTTGGAGCAGCCCGCTTCAAGAACGCTGTCTGCGCGGCGGCAGTTGACGAAGTGGTGTATATTGTCAAATACATCGACCCATTTGCGGCAAACATTGAGTCGAGTTCAGCCTCGCTTCAGCATCGACCTCAACTCTTTGATAGCTGTCATGATGAGAGGCACAGCAACCGGACCCAGCAATGGCATGTATACAGCGAACTTGTGCTCGTCCGGGAAGTAGACCTGGCCAACCATGGAACGCTCAAAGAATGCTTTCTCAGCCTCGCCTTGTGCCACGCGAGCATGCTCAAGTGCACGATGAAACCGTCCTTCGTGGAGGTAGTTACAAGCTTGCTGTAGATGTGAGATGGTAGAGGCAGAAGACTGCGCAACACTATCTGGAACAGGAATAGACGGGAGCTTCTGGTACACCTGGGCGAGGGCGCCAAGCGTAGACGATGTCGAAACGATGAGGGATGCAGCTCGGAAGCGCTCGAGGGTGGATATGCGTAGTGGTAAGGAAGCTGGGCCCCGAGGCAAGCCGAACAATGATACCAATTGATCAGAGAAGGTGTGCATAGCTGGTGCGAGCGCGTCCGCAGTCAAGGAATCTGGGGTCGCATCATCTGCCATGTTCAGGATATGTACACCGCCCCATTGTGGTACCAGCCAGCTGTTGCCCGAGTTCTCTCGGATTATGAGCGGCGATTGGCTCTTCTCTGGCACGTAAAGGACAAAGTTTACGGTCGGACCTTCACCAATGCTGGGACTGAGAGGCCACTCTGCGGCGTTGATGAACCCACTCAGGTCCTCCTTACGAAGGGTCCACGCTTTGAGGTTCTCGTCGTATTCCGGCTGGCTGATCGAAGGCGAGAATGTCGCATAGAGCTGAACCTGCGTGTCCACGGTGAAGTTGCTGATGGACGAGAACGACTCAAGCAGAGGGTTCAGGTAGTTGCGCAATGCTGACTCGATGTCCCATGCCGAGGGAGTGGACGTAGGAGAGAACAGCGAGAAGGTGAGGTGATAGGTTGGCGCATATTTGAGCGCCCGGGTCGATTGACGCTCTAGCATCGAGAATTGTTCGGTGGTCAGCGGTGGCAGCTTTGAAACGTCGGTGCTCGGCGCAGTGGACAACATGTATGCTAGTTGCGCCTGCTCTTCAGCAAAAAGAGCGTGTAGCTTCTGCGCTACGAAGCCCACCAGGGGCGAGTCTACCGACTGTGTAGCGATTTGGTCTGCCGAGTAGTAGATGTCCAGATTGGGAGAGTATGGCTGGAGACTCGCTCTGGGAGTAGCACCGGTGGCTACGGGTATCAGGCGTACCCTCAAAGCCACGTCCTCATCGTTGCTTCCTATGCTTGTGCCGTCGTTCACCACTTGTTGTGAGGCATTCGCGGAATACGGCGATTCGGCGCGGACCAGTCGGAGTTGGTGTGCCAGAAACTCATTAAGCGCATCAAGGGTCTGCTGCGTATAATGAATGAGGTGTTGTGCGTCGGCGGATGGGATCGGGGCTTCGACTGCGATGCGCAGAGGGAAGACAGGTTTGCATATCTGGCTTCACGTCAGCTTCGAACAACGAAGTCGCTGTACTTCCCGCACCTTTCCCTCAGCCCAGTCCGTCATCTGCTGCAGCGGCAACTCTGCGCGGTAAATGGCTGTTGTTCTTAGCCATATTGGCAGCCCTAGACACACGACTACGGCCCAAAAGGAGAGTATTGCGAGCCGGCGCAGCCATATGCTCTCTGCCGACTCTGGTGGAGGCTGCTTCTCCGCCCGTACGGCATCCAGCGGTTTTGCGGGAGATGGAGACGTCTTCGAATCAACATTTGACGCGAGCGACGCGTCGGGTTCAGCCATCGTAGAGGTGTTGGAGGTGGCCGTGTCAACCCTTGGTGATAGACGTCACGCTAACTTCAGCGTGGGTCCGTGCCCACTCATGTCGGGAACATAGGTATGTGATGAACGGCGAACTATGTTGACTATAGCGCACCTATGAGCTTGTCGTTGACAGTGATGTTTACCCCTCTAGATTCCAACTCATGTATGCCATAGGCTCCTTCAAATCGCTCATGAAGCTCCAAAGGAAATGTAAGATCATCCGCACATGGCCTCCGTACAACTATGACTACGGGTACAGGTGTTTATTAAACCATTGATACCCTTTGAGCCACTTCGCGTTATAAAGTTGCGAGTGTGCGGCTCTCAGCATTTTCTGCCACTCTTCCTCACTCACATTCCCCCGAATCCGAGGCTCTTCCAATAAGATTTTGTTCGCGGATCGGGACATTCATCTTTCGCTGCAGATACGCTGGCCACCGTTTTGCGTAGTAGCCCTTGATGATCAGCTCTTCCAGACCTTGAATCTGCGCGAACGCACGAACAAATTCCAAGTCATTACCTAAGCCTCTGACCGTCGAGTCTGGCAGTGGTGGCCAGCCACAGCCATATCGCGCGGCGTAAGCCTCATCCTCTCTCGCGTCCCATTTGATTGTCACGCTCCGTAGCCCCGTCACTTCGATGGCGAGCTTTTTGAAAGAGCTGTAGCCATAATTCAACCTTCGTACGACAAGGGACGAACAGTGATATGCTCTTGATGTGTACAAGAGTCAAGCCAATCTGTTCGGCGAAGAGCAGCATGTACGCTGCCTCACTAGCGTGGAAGACGTTGCTAGAGTAGAGCGTTGAGTTTGCCTCGAGGTGTATCCCCTTCGACGTGCGGAAAATCGCAGCTCCTTTCACTGCTTCTTTCGAAAGGCGTTTCAGACGTGATCGAGCGTGCTTTAGGTGCCGCGCTTTGGAGTAGGCTATTGGCATGGCGACTCTTTTGGGGCGGTCGGCGAGGATGTAGTCGTAGATCTGCAGTCGAAGCTCAACGGGTATCGTTAAAAGCCCAACACTACAACGAACGAATTCTTCTGGAGGGTGACAGCTTGTGCAACTGTCTGCTCTTTGCGTCGTCTCCATTTTGGCGCAAGTTGGCGCAAATGAGATCCAAACACACTATGGGACAACGATGATGCGATGCGATCTTAGGTGTTCGGTCTCATCAGGTACGAAGCTAATTACCCGTCTAGCGTGCTTCGACGCGCATTCCTTTTGGAGCTTGGGCCACCAGTCGCTCTTTCCGCAAAGCGTAATGCGGGGTGAATCCGGGGGAGGGAAGGAGCTGCGGTGGAGCTGCATGAACGTCACGCGCTGAACGAGGCACGAGATACCCCTCAAGCTAATTACCTTTCTCTCAGCTTCTACCACCCATCTTCACTTCACCAGCTTCATACTCCATTCAATTCAATCCACATCCTACCTCATATCAGTCACGATGAGTGCAATCGCCAACAACAGCGATGGACCAGTTGAGCAAGTCAAGGTCCTCTTCCTGTTGTTCCCTAACTACAACACATTGGACGTGGCCGGACCTCTTGAGGTTCTGAGCCGAAGTCTTCATGACTCCAAGAACAAAGGTGAGTAATCCACGCAAGAGCAACCTTCGCATCTGCACGAGTCAAGCAAGATCAATTGAGATCAATTGAGCCCTGTTGACACACCACAGGCAGCAAGGCCTTCGACTGCCAATTTGTTGGTGCGTCGTCTGCCATGACCTCGGTCCAGGGCCTCACCATCAAGGCCGACATGGATTACAACGACGCCAACGACGAGCTCGAGGACTTTGATGTTCTTATCGTTCCGGGCGGCGAGGGTGTCTTTGAGGTCCTCAAGAACCAGAGCGAGCCGCTTAAGCTCCTCTCCAAATACGTCGAGCTGCACGAGAAGAACCCCGAGAAGGAGCGAACCGTCCTCGCCATCGATGTCGGCTCGCTGCTCCTGGCCCAGCAGGGCATGCTCGAGGGCCTGGCAGCAACAACACACCCAGACTTCTACGTCCGCCTCGAGACCATCTGCCAGGATGCGGCTCGACGCGACATGTCCATGCGTACCGACGTCATGGAGGAGCGCTATGTCGTGAACAACGCTCGCTTCGACCTCGGCGAGAACCCCGACGACAACCCGTGAGTCGGAGCCAACAAACCAGACGCGACTGTGCTGACCATAACAGGTACATCATCAAGAAGAGCCGCAAGGAGGTTGAGGAGCCCGAGGGTCCCAACATGCAGCATGCTCGCCGCAAGTCCATCGCTCGCAAGGGCAGCAACGCCATGCGCGACTCTCGCCGCCGCGAGTCCATCGCCCGCCGTGCTCAGATGCCTCTGGGTGGCATGCGTGTCATCACCACGGGAGGTGTCACCGCAGGCCTGGACGCCAGCCTGTATTTGGTGGGTTCGTTGGCGTCTCACGATTCGGCTCTCGAGGTCGCTCGTGTTATGCAGTACACTTGGGTCAAGGGCGTTACGGTCGATGCGATTGACGTTTGAGCTGGAGCTCGCACGCAACTAGCGAAGGCGTTCACCACAATGTGTGGTTTTTGGAGGAAATTTGATCGGGCGAGATCATCTATGAGCATGTCGGGAATCTTCGGGATTTACCACGACGAAATGTACGCTACGAGAATCATGAAAGCAAAGTAAAACGTCCTGCAAGCAAGTACGAGTGTTGTCAAAGTGCAAAGTGTTGTCGTGGACTCTGTATGCACATTGACCTCTGCGTAGCGTGTGCTTTCGGCACCATCCTTCCGCTGGTCTACAACAAGCTAACGCAAGAACCCAGCATCATTGATTTTGCTCGCACAGGTCGGCTGCAATTGCGACACCTACTGAAATGTTTCTTGCCCGTTTCCAGTACTTTGGCGCAGGCGCTGCGAGACCGCGCGGTTGGAAACCCAAGCGACAGCGATGTCACTTCGCAAGCAGAGTTTGCGGCCGATCTCAAGCTCGTCAATGACACCGGAGATCTGTCCACCCACCATCATGCTCTCTAGCCATCGCACACCACAGCTGTCCACGGACACTCAGAACTATTCGAGCACGTGAACATGACTGAATGCATGTCCACGGGTGCTTCCGGCATACTTCATGAGGAAGTTGCTACGCCCACGCATCAACAACAGCCTATGCCGAACCCCTCCATACTTCCAAAATCATCATCAAGGCCACCGAACTCCTTTTAAGACGTGGTATCCAGCGTTACTCCCAGCGCGACGTCCGACAGATGATGCGCTGATTCGCCAGGCGTACAAAGCTTGTTTCCAACGAGGCAGTGCATTGGCATAAATCGCGCTCGCTAACCAGCTCGAGTATCAACCTCCAACAGCACGCTTGTTGCGGGAGATTGCAGAGCTGGAAGAATGCACCGGACTACCCTTCGGCGACAAACTGTCGCTTTGCTGGGCGTGAGCGATTTCTGGAGACGAATCGCTTGCGCGAAAGATGGAGCAACGGTGCATTCTGCTGTGCATTTTCACGAGATGCGCGAGTTCCGCTGATACCGTTACGTACTTTAGATGGAACCCTGGATACTGGATTCTGGTCGTTGAGCAGCGGTTTAGCACGTGTTGTCCCGAAAGACGGCTGCCATAGCCACGCTCTTGGGATGAACGATAGGTGAGGAAGAGGATTCTTTCCCTCTGTGTGCGTGGTATAAATCGCTCTTGACCGCCTCCCTCTTGCTCAGTCTGCTATCTCGTGTTCTTCTCGTTCGTCCAATACTCCCACACTTTCTTCTATCGTCCCTCTGGGCGCCTTCGTCATTTTTCTCCTTACATGGACAAAGAAGAAAAGCAGCCCACCCCACGGGTTCGCTTTGGAGACGAGCGCACTGACGAAGAAGCTGGCGACCATGTAGCCTACGGTGCGTATCATCGAGGCGTCTCTCGTCGGTCGAGTGTTGGTAGTCTTTCAATCCATAGTGCTGGCGGTGGCACGAGGACAATGCAGCCTGAGGCCGCTCTTCCCATTACTTATCGCACGCTTTCAATCGAGATTGATGAAGGACAACACCAGAAGCTGAAGGATGTGAAGAAGGCGAAGGAGAAGGCTGCTGTTGGTACGTCTCAATGCTACCTCCGGAAGGGGCAGGCAGTGCTAAACTATAACAGACTTGGCTGGCCTCGAATGGCACACACTCGAAGTCGATGAGCTGTGTCGCCGCCTCTCCGTCGACACCGATCAAGGCCTCTCAGACGACCAGGTCAAGCGTCGCATTGGCGAGTATGGCCGCAACAAGATGACACCTCCACCGTCCGGTCTGTTCGGGAAGATAACAGGATATTTCTTCGGCGGCTTCGGCTCCATCCTTCTCGTTGCCGGAATTCTCGTCTTCGTCGCTTGGAGACCTCTCGGCAAGCCACCTGCCGTTTCCAATCTGGCGCTTGCCTGTGTTCTGATCGCTGTCTGGCTCATCCAGGCTGCTTTCAACGCCTGGCAAGACTGGAGCACGAGTAGGGTCATGGCCTCCATTGGAACAATGTTGCCCGATCAGTGCATCGTCATTCGTAATGGCTCGCATGTCAGCATCTCGGCACTCGATCTTGTACCAGGAGATATCATTGTCATCAAGCAGGGCAACAAGCTCCCAGCGGATGTCCGCTTCGTTGAGATATCCAGCGATGCGATGTTTGATAGGGCAATCCTGACAGGTAAATACCACTGCTTACCAACCGTATTTTTCCGATCACTGACTGAAGACATACAGGCGAGTCTGAACCCGTCGTCGCCACTATCGAACAGACCGAAGACAATTACCTTGAGACGAACAACATAGGTATGCAAGGTACACACTGCATTAGCGGCAGCTGCTTGGGCATTTGTGTCGCAACGGGCGACAACACCATCTTCGGTCGCATCGCAAAGCTTACATCCGATCCCAAGACAGGCATGACGCCGCTCCAGAAGGAAATATTACGTTTCGTTTTGATCATATCGGTGTTCATCACTTGCGTCGTCGTTCTCATCGTCGTTCTGTGGGCAGCTTGGCTCCGGAAATCGCACCCAAATTGGATCGACGTACCGCTCTTAATTGTCAGCTGTGTGTCTGCGGCTGTGGCTTGTGAGTATTGGTCGCTTTTAGAGACACGTGCACTATACTGACTTTTCGTAGTCATTCCCGAAGGCTTACCGATTGCGTTGACAACGTCTTTGACCATCGTGGCGAACATCATGAGGAAGAACAAGATCCTCTGCAAGTCGCTGAAGACCGTTGAGACCCTTGGGTCTGTCTCTGTCATCTGCTCTGATAAGACGGGTACTTTGACCAAGAACAAAATGGTCGTGACTGACATCTACGCGGCTGGTGAAGAGTTTACTCCCGAAGCGGCGCGCGATGTATTGGCTGTCCTCCGGTCCGAGAACAACCTTGCGGCTCTCTCTCAGAAGCGTCAGAGCATCATCGAGCAGGTTCGCATAGTTGGCGGATTGTGTAACTCAGGCGAATTCGACGCTGCTACGGTGCACTTGCCTGTCTCGGATCGAAAGGTCAACGGCGATGCCACCGACCAAGCTGTTCTTCGACTTTCCGAGACCTTAGGATCTGTTGCCGAGCTACGCCGCGACAACAAGAAGGTGTTCGAGATCGCTTTCAACAGCAAGAACAAGTTCATGATTCGGCTTATGTCGCCTGCTGATCAAACCGCCACAAGCAACAACACCACATTGATGATCAAAGGGGCGCCTGACATTCTACTCCCTCGATGTGACACTATACTGGACGACAAGAATGGGACTGTACCGCTAACTGACGCCCAACGCTTCCGTATTGAGAGGATCAAAGACGACTGGTCTCGACAGGGCAAGCGTGTGATCCTCCTTGCTCAGAAACCCACCGTTGTGCCATTTTCATCCAACCACGAGAAGGAGGTCCTCGTCGCAGCTCGTCAAGGTCTTACTTTCGTCGGTATCCTTGGTATCGTGGACCCACCTCGAGATGAGATCCCAGAGGTCGTACGCATCCTTCGCGGTGCTTCAATTCGAATCTTCATGGTCACCGGAGACTTCAAGCTCACTGCTCAAGCTATCGCTGAGGAGTGCGGCATCATTTCCAACACCATGATGGTAGAAGATGTCAGTGCGCTGGGTCGGGACGGCAAGATGGCATCGGCAAAGCAGGCGATTGTGCTGAGTGGACCGGAACTTATCACTCTGAACGAGAACCAGTGGGATCAGCTGTGCCAGTACCAGGAGATTGTCTTCGCCCGCACGACACCAGAGCAGAAGCTGCGCATCGTCAAGGAGTTTCAAGCACGCGAGAATATTGTGGGTATGACGGGCGACGGCGTCAACGACGCACCATCTCTCAAAGCTGCCGATATTGGTATCGCGATGGGTAGTGGGTCTGATATTGCGATCGAAGCTGCCGATATGGTGCTGCTGGACTCATTCGCCGCGATTGTTGAGGCTGTGCAGTATGGACGACTTGTCTACGATAACTTGAAGAAGACCGTGAGTAAGAGCAATGCTGTTTCAAGACAAATAAATTGACTAAAGAGTAGATCGTGTATCTTCTACCAGCAGGCAGCTTCTCCGAGCTTTGGCCCGTCGTTACCAACGTCGCCTTTGGCATCCCACAGATACTGTCGTCTTTCCTCATGATCATCATATGCTGCTTGACAGACTGCGCCGCCGCCATCACGCTCGCATACGAGAAGCCCGAGGCAGACGTCCTGCTTCGTCCTCCCCGAAATCCTAGGAAAGATCGCCTCGTCGACACAAAGCTGATCTTCCACGCATACTTCTGTGTGGGTCTGCTGCAGTGTTTCTTGTCATTTACCATGGCCTTTTGGTACATGGAGCGCAAAGGCATTCCGTTCACGGCCATGTGGCTGAAGTTCGGCGACTACGATGCGCAGTATGATCCGGAGTATATTGCTGAGACGGCGAACACGGCTTCGAGTATCTACTTCGTCACACTAGTGGTCATGCAGTTGTTCAACCTCCTCGCGACAAGAACTCGGCGCCTGAGCATCTTCCAGCAGCCTCCCATTTTCAACAAAGCTACACAGGTATGATAGAGGCTTCACCTTCAGCTGGACTTCATGCTGACAGATTCCTAGAACTACGTGCTGTTCCCCAGCATGATCTTCGCTATCGTGGTTGTGTTCATCTTCTGCTACATCCCTGGACTTCAAAACACGATTGGCACCCGCGAGGTTCCTGTCGAATATTGGTTCCTACCCGCCGCTTTCGGTCTTGGTCTTCTGCTTCTTGATGAGTCTAGGAAGTACTGTGTTCGGACGTGGCCCAACGGCCTCCTCGCTAGGACTGCCTGGTAAAGCTGTCTCGAGCTTCGTGGAAGGTGATCAAGTTCTTGACTCATCATTTTACCGTATAGCATCAAAATATGTGATAGATGGACCGAGTAATTGAGATTGGATTGAGGCCGATGGTTGGCCAGGGATTGGGATCATGTCCATGAGACAGAAGGAAGAAAGAGTTCTAGTACTCATCGCTAGTCAACGACATGAAAATATACCGCACTCAGCCCCACTGTGAATGACGCGACCATCCATTGGCCAATACCGAAGCCACTCTCTTGCGCCCGTGTCGCGACTGAAAAGCCCACGGAAACTGCGAAGCTCAACAGAACTATGAGGAACAAACAGACACTCATCAGTCTCGTGTTGGGGCCCTCAATAATAGGAACACCCCAGCCGAGGTTTAGTTGACCGAATTGTTCTTGTTCGCGCATACTGATGTTCAACTTCTTTGGTAATCAGTTGATGAAGATGTTGCTTCGTGAGTTTGCGTGTCTTTTGTGGTTCCAAAGATAGTGGAAGAAGGTCCTGTCGTCGACAGGTGGTAGAAGGTTAAAGGACATTCTTGGTAGTGGTGGTTACCCGCTTCAACCTCGCCTTTTGATGATAAGAACATGGGTCTCTCGTAGATTCCGACATGTCCTCCGTCGTAGAAACTAAAGCGAACGAATTGAATGTTCACGGGCATATAGAGCCAGGTGAAAATGCGACGCTTCCGAATTCGACAGTATTGATCATGCATTGACTTGAACAGCTGCGCGTCCGTCTTGATCGTAATATGCGCGTTGTTGGCTGTGTCCAATGTAATCTCACCAAGCACGATTCTCATTGGACCGGTGCCGACGCACATCTCAAAGAATTGACGCTGCCGTTTAGTCGGCAATGTGGTATTGGTTTCAATACTGATCGTGCCAGAGCCGCTTCGTCGGATGCTTGTGGTTCTTTTCGTTTTGGTTGAGCCTCGCGCATTCCCGATTCAGTACCTTATGTATTGTCCAGAGGGATAGCTTGTATGCCGTCGTTACATTCAACACCTTGGCTAGCTAGAATCGAGAATGCCAACGAGAGGAAGAACGATATAGCTAGTCTTTCTGATCTCTCTGGACTGTACGAGATCTGTAGCGCGTGTTCGTAAATGCTGATCAGTCCGAGATTGATGCTGAGTCTCAAGGCCGCTGAACTGTAAGTCCAAAACATATTCTTGGCAAGATCCGGTGGTTTCGAGAGGGTCTGCAAAGCCAGTTCATAGGTCTGAATTGACTTGATGTTATCTGAGCTGTAATCGCCGTATCGACTTTCACCACAGTCCTGTTGAGTTTAGCGCAGTCTTGGAACCATAATGCATATCTAGTGACTTCCAGGAAGCCTCATGCACTTACACATTGCCAACGCAAGCGACGATACTCTGGAGGCGCCCTACGCAAGTATTGACATACTCTCTTGAAGGTCTCTGCCAACAGATGCCACATCCCCTGACGCATCAAGCTTGCGATTAGCTATAGCGCCTGGTGCAAGATGATGGCTTGATTCCATTCAAACGAGCCAGAACGGCGTATTGGAGACGCTGGATTCCAATCTCAGGGCAGCAGAATGTATTGAGCCCACATCTCACCGTACATCGCAATCATAGGCGCCTCCAAATGCCAAATGGTCGCATTCTGTGCTGAATCATCCTTATAGCTTTGCAGAACATTGCAAGGGTACGTCTGTGATGGTGTAAGCTTGGCTACAGCAGCACATGTGCAATTACGTTCTACGCACGTGATGATGCTCGACGCTCTTTGTCAACGTCTGCGGTACAACATGGGCAGAGACGCGGTTGCTCAAGGCGAGTGCGTCTGCTGGGTTCGGGCTCATGCATGTGTTTTTGTGGATCCTTGCATTTGCGTCGAGTATCACCGACCCTGTGACCGGCACCAGCTGATACCACTGAGACGACGACGCATTCAAGATCTCGTCTGGATACAGAGCTATGTCTTGGTCCGAATGAACGCGGAAAGTATCGTTTTTGTAGTGCTGAAAGCAGGCTGAGAATCGTAATTCGGCGATCAAGTCCCCGCTTTGTTCAGCGATCATTTGATCGCATACGATTTGAGTATCGGACACGGACTTACGATGACGAATATATTTGCTTGAGTGCTGAATTTCCGGGGCTGGTATCGTACGCTTCACTTCGATCCAGTCTGGGCTTCGGTGCAAGAATTCGCGGCGCATGTCATATTTCGCGATATCTACTATGATCAGCTTGGACGTTGTGGGACACAGCTAACCTACGAACAACGCTCTCATGTGCGGTGTGAAAGTATTGCAGGTCGTAAATTGTATTGCCACGACTGTTGTAGGAGCCGAAGATATCTACGTTCGCCTCGCGAGAGAGCGAACACTGGCCTTGGAGGAACCCGACTAAAGTTGCGAAAGACATATATCTGGGGTATCAGTCCGATAGACGGGTGCGTAAGCTGGGAGATTGAATGTGAATGGAAATAAAGTTCTGTCTGCGAGCTGAGGAGCTGCTGCTGCGCCCTCAAGGCTGTGACGTTCTTGGCCAAAGCTGCCAATCGCAACCTGGGAAGTGCAATCTTTCAGCCTTGCACCAGCCTCTGGCCGCGCTGCGCAGCCCAGCATATCGATCTCAGAAAGCCAGCCTGGGCCTTTTCCAAGCCACGAGACCTAGCAAACAAGAGTGTCGACCCAGCTAGCGAAAGTGCCAGGAAGCCGACCACACCATTCAGTACTTTCGCCTGACGCTGAGCAGCCGCTTGGACCTCGGAGTACCTCATATTGCTGAAGGTTACGCGCGAATACTGCGTAGCCCATCCTGCGCTAGGTACGTACATGTACAGCTTCTCCTCGATCCACTTGCGCAGCAGATATAGGGGCTTCTTCACATCGGAGGCCATCTCCTGATAGTTGCCGAGTGCAAGGTCGTTGATCGTCTGAGCGTCTGGTGTTCGCTGTCTTGAGTACTCGCTCAGAGCTTTCGCTTGGTCGTTTGGATACTGGTCGAGTATGTCGAAGAGGACGCGGACGTCTTCTAGGCCTGCGTTCATGCCTTGACCGTAGAATGGGACCATAGCATGGGCGGCGTCCCCAAGGATGACACCGCTGGATTCGTAGTGGTATGGCGAGCACTTGATGGAGATGAGAGGTAGATGATCGTGCTCTTTGAACTGCTTACGGAGCTCAGCTTTGGTGATGAGGTCTGGAACGACACCAGGGAACTTCTCATCGAAGTATTCGATTACTCTGCCGGAGGCGTCCAGTTGCTCAAACCCGGACCGTGTCAGAAAGAGCGTGGATGTGAAGGTCTTGTCCTGGTTTGGGAGTGCAATGAACATCGAGTCGTCTTGTGGCCAGATGTGAAGATAGTTCGGAGGTATCCGGAAGTCGCCTTCTGCTGTGGCTGGTACGTGAAACTGACACCAGAGCTTGTCGATGTACTCTTGCTGATATGACATTGGCACGAATTTCATCAGGTGGTATCGCACCGCTGAGTGTGCTCCGTCTGCGCCTATCAGAAGATCGAAAGCTATCTCCTCGTCGTCGCTCTTGGCGGGGTCAGACTTGGTGCGGTTCTCGAACCAGGCCAGCTTCTTGCAGAAGTCTGCGCTGAGAAGCTTCCGGTTGAAGAAAAACTTGACGTTCGGCATGGAGCTCAGGTAGTCCAAAAGAGTCTTGTTCAGTCCTGTTCGGTCCATGGCTAGCAAGTTCTGTTCGAGCTTAGTGGAACTTCATCGGGACATCATCGAGTACTGACTCTGCCTTGGGCGTCATATGCTTGTGACTGGCGTACGTACTTTCCATTCTTCCTGACATGGATCATACGGCCATGCATAGGAAATGTGTCGGCGAGTACCGCGTCCACGAGATTGGGCAATTCTGTCTTTCGAAGCGAGTTGATGCCTCGCTCGGAAAGAGCCAAGTTGATCGATTGAGATACATTCGTCTTGAAACTTTCCGAACGTAAATCTTTCCAGGTCAGCATAGCTTGTGGGCATCCTGATTTTACCCGAGCGTACCCGATCGCAATTCGTAAATCTCAACTTCGTGCCCTCGGATTGCTGAGTAGAGGGCAGCAAGTGATCCGACAGGACCTGCTCCGACGACCACCACTTTCTGTGGCATTTCGATATAGAATTTAGGATGTGGAAGTTGAAGTTGATGTCAAAATATTTATGTGTATCATGACAGATGATAAATTTTCGACGTGTTGTTACAAACGGAAGGAAGAAACCTGCAAGATCTCGTCGAGAGATCACTAGCAACTATAAACAGTGTAGTGACGGGTGAAGGGAAATGTAGGAGTCAAACATCACAAGGATGAATGACGGGTCGACGGACATCTGGAAAGTTCAATTTGACGTCGCACTAGCGATTAGTCGGCCAGGCTACCGGTAGACTGGACCCTTGCGCCAACTCCGACAACACCGTCAAAAAACGACGATTTCGCGCGGAGCTCGGCACGTGAAGAAACTGTGTGCGACAGCTTTCTTATAACAGAGTCTGTCACAGAGAACACTAGACACCTCTCTACACCTACCATCTATCCACACCCCACGACCGGGACACCATGGGAGACGCTCCACGGCAATGTTCAAGCGCAGACTGCGAGAAGGATGCAGGCGCGCTGCAATGTCCAAACTGCCAGAAGCTGGGCAAAGAGAGCTACTTCTGCTCGCAAGACTGCTTCAAGCGCAACTGGGTACATAGTAAGAGGACATGAGGACCGCAGGCAAAAGTGTCTAACAACAAGGTTAGGCGGAGCATAAGAAGACGCACAAGTCACAGAATGGTATACTCCAGCACGTCTTCACTCCTAAAGTAGTTTCTTACCCGGACCCAGCGACCGGCCACTTCAACCCGTTCCCCACATTCCCCTACACTGGAGCGCTGCGGCCCGTCTACCCACTGTCGCCCCGTCGGGAGGTGCCGAAGAGCGTGAAGCTACCAGACTACTCCAAGGATGGCATACCCCGCTCAGAGCAGGTCTTCGTCAACAGGAACAAGATTGCTGTTCTGACGGTAGAGGAGCAACAAGGCATGCGCAAGGTCTGCAGACTGGCTCGAGAAGTGCTGGACATCGCGGCGCGTGAAGCAAAGCCCGGCGTTACCACCGACTTTATTGATGAGGTGGTACACAAGGCTTGCATGGAGCGCGATGTGAGGGCTACGAACAGACAGGAAATCATCAACAGCTAATTCAGCGCAGTCATACCCTTCACCCCTCAACTACTGCCACTTCCCTAAGTCAGTATGTACATCGGTAAACGAGGTCATCTGCCACGGCATACCCGACCAGCGAGTCCTCCAGGACGGGGACATCCTCAACATCGACGTGACCCTCTATCACGGCGGCTTCCACGGCGACTTAAACGAGACATACTACGTTGGCGACAAGGCTCTGGCCAACCCAGACGCCGTTCGTGTAACAGAAACATCAAGAGAGTGTCTGGCAAAGGCTATTGAGCTGGTCAAGCCAGGCACGCTCTTCCGCGAGTACGGCAACGTCATCGAGAAGCACGCGAAGAGCAAGAACTGCAGCGTCATCCGGACATACTGCGGTCACGGCATCAACCAGTTGTTCCATTGCGCGCCGAATGTTCCTCACTATGCGAAAAACAAGGCAATTGGGCAAGCGAAGCCGGGCATGTGCTTCACCATCGAGCCCATGATTAGCGTTGGGACGCACAGGGACAAGACATGGCCAGACGATTGGACGAGCGTCACGCAGGATGGCTCTTTGACAGCGCAATTCGGTGAGTAGTACAACCATATATGCTACGAGCAGTCGCTGACTATACCTAGAACACACACTGCTTGTTACAGAGGACGGAGTAGAGGTGCTGACTGCAAGGTTAGCGGATTCGCCTGGTGGACCTGTGGCCATGCCGTCAGCAACGAATGGAGAGGCAACAGCTGCTTGAGAACTTCGTGCGGATTTGTTGCCACTACGAAGTTTGGAATGATGAGGTTGAATGCGATCATGACAACGATACTCTTCTACTCATACCAAGACATCACGACGTCCGATTGATACTGAGATATACTATGCTTCCATGTTTTGACGACGTCTCTCGCCGCACACCTCAGTAGATATAGTGAAACTACATATCCCCTACGATATGTGTACTGCAGACATCTGCCATGCGACTATGGCGTGCATTCTCGGCGCGAGCTCGTCCAGATGTCGGCTAGCATTTAGCGAGGGCGCTTTGACAGGCATGTCAGGGAAGAGCAACACGCTCCGCCTCAACGTCATTCAAACAATTCGCAGCCTGCCTGCCTGCAGTCTGACCACCGCTCCCGATAACCAACCTCATTACAGCTCCGTCCCATCTCAAGTATCGTGCCTGTACTGCCACGTGCCACGTCATCGCCTTTTCCCTCAAGCCCCGCCGCACACGAGCTAGCTTTCCGCGTCTAGCCCACCCAACAGCTTGCAAACACACGACCGACCGCACCAGGGTCCCTACATCACACGCCGTTGTCCCCGTCCGCGTCGAAGCACATACTGGCTGTATCACCAGTCCAGCACCCACATCTCCCACACGCAGCATAGGTCTTAGGACGCACAGAAGTTGTCACGATGACTGGCGAAGCATGGTTGTACCTGTTGGCGGTGTTGATAAACGCCGTCAACCTCTTCCTTCAGGTCTTCTTCACGATTATGTACAGCGATTTAGAATGGTGAGCTTTCACACACCCATCCGCATATCGAGGACCTTGCATCTCGAGTCGCCGATATCAACACCACAAGCACATGCTAATTTTGCGCCAGTGATTACATCAATCCGATCGACCTCTGCAACCGCCTCAACACCTACATCATTCCAGAAGCTGCCGTACACGGATTCCTGACCTTCCTCTTCCTCATTAACGGCTACTGGCTCGCGCTTATCTTGAACCTGCCGCTGGTGGCATGGAATGCCAAGAAGTATGTGCAAATTCGCGACGCTGACAGTTGCGGGCAGATGGACTGACACGGACAGGATACTTGAGAACCAGCATCTCTTGGATGCGACAGAGATCTTCAGGAAGCTCAACGTACACAAGAAGGTATGAACCCCAATGCAGAGGTTGCGCATTGATATTGCTGCGCTGCTTCGATCCCTGGAAAAGGATCGCATACATGATAAGCTGCTGACTATGCGCAGGAATCGTTCATCAAGCTTGGTTTCCACCTGCTCATGTTCTTCTTCTACCTCTACAGCATGATCGTTGCACTCATCCGAGACGAGTCCCACTAGATATGGATTGGCGGGATTGCGGTAGTATGCGGCTACGCAGCACTAGGGGCTGCGTGTGGTTAGTCACAGAAATTGGTAGAGTCACGGCTGGATTAGCTTAGGGCGCGATTAGCATGACAAGGCAGAGCTACACGTGTTCGTACTCGACGATGAGGATGGCTAGGGCTGTAAGAACAGGATGGGGAATGGGGGAGCGTATAGGTGTCCCTATGGATTGATGGCAGGAGATACCAGTATTAGCGAAGTCAGAACGTTCATTGTTACGTTCATGGAATTATGATAGCGTTACTTGTATGGGCATTTCCTTGCTTTATCGTGACATCGGCACTTGGATGAGTGAATGTACGATACAGCAGGGTGGATTGAAGGTATTCAGCTTTATAGTCTAGAAGTGACACCAGTCGAACGCTTCACCTGACTTTACGACAGTGCTCAGTTACCTCAACCTTCGAAGTTCTTGGCACTGCTTAGTAATCCATATTTTCTGGAGCTCAACTTCTGCCTCTGAACTCCACACTTTCGATACCACGCGACTCACGCCTACACTGTCGCTTTGGTGACGCTCCCCGGTCGCACATTCTATAAAATCCACCATGTCCGGCGGCGGCAAAGTTCCCACAGGTTTCGCGGCCGAAACATACATCAGCGACCACACCTTCCGACAAGGGCACCGGGCTATCGAGGGCGGCAACACCAAAAAGCGAAAGCGCGAGAGAAAGGGCGATACTGGCGTAGTCTCTGGTGCCGGAGCTTACAAAGGTCCGTGGGCGCGATATGAGGAGGAGCGGCCAGATGCCGCGTCGGACGACGAGTATGGCAGCGATGAAGAGGTGGAAATAGTGTACGAGGAAGATGAGATTGAGGACAATCCGGCGCCGGCGCAGAAGAAGCTTGCTGGTACGGACTACCACGACACAGAGAAGGAGGGCGAGACTAGCGCATTCGTGGGCAGCCAGCAGTACGACTACCAGGGACGGACGTACATGCATGTGCCCAATGACCTGGACATCAAGTTGACCGGCGACTACGAGGCGAAGAACTTCATACCCAAGAAGCTGGTCAAAGAATGGAAATACCACACCAAGGCCATTACCCAGGTCAGATTCATACCTGACAGCGGTCACCTCCTCCTCTCCGCCTCGGCCGACAGCAAGATCGCGCTCTGGGATACCTTCCACGACCGGGAGCTGCTGCGAACATTCTCTGGGCACAACAAGTCTGTCAACGACATCGACTTCAGTCCTACTGGCACGCAATTCATCTCTGCGAGTTACGATCGCTTCATGAAGCTGTGGGATACAGAGACCGGCAAATGCCTGAACAAGTTCACCTCAGGCAAGACACCGCACGTCGTCCGGATAAATCCTTCCAAGCCCACCGAGTTCCTCGCTGGCATGAGTGACAAGAAGATCCTGCAGTACGACACAAGAAGCGGAGAAATGGTCCAGGAATACGACCACCACTTGGGACCCGTAAACACAATCACATTCTGCGACGAGGACCGCCGCTTCATCACAACCTCCGACGACAAGTCACTTCGCGCCTGGGAATACGGCATCCCAGTACCGATCAAGTTCATCGCCGAGCCCTACATGTTCTCCATGGTTCGCTCTTCGCCCCACCCATCTGGCAAATACGTTGCCTTCCAATCGTCCGACAACCAGATCACCGTATACTCCTCGACGGATCGCTTCCGACAGAACCGCAAGAAGAGCTACCGAGGTCACAACGTGGCCGGGTACAGTCCTGATGTTGCTATCTCGCCAGACGGGCAATTCATTAGCTCAGGAGACTCTGGAGGTTACGTTTGCTTTTGGGACTGGAAGACGTGCAAGATGTGGCACAAGATACAGGCGAGCGATGCACCGGTATTGGCGGTACAGTGGCATCCGCGGGAGACGAGTAAGGTGGTCACGGGTGATCTGAACGGAAAGTTGTGCTACTGGGATTGAGACTGCGAGAAGGGTCTGGAGGAACGAACGTTATGATACCCAATTCATATGCTCTTGCATTCATTGTAACGTTACATTGGATCATGGTTTACTGCACGCCTACAGAATTGTAGAAGCCAGAAGGTCCTGGTCCATGCAGGTTATGTTCCCTCGCATGACAACAAGCGTGTTCAGCCCATATCAGGACATTGCGCAAGTGCGCAGATCACCACCTCAAGCTCTGTACTTCGATAGCATCAGTTGCAATGCTTACACTTCGCCGAGTGGGTGGCTTGCAGCCTCGCCAGGCGCTTATCCATGCCTGCATCGCCTGGGACCCCGCCATGTGCCCCTCGAGTTGACCAACTGCGCCTTCCTTCCCAACTCCAGCCCACCGCCCTTTGCCTTCTTCTTCTTCCTTTCTTTCATTATCCTCTCTCGCTTTTGCCATCTGCTTGGTTATCATGCATTTTCACATTCATCGTCCTGCGCGGGACAATTGCTGCGCTGGCCAGGTTCTCCAGGCATCCACGCCGCCAGCCCCCACCGCACGTCCCAAAACAGAACCGGTGACTTCAGAAACTCACCTGTCACCCAGTCTATCAGAAGCCAAACGTCACTGGTTCGCGCGTCGCATCAGTCAGCAATTGCGTCCCATTGGCCCTGCCTAATGTGCCTTGCCTGACGCGGCTCCAGCTCGACGCGTTTGTGCTTTCGGTCAACTTCCACACGTCTCGAACAATAATATGACTCTACATGCACCCAATGCGTGTCTCCGGGTGCTTTTGGGTGGGTGCTGCCTGCTGCCTGATTGATCCCTTGTCGATGGTGCCTGAGGACTGTTCCCGCCGAGGACTGGGGGAGACATAGCCACGGTGAATCATCGCAGTCGCGCACAGTGACTCGCTCGCGCGTTCAGGCACCATTGTAGGAGCACGCCGATGGGGAGGAATACAGTTCAACAAGATTGTGTGTAGGCGGCGGCCTCAGGGTTTGTCTGCCTGGAATAAAAGCCATCTTCTCGTCTCTCTTTTCCTCTCACAGTCATCCATACACTCAGTCATACACTTTCACATTGCGAACAGTCATACTCCTTGTCACCTGTTCATCTTCGCATTCGATACCATACCAAGTGCCATCTGATATTCGATCCCACATCCAAACACAGCTTCATCGCCGCATTGATCATCCGCAGCACTCAACTTCACCACCATCTGCGAATCAACAACATCACTTGAGCGCCACAAACTGTCGATCCACCAGTCAACAAACGCCAAAATGTCTTCGAGCTCGTCTACCTACGGCTACGGCCAGGCCAGCAAGGGTGCCTACGCATCCCGTCCCTCAACAGCATCAACCAGTATGTTGCCTTCGATCGTCAGACCTCTACATACCATGACTCTAACACCGCACCAGCATACTCATCCGCATCATCATCGAGCCGCTACGCACAATCCAGCAACTCGTCGCGGAACAAGGGCTACGGTAGCAAACCACCAGTCATCCACAACGGCGGTGGTCAGACATACGACCCGAACACGTCTTCGAGCGTGCCGAATGGGAGCTATCATAATTAGAGGGATCGGGAGTGACTCATGATCTGCATTGCTGGCGTATGGTTGCATGGGATGGGCGTTTACACTTTTTGATTTTGGGATCGGGGTAATGGCTTCTGCTTTCACGGATATGGATATGAGTTTGGCATGAATGGGTATCGAGGTCCTGTAGCTTAGCATAGTATAGTTGACTCTCCCCTGAACTTTTCATTGGTCGCGTCCGCGTTGTGTTGAGCACAGCTGTATCGGGTAGCATAATGCATCATTTGATATCATCGTAGCGAAATAATGTGATGAAGTGATGTTGAAACAAGGTAGTAGGCAGGATGTGCATGTGTGGTGCCGCGGTAGTGCCCGTTATGGGTAGATCCACCCTAGCCTTACGCAGGTCCATGTGCCTTGACCATCGTACGCTTACGCCTGTGGGGTAGATCACGGTAGATCGGCAAGGCTTGGATGGTTGCACTTTGCTGCGGATCGTATAAGGGCCGTCATTAATGGTTACAACGTCTCGCGAGCCTTATCCCATACTTGGCATCGTGCTTGAAGGTATCCTGTATATATCCACCACATCAAATATTACACATGGCCTCGTCCATGTATCAGGCTGGACACTCTCAATGCTCACCTCTCCTCGTGCTTTGACAAGTACAAGTGTCTGAGATGATAACGCACACATCACGAGGCTGCTAAAATGTAGTAACGAGATATGTCGGAAGCTCAACGACGAAAGGGACTTTTCTTTGGCGCTTGCATTGGGTCATATAGGCTTAACGTTCCGCTTTGCGTTATTAGTACCTGGAAACTCATTATCGGGAAGAGTTTCTAGAAGGAGGGGAAAGGGGCATTGTGCGAAATCGAAATGACTGGAATAGCTGATCAAGGCCTTGGAGTTGCTGCACTGTGCCGTGCTCGCCTCTGCTTGTGGTGGAAGAAAGTAACAAGTCGAACTTAAGACAAACCTCGCGCGCTGGGCCGATGATGAAACTAAGTCCTTACCTATTTCTAGAGAAGTTCAGGCCCTGAAGCGTGGGCCTGGAGCAACTCAGTCTATTGCGAAAACGCAAACTCGTGCGGGCCACGGACTCGTAAGACGATGCAAATTCTCAAAAGCTAACATCAAGCGCCCGGAACACTGTGTGTGAAAGCCTGCTACGAAGTAGAGTCGGTCTAGAAAGCACTCAGCTGAGCTTGCATCCCACATCATTGTGCCGAGATCCAGTAAGTTGGATGGCTGCTTGACGCAGAGCATGTTGTTCGTGTGGATGCGGAAGTAAAAGGCAAGCTGCCTTGGTAGTATGAGCTCCGCAAGCGAATCGAACTCAGGTTCTCGAGGGCTCCCAACTGCAGCCGAATGCAAAGACAAAAAGAAAGGTGGCTTATCTTTTGATTATGCCAAGTCATCCATGTGCTGGGGCCATGCTAATTTTCTCTGTATTGTTTCAAATTGACCGGATGCCCGAAGGCGAAGGTTTGAGAAGCTGGTGCGTATATATACTCGAAGTTGTTGTGAGCTAAGGCCTGTTGTGACTGCGCGTGAAGGCGGGGGCGCGCGAGTGTCAGGACAGGGGTCTGGCGCCGATGACGCTCGAAAACCCAGTGGAAAAGGATGTGAAGTAGTCTCATCAATGGCTGATAGGCGTTGCTTCGATTCGCGGCAGGGAAGAATCAAGTCCTATGCAAGTCGCATCACCTTGAAGGTCGACTTAACCGAGCCCGAAAGCCCCAGTCAAGAAGCAGATGTTCTGTTGTCCACCAATTACACAGTCTGGAAGTATTCGTGGCCTTATTCTTCATGTTGTTATCTCGCGGAATATCCGTGAGGCACAACATGATTGCACATATTGCCATGCACTGTCAGGAGACAAGCAGCTCAGCACTCGCCCTGTCATCTCTCGCAAGAGTCTTCGAGTTCTCCTTGGTACTCTATGCTGTGTTGTTGAGCCCTGGATGCTGTGTTGTATCGGTGCACGTGCGCAGCTTTTCGGGACTCTTTTGTGCGGGAGACTCCCACCACCCCACCTCCCCCGAAACCGACAACGACCTCTTTCTGATCTCTTGAAACTCTGTTCGCCTGATTCTCCAAACAGCGCAATGTCTACCGACAATGACACAAGCAGCCGGCAGATGACTGTGGCTCTCGCAGCAGTCGGCACCCTCGCACAACTCTCACCAGCCCAACTCGCGACTTTTGCGGGCGCGAATGTGGCAGAGGCCATCGACATCTCGGGCGACAACAGCAAGGACGAGCTGGCACACAAGAACGATGGTATGGTCCCGCTTGCATCCGGATCGCCAGCGATTACGTCCGTGGTTGCGCGGCAAATAGCGATTGAGGCGCTCAATTAATACGTTCACAGATCCTGATGCCGGACCGAGCGATTCGTGTCCGTTGTTGGCACTCCCGCCGGAACTGAATATCGAAATCCTTCGTTATTGTCTTCGCTTCAATAGGGACCTCTACATCGGCCTCGACCCCGAATTCGCGACCTCCCCACCGTTCAAGTACAACTTCATCGTCGGCAAACCAGTGGTACCTGGATTCCCTCCGCGCTTTCAGGGCAGCACGAGACTGGGTCCCATCAAGAAGTTGTTCGCAGTCACAGAGACGAATAAGGAGCTCCGGGCCTTGGCTCTGGAGATCTTCTACAAAGAAAACAAGTTCGTCTTCAAGCACTTCTATTTGATCCTAGGTGTGGCAGACGTCCGGAAGCATCATTTCGAACACTGGAAGCGCGCAATAGGCATGCAGGTACGTGCATTTCTGCGCGACAACTGTTCTTTTGATTGACCTCAAAAGGTCATGGAAGAGCTTTTGAGTCTTGGTGGATGGTTCTGGTAGGCTTCGGTAGCGTACTGGGAAGCCGAGTTGGGTGATATGGGGCTGCGAGAAGCTCCAAGCTGTGTCGTACAGCCGTCAATTGGCGCTCATTCCGTTGTTGTAGTAGGGCATGGTATCTCGTCTGGATTGCAGCCCTGAATTTTGGTAGATTTGCTTCGTTCGCTGATCAGACGAGCGCAATGGTCGCCCGACAATTGCTTCGTCATCTTTGTCTCATCTGTAGATTATTCAAATGTTGACTAGATGGTCCCAACTGTAATTATGGTGTCTGCATCGTACTGTCGCTGATATGAGGGATGGGATGATGTTGCGGCTGGGCTGGTAGGAAATGGAAAGTGCCGGCGCCAACGTCAGAGCTTCCGGACGCTTGGTCAGACAGTGTGTCGCATCCTACACCATCTTTGAAGCATCAGAAAGACACCCTTTTCCATCGTTGGATGCACCGAACTATGCTGTGCTTATCCAACGGAACAATTTGCCGCCTCTGAGATTTTCCAGGACCATTCTTGGTGTCGTCCGCAGCCTCCTGATTCCGTGTGACGACGCCCCGTCTTCCTGATCATCCACATCATATTTCAAGCATTTACTCCTTTTTCCTCGCTATTTCCAGAGCCAAAGCATTTGCAACATTGGACTCGCGATTACAAGCACTTCAGAACTGCCCGAGAAGATGGTGCACGTGTTACAGCAAGATCTTCGTCTGCAGACAGCTCAGCTGGAGTTTCTCCTTAAGCCTCATGCTACGCGTCAAGAGATAGCTTGCGGGCTTCCAACGCATATGGTTTTCTTCAGATCACGCTGAAAGGCGAACAGACCGCCAGAAGTTGGAACCCAATCTCTACGCTGTCTGTCGTCAAGTGGCAGCCAGCGCTATGCATGAAAATTGCAGAGGAAGAAACATTTGAAGCTTTGCTCTCTCTCGTCCGCTCGCTACATATGCTGAGTCTCACACCGAAGCATGTTCTCTGCAGTTCTGGGCAAGCACTTTTCTATGCGCATCGGCATTCGTTCTGAGATTTGAGAGAAGCTAACGTCTCGCGAATGCTGTGCTGATACGCATTATTCCGCATACATTGGCGTTCATGGTAGTGTATGGTGGGTCCAGATGTCGGATCTCCGTCATTTAGCTCCTGCTTTGGAACCTCAGCGTTCTTTCCTTCACTGCAACCACCCAATTTTGGAACAACCCAACACGACCCGATCGCAGCCCCGTGAGGACGCCTCTCTTACGGTCGGCCAGGAACAGCTTTACCGCGCATCGCTTCCCCTCTCAGTGTCGCGGTCCGGCGCCGCTCTCAGTCCCCTTCGTGTACGACTTTACCTGCAGCCTCACCACCAACACCACTGAGACTGAGGCAGTGAGGGCAGCTCCGATGCTCGCTCCAGATGGGCAGAAGATTCAGCACAGACAGGAGAGTATGGGCGACTAGGCTGCTTGAGGGCTCGTCTTATCCCTGTTTGATTGCACAGAACGTTGCGAAGGCGGAGAGCTTATGACACTCCCGAGCCTCCACGACTCGAGACATGGGGGCCAACAGGTACGAGCCAGCTTCAACCACACTGACAATAGTGCACAGCGTCCTCTCTACTTTCATCGCAGCAACGCCAGCATGTCGTGGACGGCCTCGGTGATGCGACCCTCATTCCTGGCCTCCGTCGCCACATCGATCTCAGCCGCAGTCTCGATGACTCGCACCGCGACAGCAGCATTCCACAACACGAGATCCGTAAGCATGCTGGTAGAGACGGCGAGCGAACGCCAGCACCGCGATCTCTTTGCCCACATTCAACACCGGCGACCGCGCCAAAACACCAATGATTGGCGGCGGCGGCGGGATGCTGCGACAGCGGGGCTGAGCATGTTCATACTCCTCGTGTACACCGGCGAAGCATACGGGATGCGTGACTCACATTGGCGGGTAAAGACAATGGAGGGCCTGTCGGTATGTGCATCCAGCATGCGGCGCAACAATTGCTTCAGTTGAGCAAACGTCCGTGGAAGAGAAGGCCAACCACCATGGCGAGCTCCGACGAACATCGTCAACCCTGAGAAGACAGCATGTGGGGCAGCTTTGCTGTACGAAGAGGAGCAGCTGAACGCGAAACGACGACGACTTTCTGGTTTGGCTCAGCACGACGGGATCGTCGGCAGAAACTTCCTGATTAGACGCAGCGAGTTGGCCGCAGGCATGATGAGGTCTCCATGTCTGCAGGCTGTGTTCTTCTAGGGAAGCAAGCTGTGCCAGCCGAGACCGCGAACACTCGTGACGATCGGCCGATCGTGAGGCGACGGCGCAGTCTCTTGAAGATGAGTGTGACAGCGCAAGCTTTCCAATGTCGGTCGTCCCATACATCCTCCTCGATCGCTCGTGAACACGTCTCGGATTTCGGACAGGACGAACACTAGCGAATGCGCATTCGAGCACTCGGTCATGTTTCTCTCAGTATCAAGCTATATCCAGGTCGAAAGCGTCAAGCGCAAATTGCACGAAGCATGACGTGTCGACAGACAACGGCAGTGATCAAGACGTTTGCCTCAGGAGCCCCTTAGAGCGTATACGACCTGGCAGCATACCAAGCATACGACATTGTCGGACCTACCGTGTCGATCAATCTCTAAAGAATATCGGTCGGCCTATCCTTGGAACGGACACAGCAACTTCTTAGCCTAACAACACGCCGGCTTCATCTGAACCTTGGTCGGATTTGCTGGGACCACTGGAGATCGGCCTGGGCGAACGAGCCTGAGAGTGCTTGCTTCACCTTGCTCGGCGTAAGTGGGTTGTTGCGAAGGCCTCCGGTTGTCCCACACACTTCCCCCACAACGCCAACTGAAAACGGCCGGATTGACGCTGCCCTCGTCTTCCGGAAGTCCTCCTCTTTGGTGTCGTCTACGCGGCTCCAATACATGAGGTGGCAACTTTTGCCATCGCCGGTGACTGGTGCATGTCTGGTAACCAGAAGCCCGTTGAGACGTCCTTCGACATAGGGAGTAAAATCTCGGACGAGTACATCCCCAAATCTTTCGAGAAGCTACTTTCTCCATGCCGCCGAGGAAGACATCAGGCGAATATCTAAGCCCTTTCGCTTCTTCGCTCCGCCGTTGGTGGACAGGATCTCGCCGCATCTTTTCCACTCTCACTACTTTTCAAGGTCATACAAGGTGGCATTGTTGAAGACCTGGTCAATTGATCCAATACAATTGAGTGTTGGTTGCGTAGAGCCAAAGACATTGATCTAGTTCCCTTTGATTGGAAAGACTTGTCCTTTTACCGACTTTGCACAATGGTCGTTTTGACTTCCGCCTTACGACTCCATTGCGAGGTCGCGCTCCTTGCCGCGAGTTACCTGCATTCCTGTATGATCCCTGGCCCTGCCTCAGGCTGTCTTCGACCTGTATAGGATGTCTTCCGCCCTGCGTCATCTTCCTCCTCTTGGGCCCTTGATGGTCGATCGCGAGATGTCGAGTACCTGACGCTTAGATGGCATCCTCCAGTATCCTCGAGAGTTCCAGAAGCCGATGTTGCCGCCCACCCTTGGACTATAGCTTGCGCTCTCGGAGAGGAATCTTCCGGAGAGATGTCGTTGGACTGGCCGTCCATTCCCGGAGATGCTTGCTCCGCCTAGATTCTCGGACGACCTCGTCGCCGCCTCCTCTCAGTGGGATGTGTGTTTGTTGTATGTTTGTGTC